>Ga0268299_1000582_pt1 | contig 105117 bp, 67 predicted proteins | sample NOBtaG_FD_193484 | JGI IMG/M metagenome (GOLD analysis project Ga0268299, IMG submission 193484) | Activated sludge microbial communities from bioreactor in Nijmegen, Gelderland, Netherland - NOB reactor | ecosystem: Engineered > Bioreactor > Aerobic > Activated sludge | place: Netherlands...
CCGTGAGGATGCCGTCCTCCAGGTCGGAGCGCAGGGGCTTGCCGGTCTTCCAGGCGTGGTTGGCCCCCGCGAGCAGGAGGCCTGCCCGGATCATGGGGTTGTCGCTTATTTTGAATGTTGGCTCTCGCTCACCGCTCACCTGCTCACCGCTCACCCGCTCACCCGCTGGTTTCGGGTCGGGGAAAAAGAACCCGTGCGTGGCGATGTGCAGCACCCGGGGCGAGGGTTCCTTGCTACGGCCGATGTGCTGCACGGCCTCTTCGGTGGCGGTGTGGCCGCGGCGGATGGTGGTCTGGAAGCCATGTTTTTTCAGGAGGGCGTCAATGGCGGCGGCTTCCCGGTCGGTGGCCGGGAGGTGTTTCCATTCCTCGACGCGCAGGGTGCTATCGGTGTATGCGAAGCCGCCGGAGCCGCCGCGGGTGGCCATGTCGCCGAGTTCGGGCAGGCTGTCGTTGGCGGCGGCGATCTTGGTGCTGTCCATGTCGTAGCGGATGCCGCCAAACACGGCGGCGGTATTGCCCGCGGGCGCGACGGTGGGCGGCACCACGAGATTTCTGGTGCTGCCCATGCCCACGAGGCGGTAGCGCCCGGCGAGGGTTTGCCCTTGGGCGGGCTGGATGGCGCCGAGGTTCAGGCGGTGCAGCAGGCCGGAGGGGGAGAAATAGATCGTTTTGACGCCCTGCAGGTGCGGCACCAACGGCGCCCATACGAGCGGGTACAGCAATGAGGGATTGCCGGAGGCGTCGGCATCGTAGATTTTCTGGTGGTACAGCGTTTTGGACGCTTTTTGATTGATGACCGCCTCGATCTGCCGCGCCTCGCAGAGGGGCACGAAACGCGGAGCGGTGTCGGAGGGCAGCAGCACGAGGGCGGCGTAGAGGGTGCTGTCGGTGGCGCGGGCCTTGTGGTCGTAGTAGCGGAAGTGGACGAACTCGATGGCGGCTTCGCCGGGCTGGAGCCGGTCGCGCACTTCCTGCCATTGCACCTGTCGCAGGGCCTCGCCGAAGCCGGCGACGGTGCGGACGAGCACCTTTTCGAGGCTGTTGGCCTTGGCCTCCAGTTCGGGCACGTTTTTGCGCTCGGCGATGGGCAGGGCGTATTGGGCGGCGAGGCGGCGGCGGTAGCCTTTGAGGCGGAGCATGGTTTCCTCCGATTCAGGGGTGGCAGATGCGAGAGTGTTCAGGCGAGTAGTGGCGCCGAGCAGAAAGCCTTTTTGGAAGAGGTTATGGTCGTAGGACAACGCTGGCAGGATGCTGGTGGGGTGGTTTTTGGCGAGGCGGTTGGAGATGTAGGAGGCGAGGTTATCGCCGTCGGATTGGAAGGTGGCGGCGTAGGCGGCAAGGTCGCGCTCGGAGAGATAGGTGATGGCTTTGGATTGGAGGGATTGTTTAAGGGGATGGAACTCGGTCAGAAGGGTGTCGGAGGAGGGGTGGCGGGATTGGAATTCGTAGAGGATGGCCAGGGTTTTCAGGCTTTTGGCGTAGTCAGGATGCTCCTTGCCCATGACTTTTTCCAGTATGGCTTTGGCATCAAAAAATAGTTGGCTAACTTTATCATAAAGACACATTTCCATATATAGACCTCCAAGATTAAACAGGGTTGAGGCATAGTCAGGATGCTCTTTACCTATTGTTTTTTCAAAAATTTTTTTTGCTTCAAGATAAAGGTTTTCAACCTTTTCGTATGCCCTCATGTCAGTATACAAAACGCCTAAATTAATCAAACTTGCAGCATAATTTGGATGTTCAACTCCTATTAATTCTCGAATTTTTTTTGCTTCAAGATGATGTAACTCTGCTTTATCATATACCCCAATTTCTGAATACAAAACTCCCAAATTATTTAGACTCATCGCATAATCTGGGTGCAGTTCTCCTAATGTTAATCTTCGAATGTCTTTAGATTCAAGGAAATATAATTCGGATTTATCATAGATTCCTAAATATTTATATATAGCCCCCAAGTTATCTAAACAACTTGCATAATCCGGATGAACTTTTCCAAAAGTTCTTTCTCTTATTTCTTTAACGAATAGAAAACACTTTTCGGATTCCTCGTAAGCACCAATATCAATATACAATATACCCAAATTGTTTATTATTGTTGTATATAGTTCATTATTTGTGCCAGAAATTTTGTATTGAATATTTTTTGCTTGAATAAGAATTTGTTTTGATTTTTCATAAATCCCCATCGAACCATACAAATTTCCCAAGTTGTTTAGACTTCTTACATAATCTGGATGTTCATCTCCTAATGTTTTTTCTTGGATCATTTTACCTTCAAGAAATAGCATTTCGGCTTTTTCATAATCTCCCAAGTAGTAATATGCTGCGCCTAAATTACTTAATATCCCTGCATATTCGGAATTCTCTTTTCCTATGGTATTTTCCACGATGTTCTTTGCTTCAAAGTATATGGATACAGCCCTTGTGTATGTTCCCATTTTTTCATATAAAATGCCAATATTTTTTAGGATACTTATATATTCTGGATGGTTTTTGTTTGATATTTTTTCTATAATAGCCTTAGATTCCAAGTAATAAGGTTCGGCCTTTAAGTATGCACCCATTTCAGTATACAAATTTGCAATATTATACAAACATGTTGCATATGCAGGGTGTTCTCGCCCCAAGGATTTCTCTCGAATAATTTTAGTCTCGAGGTGAAATTTTTCGGCTTTGTCATAGTCTCCCATAGCCTTATACAAGTTACCCAAGTTGTTAAGACTTGAGGCAAAATCGGGATGTTCCTTACCCAAGACTTTTTCCCGGATGGCTTTGCTTTCTAACCACCACTTCTCTGCATCCCCCAAATTGTTTTTGTAGTAAGCAATAAGCCCATTCAAATTACACACCTTCGCATACCCCGCCGACTCCCTCCCAAAATGCTCCAACGCCAGCCGCTCCGCCTCGGCATTCACCTCCAGCGCCTTGTCGAATTCCCTTTTGCCTGTCAGGTCGCGTGAGACTTTGAGCAAACTATCCACCTCCGCCCGCACCGCCGCCGTATCCACCACCACCCCGGCATCCTGCCCGAAGGCCGGTAGCGTGCAAAAAACCAAAAACGAAAAGACGAGTAGTGCCATGTAGTGCTTCATGGTGCGGCATGATTTAAAGATGTGAAGAGTAAAGGGCGCGGGCTTGTCGGGCGGGTTTTCTGCGCGGGGCGGTCGGGTTTCGGCAGGGGAAAAGTACGGCGGCGGGGCGGTATGGTGGGTGGGGTGGCGGGGAATTTTTTTTCGCCACCTCGTCCGACGAGTTCGTCGTCGGACGAATAGCGGCCCCCTGGGTCCTGGCGAAAGTACCGTTCGGCTGCGCACTCGTCCGACGACGAACTCGTCGGACGAGTGTTGCTGCGCGCCAGTCACTCCGCCACCCGGACCTTCACCATGAGGCGGTAGTCGCCGTGCGACGTGACCAACTCCACCCAAGCCAACTTTTCGCCCAGGCGGCTCACATCGTAGCGCACTTCCACTACCCCGGATGCGCCAGGCTCGATCGGTTCTTTGGGGTAGGCTGGCACCAAAGCGCCTGTGCTGCCCTTGGCGGTTTTTATCAGCACCGGGCCGGCGGTCACGTTGGTGAAGCGGAACAGCCGAACGGCATCGGAGCCTTTCCTGATGTACTTTCGGCAGTTGATTTCCATGATGTCGCCTGGCGCGGCGGTCTCCATGTAGTCCACTTTGTAGGCATCGAACCGCAGGCCGGAGCCTTGCTGGAAAAGCAGGGAGTCGCATTCCGCTCCGCCGAAGCCGGGGCTGCATTGGCAGTTGCAGGCCAAAGAGTCGAGGGTGCCGCGGCCCCAGCAAGTGATCGTACAGCAGTCCGGGCCGGCGGCAGCGGGGTTTTCCTTCTTGCAGGCGGAGGCGAGGGCAAGCGCGAGAAAAAGCGTGCAAAACAGAGTGTTTTTCATAACAGGAAGATGTTGGTTGGTGAACATACTTCCGGTTAGAGTGCGGGGCGGGAAAAAGGTACCCCCTTGAAAATATTTTCGATACTTTTGCTCGCACGAAAAAAAATCCCCGCCCCAAGGGGTACCTTTTGCCACCATCCCGCCTCCAAGACATGTACAACAACGACCGAACCGACGACGACCTGCTCGATGCCCTGCGCCGGGGCGGCGGCGCGCGGGAACGGGCGTGGGAGTTCATTTGCAAAAACTGGCGCGGCGTATGGGTGGGCACTGTCGTAAATCGCGGCGGCACGCCGGAAGATGCGGACGAGGCGTTTCAGAGCATGTATATCAAGTTCCAGGGGGCGGTGACCGACCCGGACTTTGTGCTGCACAGCGCCACGCTGCGCACCTATCTGGTGCAATCCGTTTTGAACGAATGGGTGCGCCAACGCAGGCCGAGGCCGTCCACCCCGGGCGTGGCGGAACCGGGGCCGCAATTTCCCGAGGGCCAGGCCGAACGCGCGGACAAAGATATCCGCCGCGAAGAGCTAACCAAGGCCGTGGATGCCCTCATCAACACCCTCGGGAAGCGCTGCCGGCGCATACTGCGCATGTTCGGCGAAGGCTACGGCATGGACGAGATCGCCGAGGCCGAAGGCTGGAAGGATACCAAGAAGGTCAAAAAGGAGGAGAAGGCCAGAAAAAAAAAGTACGAGTGCCAGGAAAAACTGAAAAAACACCTTCAGGAAAACCCGGGATTGGCAAACCATCTCAAAGATTTGCGGAATGATTGACCAGGCATTGCACGAAAAAATAGAGGACTACCTGCTGGGCAAGCTGTCCGCGCAGGAGGCCGCAGCGTTCGAGGCGGACATCCGCAACGACCCGGAACTGGCCGAGGAGGTGGAACTGCACCGCCTCATCCTGCCGGTGCCCGACCGGCTGGCCGAACTGGCCTTCCGCGAGAAGTTCGCCCGCTGGCGGGCAGAATCGGAACCCGACCCCGCCACGCCGCTACGGGAGTCCGCCGGCGCCCGATGGTGGCCCGCTGTGGTGCTGCTCCTGCTTCTGGCAGGGGCTTTTGGGCTTTGGTGGCACTACGATACGCAATTGACCCACGAGCGCGAAGAGCACCGGAAGACCAAACAAGCCTTGGAGGTCGAGCGCCTGAAGTCCCAAGACCTGGAGCAGGAAAACCGGCAATTGCGCGAAGACCTGCAAAATGCCCTGCAATCCAAGTCTGATACGAAACCGGTGAAACGTCCCACCGATACCGTACCCGGCGGTTCGCCGCCGGTGGCCGTGGCCCCGCAGCCCGATCCGGAGTGGGTGAAGATGGCCGAAGAGCCGCTCTACGCCTACGCGGAGATCATGCTGGATGGCGTGCGGGATCGTGGCGCCGGTTCGCAAGCACTCATCGCCCGAGCGGACACGGCCATCACCAACAAGAAATACCGCGAGGCGTCAGCCCTGCTGGCCCGCGTGCCTCCCGAGGATTCGGAATACTCCACGTCGTTGGAAATGCTGGCATTTGTGCAGTTCAAACGCAAGCAGTACGCCGAGGCCGCGAAGACCTTTGAAAAGTACTACAAGGAGTACAACAAAAAGGCGGACTGGAGCCTCTGCCTGTACTACCTCGGCGATTATCCGCGCCACAAGGCGGAGTTCAAGGCGCTGCTCGGCACCATCATCGCAACACCCGGGCGCCCCATGCATGCGAAGGCGGTGGCGCTGAAAGCGGAGATGGCGCGGAGGGGGTTGTGGTAGCAAAGGGGGCAAAAAAACTGGTTCTTTGTGACTTCTTATGGGTAATTCAATATTGCCACCAATTTCATTTTGCCCCGAAGGGGCAGCATGTTTATAGTACTGGTATGCGAATTGGCATTTGAACCCCGAAGGGGTTTTATGTTTGATTAAACATTTGACATACAACCCCTTCAGGGTTTGGTTGTAGACCGGCTGACCATCTATAAGCATATAACCCCTTCGGGGTTTTGGGCCTAAAATGATGTAAAGAATGCATCAAAGAACCTCTTGCAGTGCCCACAAGAATCCATGAAGAATCAAAATTTTTTAAAAAAAGGTACTCTCCCCCGGGGTACCTTTTTTCGTGCCCCTACTCTCATGGCATATCACTCATCCACACTGTTCACCTTTCAAATTCAACTGCCATGCGTACCAACAATCTTACTTCGACCCTTTTTGCCGCCCTGTTCTGCCTTTGCTTCAGCGTTTCCGCCGACGCGCAGTTTCTAAAAAAATTGGGAAAAATTGCCTCAACGGTGGGCAACACCGCGAACGAGATCACCAAAACCACTCAAACCGTGCAGACGATACAGAAAGACATCAAGGAACTGACCGGCAGCGAACCCGAAGCGGATGCCAGCGAGCCGACAGCCGAGGAAACAGGCGCCGAGCAGCCGGTCGCCGTGGCCGACACGCCTCCGACCGCGAGCAAACCGAGCATCAAGGCCGGCGCCCCGAAAACCGAAAAGGTGCCTTCCGGCCAGTCCAAACAAGTGGCCATCAACGGCGGCAGCACGACCATGCGCAACATGCTCGGCTCGTACAGCATGCAACTGCTCGAATGCACGGGCAACAGCAGCAGCCAAACGGTGACCATCACGTTCCTCGTGGAGCACAGCCTGCCCAACCAATCGCTGTTCCTCTATCAGAAGGATACCCGCGCCTACGCCAACGGACAGGACTTCGCCCACACCGACCGGTTCGTGGGAACCAAATCCGGCAACAACATGGTGCCGACCGACATCCCCATCCAATGCCGCCTCGTGATCCGCAACGTGGTGCCGTCCGTCCAATCGTTCGATTCGGTGCTGCTCCAGATGAAGACCCAGAACAAGGACGGCGGCCGGGGCGACCAGAAAGGCACGCTCGAACTGCGGAACCTCGCCATCCACTGGAACTGACCCTGAGACGTTACCATAGCCTGTTGTTCCGCCTGTCGAAGAAGTCGGAACAATGGCAGCCGGCAGATGGCCCGTGGATGGGCGTCTGCCGGATTTTTTTTGGGGCAACTTCTCAAAAAAATGCAGGCCGGGCAGGGTACCTTTTTTCCGTACGGGACTCCAATCGGATACAATCAATCCTCCTCACATTCAAAAATTCTTTAGCCATGAAGAAGATTTTCCGACTTGCCTTTTTGTCCATGCTGCTCAGTTGGTCCCTAAACGGCCAGAACACCCCAACCGGCGGCTGCGGCACGGTGCTCGACAGCAAAACCGTGGAACACCTGGAAAGCCTCGAACCCCAGGTGCAGCAGCGTATCTCTGCGCTTGCGAAAGGAGACCAGCCCGAGGCTTTTGCCACCATCCCGGTCAAGTTTTACTATGTGCGCAACAGCAATGGTACCGGCGCAGCGTCGGTCACTCCCTCCAGCGTGCTTTCTTACCTGAACGGCAAGTTCAGCGGCTCCAACCTGTATTTCCTGCAATGCGGCGCCACGGGCTACATTGACGACACCAACCTGTACAACCTCGACACTTCGGAAGAGCCGCAACTGCTTACCGCCGGCTATACGCCCGGCGTGCTCAATATCTACCTGGTCAACTACCTGACTTCGGGCAACGGCGTGCTTTCGGGGTATTCCTACATACCGAACACCAACAAGCCCGACATAGCCGTCATTGACTATGACTACGCCACCACCTCCACGATGGCGCACGAGATCGGCCATTTTTTCGGCCTGTACCACACGCACGGCAAAGTAAACTGCGGCCCCATCACCGACGAATTGGTCAACGGCTGCAACTGCAAAACCGCTGGCGACAACGTGTGCGACACCCCCGCCGACCCGGGCTTGCAGGGCATCAACTGCTCGGGGTACATCGTGAACGGCTGCACCTACTCAAACACCACGCTCAAGGACGCCAACCAGCAGGTGTTCGTGCCGATGGTCAGCAACCTGATGTCGTACGCACCGGAAAACTGCCGCACGCAATTCACGCAGGGGCAAAAAGACCGGATGCAGGCACAGTTTCAGTTGTTTCGCAGCTATTTGGCTTGCCCCACAGTTTGCGGTACGCCCGGATCCGTTTTCGCATCGGAATCAACCCTTGCTTCCGTTAAAGTCAATTGGTCGGCAGTTACGGGAAACATCCGGTATGAAGTGCAATACCGCCCGGCCAACGGCAACTGGCTGCCATTGACCCTTGTCCCCACGACCGGTACCTTTTTAATCTTGAACAACTTGCTGCAAACCACTTCGTACCAGTGCCGGGTGCGTGCGGTTTGCGAATTTGGCGTGTCGGAATGGCGGGAATCGAGCGTTTTCAGCACGTTGTCGCCCTGCGCTATTCCGGGCGGTCGTTCGACGAGCAACATCACGACTTCTTCCGTGAAATTCAACTGGGCCGCCGTAAGTGGTGGCTCCACTTATACCATTCAGGTCAGAGCAGTCGGCAGCCCGTACTGGAACAAATCCGTGTCTACTTCGGGCACCTCGTACACGTTTTTGAGCACGGACGGAACCAACATCAGCAGCGACCGTGGTCTGGCTTCCAACATGCCGTATGAATGGCGCATCCGCACCAATTGCAGCAACGGGCTGTACAGTGATTGGTCTTCACCGGTACAATTTACAACGCCCTCAGAAACCTGCAACTCACCTTTGCCCTCCGATCTGGTGGTGATAAATAACACATCCTACTCCATCACGGTGAAATGCAACAAACCGGGTGTCAGCTACAAATTCAGGCGGACAGGAGGATTTCAGGTAGACGCCTCCTCCAGCAACACCTATACGTTCAGCGCCGATCCCTGCACCACTTACGAAGTGCAGTGCTTTGTGCGCTGCCAAAGCGGCGGCCCGTACAGCAAGTATTCGGCTTCGATATTTGTGACCACGCCAGGCTGTGGTGCCTGCACCGTACCGACCATCCAGACTTCTTCATCGGCCACTCACAATTCTGCAACTATCAACTGGAGTTCGTCGCCCGGGGCATCTAGCTGCTCCATGCAATGGAAACAGGGCAACAGCCCGTGGACAGACCTGGCACAACCTGTTCTGTACGGCACCAGTACGACCATCCAAAACCTCCAGCCCGCAACACCGTATCAATTCCGCATCCGCGCAAACTGCAGCAACGAGCAGAACAGCGGCTGGTCGGCGGCTTACTCGATCACTACTGCTCCTGCTCCATGCGGGCAGCCACAAGGTCTGAAAGCCGTCAACGCTTCGCAAACAGCCGCTACGCTTGTATGGGGAGCGCCGCCGGTGGGGGCAAGCACCTACACGCTGCGGTACGGGCCGAACTCCGGCTCGATGACCGAAATTTCGGTGACCGGAACGACACGCACTCTGACAAGCCTCACGCCCGGCACCAACTATGTGTGGCAGTTGCGCACCAATTGCGGTGTCAACCAGTCCAGCGCCTGGAAGTCGGGAGCCAACTTTTCCACCTTGCCTGCCAATAGCCTGAACGCCAGTCCCGCCACGCAAAACGTCGGTTTCAACCCGGGCAGCGCGACCATTTCCGTCACCGCCAATGTCGAGTGGACGGCAGCGATTTTGCCCGCCGCTTCGTGGTTGAGTCTTTGCCCGTCGAGCGGCATCGGCAACGGCACCATGACGGCGACGTTTGCGGCCAACACCGGCTCGTCCTCTCGTTCGGCCACGGTGGTCGTAACGGGTGGAGGCATCACCAAAAGCGTGACCATCGTACAGGCCGGGAACACCAGCCCGAACTGCTATAACGATAGCGAACCGACCAACAACACCACGGCTAATGCCCCGACCATTGCCCTCAACACCGACAAAAAGTCGCAAATCGGTTTCAGCGGCGACGAAGATTTCTGGAAAATAGTACTCACGACGCCCCAAAACCTGACCGTTTCGCTCACCACCCTGCCGGTCAATTGTGAACTGAAACTACTCAATGCGACAGGGACGGAAATCGGCAGTTCGACATCGGGAGGCACCTCGAACGAAAGCATCGTGAAAACCAATTTGGCAGCGGGCACCTATTTTGCAAAAGTCTATGGCTACAACGGCGCGAACAGCGGCACGCAATGCTACACCCTGCGTGCCAATACCTCGGCCGCCAATACACTTACCGTTTCGCCAAGCACCCAAAACGTACCTGCCGGCTCGGGCAGCACCACCTTCAGCATCTCTTCCAATGTCTCCTGGACAGCACTGGAAATCTCCTCTTGGCTAACGCTTTCTCCTACAAGTGGAACCGGGAATGCAACCCTGACGGCTACTTACCAAGCCAATACGACATCAAGTGCACGCACGACTACTATTTCGGTAAGCGGAGGCGGCATTTCTCAGACCCTGACAATCACGCAGGCGGGTAACGTATCTGGCTGCCACGCACCGGGCAACCCAAACACGAACGCCATTACCCAGAACACTGCAACCATCCAATGGGGCAGCGTTCCAAATGCCACTGGCTATCAGGTGCAATTTTTCATCAATGGCTCGTGGACCAATGTCGGAGGCCCGACCACCAATCTTTCGATGGGCATCTACGGGTTGGTACCCAATACCTCATACCAATGGCGTGTGATCACTATCTGTTCGGGCGGCCAGCAAAGCACTCCGTCGTCGGCAGTCTCATTTTCCACGCCTTCGGTTGCGAATTGCACAAGCGGGATTCAAGCGTCCGGTACAGCATTGAACCCTTCGGGAAGTTGGCAATACTCGACCGGATTGTCGGGAGGATACTACCGCTTGGTGAATGTGCAGTCCGGCACAACCTACACGTTTTCCCTATGCTCTTCCGACGGCGGTTCTGCGCCATTTGATGCCGAGATGTCCATCCGAAACACATCGAATCAGTTGATCGCCTATAGCGATGATGTTTGCGGAAACGCGCCGAAGATTGTCTGGCAGGCCAGTTTCACCGGTCAGGTTCGGTTGCTCCTGACCCAATACACCTGTCAAACGAACAGTGCGGGGTGTACGGTTGCTTATCGAACTGGTAGTGCCTTCCAGAGCGAGGAGGTGGCCGATCGTACGTCAACAATGGAATATCGCCCTTTGCCCGTATCAACGCTTGGAGAAGAAGTCGCGCACCTCGACGAAACGGTTGACCATAACGCATCAAGTACGCTGGAACTGTCGGTTTCGCCCAACCCAACCCGTAACCATTTCTTTATCCTGTGCAACAATAATGCAGGTGCTGAAATGGCTACTCTGCAAGTACTGGATCAACTTGGGCGAGTTGTGTGGCATAACGCCGACTTACTTGAAACCGGGCCAAATACTTGGCAAATCCCTGTAGTTGACTGGCCAGCCGGCCTTTATTTTGTCAGCATGACCACGCGCACCGGAGAAACTTTGCTAAAAAAAGTGGTGGTAAGCAGTAATTGAACAAGTGCGGTTGATAAATAACCCAAGATACCTCGACTATGAACAGGGCCATCTCAACAAAACGGGATGGCCTTTTTCAATTTGCACTATCCCCTTTGAAAACCCCACCTACCCCCCGCTGCCGCAACACCTCGTACAGCGCAATGCCCGCCGCCACGCTCACATTGTACGAGTCGAAATCCGTCGCCTGCGGAATGCGGGCCACCTCGTCCGACATCCGGATAAGTTTGTGCGCCAGCCCCTCGCCTTCCGGGCCGAGCAGAATGGCCGTAGGGCCGGAAAAATCCACCTCGAAGATGGGTTTGGACCTGTCCGAAAGGGCGGTGGCCACCACCTGCACGTCGGACTGCTGGAGCCACTCCACCGTGGAGTACATACTGCGCACCCGGCACAGGCGGATACGCGCCAGGGCGCCGGCGGAGGCTTTCATCGCGTCTTCGTTGGCGGGTGCAGAGCCGGACTGCGGTACCACCACGGCATGCACGCCCGCGCATTCCGCCGAGCGGCAGATGGCGCCGAAATTGCGTACGTCGGTGATACTGTCGAGCAACAGCAGCAGGGGCGTTTCGCTGCGGGCGATAATGGCCGGCAGCACGTCTTCCAAGTTTTGGAATGCCACCAGCGCCGTCCAAGCCACCACGCCCTGGTGGTTGCCGCGCACCAATTTGTTCAGTTTTTCCACTGGAACCACCTGTAGGGGAATGTCGTGCGCCTTGGTCAGGTGTCGGATCTCCTTCTCCAGTTCGCCCCGAAGGCCCTGTTGGAACAAAACTTTTTCCACCGGCAATCCGGCGTTGATGGCTTCCACCACCGGGTGGTGGCCGTAGATCAGGTTGGACATGTGTGAGCGAGTGAGCGCCTCGTCTGACGACTTCGAGTCGTCTGACGAATGGGCAAAAGTAGCACGAGTTTGCCAATTCATGGCCGGGCTGCCATTACGTTTTGTTCAAGCGCAATGGCTCTATGGAAACTGCCGTTTTCCGGTCGTTTGGTGCGTTACCGATTCCGGTTTTACATTTGGCGCAGCAACACACCACATGGCGCAGGTCAGTTGGGTTTATCTGGACGATTTCGGCGGCAGGCACCGCATCGGGCTGTACCACGGCGACCGAACGGGACATCTGTTGCTGCACTGCGACGCGCTCATCGTGCAGGTGGATTTTTCCGTGAAAGAAACCCGCACCTACTCGTTTTTCGTCGAAGACGAACTCTGTGAAGTCAGTATCGTGAAAGAAGCGCAAGGCTTTTCATACGGTTTTGAGGTCAACAAAAAAGTGGACACGCCGCGCAACCGCCTGCGCAAGTCTGACGAACGCCGAACCCGAAAGCAGATGGCGCTCCTGATCGCAGGGCTGGTGGTCGTGGTGGCATCGCTGGTACTCGGGCTGCGCTGGTGGGGGCAGCGGCACAAAACGGATCGGTTGGCCGACACGAACCTATCGAGCCGGCTCAGCCCCGAAAACGAACAACTCCTGGCCGCAGCGGGGAACAACGCCGTGGCGCGGTTGATCGTGGTGCACGAGGCCCTGCAACGCCGGGTGTTCTACGGATTCACCACGGCCGCCAACGACCAGATTTCCGGGCGCTTCATCGTGCCCGACACCGGCATAATCCTCTTGCCCAACGGATTCCCGCTGCGCAACCGCGATGCCTTTTCCGTGCGCTACCTGCCCACCGACCCGCGAATCCATCGGGTCAATTTTGACGAACCGAGTCCCGAGACCCTGAACGGCTACCTCGAACAAGCGGGCCTGACGCAACAGGCCGCGCATCCCGAGGCTACGCCCGGCCACAGCCGATGCGTGGCGCAGATCACCCTTCGGGAAAAGGGCTGGCCAAGCCTGGCCGATCTGATCTTTCAGCAGGCGCCGGCGGAACAAAATCCGCGACACAACCGGGACACCTACCTGCGCTTGGTGCGGGAGCCGGAGTTTAAACGGATTATCCAGCGGGAATGTTGGGATCGGTGATCAAAAGTCCGAGGTGATCAACAAATCCAAATCCGTACTTTTCAACTGAAACCGTTCGCCGATGTACTCGTTGGTGAGGCAGCCCTTATAGGTGTACACGCCGTTGCGCAGGCCCTCGTCGCCGGTGATGAGCGCGAGGATGCCGCCTGTTTCGGCTTTGAGCAGCAGGGAGGTGATGATGTTGCTGATGGCGTCCGATGCCGTGCGGGCCACCCGGGACGGGATGTTGGGTACGCAGTAGTGGATCACGCCGTGTTTCACAAACGTGGGTTTGTCGTGGCTGGTCGTATGCGAGGTCTCGAACACGCCGCCCTGGTCAATGCTCACGTCCACGATGACGGAGCCGGGTTTCATACGCTGCACGATCTCCTCGGGCACCACCATGGGCGTGCGCCCGTGGCCGGAGTGCATGGCGCCGATGGCCACGTCGGCGGTGATGAGTTGTTCGGTCAGGTGCATGGGGTTGATGACGGAGGTGTGTAGTTGTCGGCCCACGTGTTTTTGCAGGCGCATGAGTTTGTACACGTTGTTGTCGAAAATGCGCACCTCGGCCCCGAGGCCAATGGCCGTGCGGGAGGCAAACTCGGCCACCACGCCGGCTCCAAGGATGATGACCTTGGCGGGAGGCACTCCGGCGATGCCACCCAAGAGCACGCCCTTGCCGCCCCGGGCCGTGGAGAGCAGGTCGGCTCCGATGAGGATGGCGCTTGTGCCGGCGATCTCGCTCATCACCCGCACAATGGGGAACACGCCCATGTTGGCATCGCGGATGTATTCCATGGCCAAGGCAATGACCCGGCGTTTTTGCAACCTGGTGATGCATTCGGGGTTCATCAGCGGCAGGTGGATGGGCGAGATGAGCACCTGGTTGGGCTGCATCAGGTCAATCTCGTCCAGCGTGGGCGGCGCTACTTTCAGCAACAGATCGGCTTTGTACACCAGCTCCCGGCTGTGCGCGATCTCGGCGCCCGCCTCGGTGTAGTCCAGATCGGTGAAACGCGAATGTTCTCCCGCGCCCGACTCCACCACCACCCGGTGCCCGTGGGCCGTGAGGGTAGCCACCGAATGCGGTACCAAAGCCACGCGGTTTTCCTGAAGGGTCGTTTCCTTCGGAATGCCGATAAAAAGTTGCTGATGCCTGCGCGCTACTTCGAGCGTCTCGGTCTGGGTTGCGATCTTGGCGAAGGTACTGGCGAGTGATTGCATGGCTGTTGGCCGTTGGCCGTTGGCTGTTGGCTGTTGGCTTAACCCGCGCTCGGGAAAGCCAATAGCCAAAGGCCAACAGCCAATAGCGGCTACAAAAGTAGGAGTCGGCGGTCGGTTTCGCTCAAAATGTCCAGGTGAATTTTCGCCGTGTCTTCCGGGAGCAGCGGTTCGATGACTTGCGGCCACTCAATGAAGCAATACCACGGGTCGTGCAGGATTTCCTCGATACCGATGTCGAGCGCTTCTTCGAGGTTTTTCAGGCGGTACAGATCGAGGTGGTGCACCAGGGCCGGGCTGCCCCCGGCATCGCGGTAGGTATATTCGTTGATTAAGGAAAACGTAGGGCTGGTCGGAGTGTCTTCCACGCCAAGCCAGCGGCAAAACGCCTGCACCAGCGTGGTCTTGCCCGCACCGAGGTCGCCGTACAGGGCAATTTTCCGGCGGTTGCCGAGGGCGGCGGCGAGTGCGGGCATGGCGGCATCAAGGGCTATCTGAGAAGATATAAAGAGTTCCATTGGGCCAAAGGTAGGAAGGAGGAAATTCGGATTGGTTTGGTCATTTTAAAAAATAAACACCTCAAGCCAACTCGTTTGATCTTCCCCAAGTCTCATTTCCGCAGCGCCTCCTCCAACCGTTTCCGCAATTCCTCTTCGTTTGGAAGGTAAAGTTGGTACTTGGACACGAACAACTGGCTGTTCATACCGAATGTGGCATACTTGACCAGCAAATCATCCTTTTCACGACTGAAAACAATACCGATGGGCGGGCTGTCGCCCTCGATATTTTCCTCGTGGGCGAAATAGCCAAGGTACATATTCATTTGCCCGATGTCGCCGTGCTGCACCTTACTGGTTTTCAGATCAATCAGTACGAAACAGCGCAGGATGCGGTGGTAAAAAACGAGGTCAACTTTGTAGTGCTCATTATTCAGTGTGATGCGGTACTGCCTGCCCACGAACGTAAAACCCTTGCCAAGTTCGAGCAAAAAAGATTGGAGGTTGTCGAGCAGGCGCTTTTCCAGTTTTTTCTCCGAAAGGTGGTGTGGTTCCGGGATCTTCAGGAATTCCAACACATACGGGTCGCGCAGCAAGTCGGTCGGCTCCGCAACGACATTGCCTTTTTGTGCAAGTTTCAGAATGCCTTCCTTGTCCTTACTGGCAGCAAGTCGCAGGAAAAGTGCGGTTTTCTTTTGCCGTTGCAACTCACGCACGGTCCATTTCTCATGTTGCGCCTGGATGTAATAAAACTGGCGTTCGAGCTCGTGGTCAATTTTTATCAACTCAACGTAGTGCGACCACGTCAATTGGTGCGACACCGTCGCACCAATTGGAAAGGCGAGATAAAACTGGCGAAAACGTTTCAGATTGCTCAGGCTGAAACCTGTGCCATGCTCCAATTTCAAGTCTCTCGAAAGCCTTTCGAGTAGCGCATCGCCGTATTCAGCCTTTGCTTTTCCGCCTTGCTCAAACTCAACGATGTGCTGGCCAATGTGCCAGTAGGTATCAAGTAAAGCAATATTAACGGCTTGGGAAACCCGGGATCGACCACTTTGATACGTCGCCGAAATTTGTTGTAGAAGGCTACGGTAGTCGTTGTCCAAAATTTTCAGAGTTGACATGAGGTCGCTTGTTTTGAACGCGAAAAGTAGCGCTTTCTAGGCTAAAGCCGTCTCTGTCACCTACCTTTGCCGCCCAATTTTTTACCACACGCCATGCAGGACAAACTCAAAGCCATACGCGACAAATACCTCCACCTCGAAGAGCAGCTCTCCGACCCCGGCATCGTGGCCGACGCGGAGCGCTCCAAACGGGTGAACAAGGAGTACAAAAAACTCCAGCCCCTCGTGGAAACCTTCAGCCGGTACGAAAAAGCAGTAGCCAACCTGAACAGCGCCCGCACCATGCTGGCTGCAGAAAAAGACCCCGACATGCGCGACATGGCCCGCGAGGAAATCGCCGAACTCGAGCCGCTCGTCGAAGCGCTGGAGGAGGAAATCAAAGCCCTGCTGGTACCCAAAGAGATCGAAGACGAAAAAGACGCCATCGTGGAAATCCGCTCGGGCACCGGCGGCGACGAGGCGGCCCTGTTCGCCGGCGACCTGTACCGGATGTACATGCGCTATTTCCAACAGCTGGGCTGGGAAGTGGAAGTACTCGACGAAAGCCCCGGCACCGTGGGCGGCTTTGCCAAGGTGGTGCTGGAAGTGAGTGGCGACAACGTGTTCAGCAAACTCAAGTTTGAGTCCGGCACCCACCGCGTGCAACGCATCCCAGAAACGGAAGCCAAAGGCCGCGTGCATACCTCGGCAGCCACGGTGGCCGTGTTGCCCATCCTGGAACCGGAGGACGTGAACATTCGCAAGGACGACCTGCGCCGCGACGTGTTTCGCGCCAGCGGGGCCGGCGGCCAGCACGTGAACCGAACCGAGTCGGGCGTGCGCTACACCCACTTGCCCACGGGCGTGGTGGCCGAAAGTACCGAAAGCCGCTCGCAGCACAAGAACAGCGAAATCGCCATGGGCCGCCTGATCCAGCAGATCCGCGAGATGCAGACGAACCAGCAGCAGTCGGCCCTTGCATCCCAGCGCCGCAGCCTCGTAGGCACGGGCGACCGCTCCGAAAAAATCCGCACCTACAACTGGCCGCAAAACCGCGTGACCGACCACCGCCTCGAAGGCGACAACAAAAACTTCAACCTCGACAAAGTGGTGGAAGGCGACCTGGACGGGATTATCGAGGCGCTCACGCTGGCAGACAATGCAGCGAAGTTGCAAATGGAAGGTGGTTCAAATTGAGGCCCTGCACCTGTAAAGGAATTTGTCGCCATTTCTGGCCGAAGCACAGCACGGCCCTTGGCCTTTTGTCTGTTTTGCCTACTTTTACGAACGCATTCGCACCAAACCGTTCACATAAAAGCACCACCGATGAAAAAACAGATCCGCACCGATGCCGTCCAACTGACAGGGGGGGGGGCAAACTCCTTCGATTCTCAAAACCGCCTTAATTTTTCTCGCCATGCTCGCGCTTAGTCACGCGGCGCGGGCGCAGCTGAATTTAACCTTTGACCCGCACTATACCGGACCCTACGACACGGTACACGGCAAGTTCTTCGTGCGCCTGTACGTCGTTTATGCGCAAACCCCGACCGATTCCTGGGCCGATTCCTTGGGGACGACCGAACTCCGGCGCCGGACAGCAGAAACCTTTGCCCTGCTGAACCGTGAGTTCAACAAGCATGATATTTTTTTCGTGCCGGGCGAAGGCGATGCCGGGGCCTGTCACACGGTGTTCACCCGGGAAAACCAGGAATCGCTGCCGACCTTTTCGGACGGGCTGACCATGCATGTCCACTCCGACGCGGGACTTGCCAACGGCGCAGTTACGGAAGAGGAGTTGCCCGCAAAGTACTTTTATGTACAAGGCCAGGAAGGGGGTGTCCCAGGGAGCAACCTGCCCGTTGTCATTCACGAGGTTGGCCATTGTTTCGGACTGGCGCACACGTTTGATTTTACAGATTCGAGCAATGTGTACGAGGGGCCCGCCGTATCCTGCTCGGCGCCTAGCGGCTGCCAAACCGGCTACGGATACCTGCCCGACCAGTGTTGTGGCGACATGGTGGGCGATACGCCCAAGCACGGGATAGACACGGTAATTGTAGTTTCCGGTGATTGCCAAACTTCCATAACCCCATCGGGCGTGTCGCCCGAGATTTTCAGAAACTACATGTCGTATGCCCGCCCGCTGCGCTGCGGTGATCGCTTCAGCGACCAGCAGGTGCGGCGCATGCGACTTTACCTGAAAAACTCCGCGCTGCTGAACCCCCTAAAAGTAACACCAGAGACGGTAGCTTCCGACACGGTGATCTGGGACGATCTGGTGGTCAAATCAACCAACATCATCGTGCCCGACGACGCCGTGCTCGTGGTGGACAGCGTGCTGGAAATGGCGCCCGGCACCTACATCGTGGTGCGGCGAGGCGGCACGCTGATCGTGAACGGCCGGGTCACCGCCGGGTGCGGGGGCTTATGGGGCGGGATTGTGGTGGAGGGAGGCTCCAACTACCCCCAAAAAGACTTGGGTGGCCAACCTTCGACGGAGCAGGGTCGGTTTGTGTTGAATTCTTCGGGTATTGTGGAACATGCCGTAGATGGCGTAGCGGCACAAGGCTTTTTATATCCGGATGAAGCGGATTATGGAGGTGGAATTCTTGAAGTGTACGGTCGTATCCGAAATTGCACGAAAAGCATACGAATTCAACCCTATCGGAACCCAGGAGTCCCGAACGCCAGCCTTGCCCAAGGAGCGTTCCTGACCTTGGACGATGATTATCGTGGCGAACCAACCGTGCAACCGGTTTTCGTTAACATCAAAAAAATCAACCGTTTCGACGTGGCGAGCACTTGGTTTACCGACAGCCGCACACAGGATTGTGCCGGGCGCGGATCACGAGCATTGGGGTTGTTGGCGGAAGATGCCGCATTCAGGGCCAGATCGTCGTATTTTCGATACCTCGATCGGGGGATTGAGGTGCGCCCGCTGATATCCGGGGGATTTGCCGCATACGAAGTGGAAAGCAACACGTTCTTCAATTGCTACACCGGCATCGAATCCAACCTGCCGGACAACTTCCGCATCGTGGGCAACAGTTTCTATATCGCCCGGCCACCGATGTGCCCGCAGGAGACCCTGGATTTCGCCGGCGTGCGCCTGCTCGGGTACGAGTTGCCGCTGGGCATCACCCTTGCCGACAACAATTTTCACGGCGGCGACGTGGAGGCCGATTCCTACTTCGGCATTGACTGCATCGGCACGGGCAGCATGGAAAACACCATCCGAGAAAATTACTACTCGGATCTCGATATAGGAAACAACGCCGCCGGCAACAACGGCGACTTAAAGGGCCTGCGCTACGAGTGCAACGAACACTCCGACAACCAGACAGCGTGCCTTGTGTTCCCGGGAGGGTCGGTGAGGATGATTCAGGGAGATATTGATCTCACCACCCAATTTAGTACCGCTGCCGGTAATCGTTTCAGCGGTAACGGCTACACCTGGTACAACTATGGCGCACCCATCACCTATTACTTCTGGGACACCACAGGGCAGGTGCTGACCACGGGAAGTGGTTTTGAAGACGTGGACACGGTACGGGCCACCTCGCCCAATCCCAGATGTTTCACGATCGTGGACGACTGCCCGGCGCCCTGTACCACCGAAGGCCCGCCGGTGGTCTGGAAGGACACCTTTTTCATAAACCAAACCGCTTGGTTGACCACAAAAGACGAGTACGACCAGTTGACCGACCCGGAAGAACAGGAGGCCTTGCTGCCGGAACTCAACGCCTACCGCTCGGCCATGGACCATTGGGGCGGGCGTGTGATCCGCGATTTTGCGCTGGACTCCACCGGCACCCGCACGGACTCCGTGCTGCTTTGGACACGACATTTACGGGCCTACGAGACCGACCTGCGGCTGGCCCGGCACGCTTTTTTTACGGGCGATCTGGAGGGCTACGATGCTTGGTTGGACAGTATCCCGGCCCGAAACGACCTGAGCGAGGCCCAAGCGGATGAATTAGATGAGTTCGCGGAGGTGCTTGCCGTGGTGCGCCCTTACGCCGAGGCGGAGACGGATATGCACCACCTGCCCACCACGGCGCTCGACAGCCTCGAAGGCTGGGCTGAAAACTGCAACGAACCGGGCTTTTTGGCCCGGGTGCTGCTGCTCGGCAACGGCCGGGAGGTGATGCCCGACTGCGGAGGCGGTTCGCTCCGGCCGGCACAAACGCTGGCTAATCAGCATCCGAAGAAGGCCACTTCTGTTCGCATTTATCCCAACCCTACCACAGGGCAGTTTTTTGTGGAACTGCCCCAAGGCTCCGTACCGGTGCGGGTATTGCTACACACCCCCGATGGACGGACGGTATTCGACCAAATACTAACGGCATCTTCACCCCTCGACGGTAGTGCCCTGCGCCCCGGCTTGTACTTCTGCCGGGTCGTGGGTTCGACCGGGCCACAGTTGATCGCCAAATTGATAATTTCCCGCTAAATGCTCACCCGGCAGGACGAATCCTCATTGCGATTCGTCTTGCCACAACTTTTCCAAGCCATGCGATATATTCTCATGCTGCTATGGGTGGGCATTGCATATTCATGCCTCTCCCAGCAAGTGTTTAACCGTTCATACGATTACGGTTACCCGCGCAACCAATTTCGAAACCTGATCGTCCACAATGACACCATCGTTTGTTATGGCATGGCGCGTACCGATACTCCTCCATACCGGCAATGCCTGTTCGTGGCCCGATTAGATTCTTCAGGGGTTAAACTTGACCATACCTTGGTTTGTGATCCCCTTGGAGGCACGCTGGATATGAATATCAACTGGGCGGACATGATCCACACCGCTGACGGGGGGTATGCTATGACTGCGGGCACGGTTACCCGAAACGATGGGGCATTTGTCAAACTGCGTTCTGACCTGTCCATAGAGTTCGTCCGGGAGTACCGGGATACGGTCAACTTCGTGGAGTTTTATGATGCAGTAATCGAACTCTCCGATGGTTATTTGTTAGGTGGATATGTTCAACAGCCCAATTTTTTAATTCAGTCATTTCTTCGGCGGGTAGACAAGATAGGGAATACTCTGTGGTTTTCTTACTATGGGGATGGTGCGGTTACAGATGCATTTTCCAATTATTTGAAAATCAATGATTCGCTTATTGTTTTTGTAGGAGGGTTTGTTACCAATGAAAACATATTATCTGGCAGGGGGCCGTGGATAGCCTTTGTAAATCCTTTGGACGGAGAGGTGCTTCAGGAATGGAGACCAAACAACTCTCCCGTAGAATTTTTGCACTATATCAGCCCATTGGCGAGCAACAGATGGATGCTTTACGGAAAAAAGACCGTTGAGATTAATCCGAAAAAAGCAAGACCTTTTTGGGCAATTGTAGATTCGACATTTAACATACTTGATTTGCGCCTTTTCGGTCCAGGAGCGGATGTAACTAATTTTTTATGGGATTTTGCTCCCACCCCTGAGGGCAATTTCATCGCAGCAGGAGAAATACATGCCTTCAACCCGAACACCGAACCGGCGCAGGTGTACGGCTGGCTGTACAAGGTGTCGCCGGATTTGGACAGCCTGTGGTCGCGGCAAGTGATCCCACCCATAACCGGCTCAAAGGGGGGCTACCTCGGCGGCGTGGGCGTGCTTAGCAGCGGCAACATGGTGGCCGGGGGCTATGCGCCATTGGGCAACGATGTGTACGGTTGGTTGGTCAAGTTCACCCCCGACGGCTGCGTGGACACCATCCTTTGCAACACGGTGCCCGCGTGGGAAGCGGAGGAACTGGAGTTGCGGAAGCCGCCGGCGCGGGTGTACCCCAATCCTACCACGGGGCAGTTTTTTGTGGAACTGCCGGAAGGTAGCGGCCCGGTGCGCGTGCTTCTAACGGCAATAGATGGACGCAGAATACTGGAACAAATACTCACCGGTTCACAGTGGTTGGATCTGTCGGATGCGCCACCGGGGATGTATTTGTGCCACATAACAGATACAGCGCGAGCGCAGTTGGTCACCAAACTGGTGTTGGAGCGATGAGTGCTCATGTTCCCTACCGCTTCCCAAACCGCACCCGCGGATCCGCCCAGGCGTACAGCACATCCGCCACGAGCGTACCCAGCACGGTGACCGCTGCGGCGAACATGACCATGGCAAACAACACGGCGTAGTCGTTTTGCGAAAACGCCGATTCCATTTTGATGCCCATGCCGGGAAAATCGAACAGGTATTCCACCACCAGCGAGCCGCCGAACAGGGCCGGAAAAAAGTTGGCGAAAATGGTGATGATGGGAAACAGCGCGTTGCGGAAGGCGTGCCGCCAAAACACGAGGCGCTCGCTCAGGCCCTTGGCCCGGGCGGTGCGGATGTAGTCCTGCCGGATCACTTCGAGGATGCCGCCGCGCATTTGCATGGCCAGAATGGCCACGGCGTGCAGGGTGAGCGTGGTCACGGGCAGCACGAATTTTTCCAGATTGTCCCAGGCCCATTGCCCGAACGGCTTTCCGCTGAGCAGCCAGGGTTCGGCGTTCATGCCGTTGATCAGCCCAAGGCCCACGTCCTGCCGCGACAGCAGGAGGACGAGCAGGCTGCCCAACCAGATGACGGGCATGGCGTACAAAAACATCAGCACCGCACGCGACCAGCGGTCGCCGCGTTTGCCGTGGTGGCGGGCCATGTACACGCCCATCGGCACCCCGATCAGGTAGGCCAGCAGGAGCGCCATGCCGTTGAGCAGCAGCGTGACCAACAGGCGCGGGCGCAATTCCACGAGTATGGGATTTCCGGTGACGATGGACGTGCCGGCATCGCCTGTCAGGAACCCGCTCAGCCAGCGGTGGTAGCGGTTTTCCAGTCCGTGCCAGTGCAGCGCGGGCACCAGCAGTTTCCAGCGCTGCGGCTCGTTTTTCCACACGAGATACGTTTGTTCGATGGCGGCAATGCGGGTTTGCAAAAGTGCTTTCACCGACATGTCGGCGAGCGTGTCAGTGGCGGCCCGGGCAGTATGGAGCAACGGCGGCACTTGATCGGGGTGTTGGACGTTTCTCAGCGCCCACAAGGCCACGAACGCTTGCCCTGAGACCTGTTTCAGCGTCGGCGCCAGTTCGGTCGTAACGGCTTGCCAGTAGCGGACGGTGGCCGCCCAGTTGCCGGTCGTTTCAGCCAGTTGGGTCAGGTACACGCGGTCTTCCACCGGAAGGATGCGGTGCAGGGTGTCCGGGTACACGCGGCTGCTCAGGGAGAGGTAAAACTCGGGCTTGTCCAGTCCGAGGGTGCGGGCCTTGGCTATGTACGCCGTCGGGTTTTCCCCATAGTCGTACGGAATCGGATCGGCCACGGTGTACCGACTCAAGGCGAACGTGACCAGCGACACGAGCAGCAGCGTGGGCACGGCCAAGAGGATTCGACGCAAGAGGTACGGGAGCATGAGCGCGACATTTTTTTCACCGCAGAGACGCGGAGGCGCGGAGAAGATTTTGATAAAAAACTCCGCGCCTCCGCGTCTCTGCGGTGAAATAAAAAACTATCCCCGAAGGGCTTCCACCGCCTCCACCGTTTTCGGGATCGGGTCGCCCAGCACGCGGTGGCCGTTTTCGGTGATGAGCACGTTGTCTTCGATGCGGATGCCGCCGAAGTTGCGGTATTTGGCTACGGCAGTATAGTTGATAAACTCGGCGAACAGGTTTTTGCGCCGCCACTGGTCAATCAGTTGCGGGATGAAATAGATGCCCGGCTCCACCGTCAGCACAAATCCCGGCTCCAGCGCGCGGGCCAGCCGCAGATAGGCCGTGCCAAACTGGGCGCTGCGCGTCACCGCCTCGGAGTAGCCCACGTAGTTTTCGCCCAGGTCCTCCATGTCGTGTACGTCGAGGCCGATCTTATGGCCAAGTCCGTGCGGGAAAAACAAGGCGTGCGCCCCTTGCGCCACGGCGGCGTCGAGATCGCCCTGCATCAGCCCGAGCGCCTTGAGGCCCTCGGCCATGCGGCGGGCGGCGGCGAGGTGCACGTCGCGGTAGAGCATGCCCGGCTTGAGGGAGGCAATGGCGCTCACTTCGGCATCAAGGACGATGTCGTAAATCTCCCGCTGCTTGGGCGTGAAACGCCGGTCCACCGGAAACGTGCGCGTGATGTCGCCCGCGTAGTGCATGGCCGTTTCGGCGCCGAAATCGCCCAGCACCATCTGGCCGCGCTGCAGGGTGTTGCCGTGGTAGTGGTTGTGCAGGATGTGACCGTTGACCGTCAGGATCACCGGGTAGGACAAGTTGCCGCCGGCGCTCACGGCCATGCCCTGCACCAGGCCCGCCAGTTCGGCCTCCACTTGGCCCGGTCGGGCTTCCCGCATGGCGGCCACGTGCATGGCGCCGGTCACGTTCAGGGCGCGCTCCATCTCGGCTATCTCTTCGGCGGACTTGTGCGCGCGCTGTGCCACTACGGCCCGGATGAACGCCTCCGAGGCGGCGGATTTCTGCTGTGCAACCGGAATGTTCAGGCAGTTTTTCAGCAAGAACATGTTGTCGTGCCGGTAGGGCGGCAGGAAATGGATCGTTTGCCCGGCGCGGCGGTTTTTTTTCAAAAAAGCCGTCAGTCGGCGGGCGGGCAGCACTTCGCGTACGCCCACTTGTTCGGCCTGGGTTTTCAGGCGCGGCGAAGCGCCCATCCACACCACATCTTCGAGGCTCAGGTCGTCGCCGAAGAGGACTTCCCGGTCGTTGTCCACGTCAATGACCGCCGCAAGGCCGGGCTGATCGAGGCCGAAGAAGTACAGGAAATTGCTGTCCTGTCGGAAATGGTAGGTATTGCCGGCGTAGTTCATGCCCAGTTCGTTGTTTCCGAGAAACAGGGCAATGCCGGACTTTAGATCGCGTTTGAGCCGCTCGCGGCGGGCCTGGTAGGTGGATGGCGGGAACATAGTGATTCGATTGTTGTCTCAAACCTTACGACTACGCGTAGACGGGGTTGTGTCAAAAGGGTGCGAGAGATTTTCGCCCAAAATGTTATTCAAATTCACCGCAGAGACGCGGAGACGCAGAGAGTATTCCTCCGCGTCTCCGCGTCTCTGCGGTGAAAAATTTGCGATGTCCCGCGCCTCCTTTCCCTTTTGACACAACCCCGTCTGGGGCTTTCGACAGATGAGCGCCAAAAGTAGGGCAAATCCCTTATTTCCCGCCTCCGCTCAACAGCGCGCGATATTTTTCGGTATCCCGCAAGAGGTTTACAGCGGCTTCCACCTCCGGGTCGTTTTTCAGGTTCTTGCGCACTTTGCCGCGATGGAAGTGGAATCTGCCCACGATTTCCTGCTCGATTTCATGCAGGATACGGGCCTTGTTTTTTACCATCTCGCCTTTTTTCTCGGCGGCAACTTTCTTTTCGAGTGCCGAAATGTCGGCGCCGATCGGGTAGTTCTGGGCAGTGGCCAAGGCTTGAAGCTCCTTCAGTTTTTTCTCCAAATCGCTTTCGTATTCGAAGTTTTTGCTTTGCACAAAGCGGTTGAAATCGTCCCAATCCTTGAACTCGAACGCCTCGATGGAGTCAATGCCGGAAGGGTTTTTCAGCGCCCACTCGGTGGCGTAGTCGAAGATCAGGTGTTGTTCGTGCAAGGCCCATACCACGCCCGTGGCGGTGTCGTGGGGCATCAGCACATCGGGCGTGACGCCGCCGCCGTCGAGCACGCGCCGACCGTTGCGGGTTTTGAACACGGCCCGCTCGGAGTCGGGGATGTCCACCGGCTGGCCATTTTTGTATCGCGCCGACTGGATGCAGCGCCCCGAGGGGATGTAGTACTTGGCCGTGGTCAGTTTGATCTTGGCGTTGTACCCCACGTCCTTGGTATTTTGCACGAGACCCTTGCCATAGCTGCGCTGACCGAGCAGCACGGCGCGGTCGAGGTCTTGCAAGGAGCCGGAGACGATCTCGCTGGCTGAGGCGCTCATTTTGTTGATGAGCACCACGACGGGTATGTTTTCGTCCACGGGGCTTTGGGAGGTCTTGTAGCTGCGGTCCCATTCGGGCACCTTGCCCTTCGTGCTGGAAATCAGTTCGCCCCGAGGCACGAAGACATTGCACACGTTGACGGCTTCGTGCAATAGGCCGCCGCCATTGTCGCGCAGGTCGAAGATGACACCCTTTAGGTCGGGGTGTTTGGACTTGAGGTCTTTGAGTGCTTTGGCCACGTTTTCGCCCGCGTCCTGCGTGAACGTGGTCAGGTAGATATAGCCGATCCCGTCGGCCACGATGCCGCTGTGCGGTACGTTTTGCGATTCGATTTCGCCGCGCTCGAGGGTGATGCGCAGGTCTTTGGTTTCGCCGGGGCGGCGCACGACGAGGTCCACCTTGGTGCCCTGCACCCCGCGCAGGAAGGCCATCACGTCTTCGGGACTGCGGCCTTTGGCGCTCTGGCCGCTCACGCTGATGACGGCGTCGCCGACCTTCATGCCTGCCTTGTGGGCGGGGCTGTCCTCGAGTATTTCGGTGATGACCGCCCAGTCGCCGAACTTTTTGGCCTCGGCGCCAATGGCGTTGTAGCGCCCATCGTAGAGATAGCGGTAGCCCTCAATGTCCGTTTCGGAAATATAGTTGGTGAATGGATCGAGATCGCCGAGCATGGCGTCCAGGCCGGTGCGCATCAGTTTCCCCGGCTCCAGTTCATCCACGTAGGCGTGGTTGATCTCCCGGTAGGCATTGGTGAAAATTTCGAGGTTTTTGATGATCTCGAAGTACTTGTTGTCCTCGAAACCTTTGAAGGCGAACAGGCCCAAAGCGGCCACGCAGATGAGCAGGAGAAATTTCTTGTGCATATTTTTTTTAGGTTTAAAGGTTTCGGGTTGGAAGGTTTCGGGTTGGGACAAAAGTGGGGCGATTAAGTCAGAGGGAAATTTTTTCCGACAAAACTACCAACGCCTGGTCGCAAGCGCATGTTTTACCGAACCCGAGCTGGTCTACATTTTCATTCCTGCGGAATGATAAACGGCAGGCATGCTGCGAGACAAAGGCAGTGTCAGTACCCACGAAACCCGGAATTGGGCCTTTAGTTTAAAAACAGAAAAATGGAGACCCCCATTAATGCCACAGCGAGTAAAAGGAATACGAGGGACAGGCAGCCACTGCGCTTTTTTGCTTGCGGCTGGCCCCATTCCTGTTGTGGCATTGGCGGCGGCACATAAATGGTGGAGGGCTTGGGAATGCCGCCGCCCGCTGCGGTGCCTGCGGGCTTGGGCGCAGGGATGGATTTGGACGACACCGGCGCTGCGGGCGCACCAGGAGGCGGCATGCTTTTGGCCGCTTCATATTCCTCCATATCGGCGTACTGCACGTCGTCCGAACGCTGCTGTCCGCCGGCCGGTCCTTCGAACAGCAGCGTTTCGCCGGCCAACTTCAGCGGTGCATCCGCCACGACGTGGCCATCGGCGCTGACCTGGACTTCTTCCTCCAGCACGATCTCTTTTTTGCGCTCCTTGCCGAGGATCAGCTCGATGACCGACACCTTGATGAGCAGCGGAAACGTACCCGCACGCAGGGGCGTCACCTGAAAAAGCCATTCGGTGTAGCCCTCGTCCTCCACAAACTGCTCCGGCGAACTGATGCTCCGAACCTCGAACGCCGGGTCTTTGCCGGGGTCGAGCAGCTCCACCTGCATGAGGTCGGACACGCGGCTGAGGGACTTGAGCGTCACGTACTCGTCGAAAGTGATGTTTTCCACAATGGCATCTGCATTGAGAGCGATGCGCACAAGGCAACGGGTTTCGCGGCCCAGGGGCATGGTGCTGGGGATGCGGTAGAGGATTTCGCCTTGTTTGGCATTTTTGTGTTCCGGCAGGGCGGCGGCCTCAAAGTCGGTGCCTTGTAGCCCGTCAATGAGATCGAGCAGGTCGGAGCGTACCTGGTTATAGGCGAGTTGCAGGTCTTCGTTGGATATGGTGCCACGCAGGCGGGCCTTGTTCGTGTCGTTCAGTTTGCCCAGGAGCGTGGTAGCCGTCTGGTATTTTTCCGAGCCGGACGGCAAGAGTTGCTGCAGGGCTTTGAGGGCGCCGGCGAGGTCGTCCACGAGTTGGTCGCGGAGGTCTTGCTGGAGCTCGGGAAGTGGTTTGGGAACTGGCATGGGCGAATCAGATTTATACGATTTTCGAAGCGGGATGGGACACGGATGCAACGGATGAGACACGGATTTTCACAGATTTTTCTTTTTCAATTTTTTGATTCGTTTTTATCCGTGTCTGATCCGTGGCATCCGTGTCCAATCCTGCCACACACGGTTTTTCTCACGCCAACGCAATCCGCTGCGGCGCTTCGATCCATATTTTTTCCAGCCGGTAAATACCGATGAGCACCGGCACGGCAGCGAGAATTTGTATGCTCGGTACATCGCCGGCGACGTACATGGCAGCAGCAGGCAATATATTGCAGACGATCATCAACAGCCAAAACTCCCGCCGGTATCGGCCGCGCAGGATCATGTTTTCTACGGCAATGGCATCGGCGGTCGGGTGCTTGGCGGTCAGTTCGGCATTTAGCACAAGCAGGTTGGACACAATACCAAATGCGAGCAGGAGCGATGCTTGGGTACCCAGTTCGAGGATGCCCAGGCCCTGCAACAGAACCAGTGCCGCACTACCGGCCATCACACTGTGCAGGATCATGTGCAAGGGCAAAATCGGGCTTTGCCAAAAATCGCGCCCACGGGCCTGGGCAAACAGAAACGCCGTGTACACGGCCACCACAACTGCCAGTGCCACGCCGGGCAACACCAGCCAAACGGCGGTGCGCTCCCATTCAAACCAGGCAGCCACCAGTTGCAGCGACAACAAACCACCAAAAAACGCCAGCGCATAACCACCCCGTACCAGCCAGGAGCGCCATTGCGGGCGCAAGAGCACGTACAGGAATCGCTTCGGTTGGTCGAGGTCTTTGACCAAAAGCGCCGTGGTCAGAATCAAAAATACGAGGCTGATACCCAGCGACCAGCGCAGCAACGCCCAGTCGGTGTACGCGCCCCGCCGTCCGAGAAAGAGCAGCATACCCACAAGGTATATGCCAGCGGATACCGCTTTGGTCGTCATGTATGCCGGCACTTCCCAGCCCCAAAGGATTCCTTTGTCGGGGGCGTTGTACACGCGTTTGGCATGCTGGCCGGTGAGCACTTCGATGCTCTTGGGCGGCGTAAAGTCGCCGGTGGCAGATTCGGGGACCACTGCCGCTGTTTTTTGCATCAACTCCTGCACGACACTTTCGCCCTCCCAGGCCAAGCGTTCGGTGACGCGGGCAAAGTGGCCCACGCCGCGGGTTTGAGCGCTCCAAAGGTTGCCGTCGGGCTGCTCGGCTGCCGTGGGCATGAGGGAATATTCGTCGCCCTCGATGTAAAACAGGTTGGGCATAGTGGCCTTCTCCGGTTTGCGCACGGTGGTTTGGTGGCGCGACAGGGTAGTGCTGATCTCGGAGTCCGGGTCGTCCATGTCGCCGGAAATAATCGCGTGTTCGGGGCAAACCACCACGCAGGCAGGTTCCAGACCCACATCCACCCGGTGCGCGCAGTAGTTGCACTTGGCCGCCGTGTGGGTGTCGGGGTCAATGTAGAGCGCGTCGTAGGGGCAGGCTTGCATACACGATTTGCACCCGATGCAGCGGTCTTTGTCGAAGTCCACAATACCGTCAGGGCGGGTGTATAGCGCTTCCACGGGGCATATTTCCACGCAGGGCGCGTCGGTGCAGTGGTTGCAACGCAGTACGGAAAACACGCGCCGGGTGTTGGGGAACGTGCCTTTTTCCACCTGTTTGACCCAGGTGCGGAACACGCCGACGGGTACCTCGTGCTCGCTCTTGCAGGCGGTGGTGCAGGCGTGGCAGCCGATACACTTGCGGTTGTCTATGATGAATCCGTACTTCATGTGCGTAGAGTCTGGTGCGCCGTAAAGTTCACGTTTTATCCCCAAATACAAGAGGAGAAAAGTCGGGCCGACATCGTTTCTTTGTCGCCGGGATGGAACACACGACAGACTACGATTACATCATCATCGGCAGCGGCTTCGGCGGCTCCGTGAGCGCCCTTCGGCTTTCCGAAAAAGGCTACAAGGTGCTGGTGATTGAAAAAGGAAAATGGTACCGGGCCGAGGATTTTGCCCGCACCAACTGGCAGGTACACAAATGGCTCTGGATGCCGGCGCTTCGCTGGTTCGGTATTATGAAGATCACGGTTTTCCGGCATGTCGGGTTTATTTCCGGCACCGGCGTGGGCGGCGGCTCGTTGGTGTACGCCAACACGCTGCCCGTTCCCAAGCCCGCCTTTTTCCAATCGGGCAGCTGGAAAAACCTCGCCGACTGGCAAACGGAACTTGCCCCGCACTACGACACCGCCCGCCGGATGCTCGGCGCCGCCCCCACCCCACGGCTGTTCGACAACGACCGCGCCCTGCAAACCCTCGCCCGCGACATTGGCCAGGAAGCCCACTACGGCCCGACGAATGTGGCGGTGCATTTCGGCGAACCGCGCAAGACTGTTCCCGACCCGTATTTCGGCGGAAAAGGTCCCGAGCGGACAGGTTGCCATTTCTGCGGCAGCTGCATGACCGGCTGCCGCCACAACGCCAAAAATTCCCTCGACAAAAACTACCTCTACCTCGCACAGCAGCACGGCGCCGAAATACTGGCCGAACACGAAGTGACCGATGTGCGCCCGCTGGTCAGCCCCGACGGCAGCGCCGGGTACGAGGTTACATTCCAGCGCTCCACACAGTTTTTTGGAAAGAAAAAACGCTTGCGCACGCGCGGCGTGGTGTTTGCCGGAGGCGTGCTCGGCACGGTCGGGCTGTTGCTGAAACTCAAAAAATCATCGCTGCCACGGCTGTCCGACAAAGTGGGGCAGGACGTGCGCACCAACAACGAAAGCCTCATCATGGTGACCCAATTAGACGGAAACAACGACTTCTCGCAGGGCGTCGCCATCGGCTCCATCCTGCACACCGACGCCGACAGCCACCTCGAAGTGTGCCGCTACGGGGCAGGATCGGGCGCCTGGCGTTTGTCGTTGTTCCCGTACGTGGAGGGCAAAAACACGATCGTTCGGTTGTTCCGGATTTTCGGGGAAATCCTTGCCCACCCTCGCGCCTGGTGGAAATACCTGTGGGTGCGCGACTGGGCGAAGAAAACCACCATCCTGCTGTTCATGCAGACGCTGGACAGCACCGTGACCTTCCGTCGCGGGCGTTTCGGCGGCATGCGCACGGCGGTGGTGGGTAAAGACAGCCCCACGGCGTTCATTCCGCGTGCGACCGAACTGGCCCGGAAAATGGAAAAAATCCTGAACGGGAAAGCCACGGCGTTTTTCCTCACCCCACTGGCGGGAATACCGGGTACGGCCCACATCCTCGGCGGGGCAGTCATGGGCGACTCGCCGGAAACGGGGGTGATAGACCGCAACAACCGGGTGTTCGGCTACGAAAACATGCTGGTGTGCGACGGCTCCATGATCTCGGCCAACCCGGGCGTGAACCCTGCGCTGACGATCACGGCGATTTCGGAGCGGGCGATGGAAGCCATCACCCCACCTGCTCGCTGATCATGCCGAATCTGCGCTCCCGGCGCTGGATTGATCTATCGGAGCAGTTATTCCACCAAAATGAAGCCGGCCCATTGGTACGGATTGATGAATCGCTCGCGCATTTCCTGTTGCGTAATGCGGAAAGCGTCGGGGATGCTCTTCTTGTTTTCCAACCAATGGCGGTAAAAGGCGGTCATAAATATCGAGGTCTCCTGATCCGGCACCTGCCACAGCGACATGACGAGGTACTTTACGCCGGCTATTTTGAACGCTCGTTGTAAACCGTACACGCCTTCGTTTCCCTGAATATCGCCCAAGCCGGTTTCGCAGGCGGATAGCACGGCCAATTCCGTGTTCGACAGATTCATTTGACTGATTTCGTAAGCGGTAAGGATACCGTCCTCTACGCCTTCCCGAATGGGCTTACCGGTTCTCCACGCATAGTTGGCGCCGGCGAGCACGAGGCCGGAGCGGATCATGGGGTGGTCGCTCATGCGGAATACCGGCTCCCGCTCACCGCTCACCTGCTCATTGCTCACCCGCTCTTGTTTCGGGTCGGGGAAGAAAAAGCCGTGCGTAGCGATGTGCAGGATACGGGGCGCGGGCTTGCTTTGCCCCAGCGACTTGAAGGCCTCCTCGGAGGCGGCGTAACCTTTTCGGGACTCGGTTTGAATGCCTTGGTTGTTCAAAATCTGTTCCAACGCGGCCGTTTCTTTTTCCGTCCATTTAAGGTAATTCCAGGTACCGACCCGGAACGTGGAATCGGTGTTGGCGAATGATAGGGCGCCCCGGCTGGCCATGTCATTCGGGGCAATGTCAACGTTTGCGGTGGACATGGCCGTGCTGTCCATTTCATATTGCACGCCCCCCAAAAGTGTGGCATTTCCTGTGTTTGGGCTCATGCTGTCGGCACCAAGCCCAACGACTAACTGCCGGGTACTGGTCATTTCGACGAGCCGGTAGTGGTCGGCGAGCGTTTCCCCTTCATCCGTGGGTATGGCCCCCAGATTCAGCCGATGCAACAGACCGGAAGGGGAGAAGTAGATCGTCAGGGCGCTGCCGATGTTTTTTTTCAATGGTTTCCAAAGGAGATCGTACAGCGATTTTTGCGGCTTGCTCACGGGGGTTGCTCCCCGCTCGGCTACGGCGTAGAGACTGTTTACATAGTCGGCCTTGCGCTCGCCCCGGGTCAGGAGGAGGCTGTCGAGTTGTTTTTCATCAAAAAGCGGGATGTAGACAGGTTCTTTTGCGCCGGGCAAGAGCAGGAGCGCAGCGTACAGGATGCTATCGGTTTTTTCCGAAAAACCGACCGTGAAGTGGATAAACTCAATGGCCGCTTCGTCTTTCTGCAAGGCCGACCGGACTTCTTGCCACGTTGTTTGACGAATGGCTTCGGCATAGCCCGCTACGGTGTGGGCGAGTACTTTTTCGAGGGAATCGGCGCGCGCCACCAGTGCCTCCATGCCGTTTTGTTTGGCGATGGGTTTGGACATCTCGACTGCGAGGCGACGGCGGCAACCCGCGAGCTGCTGGCCAATCGCTTTCGCTTCGGGAGCGGATGCCGGCAGGACATTCAAACGATTGGCGGTCAGGAGCAGAAATCCTTTGCGAAAGAGCTCGTAGTTGTATGATACACCAGGCAGGATGCCTTGCTGCCCGTCCGGGCGGGCCTGGAGAAAAGAGGACAAGCTATTTCCGTCAAACTGAAATGTTGCGAGGTATTTGCCAAGTTCATTTTCCGAGAGAAAGGAGACCGCTTTAGACAATCGGTTTTGGGTCAACCTGAACAGCATATCCAGCAATGGCTCCGACCTGGAATACCGGCCATCGCGCTCATAAATTATGGACAGCCCCATGAGCGTCAGCGCATATTCCGGATGTTCCCGGACGAGGACTTTCTCCCGGATGGCTTTGCATTCAAGGTGTGTTTTTTCGGCTTTTTCGTCGGCGCCCATGTACAGGTACAAGTTTGCCAGACCATACAGCGTGGAGGCATACGCAGGATGCTCCTTGCCCAAGACTTTTTCCTGAATGGCTTTGGCCTCCAGGTGCAATTGTTCTGCCTTGTTGTAATTACCGAGGTGTAGATAAATAGTGGCCAGCACGTTCAGGCTTAAGGCGTAATCGGAATGTGCCTTGCCTACTGTTTTTTCCTGAACGGCTAAGGCTTCGAGCGAAAAGGACTCGGCTTTTTCGAAGGCCCGGGTGTTTCTATATACCGAAGCGAGGTTGATCAGGGGTACTGCATATAGGGAACTCTCCTTCCCTGCCGTTTTCTCCACGATGGTTTTGGCTTCCAACAAAAGCATTTCAGCCTTTTGGTAGTTGCCGATATGAATGTGCAAGGTTGCCAGGTTATTCAGGCTCTCGACGTACACCGGACTTTCTTTGCCAAATACTTTTTCACGGATAGATTTGGCCGCCAGGTAGCAAGATTCGGCTTCCTCAAAACGCCCCGTTTCCAGGTACAATATCCCGAGGTTATTCGCACAGTCTGTATAGGCAGGTTGTTCTTTGTCCAACATTTTTCCCAGGGTCAGGAAAATTGGCTCGGCCTTGTCGTAATTGCCCATTTTCAGATACAATGCCCCGAGTTCGTTCAGGCTCCCGAGATAATCGGGATGTTTTTTGCCCAAAGATTTTTCCTGAAGGGTCAACGTCTCGAGATAATATGGCTCGGCCTTGTCATAGAAATCCATTTTCAAATACAGGTTTGCCAAATTGGAAATGACCGCGGAATAGATCGGGTGGTTTTCACCCAAAATATTTTCACAAATGGCTTTGGTTTGGAGGAGCAACGGTTCGGCTTTCTTGTACTCGCCCATGTTAACGTACACGTTTGCGAGGTTGACCAAATACGAAGAATAGTTTGGATCCGTTTCGCCCACCGTTTTTTTGAGAATGCTCAGGATTTCGAGCATGGCTTTTTCGGCCTTGGCGTATTGCCCTGAACGCACATACAGTCCGGCCATATTACTCAGTGAGCTTGCATAGTCGGGGTGTTCTTTGCCCACAGTTTTCTCGAGGATGGCCAAGGATTCGAGTGAGAAGGGTTCAGCCTTGCTGAATTGTCCCATTAAGAAGTACAAACCGGTTAAATTGTTCAGACTCCCGGCATAGTCTATGTGTGTCTTCCCCAGGGCATTGCCCCGGATGGTTTTGGCTTCGAGAAGCAAGGGTTCGGCCTTTTCGTAGGCGCCGATATCTTTGTATAAATTCCCGAGGTTGTTCAGGCTCCAGGCATAATCGGGGTGCTCTTTTCCCAGCACATTGCTGCGGATTTCTTTGGATTCGAGGTACCACTTTTCCGCCGCTCCCAGATCATTTTTAAAATGCAGTACCCGGCCATGGTTGAAACAGCAACTCGCGTAGGCGGCAGAATTTCGCCCGAAATAGTCCACCGCAATTTTTTCGGCGGCAACATTGGTCTCCATGGCTTTGTCAAATTGATGCGTTGCCGTCAAAGCACGCGAAATTTGAATGAGGCTGTCCACCTGCCAGGCCACCGCCAGCGAATCCGCTTCCTGTCCTCGGACGGACAATACATAAAGGAACAACGAAATCCCGGTCATCAAATGTCTCATGGCTGGTGTGTTTTGAGAATTGTAGAAATGGTGTCTACCCACTATAAGCGGCATCCTTGCGTCGCAGGATCATTGTGGATTTTGTTCAATCCATCACCCCACCTGCTCGCTGATCATCCCGAACCTGCGCTCCCGCCGCTGGTAGCTCAGGATGGCTTCGTACAGCTCGCGCCGCCCGAAGTCGGGCCAGAATACGGGCGTGAAGTACAGTTCGGCGTAGGCGATTTGCCAGAGCAGGAAGTTGGAAATGCGGGTTTCGCCGCTGGTTCGGATGAGCAGTTCGGGGTCGGGGATGCCGTGTGTGCTCAGGGCTGCTTCGAAAGCGTGCTCGTCAATGTCCTCGGACTTGATCTGCCCTTGTGCGGCTTTTTCGGCCAATAGGCGCGTGGCGCGCAGGATTTCCCACTTGGCGGAGTAGTTGATCGCCAGCACGAGCGTGAGGCGCTGGTTGTTTTTGGTCGTTTCGATGCCCTCCAGAAGGGCCTTATGGCTGGCCTTGGGCAATGCTTCGAGGTCGCCGATGGCGGTCAGGCGTATGCCGTTTTTGTTCAGGTCGCGAATTTCGCCGCGGATGGTTTCCACCAGCAGACTCATGAGTGCGGTGACCTCGGCAGGCGGGCGGTTCCAGTTTTCGGTACTAAAGGCGTACAGCGTGAGGTATTCCACCCCGATCTCGGCAGCGGCTTCCGTCACTTCACGCACACTTTTCACGCCGCTGCGATGGCCCAACACACGCGGGAGGCCCTTTTGTTTGGCCCATCGGCCATTGCCGTCCATGATGATGGCAATGTGCCGGGGAACTTTATCGGGGATGATCTGTGCTGCCAGGTCAGTCATAGCGTGCCGGTTTAGGTGGCGAGTAGGGAAAAAGGGCAGCAAAAATACGGGTTTGCAGTTGAATTTACCCTCAGCAAAAACCTTCTACTCTCGAGCGTTGATTACGCATAATTTACGGGCTAAGCCCTGAAAGGGTTATATGTTTATAGCATTGAAATATGATAGGTTCGAGAACCCTGAAGGGGTTCCATGTTAGGGTAATGTTCTGACATACAACCCCTTCAGGGTTGCCACTAATTTCGTTTTACATCTATAAACATGCAACCCCTTCGGGGTTTTTGGTCTTGCATTATGAGTAATCAATGCTCGGGTGTAACAGATTTTCAAAACCTGGAAGGTTTACTTTGATCGAAACAGAACAACTATTTGCCATTCCGGAACATCAATGCTCCCGCTGCGACGAGACCACATCTTCGCTTCGGGCATTGATAATTTGCTCTTGCTGGTTGATGCTCTCCTGGTGTACGGCCTCCAGAAACAGCGCGATAAACTCGGGACTGAGTTCGTTCTTTTCGCCGCGGCGCAGCAGGGCTTCCCGGAGGGCGCGGAAACGTTCGGGCTGGAGCACGGCCACGTTTTTGTCCTTTTTGATGGCGCCGATTTCCTTAACCAGATGCATACGCCGGGCGATGAGGCTGATGACCTCCTCGTCAATTTCGTCAATGACGCTGCGGCAGTTCTCCATGCGGGACAAGAACTCGGGGTCGTCTGTCGTGATGGCGCGCCGGACGAGGTGTTGGAGCATTTCCTGAAAACGGTCGGGCGTGAGCTGCTGGGCGGCATCGCTCCAAGCCTGGTCGGGGTCGGGATGTACCTCCACCATGAGGCCATCAAAGTTGAGGTCGTAAGCTTTTTGGGCGGTTTCGGCTAGAATGTCGCGGCGGCCGCAGATGTGGCTGATGTCGCAGATGACCTCGAGGCCGGGGAATTCCTGCATGAGGTCAATAGCCATTTGCCAGCGCGGCGCATTGCGGTATTTGACATGGCCATAACTGGAAAACCCCCGGTGTACGGCCGCCACGCGCCGAAGCCCGGCCTGGTGGAGCCGTTCGAGTGCGCCAACCCACAACTTGTAGTCGGGGTTGATCGGATTTTTTACCAAAACCGGGATATCCACGCCCACCAGCGCGTCGGCAATTTCCTGTACGGTAAACGGGTTCACCGTGGTGCGAGCGCCGATCCAGAGCACATCAATCCCGTGCTCCAGGCACTCATGTACGTGCTGGGCGTTCGCTACTTCGGTGGTTACAGCCAGCCCGGTCTCCTGCTGCACCCGCTGAAGCCATCTCAAACCGGGCGTTCCTACGCCCTCGAACGCGCCGGGACGGGTGCGCGGCTTCCAGATTCCTGCCCGAAAAAGCGCCACCCCTTTGTTTTTCAATGCATTGGCCGTGGCCAACACTTGTTCTTCGGTTTCTGCCGAGCAAGGCCCGGCGATGAGGATGGGCCGCGCAGGTTCAAATACGGGTTGAAAGGTCATGCCGGTTGACTGGTTAGAAGGTTTCGGGTTAGAAGGTTTCGGGTTGGAAGGAAATGGGTAACCCAAAACCTTCTAACCCGAAACCTTCTAACCAGTCAACCTCAATTCAGCGAGAACCGCACCGCCACGCCTGCCGTGACCGTTGTGATCGGGAACGACTGCGAGGTTTTTGGTACGGTCTTGCGGTAGTCCGTGAAAACACGCAAGGATAGCCTTCGGTTCAATGCATAGTCCACTGAAGGATTGATGCTGATGGTGCGGGCGCCACGAGTCGGCACGGCTTCGTCCACTTGTTCGAGGCGGTGGTTGATCGTGATGTCGTCGCGCAGGTCGAAATCGAACTTGAACGTGAGGTCGTTGGCCTGCTGGGCGCCTCCCTTGGGGGCCGGTGTCGGCGGCGGAGTAGGCGTGGCGCCCGGAGTGGGTTTTTTCGTGCGGCTCTTGTTGTTTTTCGTGCCGGTCAGGAATCCGATGTTCACGTTTTTCATGCGATAGCCAAACCCGATGGTGAATCCCGTGGAGCGGGTTTCGGCGAGCTGGTAGTCTATGAACGACATGGCAAGCGTCCGGCTCTTCTTGTAGTCCACCTTGATGGTCATGTCGTTTTTGAGCTTCACGTCCACACCGATAAGGGGCGAGAACTGTTCGTTGATGACCACCTGTGGGATTTCGTACCGGGCGACGTAGTTGTAGTTCAGCGTATCAATGGTGTACGGCGCAGTCTGGTCGAAGAAAATGTCCGTGTTGTAGGAGTTGACCGTCAGGGTGTTTTTGTATCCGTGGGTGATTGCTATGCTGGCAAAGATTTTTTTGAGCGGGCCAATTTTGGACAAGCCGTTGTAGTTCAGGCGCCAGTTGATGGCCGGGTTGGTTTTGAACACGTCGAGTTTTGCCTTGTTCGGGTCAGAGTCCTCGTACGCCGAAATGAACGCCGGCAAGAGCACCTCCTGGTGGAACTTGCCGTACCCATACCGGTAGCCGGCACCGTCTTTCGTGTGCTGATCGCTGTTTCCGGCCACTATGCCGAGGCGGTCCGAGATAATGGGCCGGTAGTTTTCGTAGCGGGTGAATATGCCGTTGATGTTCTCGTCGAACAAGGTGTTTAACGTAAAAAACGACACGCTGTAACTGCCGAGTTCGCGGAAAGCGCGGTGCTGGAAGTCCACTTCGTTGGGATCGAGCAGGAAGTTCTGGTCCTTGAACAGTTCTGTGCTGTTTCGGGTGAACTGCTTGTTGAGCGTCAGTTCGATCTTGAAATCGGTGAACGGTTCGATCGTGGCGGATGCGTCGAAGGCCTGGGAATAGTTGCGCGTCACCTGCTGGTTGATTTCCGGGCGCTGGGAGATCCAGCCTTGATTTGCGGCGTCATCGAGCCACTTGGAATCGGGCTGGAAGCCGGCCACGAAAGCCCAGCCCGGGGCGGCAAACCCTTCGCTGAGGCCCATGAGTTTGGCCTCGGGCGTAAAGCCGGGCACCACGGTGCTGAAGTTTTCGGTGTAGGTGAATCGCGCAGAACGCAGCATCATGAGCGGGCGCAGGGCGATTCGCTCGGCCACGGACGGTTCGCGGTTCGGGTCTTTTTCCTTTTTGGGCTTGGGCGCTTTTTTGTCCTTGCCCGCAGGGGCGCCGGCGGGGTCGCCCGGGTTGGCCGGATCGGCAGGATTGGCCGGGTCGCCCGGAGCATTGCGGTTGGGGGCGCCGGGAGGATCGCCACCCCCCGGAGGGTCGCCGAGGCCACCGGGGTTTTTCCCTCCGGGAAGGTCCATGCCACCTCCTGGAAGGTCGCGAGGCATATTGCGGTTGGTCGGGTTGTTGCCGCCGGCGGGCCGGCCGCCGCCCGGCGCACCGCCTGGTTTATTGATCTTGCCGAGGTACTTGCTCTTGTTGTACAGGCTTTCAAAACTGAAGTTGCCGTTGATCTGCCGGGTGTTTTTGTTCTGGATGACGTGGCCCAGCGAACGCAGGTTGACATTGTTGGCGTGTTCGGGCGGCACGTCGCCCATGAACTGGAGCTTGAGCGATTGCGCCGTCCAAGTGTAACCGGCATTGTAGGACGCCTTCAGCGTGATCCAGTCCATCATGGGGATCAACTTGAGGGGCAGGGTGTAGTTGAGGGTGGCGTTGTGGGCGTAATTTTTGGGGCGCCCCAGCCGCTTGATGTTTTTCCAGATGGAGTCGCGCCGCGCCTCGGGGGTCACGGGGATGCCGTTTTCGAGCTGCTGCGGTTCGTCAATGAGGCTGCGCACCTGCGCGTCGAAGTTGAAGCGCAGGTTTTTGGTGATCTCCCAGCCGAGGTCGTAGTTGCGGTCCCAGGTGAAACGCCGGTTGTAGTAGGTGTTCAGCGCGGGGTCTTCGCCGGCAAAGCGGTAGGTCGTCACCTGCGATACGCGCTCGAGGCTGGTATTGAATCCGTAGGTGTTGGGCAGGGGGTTGAAGTTGAACTCCTTGAGCCACTTGAGCCAGGTGTCGTTCTTGATCAGTTTTTTGAACGGCTCGATGGGCTTCATGCCGGTGGCGTACTGGTAGTCGAGGGCACCCTTGTAGCGGTTTGTCTCGTCGTTGAGGATGAACGGGTTGCGCCGGGTTTCCTGGTTGAACGCGTAGGTCAGGCTGAAGTTTTCGATGTGCCAGGGCAACCGGACTTTACGCGGGGTGCCGGTGTGCTCCTTGCGCACATTGGTAAAATTGAACCCGCGCACGGTGACCACGTCCTGGGCGCCCGCCCGGATGCTGTCGCGCTTCGCGGCATCGGCTTCCGCATCGAGTTTTTCCGCCAGTTTGATGTCGAGGTCGTAGGGATCGTACTCGGGGTTTTTGGTGGTGTTGGAATACTGGGCATAAAACGGCAGGCGCAAGCCGAAGCCCTGCGGGAAAAACTTGCCGAGTTCGATGTTGGCGGAAATGTCGTACTGGATAATCTCTTCCCGCTGGCGCTGCACGAGTTTTTGCTCAATGCTGCCCCAGCCGATACTGGAGTAGTTGCCGGCCATGGAAATATTGCCGAGGTCGGCCAATTTCATGTCCAAACGGGCCTGACCGGCGTACCCCGCCTGTTCGTTGAAGCCGTTGAGGCGCAGTTCGTTGACCCAAACCTCCACGCAATGCGGCACTTGGGCTTCGTCCACGTTACGCACGCCGATCATGGCGCCTTTCACAAATCCGAGGTTGGGGTTGCCCACCACCTTGACCCGTGCGCGCGGGTTTTCGGGGTCGGTTATCGTGAACGGAACGTCGAAATCCCAGTTCGGCACGGCATTGCGCATCTTTTTCACCTCGGTGAGCAGCCGCAGCGGGAAGTCGAAGTTGTTTTCCGGTCGCCACACCTCTTCTTTGTAGGAGCGCGTATCGGGGTTGCCGTTCACCACGTTGCCGGGGTCGGAGGGGGTAAGCGGCAGCTCGTACTCGTAGTAGTTTCGCGAAAAGTCGGAGCCGAGGCGCAGGAAAACGGTCAAATCGGAACTGTCAATCATTTCGTCCACGCGTTCGGCGTGTACGAACATTTTCATGCGATTGAACTGGCGCAGGTCCATGTTGATCATCTTGAAAATGCCCCGCGCGGCACAGTGCGTCAGGCTGCAGATGCTGATGGCAAGCGCCTGTTCGTTTTGCAAAATATCGGGGAATGCGCCCACGGACTGTTCCCGGGAAATACCATACGGTATCGTATAGTTGAACGGCGCCCTTGCGGAGTTTTGCTCGATACTCACGGCGTTCACGTCGAACGGAATCTGGGACGTGCCCGGGTCGTCGCAGCCGACGCCGTCGGGGCCGAGGCGCGGCAGGGGCTGCGTGTAGCGGCGCCACTGGTTTCGGCCCAGTTCGAGCGTGGCGAAGCGGAAGGTGGTGAGCTCGTCAAAGCCTTTCCAAAACATCCGGACAAAACGGATGGAGCGGAAATCCTGAATGTCGTTGATGGCTTCCCGGCGGTTGTAGTCAATCGGCATTTTGAACCGGTACCACACGAAACGCGCACCGTTGCGGTCGAACACGACAGTATCGGTGACGAGGTCGCGCAGCTCGGGCGACTCCGTGTCCAACACCTCCATTTCCAAACCGTCGTTGAACGTAACGAGGCGTTTTTTGAGCGGGATTTTGTAGCGGAAATACGACTCCGACTGGTTCAGCGAGAGGTCGCGGTTGAGGTCTTCGTTGTCGGGCAGGGTGGTCGCCGAGGGGTTGAGGCTTTGGGTTTCGTTGGCTGGGGAGTTGCCTTGTGTGCTGTTGAACCGGCGATAGCGTTCCAGCAGGCCCGGCGTGGTGGCATTAAAGATAGGGTCTCGGAAAAATATGAAGTTGTCGTTGGACGGGTCGGCTTCGATGGCGGCCTTGGCATTAGGCGACAGGGACGAGGCCATGATGACGTTCAGCCAGTCGGCAAAAAAACTGCGCTCGTCATCATCGTTGAGGCCGTCGAGGCCCAGGTCCTGGAGGGTGCGTTTGGCCGGGTCGTTGTCGAAGGCGTTCACCACGGGTTGCAGGAGGGGAATTCGTCCCCAGCGGGTGTCGGCAGTAGAGCCGGCGGTGGTGCCCGTGGGTATGGCGTTTTCGAAAAACTGGCGCGAGTCGCGCATGATGTCCTCTGAAATATAGCCGAGGTCAATGTACATGTCGCCGTCCTTGGATACATTGGAGCCATCGCCCTTTTCCATGTAGGGGTTGAGCATCCAGAATTCCACGAACTCGATGTTGGCGGCCTCAAAGTCCACGGTGTTCAGGGCGCGCATGAATCCGGCCCAGCGGGTATCCGGCTGATCCAGTTCGCCCGTGGTGGTCAGGCCCTGGGAAAAGCCCGGGTAGCCGTCCGGGATTTCAAAGTTGTAGGGGCCGCGTTCGCGGGGGAAGATGGTCACGTCGAGCGGGCGCAGGGCCGACTGTTCGAGCGGGGTGAGCTGGCGGTTGGGGAAAATGTCCTGAAACTGGATCAGGCGGGTGTAGGGATTGTTGCCGTCCACCTGGTCGCGGGCGCTGGGGTCGGCCACGTACCAGGAGAGTCGGGCGCGGTTGGCGCCGAGCGCGAGGTCGGTGGCGGCATTTTCGGGAAACAACAAGTCGTCGCCCTGCGGTACGGAGGCGATGACCCAGCTGTTGGCGGGGTTGGCAAGCGGCAGGTTGGCGGTGCTGCCCTCGAAGTCGTCAATGTACGCGGTACCGCCCTCCTCGTTGGCCTGGTTGATCGCGCCGTTGTGGCCGGGCTGCAAAAAAGCCACCTCGGCTTGCGCGGTGATGGACGAGGGTTCCTTGGTGTTGATGAGCGGTATTTTGTCCACCAACTTGGTGAGCCAGGGGGCTTCTTTGGAAATGCTGAAATCGAAGCCGTACATTTTGTTGTTGATCGGGTCGTCGCCGTAGTTCACCTTTTGGGTGAGCGGGCGTTCGAACAGGTTCATGTACGTGGCGCCGATGTTGATGTCCTTGCCGATGGTATAGTCGAAGCGGGCGCCGAACATGGTCCGGTTCTGAAACCCGAACAGGGTATTGTCCTCGAAGCTGACGTTCACGTTCTGGCCCGACTGTAGGATATCCTCGGCCAGGATTTTCACCTTGCCGATGTTGTAGTCCACGATGTAGTCCTGGTTTTCGATCAACTGCCGGCTGCCGGCGCTCACCCGCACGGAGCCGCGCGGGAGGTTGAAGGTGCCGAGAGATATTTCCGAAGACGTGGACGACTTGTACGAACCTTTGAGCGCGAAGCGATTGAGTTGCTGGAACTCGCGAGCACGGAACAGGGTGGAGTCGTACAATTGCGGGTACACATAGCGGTCAATGACTTGTTGCGAAACCCCGGCGGCCTGCATTCGGTTGGCCAAGTGCGCTCCGAAGGGTTCCAGCACGGGGAACATGACGCGGCCGTTGCGCAGGTTGATGGTCAGGCCGGGCACGAAGTCGAAAATACCGTCGGGGCCGGGGTCGCCTTGCAGGTTGAGGGTGTCGAGGCGGAAGAGCTGGAGCAAGGGCACGCCCGAAATGCCCGGAGTGATGCCGTCGCCGTTCAAAAAACGTTTTTGGCCCTTGCCCGGGTCTTCGTAAAAAATGTCGAAGCGGAACTCCTGCGGGTCCACGTTGACGGAGCCCACGGAGTACACGTTTTTCATCATCAGGTCCCAGATCGGGAAACGCACGTTGGCCGTGGTGCCCTTCAGCATTTTGACAAACAACACGTTGGCCGTCTGGCTGGCCGAGTCGGTGTTCGCCAGTTCGCTACTGAACTCGCCGACTTTGTAGGCGACACCGTTGTAGGTGTATTCAAACGCCGCGCCCACGACCTGGTCGGGCTGCACATTGGAGCTGATACTGATGAATCCGAGCTGATCGTGAAAGGTGTACTCGGAGGGCGACAGGGGTCTGGCATTTACCACTTCGAAGTCGCGGATTTGCCGGATGCCCAGATTATTGACTAAGTGTGGCAGGATTTTGTCCTGCAAACGCAAGGTAGAATCGGCAGTCACGTCGCCCAGAATGGTGGGATACAGGTTGTTGTTCTGGTTGGCCGGCAAGCCGTCGCCCTTGAAGTCTTGTGCCGGGGGCACCAGCAAGGAGTAGTTGGGGCGGTCGGGGGTAGAGCCGTCGAGGTAGGGTTCGGGTTCGCCCATGTCCATGAGGGCGACGATGGTGCGCTGGGTTCTGTTTTGGTCTTGCTGCTGCTGCACGGTGCTGACCCACACCTCCATCCGGGTGATGGTGAACTGGGACAAGGGCACGGGCAGGCACATCAGGGACGGCTCGAACTGGTCGCGGTTCCAGTGGCTGAGCAGGAAGTGGCGGTTTTCGTCGTACTCGTCCACGAGTTTTTGGAAGCTCTGCAACTGGGAGCCGCCCTGAACGGACAGGTTGTTTTGGCGGGAGCGCTGCTGGGCGGCGAGCAGGGTGACGTTGAGGTGGCCGAATTTCAAGGCCGTTTTGAAGCCGAACAGGTTTTGTGCGCCCTGGATGAGGTTGGAGCGCAAGGGCATGGACACGTTTCCGGCCTCGATGTTCTGGATGATCTCGTCCTCGGAAAAGTTTTTGGTGTCGTAGCTCAACTTCATCTGGTTGTCGAAGTCGAACGTGGCCTGTGTATTGTAGTTGAAATTGATCTTGAGTTTTTCCCCGATCTGTCCGGCCGCGCTCATGTTGATGTCCATGTCGAAGTCGAAGTTCCCGATACTTTGCTGGTTCAGGGTAAGGATGGGGTTTTGAACCCGCTGCCAGTTGTAGCCGAAGGTCAGGTTGATGTTGCCCTGCGGCTTGATGTCCACGTTTGTTCCGCCGAAGAGGCGTTCTACCAGGCCGGTCTTGACCTCAAATTTGGCGATGGGATCGGGGGCGCCGCCGCTTTTCCCTCCCGGCGTGGACACGCCCTGCATCCGGTCGAAAAACTCCTGCTGCTGTTTTTGGTCGCGCCAGCGGACGTATTCGTCAAAGGTCATGTACGTGGGCGCCCGGAAATAGTCGTCGCCGATTTTTTCCGTGATGATGTACATGTTCGAAATGGGATCAAACTCCACTTCCTTCTGGATCGCCTTGGGATCCTGCAGGTCAACGGGATTGTTGGGCTTCCCGGTCATAAAGTTGTCCTTGCGGTCTTCCAGCGGTGGAACCGTGTCGGGAGGAGCAAGGTACGACGATGGAGGTGCGACGTACGACATGCGGGGCACGAAGTATGGATCGCTTGAGTAGGCGTAGAGGGCGGCAATGGAAAACAGTCCGGCTGTCGCAAGAAGGATGTTCTTCTTCGTCATTTTCAAAAAGCAGGTAAACTAGAATGTAGTTGGCAGAACCTCGGATTACGGTGCGTTCAATCAGGCCAATGACGCCATCGCGGAAAGAACGGTTGCCCACGAAACGGGTATTTTCGTTAAAGTCGGAAAGGAGTGGGCGTGGCGGCGAATAGCGAACATCGTGCCACATAGGGGTTGTGTCACAGAAAATCTCTACGAATCGAATTCCACGAAGTACATCGCCACTTCGCCCTTGTTTTTGGCGCTCAGCCGGCCCCGGTAGGTGCAGGGAAACAGGCCCTTGACGGCCTGGTAGGTCGTTTCCGAAATATTGATCTTGTTCGGTTCGCCGCCCTGTTCGAGACGGGCGGCGGTGTTCACGGTGTCGCCCCAGATGTCGTAGGCAAACTTGTGGCGCCCTACCACGCCGGCCACCACCGGACCGGTATGGATGCCGATGCGCATGTCGAACACGGGTTTCCCGGCGGCTTTTTTTTGCGCCATGAGCGCCTGGAGGCGTTTTTGCATGGCAATGGCCGCGCGCACGGTGTCCTGTGCATGGGTGTCGTTGGGGGTGGGCAGCCCGCCGGCGCACATGTAGGCATCGCCGATGGTTTTTATTTTTTCCAGCCCGTATTCCTGAACGATGCCGTCGAACAGGCTGAAGCACTCGTCCAGTTCGGCTATCAGTACCTCGGAGGAGATCGTTTCGGCTATGGAGGTGAAGCCCTTGAAATCGGTGAACATGACGGTGACGGACTCGTAGCGCACGGGCTTGACGCGGGCGTAGGCTTTGAGTTCGGCGGCGGTTTTGGCGGGCAGGATGTTGGCGAGCAGGTCGTCGGCGCGGCGGCGCTCCTGTTCGATGTCGGCGTTTTTGGCGGCAAGTTCGCGGTTGGCGCGTGCGCGCAGGCGGTTTCGGCTGAAGAGCAGGGAGGCTAAGGCCAGCAGCGCCAGCACGCCGGCAAGGGAGGCATAGAGCTCGTTGCGGGAGCGGGCGAGCTCGGACTCCTGGAGCCGAAAGGCTACTTCCTGATCCTTGAGCTGCCGTTCCTTTTTTTCCGATTCGAACATGATCTCCTGGCGGGCAAAATCGGAGCGCTCCTTTTCCCGGAGGCGTTCGTAGCGGTATTCGTCGTACTGAACCCGGTAGTCGTACGCCACCGAATAATTACCCATCGCGGCATACACCTCGGCAAAATCCTTCAGGGCGCTCTGCATGTACTTTTTGTCGTCCGTTTCCACGGCGATCCGGTGGTATTGCTTCACGAGCGCAAGGGATTTTGCCTGCCTGCCCATTCGGTAGTACACGTCGCCCTGGGTGTTGTACACCCCCATGAGCATGACCTGGTCGCCCAGTTCGAGGCAAATTTTCTCGGCCTGTTTTAAATACCGGAGCGCTAGTTCGTAGTTTCCGAGGCGTTTGTGTACGTCGCCAAGATTGGTGAACACCTCTGCTTTTCCGGAAAAGTCGTCCAGCTCTTCCCAAATATCCAGGGCTTTCTGGTAATAATCCAGCACGGTATCCACTAGGGAGGATGCATCGTAGGGCAGCCCGGAAAGCGGTTTTTTGCGCAAAGGGGTGTTCCTGGTGCTATCCGTTGCAATGGTTTCGTCCAAGGCGTTGGCATAATCGCTGATCGCTTCGGCGAGCCGGGCGGGCACCCCGAGCTCCCTTCGAATGTCCAAGGCCCGTTGGTACCAGGGCAGCGCATCGGCGTACCGATCCAGTTCGAGGTAGATGTGGCCCAGTTGGGCAAACACTTTGGCCATCCCGTCGCGGTCGTTGGCGGCCTCCAGAACGGCCCGTGCTTCGTACAAATACTCCCGAGCATCCTTGTATTCGCCGGTCTCCTGCAACACGCCCGACATGTTGAACAGTGCCCGTGCGATGCGCACGGTGTCCTTGAGCTCCTGCTGGATCGCCAGGTTTCGTTTGTGGAAGGCAAGTGCCAGATCGCTTTGGCCCGTTTGTTCGTACAACACGCCGAGGTTGTTCAGCGTATTGGCAATATCCTGTTTGTCGCCCAATTTTTGCCGCAAGGCAAGCGCTTTCTGGTAGTGTTTTTCCGCCAACGCAGAGTTTTTCCGTCCCTCCGCCACCACGCCCAAGCCGTTCCAGGCAGCTGCCTCGCCGCGCAAAAACTTGAGCTGCTGGGCCAATTTGATGGCCTCCTGAAGGCGTCGTTCCGCTTCGTCGGCTTGAGTGTCCATGAGGTCCCAGGCCTCGTCGGTCAGGCGCAAGACACGGCTGGTGTCGGCCGGGGAAACCAATGCCTGGGCCGGTGCGTCCGATCCGAACAGCAGCAGCAGTCCAGCCAACAGCAGGATGGCAACATGTTTGCAGACGGAAAAAGACGGGCACTTCATTTCAGGCGGAAAAGTACGGCGGTAGAGCCGGGCGATGCGGTCGGTGTGTATATTTTTCGGCCAATGCACACCACAAGACAGTAAAACGCCCGTCGCCCTCGGCATTTGTCCGTAAATTTGCAACCCTTTCAAAGGAGACGCTTCGATAATCTTTTTCCCAACCCAAACGTTGTTTGTCCGATTAACTCATCGCTCACCTGTTCACCCGCTATGATCCGACGCATCATTTTCGCATTTGTCCTGCTTGCCTTCGCGCTGCCCCAAGTACGGGCTGCCTACCTGCTGCTTCCCATGGATGAAAACAGCCAGCGCGACCACCTGAAAGCCTACGGCATCACCTACTGGGTGCTGTCGCAGGGCGTGGAGGCGTACTGGCTGCTGAACTATCGCGGCGGCAGTTTTGCGTTTCCGTACACCTCCGTGTTCGAGCGGGAGTGCAAGATTCGAAACATAAACTTTGAAGTCATCGCCGATGCCCAGTTCGCCGCCATCCAGAACGAGATCCTGAACCCGGAGGTGAACATGGATGTGATAAAACTGGAAAAGGCCCCGAAAATCGCCGTGTATTCGCCCGACAAAAACGAAAAGGGCGAAACGATTCAGCCTTGGGACGATGCCGTGACGCTGGTGTTGACCTACGCCGAAATTCCCTACGACGTGGTGTACGACACCGAGGTGCTTCAGGGCAAATTGCCCGAATACGACTGGCTGCACCTGCACCACGAGGATTTTACGGGGCAATACGGCAAGTTTTACGCCAGCCAGAGCAACCAGCCCTGGTACCGCAACCATGTCCGCATGATGGAAAACCTGGCGCAGGAAAACGGCTTTGCCAAGGTAAGCCAGCTCAAGTTGGCCGTGGCAAAACGGATTGCGGAGTACGTCGCCGGCGGGGGATTCATGTTCGCCATGTGCTCGGCCACCGATACCTACGACATCGCGCTGGCCGCCGAAGGCCTGGACATTTGCGCCGACATCTACGACGGCGACCCGGCCGACCCCAACGCCCAGAACAAACTCGATTTTTCCAAAACCTTCGCGTTCCAAAACTTCCAGCTCATCCGCGACCCGCTCACCTACGAGCACTCCAGCATTGACCACAACCTCGGTCGCAACGTGAACCCCGAACAGGACTACTTCACGTTGTTCGACTTTTCCGCCAAATGGGACCCTGTGCCCACCATGTTGACGCAAAACCACACCCGCACGGTGAAGGGTTTCATGGGCCAAAGCACGGCGTTTCTCAAAAACACCATCAAATCCGCCGTGCTCACCATGGGCGAAAACAAACCGGCCAACGAGGCACGCTACATCCACGGAATCTACGGGTTCGGGTTCTGGACATATTACGGCGGCCACGACCCGGAAGACTACAAGCACTATGTGGAAGACCCGCCCACCGACCTGTCCCTGCACCCCACGTCGCCCGGCTATCGCTTGATCCTGAACAATATTCTGTTTCCGGCGGCAAAGAAGAAGCACCAGAAAACGTAGGCCGGGGGCTGTTCGGGCCCCAGTTGGGTAAAAGGCTCAGGAGATGAATGCTGGCAGGGCTTAGTGCTTCAGCAATTTTTCAGTCCGGTAGAGGTCTTCCAGCAGTTTTCCGACTATCAGATCAATTTTGTTTCGGTTTGCATGTACCCATGCACGAATACCTTCATTTTTTATCTGCACGGTGACGACCAGTTCTTCAACGGCCCGGGATTCCTCCGTTCGGTTCTTTATCGAATGAAAAGGAACTGGCTCGCCCCAGTCAACGTCATCAAATTCTGGATCATATTGGATGTCGCTATCCTGATAAACGATGTTCCCATTCGGAACAACGAAGCCGTTTTCTGCCAATATAAGGGCGTCCATTGCCTTGACTTTTGAGGTTTCCAAATCGGATATCGTGTTTGCCCCCAAATCGCCTCCAGACCGGAGTATGTCAATAGCCTTCTCCACACTAATTTTTTTTCCCGTCGGCATCTTTATCAAATTTATGGGTGAGGTAATCCTTAATCTCGATTTTTTGGGCCTGTCTGGCTGAAATCAGCCTATAAACAGTTGATCTTATTGTAAATACAACGGCAATAATAAATTTTCCAAAGACTTTCCCGACGATTAAAAATCTACTTTCACCTACCTTGGTTTTGCCGGAATAGGCAATTGCGTCCTCATCGTCGAAGACGTCTTTAGCACGGTCAAAGCCGATTCCATGCTTTTGTCGGTTCAGGCGATCCTTGTTTTCGTCCCATTCAAAGTTTGGCATTCGGGTGTGTGGTTATTGGTGGAGTAATGGTGGGGTATTTTATAGGTTAGCGGTTTCTATAGTTGGCGGCTGGGACTAGTATGATTTGATCAAAAGAGCACTTTTTACATACATTTTGTAAATATCAGAACCTTTACACTTGCAGCCTAGTAGTGTTTCTGCTGTTGGTTCAAGAACATGTTCAGAATAATCCACCTTCCCATTTTCATCTTCCTTACATACTGTAAACTTAATAATCTTATCTTTTGATTTATTTACCAGATAGTACACTTTGTCAGTACATTTTATTCTAAATTGCTGAATATCAGAATTTGGCATAGAGGAGACATGTTCAACAGTACATAAATTTTTTAGATGCCTTAGTTGGATTTCTCCACTACTTTTCAGAGAGCAAGAAACAAGAGGTAGGAATAGTAACGCAACAGGTAAAAAAAGAATGTTTTTCATTGATTTTTGATTATTAACGTGATGGCTTTACCCCTAACATTTAGCCATGCTTGTGTTATCGAATCGAGAAGAACCCGCTGTCATTGGAGCCTTTTGGCTTAATGGCTTGCAGTTTATTTCCACAAAGCCACCTATTTCCCGAAACCTCCAGATTGCACTGAGCATTCATTGGTGTTTGGCTTTTTTGCGTTGGCAAAGTAAACTTCACTGTCTCACAACGCCAAATCTTTAATTCAATTCTTTGCGCGAGCAGTCGCCACCCGGCCCGCCGGTTCGACGCCCCCCGTCAGATTAAATTTATTCTTGTACTCCACCGGCGACAAGCCCGTCACCTTTTTGAACACCGACCGGAACGCTTTCACATCGGAGTAGCCCACGTCGTACATCACCTCGCTCACGTTTTTCCGGCCGGTTTCGAGGCTTTTTTTGGCGGCCTCTATTTTCACCCGCTGGATGTACTCCACGGGCGTGTTGTTGGTGGCTTTTTTGAATCGCCGCTCGAAATTGCGCCGGCCAATGGCTACCCGTGCGGCCAGCTCGTCCACCGAAATTTTTTCCGCCACATTTTCCTCGATGAAGGCCTGGGCATACCGGATCGGCTCGTCCTCGTGGCTTTTCTGGCCGTTGAACATCATGAACGCCGACTGGCTGTTGCGGTCAATTTCGATGGCAAAAAACTTGGCTGCCAGCACGGACATGGCGCGATCCGTGTACTTTTCCACCAAGTAGAGCAGCAAATTCCAGTACGAATTGGCGCCGCCGCTGGTAAACACGCGCCGTTCCTCGGTCACGATCCGGTCGGCCACCAGGGTCACGGCCGGGAACATCCGGCAGAACTCATGGGCGAACAGCCAGTGCGTTGAGCACTTTTTCCCATCCAGCAGCCCCGTGGAGGCCAGCAAAAAAGCACCGATGCACAGGCTGGCCACTTCGGCGCCGCGGTTGTGCTGGGCTTGTATCCAGGGGACGAACGCCTTGTTCTGTTCGAGGGCGCTGTGCAGGTCGCCGGTCAGGGCAGGGATGAGCACCAGATCGGTCTTTTGCACATCTTCCAGTAGCATATCGGGATGCACCGAAAACAAGCCGCCGTGCAACGGAACCGTTTTTGTCAGCCCGACCAGATGCACGTCGAACAGGGGCGGCTTGCCGGCTGCCGACAAAAAATCATTGACCGCCGTAAACAGATAACGCGGCGCCGTGATGCTGTCGAGCACCGACGATTCGGGCACAAGGATGGAAATGTGTTTCATTCGGCAAATGTAAAAAATGATTTTAAAACAAATAATGTCTAAAAATCCCCCTTGTTTTGCCGCAATCGCCCCCCCTGCAACGCCGGTAACGAGAATACCTTTGTGGCATCGAAAAAACAACACACGCAGATCGAAATGACAACAGCCAAACCTGACACGATAGACGAATATATCGCCGGTTTTTCGGTGGAAACGCAGGCGGTTTTGCAAAAAATACGCGCTGTGATCCAGGCGGCTGCGCCGGAAGCCAAAGAGGCGATTCGGTACGCCATTCCGACTTTTATCCTGAACGGCAACCTGGTACACTTTGCTGCATTCAAAAGCCACATCGGATTTTATCCGGCGCCCACCGGTGCCGAGGCGTTCAAAAACGAACTTTCTGTTTACAAAACCGGGAAGGGTTCCGTCCAATTTCCGCTCGACCAGAATATGCCGCTGGATTTGATCACGAAAATCGTGCAGTTCCGGGTAGCGGAAGTCGCTCAAAAAGCCGAAACAACTCTGGAGTCAAATGTACCATAGATTCTGTGTGACATCTCATACAAAACATCCGTCATCATGTCAAAAACAAACAAAATCACTCCATTCCTCTGGTTCAACGGCCAAGCCGAGGAAGCCGCGAACTTCTACACGTCGGTGTTCAAAAATTCAAAAATCGGGAATGTGCTCCGCAACGGCGACGCGGTCATGGCCGTGGATTTCACGCTCGACGGGCAGCCATTCAGCGCCCTGAACGGCGGCCCGCAGTTCACGTTCAATGAGGCGGTATCGTTCGTGGTGCACTGCGATACGCAGGACGAGGTGGACCATTTTTGGGAAAAACTCACTGCCGACGGCGGCGAAGAAAGTCAGTGCGGCTGGCTGAAAGACAAGTTCGGCGTGTCGTGGCAAATCATCCCGGAGACCTTGCCGCGCTTGCTCGCCGACCCCAACCCGGCAATTGCGCAACGCGCCATGATGGCCATGATGCAAATGCGGAAAATTGAAATCGCCAAACTGAGCCAGGACCCGTACGCCGAGAAACCGGCCATCACGATCGAAGCCACCGTGAACGCCCCCATGGAAAAAGTCTGGCGCCTGTGGACCGAAGCCGCCCACGTTCAAAACTGGAACAACGCATCCGACGATTGGCACACGCCCAAGGCTGTGAACGACCTACGCCCAGGCGGACGTTTTGTGTACATGATGGCCGCCAAAGACGGGAGTTTCAGTTTTGATTTCGAGGGTGTCTATGACGAAGTAGTGGAAAACCACCGCATGGCCTACACCATCGCCGACGGCAGAAAAGTGGCCGTCACATTTGAGCCTACTGGCAACGGCATCCATGTCGTCGAAACATTCGAGGCCGAAAACCTCCACTCGCTGGATATGCAACGCGCTGGCTGGCAGGCCATTCTGGACAATTTCAAAAAATACGCAGAACAACACTAAAATTGCCCGGCTATGAAACAACTCGAATTTTCCATCCGGATCAATGCCCCGAAAACCAAAGTATGGAGTACCCTGTTCGACGACCCTACCTACCGCCAATGGACCAGCGCGTTCGGCGAAGGCTCCCACGCCGTGGGCGACTGGAGCGAGGGCAGCAAAATCCTATTCATAGGCGGCGACGGCCAAGGCGGCATGTCCAGCATGATTGCCAAACACGTACCCAACGAGTTTATCTCCATCCAGCACCTCGGCATGATCGCAAACGGTGTGGAGGATTTCGACAGCCCGGAAACCAAAAAATGGTCGGGCGCTTTGGAAAACTATACCGTCACAGAAACCGGCGGCATCACGGAACTGCGCATCGAAATGGACACCATCGCGGACTACGAGGCATACTTCCTGGAAACCTGGCCGAAGGCGTTGTTGAAGGTGAAGGAGTTGGCGGAGGGGTAATTGTTTTTGTCATTCCCTTACCGGCGAGCATTAGTTGGTTATATTGTCGCCCGGCACGCGCAGGCCCCACCCCCGACCCCTCCCCCAAATGGGAGGGGAGACGCGACAAACACCGTAGATTACAACGATGATTGAAGTGTAATCTACGTCTCCCCTCCCATTTGGGGGAGGGGTCGGGGGTGGGGTCTCCCCCAAATGGGAGGGGAGACGCGACAAACACCGTAGATTACAACGATGATTGAAGTGTAATCTACGTCTCCCCTCCCATTTGGGGGAGGGGTCGGGGGTGGGGCCTGCGCGTGCCGGGCGAGATATCGCCAATCAACGCTCCCGTGTATCGGAATGACAAAAATCAATTCGCCGGCTTGTACCGCGCCACCGCATTTTTGATCGGCGGCACCGTTTGAATGTAGGCCCAAATGGCATCCACTTCCGTATCGCTGAGCGTCGTATGCGGAAACATCGGGTAGTACAGCGGCCCGCCCTTGGGGTTTTTCCCGTACTTGACGGCATCCCGGAACTGCTCCTTCGTCCAGGCGCCGATACCGGTTTCCTTGTCCATGGTGATGTTTGCCGTCGGCACCAGTTCTCCGTCAAAGTTGAGCATGGGATTGCCACCGCCGTAGAAGCCGAGGCTTTTTTCCGGGTGTATGGGATCCTGCTTGGCGAAATCGGCGGAGTGGCAGGCATAGCAGGCGCAGAGGGCATCGGCCACATACCTACCGAAGGCGACCGTGTTCGTGGTGTCGGGTATGGTTATGACCTGTTCGGGCAGCGGCGGCGGGAACATGCCTATGTTGCACAAAAACTTCATAAACAGGTTTGTTTCGTTGGGCGGGTACTCGCGGGCATCGGCGGCCAGCAAAGGATCATCGGAGCGCAACCAGGAGATGATGCTGTACAGATCTTCGTCGGCCATGAGTGGGAACTTGGGCATGAACGGCGGCGACCAGCGCCCGTCCTTGTGGATGCCGGTGCGAAGGAAATAGTACAGTTCGCCGTCCGTCCAGGCGCCGATCCCGTGTTCCCGGTCGTTCGTGATGTTGAGCGAATGTACCTTGCCAAATACTGCGGGAATATCGGGCATGTCCCGACCGGTCAGGCGGCCCGTGGCGTTGTCCTTGTGGCATTCGTTGCAGAGCAGCGTAGCGATTTTGGCGCCGCGCGCCACACGCACGCTGTCCGGTTCGACTTTCAAGGCGGCAATTTCAGGGCTGGGTTCGTAGGGGTACGAGGGCACTCCTTTGAAGTGGAGATACGCAAGCGCAGCGCCGACCAAGAGGACAAGCACGCCAAGGGTGTAGCCAAGGATTTTAAACAGGCGTTTCATAAGCAGGTGTAGTTTTGTTTTGAAATAAAAATCCCTGCGAAGTACGGGAATTGGAGAAAATTGGATTAGCGCTTCAAAAGTTTTTTTAAAATAATGTCTCGGCTCATGCCAAGCGGTATTTTTGAGCCGAAAACGAAATTGGGTTGAAAACCACCTTGTCACCGGCTTTTTCCGAGCAGGCGCTGATCGAACGCCTGCAACAGGGCGAACGTGCCGCTTTTGCCGAACTGTACGACCGCTACGGCAGAAACCTGTACGCCGTCATTTTCGAGGTGACAAAATCCGAGACGGATGCTGAAAATCTGCTCCAGGATGCGTTTGTGAAAATCTGGCGCAACATCGCCCGATACGATGCCTCCAAGGGGCGGCTGTACACCTGGCTGGTGGTCATCGCCCGACGTATGGCGCTGGATTTTGTGCGCTCCAATTATTTTTTGGAAAAACAAACGATCCAATCCGCCGATACGGCCGTATCTGTCGAAAGTCCGGCACCCGAAATGCAACGGTTGGACCACATTGGGCTTGATCGGGCCGTCGGACGTTTGGAACCGCACCTGAAGCAGGTCATTGACCTGCAATACTTCATGGGCTACTCCCAACAGGAAGTGGCCGACGAAACGGGCCTGCCGCTCGGTACGGTGAAAAGCCGCACCCGTGCGGCATTGTCGCATTTGCGGCAACAATTGTTATTTGAATCATGAACGAGTTGAACACATACATCGCCTCCGGTATCATCGAAGCCTACTGCCTCGGCAGCCTGCCCCCCGCGCAGGCTGCCGAGGTAGCGGCCATGGCCGCCAAACACCCGGAAGTGCAGGCGGAAATTGACCAAACATTGGCGGCGCTGGAGCAATACCCGCAAAGCCCCGAACCGCGTGCCGACCTGAAAAATAGCGTACTGGACTTCCTGGATGCCTTTTTGAAAAAAGAACCGGTTAACCTCCAAAGCCCGCCCCTCCTGCACCGCCACAGCGATGCCGACGCGTGGATTAGCGCGCTGAAAAACGTCGAACCCGATATTCGGGAAGCCGGTTTTGCCGCCCGGGTGCTGAAGGAAACCGACGACCTGATGCTCAGCGTGGTCTGGCTTTCTGCCGATCTCGTGGAAGATCAGCACGCTGAAGACGAATTTCACGAGAGTTTTTTCATCCTCGAAGGTGCCTGCGAATGCGATTTTGAAGGCAAGATTGTGCGGTTTGGCGCGGGCGACTACTTCGATATTCCGCCCAATACACGCCACGTCATCAAAAACATTTCCGAAGGGCTGCCTTATGTAAAGGGCCTGGTGCAGCGTCGCCGGGCGGCGTAGGGTTATTTGTTTCCAGTACCTCAGGGTGTCCACTCAAGCGATTTTTTCAGACCGATTTGCCACTGCTCGTAAAAGAGGCGACTACTTTTACGAGCAGTGGCGCAACGACATTTTCCAAAAAAATAAAAGCGCCGGGTATTTTGGCTACTTTTGCGCGCCCAAACGCCCCATACAGACAAAACCAGTCAACAAATCAACCAGTCAACAAATCAACCAGTCAATATAATATGAGCGCAATCCGCGACATCATCGCCCGCGAGATCATTGATTCCCGCGGCAACCCCACCGTGGAGGTGGAAATCTGGACTGAAGCCGGCTTCATGGGCCGCGCTGCCGTGCCGTCGGGTGCGAGCACGGGCGTACACGAAGCCGTCGAACTCCGCGACAACGAAGAAGGCCGCTACCTCGGCAAGGGCGTGCGCGAGGCGGTCAAAAACGTGGAAAAAATACTCCGCGAAGAGCTGTCGGGCTGCGAAGTGTCCGACCAGATCAAAATAGACCGCATGATGATAGACCGCGACGGCACGCGAAACAAAAGCAAGATCGGCGCCAATGCCATCCTCGCCGTGTCGCTCGCCGTGGCCAAGGCAGCAGCCGAAGAGTTCGGGCAGCCGCTATACCGGTACCTCGGTGGCGTAAACGCACACATTCTGCCCGTACCGATGATGAACATCCTCAACGGTGGCGCACACGCCGACAACGGCATTGATTTTCAGGAGTTCATGATTATGCCGGTGGGCGCAGAGTCGTTCAGCGAAGGACTTCGAATGGGCGTGGAGGTGTTCCACCACCTGAAAAAAGTGCTCAAGAGCAAGGGATACGCCACCAACGTAGGCGATGAGGGCGGTTTTGCCCCCGGCATCAAAAACAATGAAGAGGCTATCCAGATGGTGATGACCGCCATCCAGGCCGCCGGATACCGCCCACTTGACGATATTGTGATCGCCCTCGATGCAGCCGCTTCCGAGTTTTACGACATCGAAAAAGGCGAATATGTGTTCAAAAAATCCACCGGCGACCGCCTTAGCCGCAACGACATGGTGGCTTTCTGGAAAGACTGGTGCAACCGCTACCCCATCCATTCCATCGAAGACGGCTTCGCCGAAGACGACTGGGACGGCTGGAAGAGCATGACCGAAACCCTCGGCCACCGCATTCAGCTCGTGGGCGACGACCTGTTCGTCACCAACACCGAGCGTCTTCAGCGCGGCATTGACGAAAAGATCGCCAACTCGATCCTCATCAAGGTCAACCAGATCGGCACCCTGACAGAGACCATCGAGGCCGTCAACCTCGCCACCCGCCACGCGTACACATCGGTCATCAGCCACCGCTCGGGCGAAACAGAGGACACCACCATCGCCGACCTTGCCGTGGCCCTCAACACCGGCCAGATCAAGACCGGCTCCGCCAGCCGTTCCGACCGGGTGGCCAAATACAACCAACTGCTGCGCATCGAAGAGGAACTCGGCGATGCCGCCACATACCTCGGTCGCTCTATTTTCGGGCTGTAAGGGCGATTTCTCGCAAACGCACGGCATGCACGCGCTTCAACATTTTTAGTACCTTTGCGCCGCTTTTTGTTCAAATTTTAAATTTTCAGGCCTTCAAATCGTAACGCACCCTCGGGCAATCTCGCCCAATCCAGAAACACCCAACACAACTTTTTCAATTTAGCAGGAAAAAACACTGCATGGCATTAAAACTAATTAAGGTAGCCAAGGATTTCAACGTCGGTCTGCACACCATCGTCGAGACATTGCGCAGCAAGGGCTTCTCCGAAGTGGAAGAAAAACCGACCGCAGAAATTACAGACGAGATGTTGGATGTGCTCCAAAAGGAGTACCAGCGCGACATGGCTATCAAAAAAGAGGCGGACAAACTGGCTCGCCCCCTCTTGAAAAAAGAACCATCCCCCGCTCCCCCAAGTCCCGCGGCACCGCCTACTCCAGCGGCACGCCCTTCGCTGTTGCCTCCCCGCGATACCGATGTGTCCAAGCCAAAGGAAACTCCGCCCGTGAAGGAAGAGCCCGAATTGCTCAAGCGCGAACGTCCCGCGCTGCGCGTAGTCGGAAAAATAGACCTGGATGCACCCAAAAAGCCACAGGTTCAGGAAGAGACTCCCAAACCGGCGGAACATGCGCCTGCGGAGCCAAGCCCGAAAAAAGAACCCGTGCTGGCCAGTGAAACGCTGCCCGTGGAAGAAAAGCACGTCGAAACACCGCCCCCTCCTCGGGAAAGCGGGGTACCCGCCGAAGCAACTCCGCCCAGCGAGCCTATCGGCGACGATCCGGCGACACCGGAATCCGATTTTTATCGCGCTGACGCTCCCCAGTTGCGCGGCCTGAAAATTTTGGGCAAGGTTAATCTCGAACAACGCAAAGCCCCCGCTCCCGCCGATCGCAGCAAAGGCGGCGGTGGGCGAGACAACAAAGGCCGCGGCCGAGACAACAACCGCGACAACAAGGGCGCTGGCGGAGGCGTTCCAGGCGCCCCACGGCCTGCAACGGCTGGAGGCACCCAGCCCCAACCCGCAGCAGGGACTGCCGCCGGGGATGCCGAACGCCGAAAGCGGAAGCGGAAAAAAATTCAACAGCCCATTACGGCAGCCGCCATACAAGCGTCGCTGGCCAGCAATCAGGGCGACAAAAAAGGACGCGGTCGTACCGATCAAAAAGAGGTTTCCCAAAAGGAAATCGAAGACCAAATCCGTAAAACCATGACCCGCATGGGCGCCGGTGCCAGCCGTAAGCGCCAAAAAATGCGCCGTGACAAGCGCGATACCATGCGGGAACGCGCCGAATTGGCCGAATTGTCGGACAACGAAAAACTGCTCCAGGTCACCGAGTTCGTGTCCGTGTCCGACTTGGCATCCCTGATGAACGTCAAGCCCGCCGATATCATCAAGGCGTGCATGTCGCTCGGCATTTTCGTATCCATCAACCAGCGCCTCGATGCCGAAATCATCGAAGTGGTGGCCAGCGAATTCGGCTATGAAGTCGAGTTCATCAGCGCCGAGGAACAAGTGGAGGTAGAAGAAGAAGAGGTGGATGATCCCAACGACCTGCGCCCACGCCAGCCTATCGTCACGGTGATGGGCCACGTGGACCACGGTAAAACCTCTCTGCTCGACTATATCCGCAAAGCTAAGGTGGCCGAGGGCGAAGCGGGTGGTATCACCCAGCACATCGGCGCATACGAAGTGATGGTTGGCGAAGGCGACGAAGCCAAACGCATCACGTTCCTCGATACCCCGGGTCACGAAGCCTTTACCGCCATGCGTGCACGCGGCGCCAAGGTAACCGACATCGCCATCATCGTGGTCGCTGCCGACGACAGCATCATGCCGCAAACCCGGGAGGCCATCAGCCACGCGCAGGCCGCCGGCGTACCCCTCGTGTTCGCTATCAACAAAATTGACAAAGACGGCGCCGACCCGGAACGCATCAAAAACGAACTCGCCCAAATGAACCTCCTCGTGGAGGAGTGGGGCGGCAAGTACCAAAGTCAGGACATATCGGCCAAAAAAGGCACCAACGTGGACAAACTCCTCGAAAAAGTGTTGCTCGAAGCCGAGCTGCTCGAACTGAAAGCCAATCCCTCCCGCCGTGCCACGGGCACTGTACTGGAAGCATCGCTGGACAAGGGGCGTGGCTATGTGACCAAAATACTGGTCGAAAACGGCACCCTCGACGAAGGCGATCCTATCATCGCTGGCGAATATTCCGGCAAGGTGAAGGCCATGTTCAACGAACGCGGCAAAAAAATCAAACACGCCGGCCCTGCCACCCCCGTACTGGTACTTGGTCTCGGCGGTGCTCCGCAAGCCGGTGAAAAAATCAAGGAAACCGCTACCGAAGCCGAAGCACGCGATATTGCGTCCCGCCGTGCACAGATTATTCGCGAACAAGCCAACCGGGCCAGCAAACGTATCAGTCTCGAAGAGATCGGACGCCGCCTCGCCCTTGGCAACTTCAAAGAGCTCAACCTCATCGTGAAGGGCGACGTGGACGGCTCCATCGAAGCACTCAGCGACTCGCTCATCAAACTGTCCATGGAGAAAATCCAGGTCAACGTCATCCACAAGGCCGTCGGCCAGATCGTGGACAGCGACGTGATGCTGGCCTCCGCCTCCGATGCCATCATCATCGGCTTCCAGGTGCGCCCCTCGCTCACCGCCCGGAAACTGGCTGAAAAAGAAGGCGTGGAGATCAAACTCTACTCCATCATCTACGAGGCCATTGAAGAAGTGAAGGCTGCTATGGAGGGCATGTTGGAGCCGACCAAGGAGGAAGAGATCACCGGACAAGCCGAAGTGCGCGAGGTGTTCAAGATTTCCAAGGTGGGCACCGTCGCCGGCTGCGTCGTACAGGAAGGAAAAATCACTCGAAACCAGTATGTGCGCATTATCCGCGATGGTATCGTGATTTACCCGGTACACGAAGGACAGCACGCCGAACTTACGTCGCTCAAGCGCTTTAAGGAAGATCAAAAGGAAGTACGCGCCGGCCTCGAATGTGGCATGACGGTGCGCAACTTCAACGACATCAAAGTTGGCGACGTAATCGAATCGTATGTAATCAAAGAAGTGAAAGCAACGCTGTAATCCGGCAGGCCAGACTTCTTTCGAATCCGATATTCCCATAAAATGCCTTTGCCCCACCAGCGAAGGCATTTTTGTTACAACCGCAACTCAAAACTCAAAACTAAAAAACTCAAAACTTTGAAAGGAATCATCCTCGCCGGCGGCCTTGGCACGCGCCTCTACCCCCTCACGCTTGCTGTGAGCAAGCAGCTCATGCCCGTGTACGACAAACCCATGATCTACTACCCGCTCAGTACGCTCATGCTGGCGGGCATTCGCGACGTGCTCATCATCTCCACGCCGTACGACCTGCCCAAGTTTCAACAACTCTTTGGCGACGGCAGCGATCTGGGTATGAATTTCTCCTATGTGGAGCAGCACGTCCCGAACGGCCTCGCCCAGGCTTTCGTGCTTGGGGCCGACTTCATTGGTTCGGATCCCGCTTCGCTCATCCTTGGCGACAATATTTTTTACGGCGCGGGCCTCGGCGAAATGGCTCGCTCCTGTGCCCACCCCGACGGCGGAATCATTTTCGCCTATCAGGTCGCCGACCCCGAGCGCTATGGCGTGGTCGAATTCGACAAGGACAACCGGGCACTCAGCATTGAGGAAAAGCCCGCCAAGCCCAAAAGCCACTTCGCCGTGCCCGGGCTTTATTTCTACGACAACTCCGTGGTGGACGTCGCCCGCAATCTCGCACCCAGCCCGCGCGGCGAATACGAGATCACCGATGTAAACCGCCACTACCTGGCGCAAGGCCGCTTGCAGGTGCGTGTCATGGGCCGCGGCTATGCCTGGCTCGACACCGGCACGCACGAGTCGCTCATGCAGGCCGGCCAGTTCGTGCAGGCTATCGAAGCCCGACAAGGCCTCAAGATCGGTTGCATCGAGGAAGTAGCCTGGGAAATGGGCTTCATCGGCGATGCACAATTGGAGCAGTTGGGGCAGAAATACCTGAAAAGCGGCTACGGCGAGTACCTGTTGAGCTTGTTACAGGCCTCTTGAAAACTTTTTTTGACATAAATTTCAACGTTTCAAGAAGTTTTTTTTCAACAATCTGGCGCAAATGCGGCAGGATATTCATTGAGATGAATTATTTAAAAAACTGAAATTCAAAACTTTGAAAAAAATCATATCCTTATTCAGGAATACCTTTCGCAAGTAATGCTTCTCAACAAACGCCTTTTTTTGTCCTTTGCCACTGGGCGTGTGTCCCGCACTTTTGTATCGTCAATGAAAGACAACGGCGGCGAACAGAAAGAAAGCGGTAAACATTGACCACCAACTATGTGACTTTTCATGAGATTATACGGGAAACCGCCGCGGCGCAAACGAGCGCCGCGGTTTTTTTTTGCCCATACCTGATGCGCCAGGTATTGAGTACCGGGCAGGTTTCCAACCGACCTGCCCAAAGCCGGAGATCGGGTACAAGCAAAAAGAAATCCGACTGAACAGCCATAAAAGCGGGGAAAAAATATTTTTTTAAAAGATTTTTTGAGAGATTTAAGGAGTCTTATTTCAACAAATGAATTTTGAATTAATGATAATACCGCCTTTTGCAAAAACTTAAATTTTTGTTTTTCAGGCACTTGGTAAAAAAATCACACAACCAAGCGACAAAACAACCGACAATTGCCTACTCAACAAACGCGATTTTTTGTCCTTTGCCACCGGGCGCGTGTCCTGCACTTTTGTATCGTCAATGAAAGACAACGGCGGCGAATGGAAAAGAAGCGGTAAACATTGACCAACAACTTTGTGACTTTTCATGAGATTATACGGGAAACCGCCGCGGCGCAAACGAGCGCCGCGGTTTTTTTTTGCCCATACCTCCCCTACCTTTGCGCCTCAATCGTAAACCGCCCCCGTCGTTTGTAGGACGCGCGGGCACCCGTCTGTTGTATGGGCGGGCAAAACCATCCATTTTTATGATCAATATTACATTTCCCGACGGCAACATTCGTCAGTATGCCGCCGGAACCACCGCCCTCGATGTGGCCAAGTCCATCAGCGAGGGCCTCGCCCGCGTCGTGCTGGCTGCCAAGGTCAACGGCGAAGTACGCGACCTCACGCGACCGATCACCGAGGATGCCACCATCGTTTTCCACAAATGGGAAGACAAGGAGGGCAAAACCACGTTCTGGCACTCGTCGGCGCACCTGCTGGCCGAAGCCCTGGAGGCGCTGTTTCCGGGCATCAAATTCGGCATCGGGCCGCCCATCGAAAACGGGTTCTACTACGACGTGGACACCGGCGACCGCCCCCTGACCGCCGCCGACATCCCCGCCATCGAGCAGAAAATGCTCGAACTGGCGCGCGCCAAATCCGAGTACAACCGCCGCGAGGTGAGCAAAGCCGAAGCGGTGAAGTATTTCACCGAGAAGGGCGACGAGTACAAACTCGAACTGCTCGAAGGGCTGGAAGACGGGCAAATCACGTTCTACGAACAGGGCAATTTCGTGGACCTCTGCAAAGGCCCGCACATCCCCAACACCGAGCCGATCAAAGCCGCCAAAATTCTCAACCTTGCCGGGGCTTACTGGCGCGGCGACGAGAAGCGAAAGCAGCTCACCCGCGTGTACGCCATCACCTTCCCCAAACAAAAGGAACTGGACGAGTACATGGCCCTGCTGGAGGAAGCCAAAAAACGCGACCACCGCAAACTCGGCCAGGAACTCGAACTGTTCATGTTCTCCGAAAAGGTGGGCCAGGGCCTGCCGATGTGGCTGCCCAAAGGCACGGCACTCCGCCAGCGGTTAGAGGATTTTTTGAAAAAAGAACAGATCAAGCGCGGCTACACGCCGGTCATCACCCCGCACATCGGCTCGAAAAACCTGTATGTCACCAGCGGCCACTGGGAAAAATACGGCGAGGACTCGTTCCAGCCCATCCTCACGCCGGCCAAGGACGAGATATTCCTGCTCAAGCCGATGAACTGCCCGCACCACTGCGAAATCTACGGCCACCGGCCCCGCTCCTACCGCGAACTCCCGATCCGTATCGCCGAGTTCGGCACGGTGTACCGCTACGAGCAATCGGGCGAGCTGCATGGCCTGACCCGTGTGCGCGGTTTCACGCAGGACGACGCGCATATTTTCTGCACCGAGGATCAAGTCAAGGAAGAGTTTCTCGCGGTGCTTGACCTCACCCGCTATGTGTTGGCCAAATTAGGCTTCGACAAGTTCACGGCCCAGATCAGCCTGCGCGACCCGGAGAACAAAGCCAAATACATCGGCAGCGACGAGGTTTGGGAAAAAGCCGAAAAAGCCATCATTGACGCTGCCGCAGAAGTGGGCCTGACCACCGTCACCGAACTCGGCGAAGCGGCTTTCTACGGCCCCAAACTCGACTTTATGGTGAAGGACGCCCTTGGACGCTCGTGGCAACTCGGCACCATCCAGGTGGACTACAACCTGCCCGAGCGGTTCAACCTGACCTATGTCGGCGCCGACAACCAGGAGCACCGCCCGGTGATGATCCACCGAGCGCCCTTCGGCAGCATGGAGCGCTTCACCGCCGTGCTCATCGAGCACTGTGCGGGCCGTTTCCCGCTGTGGCTCACGCCAGAGCAGTTCGTGGTGCTGCCCGTGTCCGACCGATTCACGGAGTATGCCCATCAGGTGAAACACCAACTCGCTGCCGCCGACCTGCGCGGCGACGTGGACGACCGCAACGAGACCATCGGGCGCAAAATCCGCGACAACGAGCTCAAGCGCATCCCCTTCCTGCTCATCGTGGGCGAAAAAGAAGTGGAAGCCGGTACCGTCAGCGTGCGCAGGCAAGGCGAAGGCGACCAGGGAGCTGTCACTGTGGCTGCGTTTGCGGAGATGGTGCAGGCGCAGCTTTGATTGAATTCGATTATTTCGATTGCGGCGCGGAGGGCTTTGTGGGCCTTTCGCGCCGTTTTTTTTCACCGATACACCGTCACATCCCCCGCAAACACCTCCACCACGCCGTCCACAAACTCCACCTCGGCCTGCCAGACGTACACGCCGGGCTGCATCGGCTGGCCGCGGAAGGTGCCGTCCCAGCCGATAGACTCGTCGTTGATGGCCATGTCCTCATTCAGATACAACTGGTTGCCCCAGCGGTCGAAGATGCGCAGCGCGCGCACAATGGTCACGCCCCGCCCGAAAAGCAGGAAGCGGTCGTTGATCCCATCGCCGTCGGGCGAAAAGATGTTGGGCGCGTACAGACTCCGGCGGCGGTTCACCTGCACCACCACCGTGGCTTCTGCCGGACAGCCGTTCAGGTCGAGGATGCGCAGACGGTACTGTGTGGGCCGGAACGGCCGTGCCCAGGGTTCAGGGCAGTCGGTGCAGGAAAGGCCATAGTCGGGCGTCCAGATCCACTCGGCCACCTGGTTCGCGGGCAGATTGAGCACGGGCTGGAGCTGGAGAGAATCGCCCAGTTCGAGCACCGGCCCTACGCTGAGCGTCACCGTCGGCAAAAACGGCGGGGCAATGGCCACGGGCATACTTGTCGAACAGCCGAGCGCATCGCTCACCACCACCACATACGGGCCGGGTTGCAGGCTGCTGAAATTTGGTGACACGTTGAAACTCTGCCCGCCATTCACCGAATATCGAAACGGCGCCTGCCCCCCCGACACCGGGCCGAAGGCAATGGCTCCGGTAGGAATATGGCAGTTGGGCTGGGTCAGGGTCGGGTCAAAATCCGGCAGCGGTATTTCGCTGACGAATACGTTGTCCGTTGCGGTGCAGCCGTTGGCGGGATTGGTCACGGTGAGCAGGTAGGTGCCCGGCGCGTTCACCACCGGCGAGGTCGTATTGACACCGCTGACGATGTTGCCGCCCGGTCCGGCTGTCCAGGCGAAGGCCATCGTTCCTGGCGTGTTGCTGCTGCCAGCGAGGCTCGCTTCGGGCTGGTCGCAGTACAATTCCGCCGGAGGTCCGGCTTCGGCGTTTGGCGCGGCCAGGTCGTTTGTCACGGTGGCGGTAGCGGTGGCGGTACAGCCGTTTTGGCTGTTGGTGAGCAAAAGCGTGTACATGCCAGCGGCATTCACCTGCGGGGTCAGCGTGTTTTGCCCGCCGGCAAATTGCCCGTTCGCGGTAGTCCACGCGATGACGATGTTCGCCCCGCCGCTCGATGTGGAGGCGTTCAGCGATACCGTGTCGCGTACGCAGGTGCGCGGCAACGGCTGTGCGATCGCGGCCACGGGCGGTGTCGTGTTGTTCAGCACGGTCACGGTGGCCGTGGCCGTACAGCCGTTGGCATTGTCCGTCACCGTCAGGGTGTAGGTAGCGGCCAACGAAACCGTCGGGGTGGGTGTCGTGCTGCCGCCGACAATTAGCCCGCCCGACCAGTTATACCCAAGTACGCCTTGTCCCGTAGAACCTGCTGCACTGAGCGGGACTTGCGGCTGTGCGCAGGTAATCGTGGGCGCCGGACCGGCGTTGGCCACGGGCGGTGCGGTATTTTGTGACACCGTGGCGGTAGCCGTCGAAGTGCAGCCGTTTTGCTGGTTTTGCACGGTGAGCAGGTAGGTGCCCGGTGCATTCACGACAGGCGCGAGGGTGTTTTGCCCGGACACGAATTGCCCGTTGGCCGTAGTCCAGTTAGCAGAAAAACCACTCGCCGGCTGGCTGACGGTTCCGCTCAGAGGCACTTGCGTCACTGCACAAGTGAGCGTTTGCGGCGCAGCCGCGGAAATGGTGGGCGCCGTCGTGTTGGAGCCGACCTGCACCGTCGCCGTGGCCGTGCAGCCGTTGTTTTGGTCGGTCACCGTGAGGGAATAGGTGCCGGGCTGGTTCACGGTGGGCGCAGGCGTGTTGCCGCCGCCGGTGATGTTTCCGCCGGTTGTTTGCCAGATGTATGTGAACCCGGCACCCGTCGGGGCGCCCGAAAGGGTAAGCGACTGCACCGCGCAGCTGAGCGTGCCAGGCGTGGCGATGGCGACCGACGGCGGGTTGGTGTTTTGCAAAACCGTCGTTTGTGCCGTGGCGGTACAGCCGTTTTGAGCGTTTGTCACGGTGAGGATGTAGGTGCCCGGTGCGTTCACGGCAGGGTTGAATGTGTTGCCACCGGACACGATGTTGCCGCCGCCGGAGGCCGTCCAGGCGGGACTGAAAATTGCGCCTGTGCTGCCGCTGCCCGGGAGGGTCAACTGGGTGACAGCACAGGTAATCACACCCGGTTGGCCGACGGATGCCGTGGGCGCCCCCGCGTCGTTTTGCACCTGCACGCTGCTCGTGGCCGTGCAGCCGTTGTCGAGGTCGGTCACCAGAAGGGTGTACTGTCCGGCAGCGTTCACGGTTGGGGTCAGGGTATTGGCCCCGGACACGATGTTTCCGCCACCAGCGGCACTCCAGGCGTAGGCGGGCGTGCCGTTGGCCGAGCCGGTGCCGTTCAGCGAGAGGCTACTGACCAAGCAACTCAAGGTAGCCGCTTGCCCGGCATTTGCCACAGGAGAAACGATGTTTTGCGCCACCGAAATGGATGCAGTGTTGGTGCAGCCGTTAGCCGGGTTGGTCACCAACAGGAGGTAGTTGCCCGGCTGGTTCACCACCGGGTTGGGGGTGTTTCCGCCGGAAACGATGTTCCCGCCGAGCGTGGCCGTCCACGCGACGACGATGCCGGGGCCGGGTTCCACGGTGCCTTGCAACGCAGTTTGAGTGAGCACGCAGGTGAGCGCGGGCGCGGATGCAACAGCCGCCTGCGGCGTGGCGATGTTTTGGTTAACAGAAATCGAAAGCGACGTGGTGCAGCCGTTTTGCGAATTGATCACGAGTACATCGTACTGGCCGGGCGCATCCACCACGGGCGCGGAGCTGTTTTGGCCCGACACAAACTGCCCGTCGGGTGTGGTCCATTGGTACACAAAGTTCGGCGCTCCGCCGGTGGTGTTCAGCGTGGCAGTTGTTTGCGTGCAGGTGAGCAAAACCGGCATCTGGATGGCCACTCCCGGTGGCGTTTGGTCGGCGGCCACCGCAGTTGAATCGGTGGCGGTGCAGCCGTTTTGCGGATTGGTCACCGTGAGATGGTAGGCGCCGGGCAAGGTGGTGTTCACCGTCGCACTGTTCGGGTTTCCGCTGAAGCCACCGTCGGGTGTTTGCCAGACAAACTGGAGATTCCCGGCCAGGCCACCATTTGCCGACAGGCTGAAAACCGGGTCGGTACAGGTGAGCAAGCCGTCGGGGCCGGCATCAGCGGGTGGCGCGGCAGTATCTTGTGCCACTGTGACGGAAGTGGTAGCCGTGCAGCCATTGGCGGTGTTGGTGATGGTGAGGGCGTAATCCCCCGGCGCGTCCACCACGGGTGCGGGGCCGTTTTGGCCGGATACGAAATTGCCGCCGCTGGTAGCCCACGAATAGGCAAAGTTCGGCCCGAACGACGAGCCGGCAGTACCGATGGTGATCGCAGGCGCCGCGCAGGTAATCGGCCCGGGCACCGAGGCTAAGGCCACGGGCGTGCCCGCTTCGACGGCGACCTGGGTGGACACGGCGGCAGTGCAGCCGTTGACCAAGTCGGTAGCGGTGAGCGTGTACGTTCCGGCGGCGCTCACAGTGGGACTGAGCGTGTTTGCTCCGGAAAGGATGTTGCCGCCGCCGGCAGCCGTCCACAGGTAGGTAAAACTGCCCGCAGGGCCGTTGTTTTGACCTTGCAATACCAGGGTCGGGTTGGCGCAGGTGAGCGTATCGGGAAGGCTAATGCTGATGTTTGGCGGCGCGATGTTTTGCTGGACAATGGCTTGGTCGGTGGCCGTGCAGCCGTTGGCCGGATTGGTCAGCAGGAGCAGGTAGGTGCCGGGCGCTCCGGCGGTAGGGCTGGGCGTGTCGTCGCCACTCAGGATCAGGCCGTTGGGGGTTGACCAGGCGTAGGCCAGGCCGGGCAGGTTGCTGGAGCCGTTGGCATTGAGCGGCACGGACAAAACCGTGCACGTCAGCGTGTCGGGCGCATTGGCCACGGCCACAATGGCATCGGCATCAGCGGTCACGAGCACGGTACTGTCGGCGGTACAGCCGTTGGCGGCATTGGTCACCAAAAGCGTGTACGTACCGGCGGCATTGACCACGGGCACGAGCGTGGTATCGCCCGAAACGACGTTGCCGCCGGCCGATGCCGTCCACAGGTAAGCAAAACCCGGCCCCTGCGACGAGCCTGTTCCGGAAAGCGAAATGCTCGGGTTTTGGCAGGTGATCGTGTCGGGTGGGGCCACGAGCGCCACGGGCGGCAGGGTGTCAATAGCCACGGAAACGGTGTCGCTGCCGACGCAGAAGTTGGTGGTATCGAGGGCGGTCAGGATGTAGGTGCCGGGGGCGAGCGCAGCGATCTGGAGCAGGGAGGAGTCTCCGGCAAAATTGCCGCCGTTGGTTGTGAGCCAGGTCGTCTGCACGGTGTTCCCGTTCACGCTGCCGAGGAGCGTCAGGGTATCAGTGGCGCAGTTGAAAATGCCCGGCGTGTCAATGGCCACCACGGGCGACGTGATATCGGGCGTTACCGTTACCGTGTCGGCGGCGGCGCAGCCGTTGGCGGTATTGGTCACCGTAAGAATATACGTTCCGGGCGCGTTGGCAACGGCGATCTGTGTATTGGCTCCCGAGACGATGTTGCCGCCGTTTTGGGCCGTCCAGGCGTAGGAGATGTTGTTTCCCTGGGAAGAGGCGGAGCCGTCAACCGGAAAGGTTGTGGACAAACAGTTGAACACCGAAATGCCCGGGGTAGCGGAGGCCACGGGCGGATTGGTGGCGGCTATGACTTGAACGGACGCCTCGGCGGTGCAGCCGGTGTTGGTGTTGGTCACGAGCAGGGTGTACTCTCCTGGTTGGTTTACGGTGGCCGAGGAACTGTTGGTGCTGGAGGTGAAGTTGCCGCCGGGGCCCGCCGTCCACTGGTAAGTGGAAAAAGCGGGCTGACTGGAAAACCCGAACAACTGCACCGTCGGGTTGCCACAGCCCAAGGGCAGGGGCGTATTGATCCAGGTGAAGAGCTGGTTCGGGTTTTGAATGACGTTGACGGTGGCGGTTTTGGTGCATTCGACCAGGCCGTTGTTGAACGTGACGGTCAGGGTGTACTGTCCGGCCGCGTTCACGGTGGGGTTGAGCGTATTGGCGCCGGAAACGATGTTGCCGTCGGGGGTGTCCCACTGGTAGGTGATGTTGGCACCGACACTGGAACCGAGACCGGAAAGGCTGATGTTGGCTCCGTCGCAGGGAATCATGCTCACGGCTGGCGTGGCCACGGCCTGCACATTGACCGTGAACACCCGCACGGTGTCGGTCACGGTACACACCGGGGAAAACACGATGTCGTCGAGGGCAAAATCGTTGCCGCCCAGCACGGTATTCTGGTTGACGATGCAAATGGTGGCGGTGGAGTTGCCGCCGCTGTTCCACAGCTGGTAAAAGTTGACCCAGGTACAGGTCGTGCCCGGGGCGTTGAATATGGGGCCGATGGTGGTACCGTTGATGGAAAACTGGAGCAAAGCGGGCGAAGCTGCCACCAAGGTGGTCACCCAAGCAGAAAAGGCATACTGTGTGTTGGGTTGTACGTTCACGGTTTGGCACCAGACGTTCTGGTTGGGCGTGCCGGAGCCGTTCACGGCCATCATGTTGCCGCTGCCCGAGGTATGGTCGGGGCAGGGAGCAAACCCGGGGTGATCGTCCTGCGGATTGGCCAGCACGTCGTACACGCCCTCCGGCACGAGGTTGCCCGGCATGTAGGTGTAGTCGCTGGTAAAACCGGTATTTCCGCTCTCGAAATCGCCGTTCACGATCAGGTTCTGGTTCAAGTCCACGGCGCGTCCGGTGAGCACGTATGTGGCGTTGCCGGTGACGTTCACCGTGGGGTTGAGCGTGTTGGCACCGCTCATGCCGGTCGTGGGCGACCAGGTGAAATTGAGGTAGTCTCCGTCAATGGAGCCGTTCAGTTCCGCTGGCGAGGTGGACGGCAGGCACACCCAAACGTCGTCGCCGGCGTTGACGGTAATCGGGCATTGGGCGGTCAGGGTGGCAACTTGGAACAACAGGGCAACAATCGAACAGAGTAAACAGAACGGGCGCATAGGCAGCAGTCAAGCGTTTGAGCGAACGGGCAATTGAGACAGGCAAAGGTAGGGCAAATGCAGGCGCATATTTCCACCTCGATGGATTCGGCTACCCGGCGCATCGTTGCCTGTACTTACCAATTGTGCGGAGTCAAAAGACCCGTTATCCGCATTAAATTTTCACCTGTTCCACAAAATCGCGCCAATTCATGGAATAAAATCCATGAATTGGCGCGATTTTGTGGATTACAAGAGGAAAATCTGATTCCTTCCCTGTGTCCGAACGGGCGCTCAATCCTGAAAATACCGCTCCGCCCGCTCCGTCAGTTTGGCGGCGGTGGCCGCGTCGTCGGCGTACTTGCTGCGCAGGTAGTCGGCGAAAATCTTGTCCAGACGGTCGAACTGGTTGGCCTCGATGCTATGCACGAATGTGCGGTCGCTGAACGTGCGGCGCTTGGGAATCAACTGGAAGGCATCGGGAAAGATTTGCCGCAGGCGCAGGTTGGAAATTTCCAGGGTCTGCTCGGGCCGGATGTCGTTGAACTGCAAAGAGAGCAGGGCCTCCCGGGTGTCGGTTTCCGACCGGAAATTTTCCAGCGCTACTTCGATGTCGGCCACGGAGTGTTCGTGGCAATTGTCGAGCGTCCAGCGCAACCAGGGCCGCGTGGGAACGGCCTCGAACGAGACGGTGCATGCGCCGTCGGCGCCGATGTCCAGCAGCAGAAACCCCTTTTCCGATCCGATCTCGGTGTCGCTGAGGCGCTCGGTGCTGCCGGCGTACCAGGCACAGGGGTGCAGGTCAATTTTTTGGCAGTTGTGCCAGTGCCCGAGCGCGATGTACTGGAAGCCTGCTAGTTTGGCCTCGAACTCGGCCGGGAACACCTGCTCGCCGTATTCCTCCATCAGGAAACGTTTGCCGAGCGAGGTGTGCAGGAGCAGCGCGTTGAATTTGCCCGGCACGGGCGCCAGGCGCGCCAGTTCCTGGTGCAGCAGCCGGGTGTCGTTGATGTGCGGCACGCCGTGTACCACCGTGCCGTCGAACTCGAATTTTTCCCAGACGTCGCCAAAGATCGGGTACACGCAGTCGAGGCTGCGCAGCGCCCGCAGGATGGGGCTGTTGTAGATCGTCTTGGGCGTCTCGTGGTTTCCGGCGATGATGGCGATGGGGATGCGGGCATCGCACAGGCGTCGCAGTTGCTCGAGTCCGAAGGTGAGCGCCCGGTTGGAGGGGCTGGGTCGGTGGAAAAAATCGCCGCTGTGGAGCACTGCGTCCGGCCGGAGTTCCAAAATCCGGTCCACCACGCGCTCGAACGCGTCGTACACGTCCTGCTCGCGAGCGTTCACGCCGCTGTCGGTCACGCGGTCGAAGGCCTGGAAGCCGAGGTGGGTGTCGGAGAAGTGGAGAAGGCGCATGGTGCGGAGTTCTTGTTCGTTTAACGGGCGAGCAAAAATATACACTTCGCGGGAATGTCGGCAAACGCAATCGCAGTCCGTACTTCTGGATCACTCCCGAGACCTGTCGCCAACAGCATCTGAGAAGATTTCGGCAAAAAAACGAGTGCGCCGCGATTTGGCAACGCGGCGCACTTGATTCAGAAATGCTTGTGCCCAACTTGCTCCTTTACATCTTGACCAAAGGCGTGGTGGCAGTACCGGTTCCGGTTTGGACTTGAACGAAATACAGGCCGGGTTGCCAGTCAGCAGTGTTTATCCTGCGGACGATTTTGGTGGCATCCTGTTCGGCGGTTTCGAACAGCAGCCTTCCGGTCGCATCCACCACCCGCAGGGTCACGGGGCCGGCGTCCTGGTCAAACTCCGGGATGTTCAGCTGGTCGGAGAACGGGTTGGGGAAGATGCCCCGGAGTTGGTCCTTGGGAGCGAAGGTGACCGGGTTGTGCTCGGGCGCCTGTTTGTACGTGCCGCCCCAGGGATCGCAGACTTCGGACTCGCGATTCTCGTCGTACGTGAACACGAAGTTGTTGTACATAATGACCCGCAGCATGACGTACCCGGGCGGGGAAACGATGCCCGTTGCCTCCAGTCTCATCGCACGATCCCATTTGTTAAAGGCATTGAGGTGTTTAACTTCTAGGGCAATAAACTCCGGGTTTTGGCCCGGGGCCGGGTTGTAGTCATAAATTCCTTGATATAACCATTTTCCGGAAGGGAAACCCAAAGGTGGGGAGTCGAAGTAGGCTTTGTTTTCGCCTGTATTTGCGGCCATGAAAAATTCAAAAAAGTCAATGTTGTTGCCCTCGGGAGCGATGTATGCGTGCAGCACCTCGTTATTATCCGATATTGGAATTGTCCCCTTTTTTATGCAGACGAAGAACGAGTCCGCCGGGCCCGGCGTGTATGCATTGTTGAAGCCGTTTTGCAGGTTAGGGTCTTGCATGCCCTGATTGATATTTACGATGTCTTCTATTATGATACTGTTCGTTTGAAACTCCTCCGATGCGCCCAGCCCGAACGGGCCTTGCTGGCACGCAGACGCTTTAACAGTGACCCGATAATCGGTGCCGGCAGCAAGGGTGTAATAGTTTTTTATGGTCGCTTGTTGGAAACTCAGGTCTTCTACAAGACCGGTATTCAGGTTGCGCAACTCCACCCGGTACCAGGCGCCTGTCTGGACGTTTTCCCACTGTACCTGGGCAGATGAAGAGGTGATGTTGGTGACCGTGAGCCAAGTAGGCGCGGGCAGTGGGACGCATGGCCCGTTTTGAGCAAACATGGAGGTTTTCAGGGCAAAGGCCATGCATAGCAGGGCCAGCCATTTTTTGATTTGTGTACGCATCTCTCTCATTGTTTAAAAAAAATTTGACATAAAAACCGTTTCAGGTGCCAACCGCGAATTGACGGTGCAATTTTTCACAAACGCCGGCAGCGGGTACACTACAAATTCGGAAAAAATTCAAGTGGGAAAACGACATTTGAGCCATGTTGAATCGCAAGTTACTGGAGATACTGAAACGCCTCGATACCCGTGAAATCAAACGGCTTCGGCAGTTTTTGCAGTCGCCGTATTTCACATACGGGCTTAGCAGCCAAGAAATTATCCAATTGTTTGAGTACATCGTCCGGTACGGTGCCGATGCGGATGCGCCACAGCTGGAAAAAAGGCGTGTAAGTGTCCGGCTTTTTCCTGACAAACCGTACAACGAAAACGGGAAAAGTCCGATTGATACCCTGACCTCCGACCTGTTCCGGCTGACCAAAAAGTTTCTGTTTGTGTCGGAAATCGAACACGATAGCTCCGAGGTCATGCAGGAGCTCCCGGTAGCCCGGTTCTACCGCAAATACGGTCTGGAGGACCGTTTTTGGAAAAGTGTGCAATACATGCGGAGTGTATCGGATGCCGAGTCGCGCCACGACGAACGCTACTTTCTGGACCGGTACTTTGTAGAAGAGGAGGTATATACTTTCAAGGCCTTTTTCAATTCCACCGAAGACGATGCCAACATCGGCTCGAAAGCCTTTTATCTGGAGCAATTTTTCGCTATTGCCCGCATGGATACCGCCTGCATCCTGAATCTTCAACGCCAGCGCGTCGATTTTCAGGAAGCCTATACGCAAGCGCTGGGAGATGAGCTGATCCGCTTGATCCGGGGAGGGATGTTTCACCACAACGGCCTTGCGGAGACCTACCTGTTGGTGTTAGACAACATTAACAACCCGGAGAAACTTGAATTGGTGGAGCAACTCCGAAAGCGGCTGGAGGCCCAAAAACAGCAATTCCCCATTGCCCACCTAAAAAGTTTGATGGCATCCCTTCGAATTTTTTTCATTCGCAGGTATCAAAAAAGTGGTCAGCAAACCTTCCTAGCCGATTACTTTTCCTTGGTAACTCAGCATTTGGAAGAAGGTTATCTATACTACGATGGGAAACTGATAGCAGCATCACTACGGAATATTGTCCACAACGGGCTACGCCTGGGCTATTTCGACAAGGTGCGGGAAATTCTGGAAGCCCATCCCCCGGAACGGATAGGCGGCACCCGGCACCCGGAAGAGATATACAACCTGCTTCACGCCATTTACTACTTTGCGCTTAAGGACTATGTGAATGCCGAAAAGCACTTGGTTCAATGCAACTTCGACGACATCCATTTCAATGTACAGGCCGAAATACTGCAAATCAAAATTTACTACGAAACCAACAGCGACCTGCTGGACTACCGGATAAAGGCCCTGCAGCAAAAGGTACGACGCTCCAGAATGGCAAAGGAATTCAAGGAACGGTACTTTGCTCTGCTCAACAAAATACTGCTGCTGATGAAGTATAGTTGGGAAAAAAAGAGTCCGAAACGAATCAAATTGCTCGAAGAAATCCGGAACACCCCGGGACTTTTAGAAAAAGACTGGCTCATAAGCCATCTGGAGTAGGCCGCCTGCTTGAAAACGATCGTTTTTTGTAGCACGCCTTTTATTCGCTCTATATCAGTTCTTTAGCACGTCAGGTTTTTGTGCGCTTGGGCAAATGCGCCGAGTTGCAACCGTTCTCCGTTTCGTAAAGCAGGAAAAAAACGTAATTGGTTGGCCTGTGTTCCTGCGCTCACCTTTGCCGTACCATTTGACCAAGACTTTATCTGTCCACTATTCAATTTGCGCATCATGGCCAACCATTCCATTCCATTTGCTTTCCTGCCCTTGGGGCTTCTGCCCGCATGCGGCATCTCCGTTTCCAATACCCAAAGACCGCCCGATTATCCGGCCCCGTAATGCGCACAGCGCCTGGAATCGGAGTGATGTTCAGCAGCATCTCTCAATGTTTTTAATCAATACCAAACCCCGGGTTGTCTCTGACAGATGAGACGACCCTTATTTTGAATCTTCCTCAACATTGGTTTTGCACGGCATATCCCGACCGCCCGCACCGCCGGCGGCCTTGGCGGATATTGCCTCTAGGCAAGATTTCAACATGTACACAGGCAAATGTCGCTTGTCGTACCCATCTTCTTATTGTTCAAAACGCTTGTTTTATGAAAAACGCACTCTTTCTCTTCCTGTCTTTTTGCGTATGCGCCATGTCTGCACTTCGTGCGGCAGCGGGCGATACGCCTCCGTTCCCCTTGACGGTGACGGTCTCCAGTCCGACCGATGCGCATATTTGCGGCACCTCGGAAATTGTGGTCACATTCACCAACAACAGCTCCGAAAGCATTGTCATCAATCCGTTCGGGGTACACCTGGATTACCCCGACTATGGCACCGCGGTCACGCTGGGGGGCATTTCCAACTCGCCACAGTTCAGCATCGTCAGTGGCTTGAACACGCCCGATCCCGTGATTTCCTGCAACGCCACCCTCGGTGTCGGTCAGCAGTTCACCCTGACCCTGCTGGCGCAGTATTCCTGCGATTTGTGGGACGACCCCGGACAATGCGTCGGCATGAGAACCAGGGTACAGGGCAATTATTCGTTTTTACTGTCCCCGAACACGTATTTGTTCAAAGTTGATTCGGAGCCTTATGACATCGGGCACACCCTGATCCATCCGGGCAGCAACCTGCCTGTGGCCCAAGCGAACTGGGAAGCGCCGTTTAGTTTCACCGTGCCGCTGGAAATTGACGGCAATTATTGCGACCCGGATTTCACGGTTATCGTGGAAGACATCCCTGCTTGCGTAGATTTTTCCGATGCCACCTACACGCTTATCTACGGGACGACAGAAGCCACGTATTCAGGCACTTTTGGGGCACACGGCAATGCCTTGCGCTTCGACGTGAACGTGGCCGCCCTCCTGATTCCGGAACTTTGCGAAGACAACTATCCGGGGTACATGGGCGAACTGAAAATTCGGTTTGACAATGTCGTGCTGGATTGCGACCAATGCGAACAAGGCACCTTTTACCAGATGTTAATAGGTGTTACGCCCTGCAATGAGGCCAGCGCCCCGGACGACTGCAAGGTCAACGGGCAATTGCCGCCCCAGGAAAGTGTTATTCAGGAGCTGTACGTGCCGACCATACCATCCGCTACCTTGACACTGGAGGAGACCGGCAATGAGTCTTTTTCCATTTGCGACAATTTGGTCCCGTTCGAACTGCTCCTGAGCAACACTTCCGGGCACGCCGCGTATGACATTGACCTTGGATTTCTCAACAATATGGGGTACGTCGTTTTTCAGATACGCATCAACGGCATCAACTATGGTCCGTATCCCCAGGGCAACAACGTGTCGGTGAATCTCAGCAACAATACCAATGCGGCCTACGGTTTTCAGGACCTGAACGGCGATCAGATTTATGAAGAACTGGCGCCCAACGCCTCCGTTCCCATCGTGGTGTACTTCCGAACCGGGGACCCGAACCATTGCGGCATCGGCAGCTCCGATGCGTGCACGGGGGATGGATGCGCGGTCACTACCTTCACCAATCCGCTGGTAGCCGCCTCGGTCGGCTGGAACAACCGCTGCAGCAGCTCGGCGCGGACGAGCAGCCTCGATTACACGGTGGATCTGCCGTCCGTTACCATGAATGTCAAGAGCGATATAGAAAAGCTATCGCTCAGTCCGATCAAATTGCCCGACATTACTGTGGAGTTGGCAGGCGGGCCATTGACCGGCTTCGAAGACTACCTCGACCAAGGGGATATTACCCGGTTTGTCTGTATCCATACGGACGACGCGCCAGTAAATTATACAAGCGCCACCCTGAACGGGCAACCTGTAACCATCACCAGTGCCGGATACATTGACCTCGGAAGCGTAAGTGCGGAGGATATCGCGAACGGCATCGTGGTCATTGAGTTCCAAGTGCTGTCGTGCGAGCAGAATGTAGTGGAAATACGATTCGACATCACGTTCGGCTTCTATTTTGACAATTGCCCGGATTGCAAAATTACCTTGGCCTGCGGTAATGCCCGGTTTTTGTCCCCTTGTTCCGGGGGTGGCAACTGTGACAGCTTTACCAGTTTGTCCATGGATTTTTACAACGGCATTTATGCGCCGCTGACCGGCCCTGTGCCTAATCCTGCCAAAGTGTACCCCTGCGATGACATTATCACACAAGTAGTGGCGGAGCTGGCAGCGGACATTGTGGACAATCAACTCCGGGTTGGATTCAAAGTGGCCGACGATATGCTCGGGCTGTTTGTGCTACCGGCAGCATTCAACGGTTTGATCACGGCACTTCGCCCAGCGCCGTTCAATGACGCTGTCGCGTTGACTTTCGGGGCAAGTCAGGTCGTGCCAGTTCCTCTGGAAGCATTTTCCATAGTGTATTTTCAGGGTGCCAATTCGATTGACCTCCCCGCGGGTACGATTCTGGACGGGGAATTTACGTTGCGCATGGGGAGCGATTTCCCCTCAGGTTTTGTCAAGGTGGACTACTTCTCCGGTATCCTTGGCGTGCAAACCGATCCTGAGGAGTTTTGCTTTTCTCCGGGGGCGCAATTGTACGCGCTGGAACCCGGCTATCGGATTGAGGAGCAGGTGAGCGCCGACTGTGCCGAGGGAGGTCTTTTCACCGGCCAACTAATCAAAACGGGTGGTGAACTGTATGGTCCAGATTTCCCGGATTTCCCGAGGGTAGTGGCCACAATTATCGGCAATATCGAGTTTACGATTGACGGCGGAAACGACGACTACCATGTACTGTCCAACGACAACAACTGCACGCAGCTGCCCGACAACCCGCACCTCATTCCCTCCGGCACCTTGCAGCAGCCAAGCGGCCTGGAAATCTCCGGTAAAATTTTGCAGGAGTTCCAAATCCGGTACGAGCAAAACGGCGCGGGCAATGTGCCTGTTGACATCAGCTATTCCGTGCGGTACCGTCCGGGTGCAAATGCTCCGTGCTCCACGCTGGACCCGCATTCCGATTCCTTCGGCTCATCGGGGGCGGTATTTCCCAAAATCGTATCGCATCCTGCTCCTTGGCTCGGCCCGGTAGAGTACGGCATAAACAATACAACCAACCTGGTGGTGCATACCGCCAATCTGGGGGGGGCAGCTACCAAGGCATGGGTGCAAGTGGAGTACGATCCCTTGCTCGTCAGTATTGATCCGGCACTTGTCACGGGACCTCTGGCTGGTCCCGCCACCGTCTTGGACGGCGCCTGCGGCAAAAAAATTCTGCTAATCCCGATCAACGATCTGGCTGTGCCGGGTGGGAGCGAACTCGTCCACACCATTCCTCTGACGCTGCTCGAAGGCTCGTGTGCCACCTCGCCTGTGCTGGACATCTATGGCATGCACCGCTGTGGATGCACGCCCTTCGACGGCTATGCCTGCGCAGCCGACTATGCCGACCCGCAAGTGCGTGAGGATTCCAGGAGCACATTCCAGTTGATACCCGTAGATGCAGGCCTCACGCTAAGTGGCTTAGTCTGTCATACACCGACAGCCCCCTGCGATGTGTTCGAATTTGCTGTGTTACTGGACAATTACGAAGGAGGCAACCTCAATGACTTGACGGCTGGCCTCAATTTGCCCGCCGGCATCGAATTGCTTCATGCAAGCTACACGATTGGTGTGTCGGGAGGGGATATATGTATCCCGGGGGACAACTTGATTGATACTGAATTGATCACAAATGACGGTTGGCATTTTCCTGAAGGCATCTTGTACGGACACGAAAGCGGGTTATTGAACAATGACCGGCGCATTCGTTTGTTCTTCCGGGTGCGGGCCTGCGGCGTTGATCTTGATCAGCATGATTTCAGTATTCGCGTATGGGGGATTAAGCCTTGCGGACAGGAAGTGGAGCGGAGCCAAACCTACCACAACGTCTTTAGCGGAACCCTTACGCCCCGTCCTTTTGTGCACATAAGTCCGGCTTCTATCGTGTACTATGCGTGCAACACCAATACGGGATTGATTCAACTGACAGCATCGTCGTTCACCCAGCCGTGGCCAGGCAACGCCAGAATCGAAATAACCGTTACCTGCTCCGATCCGAACGTGGTCATTTCCAATCCGGTACTCATCACGAGTTATCCAAACAGCATACTGCCAATCACGTTCATCAACAACGGCACTTCGTGCAACTTCAGCTTCGACATCAGTACCCGGATTTGCCTGGACTTTGATTGTGCCCCCGGGGAACAATGTACTGTGTGTTATTCAGCGGATTTTGTCACGCTGAACATCGCACGCGATATTAGCGGGACGGCTGCCATAAGCTGGTGCAACATGAATGACCCGCAAGTCGTGGTCACCATAAACGTACCCGGTGCAACCTCCAACGTTAATAATTTCACCAATGCCCGAATCTACTGCGACCTGAACAGCAACGGCGTGGTGGATGCCGGAGAACCGGTATTGTTTTCACAGCCAACCGGGTCGTTCCAGCCCGTTGCAGGCCAACCGGGATTTTTTACCGTGGCGTTCCCGGTGACTCAAGCGTTGCTCAACTCCTGTGCATCCGGTCAGATTATCGTGACTTTCGGTTCGGTCGGGAGCGTGGAGATATGCTATTGCCTTGATCCGATTATCGCCAATGTGGCCTGCTCGGGGGGATTCATGGTCGTACAGACCAACTGCCAAATCGGTTCCAACACACTAACGCCCGTCCATGCATTCGTAAACCTGGTTGCGCCTTTTCTTCCGTTCCAGTTCAACTATACCGGCGCCAGGTTATACTGCGATGCGAACAGCAACGGCATTGTTGATCCGAACGAGGCGCAACTATTTTTTCAACAGACCGGAACATTCATGTCCGTCCCGGGCCAGCCGGGGCTTTTCCGGACCACATTGCAAGTGCCGTCGAATGCCCTGTTTAGCTGCAGCTCGTTCCAGGTTATCCTGACCTTCGCGACAGCCGGAGTCGAAAATACATGCTTCTGCATTCGACCCATTGTCGGCACCTACTGCACGGAGCTGTACCAGGCGGCAGACAACCGGACGCATACTCCGAACGAGACAGCAGTCGGGCAAGGGAACAGCCGCCCGGGCGCCGCTTCGGACGGGTTCGTGGCCGCAGTCTCTCCCAACCCAAGCCGCGGAATATTTTTGCTCACGGCGGCATCGGGCCGTTCGGAAACCTGTCAGGTGGTGGTGCTGGATCGCCTCGGGCGCGAGTTGTTGCGCAGCCAGATTGAATTGGAACGCAACCTCGACGTACAGCAATCGCTCGACCTAAGCCTGTTCCCCGACGGCATGTACTTCCTGAGCGTTCGCTCGGAACAGCACGTTTGGCAGCAGGTTCTGGTCAAACAATAGTAGTACCGTGGAGGGCCGGCCGGGCGGCTTCATGTCCGGCGGCCCTCCTTTTTTCTCATTTATTTTCTCTATCCGTTCACTTGCCGGCCGTTCCCGTGTCCGGCACTACATCTATTTTTTATGAAAAACATGCGCGTATTCACCATGCTACCAACAAACCAGCGGACATTGCAAACGTATATTGGTTCGCTCCTGATCGTGTTATTTGCATGCACTACCCTTGGCGCGCAGGCGCCGTGTTCGTGCAGCAATGCCACGTATATCGTCGGCACCGCTTCTCCGAGCGGCATCTCGACCCTGAGCGCCGCAAAGCTTGCCTTCCCCGGGATAGAAACGCCTGGCGACAACTGCGTGCTGATCATGGGACGTTTTGACGTGGACGCCAACGAAACCTGGCAGATCGGCCCTTCCGCACAACCGTTTTCGAATGTTTTTTTCAACGATGCCAACTCGTCCATTTTTGTACTGGACGATGGAAACCTGGATGCCCAGTCCGCCCATTTCCTGCCATGTGGCAATCAATGGCTTGGGGTGTTTGTCCAGACCGGCGCCACGGCACAGATAAACAACTGCAGGTTTGAGGAGGGCATCCAAGCGGTTACCCTCGTGTCGTACTCGATGTCCGTCATTACGAACAACACCTTTGACTACTGCAGCAAAGGGCTGAAGATTGTCAATGCCCAACTTCCGGGAAGCCATTTGATCAACGGCAACACGTTTTACAATTGCGATTTTGGCATCTACATGAGCGGGGCTACCAATGTCCAGGTACTCGGCAACACCTACAATGCCATAGAGAATCCCGGCACCGGTATTCACCTCGACGACAATTCCGAAAACATTGACATTATCGGAGACAGTATTTCCGGCCAAACCCGGGGGATTTCCTCCGTAAAAAGCAGGGACCTGGATATTTTGCAGTGCAGCGTGCAACGGTGCAATTTTGGTATTTACAGCCTGGAAGGGTTGGACAACTTATCCATAAAAAATTGCCATTTTACCAGAAACAACAGGCACAGTATCCATGTGAGGTACCATTCGACCAGTCCGGGGAAAAACTTGAACATAGAGGACAACACGCATGTCAACGTCATAAACAGCACAACCTTGAAAAGTACGTTCCTGATCGAACGGGTGCATGGAAGTGGCCAAACCAACATCACTGGCAACACGCTCATGCCGCCCCTGTTTCCCTTCAACAATCCGACAACGCAATACGCCGTTGAGGTTCAGCAACACGGATCGGTCGGTGGGCTATATGTCAACAATAATACCGTGACCATTCCCGGGCTTCTTTCGCCATCGGCACAGGCGCCGGGAGGTATCTTGGTGAACAACGCTTCTCGTTTTTGTCAACTGGACAACAACAGCGTGTCGCATACCGAGGTGCTCAACTTCAACAAGCCTTTGCCGTATTTGATTCGGGTGATGGATTGTTCGGACCTGCTTGAGCTGTACAACAACTCGACAACCGGCGGGGCAGTCAACAATGCGTTATCGGGTATCTCCATTGAAAACTGTCCCGCGACAATGACGCTCTGCTGCAACACCCTCGACAACTCGAACACCGGCCTGTACATTACCGGGCCGTTGAACGGCGCCGAAATTCACACCACTACGTACGGGCATCATGCCTTCGCGGCCCTGCATTACGACCGGGTTACCTCCACCGGCGCGCCTCAAATCAACCATGGAAACGACTGGAGCGGAGCCTCCGGCGGATGGGACGCGCGTTTTGATGGCAATCTCGGCGTGGCGGCGTTGACCAACTATGTCGTAAACAACCTGCTGTTGCCAAATGGTTTGAGCAATATTTTTGTCAACGGCGGCAATCCCGCCAATTGGTTCAGCGTAGACGCAGCAGCAGAACCCACCTGTGCCACCAGTGGCGGTTGTACGGCCAACAACCCAGGCCCGAAAGAAGGCGAACGTTCCGGCGCATCACACGGAGGCAACACATTCTCGGCAGTCCCCAATCCGGCCTCTCAGGTGCTGCTGGTCACTTTGCCCAACGCAACAGACCTTTTTCAGGTAAGCCTGCTGGACTTGAACGGAAAAACCCTTGTCCGGGAAGCATGTGCGGCAGAAGGCGGCACCGCAACCATCCGTACAGGGCACCTGCCGGCCGGCGTGTACCTGCTCCGGTGCGAATCGCAAAATCAACCGCCGACAACACAAAAGGTGGTGGTTCGACATTGATGCCGCGCAAACGATCTAAACCTTCCAGGTTTTGAAAACCTGGAAGGTTTTTGGCCTACATCAGCCGTTCTTACATCGCGTACACCACCGGCACCTTCATCTGGTACAGCATGAACGCCAGCATGTCGGCGGCTTCCTCCAGCAGTTTGCTGGTGGGCTTGCCCGCTCCGTGGCCCGCGCTGGTTTCGATGCGGATGAGCGCGGGCTTGTCGCCCTGCTGGTGTTTTTGCAGTTCGGCGGCGAACTTGAACGAGTGCGCCGGCACCACGCGGTCGTCGTGGTCGGCGGTGGTGATCATGGTGGACGGGTAGGCTGCGGGCTTCACATTGTGCAGCGGCGAGTACTTGATGAGGCAAGGGAACTCCTCGGCATTGTCGCTGCGGCCGTAGTCCACCGCCCAGGCGTAGCCGATGGTGAACTGGTGGTAGCGCAGCATGTCGAGCACGCCCACGCGGGGGAAGCACACGCCGAACAGGTCGGGCCGTTGGGTCATGCAGGCGCCCACGAGCAGGCCGCCGTTGGAGCCGCCCTCGATGGCGAGGCGCGGCGGCGATGTGTATTGTTTGGAAACCAGATACTCGGCAGCGGCGATGAAATCGTCGAACACGTTCTGCTTTTGGCACTTGGTGCCGGCCTTGTGCCATTTTTCGCCGAACTCCCCGCCGCCGCGAATGTTGGCCACGGCGAAGATGCCGTTGTTTTCGAGCAATGCCGCCCGCGAGGCGGAAAAACCGGGTGTGAGGGAAATATTGAACCCGCCGTAGCCGAACAGCAGCGTGGGGTTCTGGCCGTCCATGGCGATGTTCTTTTTTCGGGTGATGAACATGGGCACGCGGGTGCCGTCCTTGCTCTCGAACCACACCTGCTCCGTGGTGTAGGCATCCGGGTTGAAGTCCAATTTGGGCGCTTTGAAAACCTTCGGCTCCAGGCTGTTCATGTCCATGGAAAAAATAGTGGCCGGGCGCAGGAACGACGCGAAGGAGAAAAACGCGAGCGGGTCGTCGGACTTGCCCTGCACCGCGCCCACGGTTCCGATCTCGGGCAGTTCCACTTCCTTCACCAACTTGCCCTCGAGGTCGAACACGCGCAGGGCGCTGGAGGCATTGTGCAGGTAGGTGCATACGATTTTTCCGCCGCACACGGCGGCAGCCTGGAGCACGTCGAGGCTGTCCTCGGGCACCAGCGTTTGCCAGTTGGCTTCGGCGGGCTGGGCCGTGTTGACGAGGATCAGGCGCTGGTTCGGGGCGGAGTGGTTGGTCAGGATCAGCAGCTGGTCGCCGAGGTTTTCCACCACATTGAACTCATGGTCAAACTTGGTGGCGATGGGCGTAAGGGTGGCCTTGGGCTTGCTCAGGTCCTGAAACGACAGCGTATTGCCGCTGGTGCTCTCGGCGCCCGACACGAACAGGAAACGCTCGTCTTCGGTGGTGCCGGCGCTGAAGTAGTGGTTGGGGTGCCGGGCATCGCGGTGTACCAGCCGGTCGGCGCTTTGCGGGTCGCCGAGTTTGTGGAAATAAATGGCGCTGTTCTGGTTTGCGCCCTTAAGCGCGTCGCCTTTTTTGGGCTCGGGATAGCGGGTGTAGTAAAACCCGTTGCCCGCCCAGCCGATACCGGTGAACTTGGCCCATTGGAGCTTGTCGGCCAGCATCTCGCCGGTTTCCATGTTTTTCACGAGGATGGTGCGCCAGTCCGAGCCGCCCTCCGAAATGGCGTACGCAAAGTAGCGGCCGTCCTTGGAAAAACTGTACTCCTGCAGCGAGGTGGTGCCGTCGGCGCTGAACGTGTTGGGATCGAGCGCCATCTTGGCCTCGCCGTCGAGCGTTTCCTGGCGGTACAGCACGCTCTGGTTTTGCAGGCCGTCGTTTTTGAAATAATAGTAGTGTGCGGCTTTTTTGAACGGCGTGCCATATTTCTCGAAGTTCCAGATTTGTTCGAGACGCTCCTTGACCTTGGCGCGGAACGGAATTTGATCCAGATAGCCGAAGGTGACGGTGTTCTGGTCCTTCACCCACTGCTTGGTCTCGTCGCTCTGGTCGTCTTCGAGCCAGCGGTAGGGGTCCTGGATGGCGGTGCCGAAGTAGGTGTCTTGTACGCTGGAATCCTGGCGGGTGTTTGGGTACGTCACGGGTATGGGTTTGAAATCAAAAACAGTTTTGGGCTTGGGGTCGGAGCCGCATGCGGCGGCTGTGATCAGGCAGAAAGCGAGCAGGAAATTTTTTACAGTTGTCGGTTGCATCGTAGTGAAGGTTGAGACAGGTACTTTTGCGGGTGCAAAGAAAACGGAATCATTTCGATTGATTCGATTGATTCTAACAACCCCCTTTCAAGTTCAAGTACCTGTCGCATGAAATTGTACCGAACCATACTGTTGGCCATCGCTTTGGGCTTGGTTGCGCAAACCGCCGCGTTTGCCCAGCATCCCGATTTTCCGGAGCTCGACCCCTTGCCGGCACTCGACTCCGTGCCCGAGTACGCCCTGCCGGCCCTGGCCCGGCGTTTGGCCGATCAGGCCGGCCAAATCCGCGACGTGTTCGCCCGAAAGGCAGACCGGGCCACGCTGGAGCGCGAAGTGGTGGCCGACCAGTTGGCCGCTTCCGTGGCCGACACCCTGGCGCCGCCGGAGGAGCGAAAAATTTTGGAGCGGGCGCTAAAAGCCACCAAAGAGGCCGAAAAAGCAGCCCTACAGGAAGTGGGCAAGGCCGACAAAGTGCTGGCATCGGTGGAAAAACTTGCCGAACAGGAAGGCGAAGCCCTGCGCAAAAGTTTGCCGAAGGCGTACAAACAGGTCGCCGCGCTCATCCCCATACCCGAGCCGGAAGAAGCGCCCATTGCCGACATCATCGGCGTTCCCGGAGTGTCGGAGCCGGGCGCCGTGCCCGTTGCACCCGATTCCGCCGCGCTGGACGCCAATGCCGCGCCACCGCCCCCCAAGCCTGCCCCCCGGCCACAGTTCAAAAAGTACGATGCTGCCACCGACGTGCTGCTCTACCCGCCGGCTCGTTTGTGTACGCTGACGGTGGACACCCGCGACGAGTTTTCCGGCGAACGCCGCCGCGAAGTCCAAAAGGAGGAACTGTTCCGCTTCACCAGCCCCTCGCTGAAAGCCTACCTGCAAGACCGGGACCATGTCGTTTGCCACGCATCGGTGACGATCAAAGGCAGCTCGACCTTGCTCAACCTCCAGTTTCAGATCAATGACGCCAACGCAAAACGCGCCTTTGGCAGCCTGCCCAGAAACGGCGTGGCCATCCTGAAACTCCTCGACGGCGAAACGCTCACGCTCTACAACCTGCGCACCGACGAGGGCGTGGCCGGCAGCGACAAGATTTCCCACACCTTCACAGGCCAGTACGCCATTGATCCCGGCATGCTCAAAAAATTGCAAAAAACCCTGCTCGACAAGGTGCGCATCGCCTGGAGCACAGGCTACGAAGACTACGACGCGCACAACGTGGACCTGCTGACGCGCCAACTCGGCTGCCTGCTCAAATGACCGATATGACCTCCCTGCTCCCGTTCAACACCTTTGGCATTGCCGCCAAGGCGGCACATTTCACCGAAGTGGCATCCGTGGACGAACTACGGAGGGCGTTGCGGGAAGCCGTGCTTCCCGTACTCATCCTCGGCGGCGGGAGCAATGTGCTGTTCACGCGGGACTGGCCGGGCACGGTGGTCCGAAACGCCATCCGGGGCATCGAAGTGGTGCGGCGTTTCAAACACCGCGCCTGGGTGCGCATCGGCGGCGGAGAGAACTGGCACGGGTTCGTGCAATGGGCCGTCGGCCAAAGCCTCGGCGGCGTGGAAAACCTCAGCCTCATCCCTGGTTCGGTGGGCGCGGCGCCGGTGCAGAACATCGGCGCGTACGGCGTGGAGCTCCAGGACGTGTTCGTCGGCCTCGAAGCGGTCGAACTGGCTACCGGACGCGTCCGGCGATTCAGCCGTCGGGCTTGCCGCTTCGGCTACCGCGACAGCGTGTTCAAACAATCGGAAAAGGGGCGCTACGGCATCACCTCGGTCACGCTCTCGCTCAGCGTCGGGCGGCACCGCATCCACACGGCGTATGGCGACATCACCCGAACCCTCTCCGAAATGGGCGTGGCGCAGCCCGGTATCGCCGACGTGAGCGCGGCGGTGGTCCGCATCCGTTCGAGCAAACTGCCCGACCCTGCCCGCATCGGCAATTGCGGCAGTTTTTTCAAAAACCCGTCGGTGGCGCGGACTGTGTATGAAAAAATCCTGGAGACCCACCCTGCGGCGCCACACTACGACTTGCCCGACGGCAGGGTGAAAATTCCCGCCGGTTGGCTCATCGAGCAGTGTGGCTGGAAGGGCAAACGCGTGGGCAACACCGGCTGCCACGACAAACAGGCGCTCGTGCTGGTGAACCACGGCGGCGCCACCGGAGCGGAGGTGGTGGCGTTGGCGCACGCCATTGTCGAATCGGTGGAAAAAACCTTCGGGGTGCGGCTGGAGGCGGAGGTGAATATTTTGTGATTTTACCCAAAATGTGGCACCATTTCTGCGGTATAACCCAATTTTTCAGCTAATCCTTGTTCGCTTTCGGCAGTTTGTTCCGCACAAATCAACCGACCGGCCATGCAACGATTCATACTTTTTTACTTGCTCCTGCTCGCGGTGCTGCGGGCGGGCGCTCAGAATATTGTCTGGATTTCCCCCTGCACCGACACGACGTTTTGTTTTGATCCCGGGAGCTGCTCTGGCGGCACCGTCGTCTTGTGGGAGGAAGCCGTGACGACATGCAGCAGCCCGAAAATCAATTATTCCTACAAGATTGACCTCGATGTCAACGGTTCCATTGACATCCAATCCACCGAGGATACGCTGAACATGGTGCTGCCTGCCGGCACGCACGAAATCATCTGGCGTGCCAACGACAACTGCGGCAACATCAGCCAGGGCTGCTCGTACCGCATCACCGTGAAGGACTGTTCGCCGCCCAATCTGCTGTGCGTCAGCGGCCTGACCCAAAACCTGCTCAGCCCGGATTGCATCACGACATTTGATGTGCAAAAGTTCATCCTCGCCGTCGGCGACAACTGCACGCCAAAGTCCCTGCTGGAGTACGGCATACGCCGGCCGGGCACCGGCACGGGATTCCCCCCGGACACCAGCCTGACCTTTGAAAAATGCGAGCAAGGCCAGTATGCCGTGCAAGTGTGGGCGCGGGACACCAACGGCTTGGCCAATAGCTGCAACAGCTATGTGGTGGTGCAGGACAACACCGGTCTTTGCCCCTGCGAACAAACGGCCGGCATCTTTTTGCAGGGCTGCTCGCGCAGTGCCGACAGCGTCTTGCTGGACGAATATTCGATTCGGACAACGCTCGCGGGAATGCCGCTCCAAGGCGCCCCGATCGGCGATACGCTCGACGTGCACAGCCAAGATTCCTGCTTCAACGCGGATTTTTGGGACCTGCCCCTCAACGGCGCCTACACCGGCACGGTGCGGGCAACGCGCTCGGGAAACAACCCGCTCCTCGGCGTGTCCACGTTCGACCTCGTGCTGATCAACCGCCACATTCTCGGGCAACAGCCGCTGGAAAATTTCTACCAGGTGCTCGCCGCCGACGTGAACCGCAGCAATACGATCTCTACATTCGACATCATAGAAATCCGCAAGCTGATCCTCGGCATCTACGACACGTTCCCTCAGGTGCCCTCCTGGCGTTTCATCCGGCCCGTGCCCGATCCGCTCAACCTGGTGGCGTTCGCGGAGGTGCGCGATACGTACGCTTTTGCGGTGCAAAACCTGATCGCCGATACGCTCTTCCCGAACCTGAACTTCGTGGGCATAAAAATGGGCGACGTCAACGCCAACGCGACGTTTCACGATCCCTGGACGGAAGACCGCGGCACGCCGCTTCTGCTTTTGCCCGACGATCGGGTGCTGGAAGCAGGGCAGGAACACTGGGTGGCGCTCCGGGTTTCCGAAAATGTGGTGCTGGACGGCTGGCAATTGGCTTTGCAAACCGACCTCGACCGGCTGAAAGTACTCGATGTGCGCGGGGTGCCGCCACAGTCCGTGGCGATGTTGCCGTCGGGCGAACTGCGAATTTCTTGTCTCCCGGACGCGCCGGAGATGTTTTCCGCCGGAGACGTGCTGTTCGAGGTGCTGGTGTCGGCCAATGCGCTTGTGCGGGTGTCGGAGGTGCTTCGGTTGGGCCGCGAGCCTTTGGCTCCGGAAGCATATCCGACAACAGGACAAGGGCTTCGCCCGATTGGACTGGAACTCGGATTGCAGGGATTGAACCTGAAGGTTCAGCCGCCGAACCCCAACCCCTTTTCCGGACAAACGGTGTTCAGCATGGATTTGGACGAGCCGTGCACGGTACGGCTGGAATTGTTTGACCTTGCCGGGAAAGTAGTTTTTGGCGATACTCGTCCGTTCAGCGTCGGGCAGCACGAATGGGTGTTGTCTGCCAGGGCATTGCCTGGCTCGGGGGTGTACGCCTATCGGCTAAGCGCAGGAGCAGCGGTGTGGAGCGGACGCGTGGTGCGCCTGTAACCGCCGAACCCAGTTCGGCGACTGCGCATAGAACGTACTGCTGCGCCGAACGGGGTTCGGCGCGTACGGTTCAAACCGCAAAACTCTCCCCGCAGCCGCAGGTTCGCGTGGCGTTCGGGTTGTTGAAAAAGAACCCCTTGCCGTCCAAGCCGCCGGAAAACTCCAGCGTGGTGTCGAACAGGTACAGGAAACTTTTCAGATCGGTCACGACCTTGATGCCGTTGTCCTCAAAAACCTGATCGTTCGGCTTGGATTCGTTGTCGAAATCGAGTTTGTAGGACAAACCCGAGCAGCCTCCCGACACGACGCTCACCCGGAGGAAAAAGTCGTCGGCGATATGGCCCGAAGCGCGCACCTCGGATATTTTTTGCTTGGCGCTGTCTGCTACGAAAATCATGGCAACGATGATGCAGTTGTGTGTGTGTGCCCCGGAACTCCGTTCCGGGTTTGGCTTCTTGGATGCGTCCCCGGAACGGAGTTCCGGGGCACGATTAGGCGGTAACGGCGGCGGACTCGGCGGTGATGCCGTTTTTCTCCTGATAGTCTTTGATGGCGGCTTTGATGGCGTCTTCGGCCAACACGGAGCAGTGGATTTTCACGGGCGGCAGGGCCAGTTCTTCCACGATGTCCATGTTGTCAATGGTGAGGGCCTCGTTGATTGATTTGCCCTTGAGCCATTCCGTGGCGAGCGACGAGGATGCGATGGCAGAGCCACAGCCGAAGGTTTTGAACTTGGCGTCGCGGATAACGCCTTCTTCGTCCACTTCGATTTGCAGGCGCATCACATCGCCGCATTCGGGCGCGCCGACAAGGCCGGTGCCCACGTTCTTTTTGCTTTTGTCCAAAACACCCACGTTGCGCGGGTTCTGGAAATGTTCGAGGACTTTATTGCTGTATGCCATTTGCTAGCGATGAGTTATGAGCGATGAATGTCTTCTGATTTCAATTTTTATCTTTTTTCCCCTGCAACGAATACCAAAACCCCCGGACAAAGTAAAATATCCGGTAAAGCAACCTGGTAAAAGCATCGGGCGGACTCTGTATCGGCATTGCAGTAAAAATCGTAAATCGTAAATCGTAAATCGTAAATCGTAAATCGTAAATCAATGGGCTGACCACTCGATCTTGGTGAGGTCCACCCCGTCTTGGTACATTTCCCAGATGGGGCTGAGCTCGCGCATGTGGTTGACGCCTTTGGCAACAGCCTGGATGGCGAAGTCCACGTCTTCTTCGGTGGTGAAACGTCCGAGGGAGAATCGGATGGACGAGTGCGCCAGGTCGTCGCCGAGGCCCATGGCCACCAGCACGTACGAGGGCTCCAGCGAAGCCGACGTACAGGCCGAGCCGGAGGACACGGCCACGTTTTGGTTGAAGGTCATCATCAGGCCCTCACCTTCCACGTGTTTGAACGAAATGTTCGAGACGTGGGGCATCCGGCTGTTGACGTTGCCGTTGATTTTTGTTTCCTCCATTTTGGTCAGTTCGCGCTCCAGTTTGTCGCGCAGTCGGCTGACGCGTTCGGCATCCTGCGCCATTTCAAGGCGGGCGATTTCGGCGGCCTTGCCAAAACCCACGATGCCGGGCACGTTGAGCGTGCCGGAACGCATACCGCGCTCGTGGCCGCCGCCGTCCATCTGGGCGGTGACTTTCACGCGCGGGTTTTTGCGGCTCACGTACAGAGCGCCGACGCCTTTGGGGCCGTACATCTTGTGGCTGGTGAACGACATCAGGTGGATGCCCACTTCGCGCGGGTTTGTCGGGATTTTGCCCACGGCCTGCGTGGCGTCGCTGTGGAACAACACACCGTGCTTTTCGCAGATCATGGCGATTTCGCGCATGGGCTGGATGACGCCGGTTTCGTTGTTGGCCCACATGATTGTCACCAGAATGGTGGTCGGCCGGATGGTGGCTTCCAGTTCGGCAAGGTCTACCAGGCCGTCTTCTTTGACTTTCAGGTAGGTAACCTCTGCGCCCTGCTTTTCCAGGTGCTTGCAGGTGTCGAGGATGGCCTTGTGTTCCGTTTCGGTGGTGATGATGTGGTTGCCTTTGCGGGCGTACATCTCGAACACGCCCTTGAGTGCGAGGTTGTTGCTCTCGGTGGCGCCCGAGGTGAAGATGATCTCCTTGTCTTCGGCGCCGAGCAATTGGGCAATCTGCTCGCGGGCATAGTCCACGGCTTCTTCGGCTTCCCAGCCATACTGGTGGCTGCGGCTTGCGGCGTTGCCGTGTTTTTCAAAAAAATAGGGCACCATCGCCTCCACCACCCGCGGATCGCAGGGCGTGGTGGCGTTGTTGTCCAGATAAATGAGTCTGCGCTTATCCATTGAATTTTTGACTTTGTATTTAGATTGATTCCAAGGCTTTTTTCGGAACGCAAATGTAACAGCTTGCATGGAAAAAGGTTTGAAGAAAAAAAATCCTTTTGCCGTGCGGTTTTTGACGGTTCAAACAAAAGTCCGGGAAAGCGCTTTCCTCCTACCTTTGCCCGCATGGAAATGCACCTTCCCGACGACTTTTTCTCCGAATTCCCGCCCGTAAGCAAGGCGCAATGGCTGGAACGCATCGCCAAGGATTTGAAAGGCAAACCCTTGGAAGACTTGTACTGGCACCTCGGGCCAAACCTGACCGTGGATCCATTCGGCCATGCCGACGACCGACCGGCGCCGCCGGCGCCCTTGTCGGCTACTCCCCACAAGTGGGAAATCAACGAAGACATGGACGCCCCCACGCCCGCCGACGCCAACCGGCAAGCGCTCGAAGCCTTGGCCTTCGGGGCTGAAAGCGTGCATTTTTACCTGGCCGGGTCGAACATTTCGGATCAGATGGAAACGCTGCTGAGCCGGATTTACCTCGACTACATCAGCCTGCACTTCAGCGGGCAGGGGGTGACGAACGGTCCGGCAGCGGTACTGGCGGTGCTTACCGGTATCGCCGGCGAACAAAACGTGCCGCTCCCAAACCTGCGCGGCTCACTGGGGTACGACCCGCTGACAAGCCCGCTGACCGATTGGCGCTACTTGGCCGAACTGATTCAGTACGCCCGCGAAACGTTGCCGGGTTTTCGCTGCATTTCGGTGGACGGGCGTTCGGAGTTCCGGGGCGCCGAAGGTGCTGCCGATGAACTGGCCGCCCTGCTCCAACGCGGCACACAGTACCTGAGCCAAGGCGCGGCACATGGCCTGAACCCCGGCCATCTGGCTGCCCAAATACAGTTCAGACTGCGCATCGGAAAAAGTTATTTTGTGGAAATCGCCAAATTGCGTGCCTTCAAACTGCTTTGGCTCAATGTACTGAATGCCTGGGGAGTCGAGCCGGTCTATCCGGTGCTGGATGTGCGCTTCGCCCCGGACACCTACACCGACGACCTGTACACCAACATGATTCGCGCCACCACGATGGCCATGTCCGCGGCGCTTGGCGGCGCCGACCGGCTCACAGTGTTGCCGTACGATGCCGGACGAGAGGCACAAGCCAAATATCCCCGCACATTCGGGCGGCGCATCGCACGCAACGTGCAGCACCTGCTAAAGTTGGAAAGCGGTTTCGAGCAGGTGGCCGACCCGGCGGCGGGCAGTTTTTATATCGAAAAATTGACGGAGCAGTTGGCGGAAAGGGCTTGGGGGAAGGTGGGAATGGTTCCAGCCTAAGGAATTTCACTTGCTCCTACCGCCTCCCCGAACATGATCCGGTGCCCGTCAATCGTCCGGATGCCGAACTCCCGCTGGCCCCAAGGCTTGTCTTCCGGGCTTGACATGATTTCGACCTGCTTGGCTCGGAGTTCTTCGAAGAGTTGGTCTAGATTTTCTACGTCCACGTAAGCGAAATACGAGTGGTTGCGCGTCTCGAAGGCCGAGCGGTCGTCGGTGCATTCGCCGAGCAGGACAATGAATTTTTCGCGGTGCAATTGCTGCCAGCCGCCCACTTTCCAGTGGGTCGTGAAGCCCAACTTTTCTTCGTAAAACCGGGCGGAGGCCTCCAGGTTTTGGACGGCGAGCACGTAGCGGGTGCCGGTGATGGCGGGCGTTTTAGGCATGGAATGTTCTTTTTTCGGCGACTAACGTCGGCGAGGTTTTGAACCTCGCCGACGTTAGCTAAAAATATCCTTCACCTTTTCGAAAAAGCCCTTGTCCTCGTTCCCCGGATTGGGTTTGAAGTTGGGCATGTCCCGGAGTTTTTCCAGTAGGCGGCGCTCCTCGTCGTTAAGTTTTTTGGGCGTCCACACGTTCACGTGGATGAGCTGGTCGCCGCGGTGGTAACTCTGCAAGGCGGGCAGGCCTTTTTCGCGCAAGCGGAAGATTTTGCCCGACTGGGTGCCGGCGGGGATTTTGATTCGCGCACGGCCATCGAGCGTGGGCACTTCGATCTGGGCGCCAAGCGCCGCGTCGGCCACGTTGACAAAGAGTTCGAACAGGATGTTGTTGCCTTCGCGGGTAAAGTGCTCGTGCGATGTTTCCTCGATGCTGATGATGAGATCGCCCGCCGGGCCGCCCTTGGCGCCGGCGTTGCCTTTGCCGGACATGGACAACTGGATGCCCTCGTGGACGCCTCCCGGAATATCCACGTCAATCGTTTCTTCACCGGGCATATTTCCGGCGCCTTTGCAGGTGGTACAGGGCGTGCGGATGGTTTGGCCGCTGCCGTTGCACACGGGGCATATTTCGGCGACCGGCATGGCCCCGAAGGGCGTCTGGGAAATCCGGCGGATGGTGCCCGAGCCTCGGCAGGTGCCGCAGGTGTCCACCGAACTGCCGTCGCGGGCGCCGCTGCCGTTGCAGGTGCCGCACTTGACCTGCTTGCGCACTTTGATTTTTTTGTTGACACCGGTGGCGATTTCCTCCAGGGTCATTTTCACCTTGATCCGCAGGTTGGTGCCGCGCTCGCCGCGGGCGCGGGTGGCAAAACCGCCGCCGCCGCGCCGTCCGCCGCCGAAAAACTCCGCAAAAACATCTTCGGTTTCGAAGCCGAAGCGCCGGAAGATGTCGTCCATGGACATCCCTTCGAAACTGGTGCCGCCGCCGCCCATGCCATCCACGCCGGCGTGTCCGTAGCGGTCGTAGCGGGCGCGTTTGTCGGCATCGCGGAGCACGTCGTAGGCTTCGGCGGCTTCCTTGAATTTCTCCTCGGCAGCCTTGTCGCCCGGGTTTTTGTCCGGGTGATATTCGACGGCTTTTTTGCGGTATGCCCTTTTTATGTCGTCTTCGGCGGCATTTTTCGGTACGCCGAGCACGTCGTAATAATCTCGTTTCGCCATATATTGCTGGTCATTTTCCCACTACCACCTTGGAGTAGCGGATGATGCGATCACCGAGCAGATAGCCTTTTTCCAGGATGTCCACGATGTTGCCTTTCAGGTTTTCCGTGGGTGCGGGTATTTCTGCTACGGCTTCTTGGGTGTCGGGGTTGAACGGGTCGCCGGGGGTACATTCCAGCGCCGACAGCCCTTTTCCCTGCAGGGTTTGTTGGAGTTTGTGGTGGATGAGCGCCATGCCTTCGTCGAGTCCGCCGTTTTTGGCGGCCCTGTCAAAGTCGTCAAGCACTGACAGCAGGGCTGCCATGATGTCACGCCCGGCAGTCTGCTGGAGTTCGAGGCGCTCCTTGGCCACATTGCGTTTGTAGTTCTCGAAGTCGGATAGCAGGTACAGGTACTTGGTGCGCATATCGTCGAGTTGCTGCTGCAGCCCATCCGCCTGCGTCGGCTGCTCGGGCTGCTCTCCGGCAGTTTCAGCCTTTTCGATCTGCTCGGCGTTGCCTTCTTTGGGCGTTGGTTCTTCTTTTTCGCGGTGTTTGTCTTTCATGTCTCTTGTGTTGCGTCGCTCATTTGTCATCCCGAAGGGATTCGTCCGCGCTACGAGGGCCACGCAAGTGGTTTCCTACTCGTAGAGCGGACGGGTCCCTTCGGGATGGCAAAAGGTTGTTTGGCCACTGCATTGCACAATTATTGTGCCCTGCGGCTGCGTGTGCCAATATGTCAGCGGTCGCCCAGGGCCTCTTCCAGCATCCGGCCCAATTGGTCGGGCGTTCGGTTGACGCCCATGATGACGCCGTCGGGGTTGAGCAGGAAAGTGGCGGGGATGGATTTGATGTGGAACAGTGTGGCCAACTCGCCGCCGAAGTAATCCAGTTCGAGCGCATGGTACGGCCAGTCCATACCGTCGTTTAATATTGCTGTTTGCCAAGAACGCTGGTTTCGCTCGATGCCGATGCTGAAAATTTCGAACCCTTTCGGCTGGTATTGCCGGTAAAGTTCGCGCAAATGAGGGTTTTCGGCCCGGCAAGGCCCGCACCAGCTGCCCCAGAATTGCAGCAGCACGTAGCGCCCGCGCAGGTCCGAGAGGCGTGCCGTTTTGCCGTCGGCCAGCACGGTTGTGAAGTCCGGCGCTTTTTCGCCCGCCACGAAACGCGGCTGGCGGTAGTAGTAAAAGAAAAAGGCCAGGGCGGCCCCTAACAGGAGCAGGCCGATTTTCAAATTTCGCGCATTCATGTCGTGTAGTAGTTTTGCGGAGTTTTAACGCAAACATCCAAGCGCATGCTGACCATTGATCCAACCCAAATTCCGACCAGAGACTTGCACCAGTACATTCTCGGCGCCGTGGCGCCTCGTCCCATCGCGTTTGCCAGTACGATGAGTTCGGACGGTATTCCCAACCTGGCGCCGTACAGTTTTTTCAACGCCTTCAGCAGCAACCCGCCCATTCTCATCTTTTCGTCGAACCGCCGGGTGGAAAACAACACCACGAAGGATACGCTCAAAAACGTGCAGGATACCGGGGAGGTGGTGATAAACGTCGTACCCTACTCGATTGTTCGGCAGATGGCCCTGTGCAGCATCGAGTACGGGGCCGAGGTGAACGAATTTGAAAAAGCAGGCTTCACGCCCTTGCCCTCCGAGCGCGTGCGGCCGTTTCGCGTAGCGGAAAGCCCCATCCAGATGGAATGCGTGATCGAAAACATCCTGCCCCTAGGGGAAAAAGGCGGCGCAGGCAACCTCATCATTTGCCGGATGGTGCTGATGCATATTTCCGAAAGCGTGCTGACCGACAGCGGCCGTATTGACCCGCACAAGATGGACCTCATGGGACGTATGGGCCGGTTTTACTATGCCCGCGCCAGTGGCGAGGCCGTGATGGAAATTGTGCAAAAAGTGACCGACATCGGCGTGGGCTTCGATGCGCTGCCCGAAAGCCTGCGCCACAGCAGCCTTCTCACCGGCAACGAACTGGCCCAAATTGCGGCCCTCACCGCCCTGCCCGACCGCGCCGAAGCACTGGCCGACCCGAGAGTACAAGCCGCTTTGGCAGCCAATCCGTCCCGCGAAACGTTGCATCAACTGGTTCGGGAAGCGCTGGCGCAAAACGATGCGATCCTTGCCGCAAAATTGGGGCTGAGTGCGTAACAAGCGCCGCTCATCGCTCATCGCTCATAACTCATCGCTACCCCCTTGGCAACAACACACTACTCCGGCGCACGCCGCGTGCGCAAGGCCCACTGGACAGCCTTCGTGGTCATGTCGAGCTACGGCTTGCTGATGCTCGGCCGCAAAATTTTCGGCAACGGCTACTACGAAAAACGCATCCTCGGCCTGCACCTGCGCAATGCCCAACGGGTGAAAAAAGCCATTCTCGAACTGAACGGCCTGTTCATCAAGATCGGGCAGATGCTCTCGATCCTGAGCAATTTCCTGCCCGAAGCCTTCCAAAAACCGCTGGAGGAACTGCAAGACCGCATCCCGCCGCGCCCGATCGGGCAGGTACGCGCCCGAATCGTACAGGAATTCGGAAAACCGCCGGAAGCACTTTTCGCCCGCTTCGACGAGGCGCCGTTGGCCGCAGCCTCCATCGGGCAGGCGCACCGCGCCCAACTGCCCGACGGCACCGAGGTAGTGGTGAAAGTGCAGCACGCCGACATCGAACAGATCGCCCGCATTGACCTCGAAGTGGTGCGCCGGATCACCCGGGTCATCTCCTGGTTTTTCGAGATCAAGGGCATGGACCACCTGTACACCCAGTTGCGCAAGATGATCGAGGAGGAACTCGACTTCGCGCGCGAAGCGCAGTCCATGCAGCAGATCGCCGAAAATTTGCGCGGGCAGGAGGGGCTGCTTGTCCCGGAAGTCCACACGGCTTTTTCCACCACCCGCGTGCTGACCACCACCTGGCACGAGGGCGTGAAAATCTCCAATCTGGATCAACTCGATGCCTGGCAGGTGAACCGCCGCGACCTTGGCGAGCGCATCCTGCGGGCGTATTGCCAAATGGTATTTGCCGACGGTTTTTATCACGCCGACCCGCACCCCGGGAATATTTTGGTGAAACCCGACGGCACCCTCGTGCTGCTCGATTTCGGGGCCACCGGGCGACTCAGCCCCGCCATGCGCGAGGGCATCCCGGCGCTCATCGAGTCGGCGGTGAAAAACGACACGGACGGCATGATAAACGCCTGCCGGAGCATGGGCTTCATCGCCGACGGGCGGGAAGCGCAGGTCATGGCCGAAAAAATGATCGCCGCGCTGCGCAATTTTCTGCAAAACGAGGTGCAGTTCGAGGGCTTGAACTTCAAGGACATCCAGGTGAAGCCCTTCGACAACAGCCTGTTCCAACTGATCCAGGAAGTCGGCCTGGGCGGCATCACCGGCGCCGTGCAGGTGCCGAAGGAGTACGTGTTGCTCAACCGCATGCTCACCCTGCTGCTCGGCCTGTGCAACGCGCTCGACCCAAAACTGAACCCGCTCGACGTGGTGCGCCCGTTTGCCCAAAACTTCGTGCTGGGCAAACGCGGCGATCTGATGGCCTTCGTCCGCGAGCTGCTCCAAAACACGCTCACCAACACGCTGGCCCTGCCCGACGAGCTGCGCCAGACCCTGCAGCGCGCCCGGCGCGGCCAGCTGGAAATGCTCAACCCCGACGTGCGCGACAGCGCCCGGCTGCTGTACGTGGCGGTGCAACAAGTGCTGTTCGCGGTGCTGGCGGTGTTTGCCTTGGCGGCGGGTTGGTGGCTCGGGCAAACCGATGCGGCAACGTACGCGTACGGTGCAGCGGTGGTGTTCGGGTTCTTGTTCGTACGGGCTTGGCGGAACGGGGGGCGGTTGTGGCGGAAGATGGGTTGAGAACGTGGATGCCTTGAGATTGTATCAATGTGTGTAATTGGCTGGGGCAATGTGTACTTTTGCAACACTAAAAAAATACCCGCAGTACCTCACGACAGAAAAACCCCAAGGTCGAGTTCAAATCCGGGAAGCACGTCTTCGCCGGAGAGCGTTTGGGAAAAATCGGGGATGTGCGTTTCCGAGCCATCGGCGCGATACAGCCAGGCCTGTTTCGTTTCGGGGTCGAGGAGCCAGGCGAGGCGAACGCCGTTGGCGATCCAGACGGAACGCATCTTGGTTTGCAGGGCTTCGAGGCTGTCGCTCGGGCTTCGCACTTCGATGACGAAATCGGGCACGACGTGGGCAAAGGTTTTGCGCTCCCGTTCGGAGAGGCGGTTGTGTTTTTCGAGCGAAATCCACGCTGCGTCGGGCATGCGTTTGGAGCCGTCGGGCAGTTTGAAAAGCGTGGAAGGGCTGAATACCTTGCCGAGTTTGGTGCGGCGGTTCCAAAGACCAAGGTCAATGAGCGGTTCGGATTCGTTGTTTCCGGAATCGTAAGAATTAGGCATAAGGATGGTGATATTTCCGTGCGGGTCTTGTTCGATGCGTAGATTTGGGTTGGCTAAACAGAACTCGTCAAACTCCTCTTCGCTCATTTGAGGAAAGGCGTTGAAAACCTCTCCGTCGCTGAGTTGGAGGGCGATTTTATCGGGGCGGTTCGCAGGAGCGGGCGGTGTGGCGATGGCTTCTCGCGTCATGGAAAAAATTTTTACAAAAGTAGGTGTCAAAATGGGTTTATCAAAACGCTTATTGCCCCCGGGACGCTTCCGGGCTTTCGTGGTCAAAGAGTTTCGCCACATCCTGCGCGACCGGCGCACGCTGCTCATCCTGTTCGGAATGCCGGTGGTACAGGTGCTGTTGTTCGGGTTTGTGCTGACCAACGAGATCAACCACGCCGCCATAGCCGTGCTCGACCCATCGAAAGACGAGGAGAGCATCGGGCTGACCAACCGGCTCGTATCCAGCGGCTATTTCCGGGTGGAAAAACACCTCGAATCAAAAGCCGACCTCGAGCCGGCGTTCCGAACCGGCAAGATCAAAATGGCCGTGGTGTTTCCGCCCAATTTTGCCCAGACACTGCAAGAGCCAACAGCCAACAGCCAACAGCCAACAGCCCCAATCCAGCTCATCGGCGATGCCTCCGACCCCAATACGGCCACTACGCTCATCCAATACGCCTCCGCGATCATCGCCGCCTACCAGCAGGAACGGGCCCAAAAATTCATCGTTCATCATTCATCATTCATCATTCAAGCGGAAACGCGCATGCGCTACAACCCCGAGCAGAAAGCGGTTTTCAACTTCGTGCCGGGCGTGATGACGCTGATCCTGATGCTGGTGTCGGCCATGATGACGTCCATTACGATTGCGCGAGAAAAAGAAATGGGCACGATGGAGGTATTGCTGGTGTCGCCCCTGAAACCGATCCAGATCATCTTGGGCAAAACGACGCCGTACCTCGTCCTGTCGCTCGTGAACGCCGTCGTGGTGGTGCTGCTGGGAATAGCAGTTTTCGGCATGCCCATGCGCGGGTCGGTGCTGTTGCTGGCGTTGGAATGCGTGCTGTACATGTTTGTGGCCTTGTCGCTGGGCATTTTGATCAGTACCCGGGCAAAGGATCAAATGACCGCCATGTTCATGTCGGCGCTAGGCTTGCTGATGCCGACGATGCTGTTGTCGGGGTTCATTTTCCCGCGAGAGAGCATGCCTGGTCTGTTGCAGGTCATTGGAAGCGCCATACCGGCCACTTGGTTCAACCCGGTCATCAAGGGCATCATGATAAAAGGCGTAGGGCTGGAAGTGTTGTGGAAAGAGACGCTGATCTTGGGCGGGATGGCCCTGGTGTTTTTGGGGCTGAGCATGCGGAACTTTAAGGACAGACTGAGTTGATTGATTCGATTGGCCGACTATTTCAAAAGTAAAAGAAATATCGAAATGCGCACGGTTTTGTTTTTGGTACAAAAAGAATTTTTGCAGGTTTTTCGCAACAAGGTCATGCTGCCGTTGCTGCTGGTCATGCCGATATTTCAGACCCTGCTGCTGTCCTTCGCCGCGAACTATGAGGTTAAAAACCTTGCCCTCGCGGTGGTGGATCATGACCTGTCGCCCATGTCGCGGCAGCTAGTGTCCAAATTCAGCGCGTCGGGATATTTTCAGGTGAAACAAGCCTCGTTTGCCGCGAAGGAAGCAGATGCCGCTATGGCCGCGGACGAGGTGGACATGATCCTCGAAATTCCGCCCCATTTCGAGCGCGACCTCGTCCGGGATAACCGGGCCTCCGTGTCGCTAACCGCCAATGCGATCAACGCCAGCAAGGCGGGCCTCGGCATGGGCTACGCACTCGCCACGGTGGACGCTGGGCGGTGGATAGCAGACGACGCAGCACCGTCAACCGTCAACCGTCAACCGTCAACCGCATTCTGGTACAATCCCCGGCTGGATTACAAGACGTTCATGGTACCAGGCATCCTCGGCACCATTGTGTCGCTGATCATCTGTTTTTTGACCGCCCTGAACATCGTGCGGGAACGGGAGGTAGGCACCATCGAGCAGTTGAACGTGACCCCCATCCAGAAGTGGCAATTTATTCTGGGCAAACTACTCCCGTTTTGGCTGCTCTCGTTAGTGATGATGACCCTGGGCCTGGGCATCGGGAAACTTGTTTTTGACATTCCGATGGTCGGCAGCTTGTGGCTAGTGTTCGGCTACACGGCCTTGTTCACGCCGTGCATGCTCGGGCTTGGCTTTCTTATCTCCAATTTTTCGGAAACGCAGCAGCAGGCCATGTTCACGGCCTGGTTTTTCATGGTCATTTTCATCATGATGAGCGGCCTGTTCACGCCCGTAGAGAGTATGCCGGACTGGGCGCAGGTGTTGAACAAACTCAATCCGGTGGCGTATTTCGTGGAGTTCATGCGGCTGGTGCTGCTTAAGGGCGCGGGATTCCAAGACATCCGATATAATTTTTATACCGTGTTGGGTTATGCTGTGATCGCGAACAGCCTTGCCGTTTGGACATACCGGAAGCGAGTTTAATCTACCAGATTGCTTCGCGTATTGGGACAGGACAGATCCCCGCCACGCTGCGCTCGAACCACTTGAGCGGGGCCTGCGTCTTGTCGCCCGTCTGGGTATCACATTTGAAAAACAGGTAGTACAGTTGCAGGCAGTACTGGATGCGGGGCAGCAGGGCGCTCAGGGACTTCTGCGGATTGTCTGATCCGAATTCCGCGTTTTTTTGGCAAAGCCAAGCGTAGTAGGCATCGTCATGGGTCTCGACAATATCCAGGACGGCCGGGTCGTCGGTGTACTGTTCCAAAAAATGCCGGGCCAGCAGGCCGTGGTGCTTGGACCAGTCGCGCGGGTGCGAGCGGTCTTCGGCGTACTTGAAGGCGTCGTGCGCGAGTGTGATCAGGCGCAGCTGTTGGCGTTGTGCTTTGGTGATGCCGGCGATCAACTCGATATTATCGAGCACCTCCCGGATGTGAAACACAACCTTGCCTTCGGGGTGCCCAAACCGAGGTTCGCCCCAATAAAGTCCCTTTCGGAACTCCGGCACCTTCAAAATCAGTCGTTCCAGATCTGTTTCCGGTCGCAGCAGTGCTTCCGCCGCAAGCGGTTCGTTCAGCGGGAGTTTCATCCAGGGTACTTGTCGGTAAGTTGCACTTGACGCTTGAAAAAAATCGGTTTGGGCAAACATGATGAATTGGGTTTTTGTCGTTTGAGCCGGTGTTCCGTTCGACGTTCGGCACAGGCCAACCGTAGGTTAACGAGACGTTAAAAAAATACTCCTGTATAACCCTATTTAAGTTGCTTAAAATCAATTAGTTGAACTTGTTTTTAATTTTCATTGGTACAGAATTTAGTGCAATAAATTTTTTCTCTTACCCGCGTTTTTCTGTCAAATTTCTACGCTGCCGGGGCATCTCCTCCCCTTCTGGCGCCACTGCATTAAAGCCTTTCCCAGTGATTTTCTTCGCTGTTTGATGGTTGCTGGCAACATATCGCCGCAGCAAATCGGCCAACCCTTAAGTATGTTTTTCCAACACCAGCCTTAACAAAAGTCGCAAGATTTATGTCTGGTTGAAACAAAATGTTTTTAAAAACGAATCGGTACGCTATATTTGCCACTGTCTTAAAAAACAGACCGATTACTCATGAAGTCGACCAAGGTTGTCCAGTTATGCATCCGGTTAAGGCTAATATTACTTGCTAAGAGTGGCAGCCACATCATTGAGACCCAAAAGGTTGACGAGGTCGATTGTGGGAAACCGGACAATGACTCTCAGGTAAACACTGACGACCAGACCCAATTGATCCAACCGCTTTAACTCCGGGTAATCCACGAATGCTTGCGCACAGGCTAACTTGAGCATATATATTTGATTGGTGCTCAACTCGGCCGGATACTGTTGTAAAACGAATTCGTACAACTGCTCCACCTCCTCTTCCGTGGGCTCACCGCGCAGTTCTAAAGATTTATTTTTTCCTAAGTATTTCTCTCCTTCGCCTGTCATAATCCACAACGGATTGACATTGGCATCATTCAAAAGTCGCTCTAAGTGTTCCAGGCGCAAGTTTCCTTTGCCCTCACCCTTTAGAATATTTGAATAGTAGGACGCCTCAATGCCCATCAGTTCTGCCATTTGGGCCTTATTTAAGCCCAAATCCCGCCTAATTTCTTCTAACCTGTCTGTTTTCATACCGCGAAAAGGGTAATAATTTAAAATATCTAAACTATTTTTTGATAATTTAAAATATCTGAATATTTTTGCCCTGTCAATTCACAAATCAAAACGCAAAGAACGCAAAAAAGGAATGACCAAATCCGCTGATATCGTTCAACTGCGCATGGAACTTCGGGCGAAGTTCCGGCAAGAATATGGCTCAGTGACTGCTTTTTGCAGAGAGCGGGGCATCTCGCCGGAATGGCTTCGGTTGGTATTTGCGGGGAGGTATGAGGGATATGATTTGCTGGTCGAAGCCGCCGAATTTCTAAGCCGCTATAAGGAAGAGAAACAGGCTCAACGGCTGCAAAAACAGCGCTATTTTGCCGAAAAGGTAGCCAATTTGCCGCTCTAATTCAAAACAATTTGAGTAAAAATTTAATACAACCAATTTACGCGACTTATGATCTCTCTCAGTCAACAGGAACTTCAGCAGCTGGAATCACAAATAAACGAGGTCTTGATGAATGTGATCGGCAAGGCGGGAGGTATCCTTTCCGGCATGGCCGTCAGCCCGCATTGGATCAGCCACACCGATGCGATGCAAAAACTGGGCTGGCCGAAGATACTGCTGAAAAGAGGCGTGGAATTGGACCACTTGCATCCTATCGTAATTCCCGGCACCGGTGGTACGCAGTACGACCTGGAGGAACTGATGCGCTACAAGCATTTTCTGATGGACGAGCGGCGTGAAAGCCGGCTCCACCCACATTACATATCCAATTTTCTGGCACAATCACAACCTGACACGCATGTATTACCTGACAATTCTCAAAAAGGACGCCCGGGAAATCGGCTACCTGGTCGCCGAAAGTCCGTTTCGCGATAGCAAAGAACAGGACGAACATATCGACATCCGCTTAGACCAGACCACGGAAGAAGAAGCGGTGCTCGAAGCTACGAAATTTGTCGAAAGGCACCGCCTGACCTATTGGGAGGTGCACCACGTCGTACAGGTAGCGGGCTGTCACATCACCAACGGTGATTGGGATTAATTTTTTTGCCCCAGCAGTTGCACATGCGGGGCATACATACGACCAACAGCAAAACGCTCATATCCGGTGGCCCCGAGGACTCGGGGCCGCCACTTTTCTCCTTTCGTTATGACGGCATCCAAGTCGAATTCCCGCCCCACTCCGAATGCTTGGGAGCAGGAACACCACAACCTGCAACGTATCCTGAACCTCGACATCAACCTGCGCCGGGAAGAACTCAAAGACGCCCTCCTGGACTACGAGGATGCGCACCCGGGCAACAACCTGGTGGGCAGTAAGGTGTACGAATTCCTGCGGCACTGCCAGAACATCGTCTGGAAGCAATTGGCTGAACTGGCCGTGTCTAATCCGGCGGAATACGAGCTGTGGCGCGCCGGCCAGCGCGGCCACTGGCCCTTGCAGACCAACAACGTGGCCCACGGGATGCTGCTCCGGCTCTCGGAAGGCCGGCGAGCACAACTGCACGAAGTGGGCGCCGCCATCGAGCGTACCAAATCCGGGATGCCGGTGATTTCCGATAACATTCGTCGCACGGTACAAAACTGGCGCCGCAAGACGACGGCTGCATGGGTCACGCAAAGCGGCGATACGCTGAATGGTTTCCCGTTCTTCCTGTCCTGGACGCGCCTCAACCGTGCCGGAGAGCCCGATCCCAAAGGCCGTGGCAACGTGATCGGCTTGGTCAACTTGACCTGGATTTTCGGCCCGGAATGGGCAGATGCCACGGGCGAAAATGCGACCGATTCCGAACCAAATGCGGCGGGACAACAGGAAAAATTTTCCACAATTCCCCCAATAATTAAAACCGTTGAAAAAAAGAAGAAGGAAGAGGAGCG
>Ga0268299_1000583_pt1 | contig 104937 bp, 111 predicted proteins | sample NOBtaG_FD_193484 | JGI IMG/M metagenome (GOLD analysis project Ga0268299, IMG submission 193484) | Activated sludge microbial communities from bioreactor in Nijmegen, Gelderland, Netherland - NOB reactor | ecosystem: Engineered > Bioreactor > Aerobic > Activated sludge | place: Netherlands...
GACCAAGCTGCTGCTGCAGGCGCTGCCCGACCGCGCCTATTTCGGCGAGAAGGATTTCCAGCAATTGCAGGTGATCCGCCGCCTGGTGCGCGACCTCAACATCCCGACGGCGATCGTCGGCGTGCCGACCATCCGCGAGGCGGACGGCCTGGCGATGTCCTCGCGCAACGCCTATCTTTCCCCCGCGCAGCGCCGGATCGCCGGCGCCCTGCCGCAGATCCTGCAGGAAACGGTGGCGGAGCTGCGCACCGGCGCGCCGGCCGCCCCGGTGCTGGCCGCGGCCAAGAGCCGCCTGCACAAATCCGGCTTCGACCGCATCGACTATCTCGAGCTCTGCGACGAGCAGAGCCTGCAGCCGATCCCCGTCGCGCGCCCGCCCGCGCGTTTGTTCGCCGCCGCCTTCATCGGCAAGACGCGCCTCATCGACAACTGGCCGGTGATTTGAGAGGAGACTGCATTGGAGATCGCGCCCGCGCGCGTCGCGGCGGCCCATGCCGCCATAGACCCGGTGTTCAAGGACACGCCGCAATACCTCTGCGACGGCCTGGTGCGCGAAATCGGCCGGCCGGTGCTGCTGAAGGTCGAGACGTTGAACCCGATCCGCTGTTTCAAGGGTCGCGGCAATTCCTGGTTCGCGCATCAATGCGCGAAGGGAGCCCGCATCGTCACCGCCTCGGCCGGGAATTTCGGGCAAGGGACCGCCTATTGCGGATCGCGCGCCGGGCTGCACGTGACGGTCGTCGCGGCGGAGAAGGCCAACCCGCTGAAGATCGCGGCGATGCGCCATTTCGGCGCCGAGGTGGTGCTGAAGGGGCATGATTTCGATGCGGCCAAGGCGCATGCGGCGGAGCTTGCGCGCGCGACCGGCGCCGCGTTCCTCGAAGACGGCCGCGAGCCGGCGATCGCCGAGGGTGCCGGCACCATCGCGCTGGAATTGCTGAGATCGGCGACGCGCCCGCTGGCGATTTATGTGCCGGTCGGCAATGGCGCGCTGATCTCCGGCATCGCCGCCTGGACCAAGGCCCATGCGCCGGACATCCGCATCATCGGCGTGGTGCCGGAGCAGGCGCCCTCGATGGCGCTCTCCTGGCGCGCGCGCAAGGTGGTGACGACGGACCGCGCCGACACCATCGCCGACGGCTTGGCCGTGCGCCTGCCGGTCGACGTCGCGGTCGATTTCATGCTGGACCATGTCGACGACATGGTGGCGGTGAGCGAGGCGCGGATGCGGGAGGCGATGCGCCTGCTGTTCCGCCATGCCGGCGTGGCGGTCGAGCCGTCGGGCGCCGCCGGCCTTGCCGCCATTCTCGATGCGCCGCGCGGCGACGCGCCGGCCGCGACCATCCTCTGCGGCGGCAATCTGCGGCCGGAGCTGCTGGGCGACTTGCTTTAGCGGCGTCGACAAGCGGCGCGCGATCTGCTCGAATCGGCGGCCGATCCGATGCACGGGGGCTGCCATGATCAATCGCTCCTTCTTCTTCGACCAGGTGCGCAAGACGCTGTTCGACGGCAAGCTGAAGCAGTCGCAGGTGGATGGCCTCACCGCCATCCTCGACGGCTGGGAGAAGGGCTACGCCAAGAAGGACGACCGCTGGCTCGCCTACATGCTGGCGACGGCGCATCACGAGACCGACCGCACCATGCAGCCGATCCGCGAATACGGCCGCGGCAAGAACCGGCCCTATGGCGTGGTCGATCCGGAGACCGGCCAGGTCTATTACGGCCGCGGCTACGTCCAGCTCACCTGGCGCGACAATTACCGGAAGATGTGCAAGGTCTGCGGCGCCGACCTGGTGACGGACGCCGATCTGGCGCTGAAGCCCGCGCATGCCGCGCTCATCATGTTCGAAGGCATGATCGCCGGCAGCTTCACCGGCAAGAAGCTCGCCCAGTATTTCAACCCGCAGAAGGAGGACTGGGTGAACGCGCGCCGCATCATCAACGGCCTCGACAAGGCCAACGCCATCGCCGCCTACGGCAAGGCGTATTACGCGGCGATCAGTTATACGACCTGACAGGGCGACAAGAGCGCCGCCGCTGCCCGTTTCGTCATCCTCGTGCTTGGCACGAGGATCCACGAGTCTGCTTGCCGCATGCGAGCTCTTGGACGCCGAAACTCGTGGGTGGTCGGGCCAAGCCCGACCATGACGGTTGGAGCGGAATCCGCCCGCCGCGCGCTAACGCTTGTTCAGCTTCGCGATCGGCTGGACGAATTGCGGTTCGATGTCCCAGGGGAAATAGATCCAGGTGTCCTGGCTGACCTCGGTGACGAAGGTGTCGACCACGGGCTTACCGGCGGGCTTGGCGTAGATGGTGGCGAAATGCGCCTTGGGCAGCAGGTCGCGCACGTATTTGGCGGTCTTGCCGGTATCCACCAGGTCGTCGATGATCAGCCAGCCGGTGCCGTCGCCGGTGACGCCTTTCAAGAGCTTGATCTCGCCCTGCTTGTGCTCGTCCGAATAGGAGGTCATGCAGACGGTGTCGATCAGGCGGATGTCGAGCTCGCGGGCGATGATCGCCGCCGGGACCAGGCCGCCGCGGGTGATGGCGACGATGCCCTCCCACTGCCCGCCGCTCGGCCCCTGGCCGATCAGGCGCCAGGCCAGCGCCTTGGCGGTGCGGTGCAGCTCTTCCCAGCTGACCGGGAAGGTCTTCTGATAGGCGGCGGTCATCGGCGAAATCCCTCAGGGAAACAATCGTCGGCTTCCCTTAGCGCGGGCCACGGCCAGCGGCAAGCAGGCGCATCGGGGTGCTGAGCGAAAGCCGGGGATAAGTGCTCAGACGCTCTCGTCCTGCGCCCGCACCAGATAACAGCCGCTGATCCGCCAGGTGCCGTCCGCCTGCCGCTCCATGGTGTAATAGGCGAGATAGGCGAGGCCGTCGGGGCCGATGACGAAGACCTCCTGGGTGGGACCGAATTCGCTGGCCTCCAGCGCCCGGAACTCGACGCCTTTCGGCCGGTAGACCGGCTGATAGGCGCCGGTCACCATCTGGCGGAAGATGTCAGGACTGACGAACTTGCTCTGGATCGCCGGCGCGGCGAAGGCGAAGGCGGCGCTCCAGTCGTCGGCGCGGAAGGCGTCCATCTGGCGCTGGATGACCTGCCGGATGGCGGCGGGATCGGCGGGCTGCAGGGCGTTTTCGGCCCGCGCCGCAAGAGGCGCCGCGAGAACCAGGAGCAGGATGAGCCAGCGTCTCGGCATGGGGCACCTCCGCAGATCCGGGGGCGCAGTCTACGCCCCTTGAAACCGATACGCAGCGGCGACCGCGCCGGATGACCCATATATGAAAACGGCCGGCTGGGGGTGCCAGCCGGCCGTTTCGGGTAAGGGGTTATCTCAGCGTACGTAGAGGTGTACTTCGTTGGTCTGGACGTTGGGATCGGTCACCTGCGACAGGCTGAGCCGGTCGGCCGGCAGGCCCATGTTCAGCAGCGAGCGCATGACCTTGTCCGCATTGGTGCGGGCGATGTCGGAATTGAGCGCCACCTGGGCCGGGGTGCCGATGGCCGGGGCGACGGCGACGAGGTCGAAGGCCGCGTTCGGCCGGCGCGCCAAAGCGGCGTTGGCGGCCTGATAGAGCGCCTGCTCGTATTTCACGTCGGAGCGGTCGAAGCGGATGACGACCAGCGGGCGGCCGCTGACCAGCCCGGTGCCCGGCGGCGAGGTCGGGATGGCGGCCGGCATGACGGCGCGACCGGCGAGCGTGGTGCCGTAGTATTCGCCGTTGTTCACGGCGAGCGCCATCTGCGTCAGGTTCGCGCGCTCGATGCCGAGGAAGTGGTTGTGGCGCGAGATGTCGTCGGAGAGCTGGGTCAGCAGCCGGTCGATCGAGACCGAGGTCTGGCTGGTGGCGTCCTCCAGGATGCGCAGCTGGCGGTGGTCCTCCTCGACCGCGCCATAGACCGTGTAGGAGGCGCGGATCGATTCCAGCAGATAGGCGGCGAAGGCGGCGTTGGTGGCCGCGTTGTTGGAGAGCGCGTTCATCTGGTCGAGATCGGCGCCGACCAGCTGCAGCTGGGTCTGCGCCCGGCGCCAGGCGTCGATTACGCCCGGATTGCCCGGCGTGGTGCCGACCTGGAGCTTGGCGTTGATGGCGCCGACGGTGGTCTGGTAGCCGTTGGCATTGGCCTCGGCATCCGCGCGCAATTGCTGGTGGCGCTGGATCTGCTCGGCGGTCGCCGTCTGCAGCTTGGTCAAATCGCCGCGGAACTGGATCACCCGCTGGCCGACCAGGGTGCCGGTGGCGATGCCGGGCTGCGAGGTGTCGAGCGGCGCGATCTGGATCGGCTGGACCGGGGCGCCGGCGGGGGTGGGGGCGGGGACCGTTCCGACCGGCTGGCCGGAGACCGAGGGGCCGACACCCTGCTGCGCGAATTCGCAGGCGCCAAGCGCCAGGGCTGCGGTCAAAGCCGCGAAAAGGCTCAGTTTTTTCATTTCAGCCTGGACCCCAATGATTGACCGCCCATCCCGCAGCCGGTCCTTAATTCCCTGCCAAGTTTCTTGACAGCTTTTAGGCCAAGAATCAACCGGGATAGCCCCTTCGGAGAGGGGGTTAGCGGCCCGGAAAGCACAAGTGTGGCGCCCGGCGTTGCAGCGAAACCGCAGGTCCCGGCAGGTCTTGCCTGGTTGGCCCGCGCGGGCCCCGCCGCCGACTCGCCGCCGACTCGCCGCCGGGGCTGGTTCCCCGACTGGACGGCGGGACTGGAAAGAGGCCGCCTCCGCCCCTACTTGCAAGTCGCGGAAGGCTTCTATAGGTTCCGCCCCCGCGAGCCGGCCGCCAGGCTGCCTCGCCCGGCCATCAGGCCCCGCGCGCCCGTAGCTCAATTGGATAGAGCATCTGACTACGGATCAGAAGGTTAGGAGTTCGAATCTCTTCGGGCGCGCCATTTTTCAATGACTTAGCAAAAAGTGTTTGGACTTTCTCGGGCGCGTGTTTGGACTCTTGTTCACGGCCCGATCCCGTTCTGATCGTCGGTGAGGCCGCGATGTTCCTCCTGCTCGCGTCCACTTGCGGCGCTCCGCCAATTGGTCGTCGCCGACGAGATCGGATGTCAGTGGCTTCGTTTGGCCGAGGCGATTGCTCCCTACGTCACGGGAAGAGCGGTTCATGCACCTGTGACGCTCATCAGCTTCGGAACTGAACTCGACATCGTGCCGGCACTTCTAGCACGTCCCCGCCATGAGGTAGGGACAGAGCGCGTTTGCTCTGCCCCGAAAGTTCAGACATCAACTTGTTCAGCGATCATCAAAGCGTCGTCGACCTCGATCCCGAGATAGAGAACCGTGCTTTCGATCTTTGTTTGACCAAGCAAAAGCTGAACAGCACGCAGATTGCCGGTCCGCCGGTAGATCAGGGTTACCTTCGTGCGTCGGAGGGAATGAGTTCCAAAAAGTCGCGGTTCCAGGCCAATACCGGCTATCCAGCTCCAGACCAAGCGAGGGTATTGCCGCGTCGAGATGCAGCGCTGCGGCCGGTTCCGGCTTTCAAACAGGTAGTCACCGGGATGCTTTTGCTTCGCCTTGAGGTAATTGTCGATCGCCTCCCGGGTCTGCTCCGTCAGTTCGAACTTGACTGGATGTCCGGTCTTGCGCTGGCGGACACAACCTCGATCAGCGGTCAGACCACGTGGGGCGACATCCTCGACCTTAATGCGGCCGACATCACGCCCGCGCAGCTTGCTATCGATTGCGAGATTAAACATTGCCAAGTCGCGGTTCTTGCCATCCAGCTGGAGTTTGGTACGGATCGACCACACGTGCTTGGTCTGCAAGGGCGGTCTGGCGCCGATCAATCTGCCCTTGTTCCACGGGACCTTAGGTGTCGCGGGATGAGCGTCACTCAATGAATTGTGCATGACATACCTCCTTTGTTTGGGAGGCTCAGCAGCATGCGCCGGGTCCGCTACTGGATCGAATCGGCCATTCGGATGGCGATATCAGGAAGGCTAGGGCCGAGTTTGACCCAAAGCGGCCATTCTCAACGTTCGGCTCGCATGCCAGGGGTCCGGCGCTACCGGCCGTCGCCATCCAGATACGATAGAAACTCTCATCGACGGTCGGTGCTGTTTCTGGCAGCATCCGAGAAATACATCGCACGCACAATGAAGGAACGTCGGATGTCATTGATCCGACTATTGCGCGAGGTCCGTGCCTGCCGCCTTTGTGAGGCCGACCTACCGTTCGGTCCACGACCAGTGTTGCGTCTGGCAAGAGCTGCTCGATTGTTGATTGTCGGCCAGGCACCCGGAAGCAAAGTTCATCTGACAGGTGTCGCTTGGAACGACGCAAGTGGCGATCGGCTGCGCAGTTGGCTCCAGTTAGATCGCACAGCCTTCTACGATGAAACGAGAATCGCTATCCTTCCCATGGGGCTCTGCTATCCAGGAGCTGGGGAGAACGGAGGCGACAACCCGCCTCGCGCCGAATGCGCACCGCATTGGCATGAGCGCTTGCTCAACCACCTTCCCGATCTCAGGCTGACGCTCTTGGTTGGTCAGTATGCTCAGCGATACTACTTGGGTTCCCAGCGCAAGGAGTCAATGACGGAAACCGTCAAAGCATTCTCAGAATACGGACCTCGCTTCTTCCCGTTACCTCATCCGAGTTGGCGTAGCGCAGTATGGATACGCAAGAATCTGTGGTTTGAAGAGACGGTAATTCCCCAATTGCGAAAAGCCGTGCGAGCCGCACTTTAACGAGGCCACTGGCTCCGCTTGCTACCGCCGTAGCCGCGATCACTGTTGCAGGCGTTGTGGCGACGACATCCCCTGCCGCCGCCATGCCTCCAACAGATATCAGTTGGGCGATGAGCCTGCCCTACGGGTTTCCGATCGCCTCCGCCGAGAAATACGCCGTTCGCGGAACGGCTGGATCGTCAGCCAATTCGTTGCCTCTTCTGTACTCTTGCTCCAATCTATCGCGAATGATGGTTCATGGGGTAATAGCGACGGCTCGACGCTGCCAGAAGCTGTTCTTGGACCAACGCCTTTCGGCGCCATATATCGCACGGCGCTCCAACAAGAAGCGCTTCAAGGTGGCATTCGCTCGCGCGGCATAGCTCAAACGCAGGTCCCGTGCTTTGCCGAGGTCTGGTATGCCTAACAGTCGGACGAGTGTATCGGCCGCCACAATTGCATCCTCCAGGGCGCCGGTGACTCCCGATGCGCTGAGCGGATCGAGAGCAATCAGCGCATCGCCGAGCGCAAGCCAGCCTGGACCGATGGCGCGGTCAATGAATTGCGTTCCGGCGGCGAACATGACCGGGCGGAGTGGGTGGTCGGGCACCGGTACTAACCGACGGATCTCCGACGTTTCCGCCCAAGCGCGTTGAAAAGCGCTAGGCGACCGGAGGTCAGCCTCCCGCGCCAGATCTGCATCCGTCATCAGCGCAACAATGGTCTCACCTCCCGGCAGGCGCGACGCATACCACCAGCCGATTCCCGCGCCCTCGACCGTGGAAAATCCATCAAAACCATTGCTCGCCGCCGGCTCCATCAACACAGCGAGGCTGATCAGCCGGTCGAGTCGATATAGCCGAGCGCCCAAGCGTCTAGCCACTGCTGCGGGGCGACCTGTTGCATCGACGATCCAGCGGGCCTTCACCTCAATTTTGAGATCCGCCACTCGTATATCCGCCTGCCACCATTCGCTATCGCGACGAAGGGTCGCGAGGTTAGCTGGGGACAGCAGTTCCGCGCCTGCCGCAGCGGCTTCGGCCTCCAGCCAGAGATCAAACGCTTCCCGGTCGAGATGCCACCCGGGCCCGGAGGCGTGACGCATGAAATCTTCCGCCAGGGGCGTTGGCCCGCCCCACACCAGCAGATTGCCGTGGCAGGGGCGATGACCGCGGCCATCGAGGCGGTCATCGAGGCCGAGCCGGCGCAGCAAAGGACCGAGGCCGGGCGCGGCGGACTCACCCATGCGAAACGGCTGCCTTGCTGGACGATCGATGAGCAGCACATCAGCGACACCCGCTCTCTTCAGGGCTATGGCAAGGCCAGAGCCCGCCGGCCCGGCACCGAGAATGAGCACATCAACCACACGACGTGAACTGGGTGCCGGCATGAGTCTCTCATTTTCCTTGCTGGGCGCGCCGCGCGAGCGTACGCGCCACTTCTACGAATTGCGGATCGTCCGGTTTGCCGATGTCGAGCACAAAGCCGAGCTTGTCCCAGTTTCGAAGCATCTCCAGATGGTCGGCGAACTGGAGAAAGCCGGGCGCCATCGGATCATCGTCGCTGCCGATCCAGGGCACTCGCGGTCCAAGACGGCTGGCCGGCAGCGTTGCTTCATCCGTGCTTCCTTCGGCTGGCAGATAAACTGAGAGCGGTCGCTGAGCGGGCCACCACCACATGATCCGTCCTTGGATCTTCTCTGTAGAACAATCATTGAAGTCGGCCTGCCATGGCACGGCCATGTAACGTGTGAGATCGCCGGGCTCCAGCCCTGCGACAGGATCAAAGCCCAGGCTCAGCGGATCCGGTGTTGGCAATTTCGAGCGGATACGAAATGGCTCGCTGTAGATCGTCGGGTCTCGTACGATCCAACCCACCTCGATACCGGGCGAGAAGGTGCCGCCGACACAATTCTCCAGCACCGCGCGGGTCAGCGCTTGTCCCGGATGCGGCTCCGGCGTCGCGCCGGAAACAAAATGCCCGGCGGCCCATTGTTGCAGGAGGAAATACTGAGTATCCGTCAAGCGCAAATACTTGCTTGTTGCCAGCAGGGCGCCGGCATCGCCCTCCGCTCCCAGAGCGTCGTCGCCAACAAGGAGTGGCATCATGCTGATGGGGGAAACATGGCTCTTGATGGCGTTTTCCTCACCCGGCCCGCGCAAGATGTCGAGAAAGAACTTGCGGACCGTGCCGAGGTCTGGGCTCCGATTGGCAAGTTTCGCATAGTCGAAAGTATGCGGCGCGGGTGGGATGGCCGCGACCCAGGGGTAGCCGGCTCCGCGCTCGAAAATCGGCTTGATCTCCGTTTCGAACCGAGGGCGGTAGCCCTCAGCGCCCGCCTTCCAAAGACCATTCTCATGGATATCAGGTCGAGCGCCTAGATGGCGCACAGCGGTATCGAACATCGTGTCGTAGAGTGTGACCAGATTGCCGATCTGCGGGGCATAGGCTGGAGGGGCAACGACCACCCACGCAGGCTTCGTCTTGATAACTTCGCCAGTCGCAAGCCGCACCGTCGCCCGGACTGGACCGTCGGATACGTCGTCCCACCATCCGTCGTTGTTGGCGTAGTCGGTGAGCGCAGGCGGCTCATGAATCGAGCCGCTATGGCCGAAGCCGCCCAATACGAGAAGTCGCCCAGAACTGTCGGTCCGCAATGCGCCAAGTGTTTCGATAGCCTGGGGTTTGAGCGTCGCCGGCGGAAAGTTGCCACCCTTATAGCCAGGAGGAATTGTCGCGGCGGAAAATTCGACCGGTGCTACAGCGCGCCCGGAGATGCTACGCGGCCCTGGATCGATTATAAGCCGCCGGCGGTCGTCAGGACCCTGCAGTTCGGCGTTGCGTAGGGGGTGGTTCGGGCCGTAGCCATGCTGGCCCTTCAAGGTCAGGAAGCGATACCAACTCGCCTTCTTGTTGGCCAGATGCACGGTCCAGTGAATCTCCCGTACATCTCTGGTGTCGAGCGTGACCTCGACCGGCTCCTCACCGGGCGCGCTACGCCAGATGCGAAAGCGCGCCGCCTGACGTCGCAGCCGCCCCTCGGAGTCCCGAAAATCGCTGGCACCGAATGTGTCGCTTGTCTCGCTAGGCAGGATTGGAAGGCCGCCGGGTCGTTCCGGACCGATGTAGAAGGACTCGGCCGCGTTACCGACGCGGGCGATCCCGATGGCAGGAAATATCTCGTAGATCGCAGCGGACATGTCTATTGGTTCCCCACGCTGTTGCCAGGCCGATGGGACAATCCAATCTCACGGGGAGGCCCGATCAGATTCGCCATTAGGCGAACCACTCGTTCGGCACCTGACTGCATCAGAACTTCACCATGACATGCCGGGTCACGGTGTAATCCTCGAGCCCATACATCGACATGTCCTTCCCATAACCCGACATTTTTATGCCGCCATGGGGCATTTCGTTCGCAAGCACAAAATGCGTATTGATCCAGGTGCAGCCATATTGCAGACGGCTCGCAGCGGACATCGCCTTGCCTATGTCACGCGTCCACACCGATGAGGCGAGGCCATAGGGCGAATCGTTCGCCCAGGTCACCGCTTCTTCAGGATCAGCGAAGCGAGTAATGGAGACGACCGGTCCGAACACTTCCTTCTGCACGATTTCGTCCTTCTGAAGTGCCCCGGCGATCAGCGTGGGTTCGTAAAAGAACCCGGGCCCGTCTGCCTGCTTTCCCCCGGTGACGATCTCGATGTGCTTCTGTGCGCGTGCCCGCTCCACGAAGCCTGTAACGCGGCTGCGCTGGTGATCGCTGATGAGCGGCCCGATTTCCACATCATCCCTGTCGGGCGTGCCGTATTTGATGGTTGATACGGCGCCGCCAAGATCGGCTGTTAGCTTGTCATAAATCGCCCTTCCGGCGTAGATGCGGCACGCGGCCGTGCAGTCCTGCCCGGCGTTGTAGTAACCGAAGGTGCGCACGCCGGCGACAACCGCCTCGAGATCCGCATCGTCGAACACAATGACAGGAGCCTTTCCCCCAAGCTCCAGATGCGTGCGCTTGAGAGTAGCCGCGGCCGCCTGCAACATCTTGCGGCCGGTGGCGATATCTCCAGTGAGAGAGATCATGTGGACATCCGGGTGGGAGACAAGCGGCGTCCCCACCGACTCCCCGCGGCCGAGCACCAGGTTGAACACGCCCGGAGGGAAGATCTCGGCTATGATATTCGCGAGCCTAAGTGCGGTGAGCGGCGTCTGCTCCGAGGGTTTCAACACCACAGTATTGCCGGCGGCGAGAGCGGGCGAGATCTTCCAAGCCACCATCATCAGCGGATAGTTCCACGGTGCAATTGACGCCACGACACCGATCGGATCACGACGGACCATGCTGGTGTGCCCGGCCATGTACTCAGCCACCGCGCTTCCGGTCATACAGCGAGCTGCACCTGCAAAGAAGCGAAAGCAATCGGTGATCGCTGGTATCTCGTCGGCAAGAACCCGTGCGTAGGGCTTTCCGCAATTCAGGCTTTCGAGCCGAGCAAAGTCTTCTGCCTGTGCTTCCACACTATCCGCGAGTTTTAGTAGCATACCGGAGCGCTGGCCGGGGGTCGTTAGCCTCCAACTTGAAAAGGCCCGGGTTGCGGCAGTGACTGCCTGGTTGATCTGCTCCTGGGAGGCACTGGGGACTCTAGTGACAAGCTCTCCGGTCGCCGGATTGAGGATCTCCTCGGCCTCGCCGGCACCGACAACGAATTTGCCGCCAACGTATAGCTTCGTGTCCATCGTCGCGCTCCTTTGCTGTCGACAAGGAGTCTCGTACGTTCACATCACAGCGCCAGAGACGGGCGCAGAGATGCGATGGCACCGACCGGCGCTCGACGGAAATTGCCCGCCATCAATGCGCTTCGATCGACCTGCCGGTGAGTTCTAGGGCTTTGCAACCTCCCGGCGCGCGCCATCTTCATAGAAGTACAGCTTGCCCGGCTCCTCATCCTGGGTGCGCACATGGCTCGCGTCGCACCAGGGTTGGTTCCTGCTCAAGCCGCAGCGGCACAGAAACTTGCTTTCACCGCCGCATTGAATCTCCATGGGGCCTTGCTCTGTGCGTATCAGAATTCTAGCCATTTCTTGCCTCTCTAGTATCCGATAAAGTCTTCGGATCTGATCTGCATTTCGTCGATACCGATCTCTGCAAGCAGCGCCTTCATCGCTGCCACCATGGCCGGTGGACCAACGACGTAATAGACGGGCGCATGTACGTCGGAGATATGCCCGGACAACATCTGCCGATTGATCTTGCCCAATTCGAGTTCCCAGTCCTTTGGCCGTTCTCTTGAAAGCGTAGGTACGAAAGTGAGGTTCGCGTTCTCCCGGCTCCAGGCCTGGAATTCATCAAAAAATGCCATCCCTGCACGCGCTCGGTTCGAATGAAAGACGAATATCTTGTGTGGCATCCGGAGCCGCGTCGCTTGCTCGACAATGCTGCGCACCGGCGTAATTCCGATCCCACCCGTGAGAAACACGGCAGGCCGGGCCGGATCCTTGTGCAACGTGAAACTCCCCATGGGACCCATGAGCTGAACGGGTGAGCCGATCGGCAAATCCGCAAGGCTACGCTTGAACGCGCTGTCGCGCATGCGAGTAGCGATCAGGATCCGATCGCTCTCAGGGGCGCTCGCGATGGAGAATGTGCGGGTGTTGCCCTTCTCGTCCGTGAATGGCGGATTGATCAGCGTGAAGTCGCCGAACTGACCGGCAGCGAATCGCACCGGCTTCTCTGGCTCGAACCAGATCGCCTTGGTGTTCTCCGCGATATCCCTTCGATCTGACAGAATCAGCTTCATCGGCGTCACCAGGTCCGTGAGTCCGTCGGCATCTTCATGTTTGGACAGCTCGCGCAGGACTGCTTGCCGGGTCAATGATGCCATCCAATCCGGTTGCGAGATCATCAAGCCTGCACCCCTGCGTAGTTCGGCTTAAAGCCGCGACGGCCGATGCTGTCGGTGATAGTGCCCGAGAGCCGGTCTTCGATCGTCGCGTGGTCTCGAATGGGTACCCAAGCCGGCCCAGAACGGTCGCCACGATTCGGTCGCAGCGCTGGCCGGCAAAAGTGAAAGCGGATGGCATGTAGGTATCGAACTGCGCGCCGAGGGCGCTCTGCAGGAGGCGCCGCGCGCGATGGAACCGGGTTTTCACCGTCTCCGGCCGGATCGAAAGATACTGCGCCGTCTCGGACACGTTCAGGCCTTCGACCGCCCGCAGGACAAAGACCATTCGGAAGTCGTCAGGCAAAGCATCGATGGCATTCTCGATCAACCGTCGCAGCTCGCCGCTGGCAGCTAGTCGCTCGGGGTCTGGCTGTGTGGCCATCATAGTATCGATCCGGTGATGAGCCACGCTTCCGTCGGAGCCTCTCACATGGTCGTCGAGCGAGATCACTCGGCAGCGCTTGCGCAGCCGTCCGAGCGCCTCGTTGACGACGATCTTTCCGAGCCAAGCGCCAAAACCGTTCGGGCCAGCGAAATCGTCAAGCTTTTCGTAGCTCCGCACATAGGCTTCCTGGACTACGTCCTCGGCCTCCGAACCGTTCCTGAGGATGCCGCGCGCCAAGCGGTAGAGGCGCTGGTTGTGGCGGCGCATGATCGTCTCGAATCCTATCGGATCGCCGGCCCGTACACGGGCTACCAGTCCTGCGTCGGCAAGAGCTGCCGCATCGGGGGGTGGCAGGTGGAACGCCGGTTGCGTATTCTGCTGGGTCATCATCCTGCTCCTTTGATGCGAGAGGACTGGATAAGGTTCCCGGAAGTGGAACCTCGTGGCTTCCTATTCCGTCGTCCGAGAGGCGCCATCGACAGCTCGTTCGTTGGATCCTCCGCTTCCTGATCGTCGCCTAACCGACACCATCGGCCATCTCGCGTTAGTTGACCCGTGGAAGAGTCTCGAACTGGTGAAATGGCGGAGGAGACGACAATGCCCACTCCAGCGTCGTCGCCCCGACACCCCATGGGTTGTTGCCGGCGGGGCGTTTTCGCCACATGGCTTCGGCAACCATAACGAAGAAGACCAGAAATCCAGCTGCCGAGACATAGGAGCCGACCGACGACACCAGATTCCATGTCGCGAAGGCGTCGGGATAGTCGGCATAGCGACGCGGCATGCCGGCGAGACCCAGGAAATGATGCGGAAAGAACACCATGTTCACGCCGATGAACATGAGCGCGAAGTGGATGCGCCCGAGCGACTCCCGATACATGTATCCGGACATCTTCGGGAACCAGTAATAGAAGCCGGCGAAAATGCCGAATACCGCCCCGAGCGAAAGCACATAGTGAAAATGCGCAATCACATAGTAGGTGTCATGCAGGACCAGATCGACGCCGACATTGGCGAGCACGATACCCGTCACCCCACCGATCGTGAACAGAACAACGAATCCCAGCGCCCACAGCATCGGGACGCTGAAGCGAAGTGAGCCGCCCCACATCGTTGCGATCCATGAGAAGACCTTGATGCCCGTCGGAACCGCGATGACCATGGATGCGGCAGCAAAATACGCCTGGGTGTTGGGCGACAATCCGACCGTGTACATGTGATGGGCCCAGACCACGAAACCGACAAGCCCGATCGCGACCATCGCATAGGCCATGCCGAGATAACCGAAGATGGGCTTGCGCGAGAATGTCGACACCACATGGCTGATGATCCCGAAAGCCGGAAGGATCATGATATAGACCTCGGGGTGCCCGAAGAACCAGAACAGGTGCTGGTACAGTAGCGGGTCGCCCCCGCCCGCCGGATCGAAGAAGCTTGTCCCGAAGTTGCGGTCGGTCAGCAGCATCGTCAGGGCGCCAGCGAGGACTGGCAGCGAAAGCAGCAGCATGAGGGCCGTCACCAGCATGCTCCAGGCAAACAACGGCATCTTGTGCATGGTCATGCCGGGTGCGCGCATGTTGAAGACCGTGGTGATGAAATTGATCGCACCGAGGATAGACGACGCTCCGGAGAGATGGATAGCAAAGATCACGAAATCGACCGCCGGCCCCGGCTGGCCGGACGCCGAAAATGGCGGGTATAGGGTCCATCCGCCGCCATGCCCTCGGGACCCGGGCGCGCCTTCAACGAAGAAGGACATGATGAAGAGGACGAAGGAGGCGACGAGCAGCCAGAAGGAGGCGTTGTTCATGCGCGGGAACGCCATGTCTGGCGCTCCGATCATCAACGGCACCAGCCAGTTGCCGAAGCCGCCGATCAGCGCCGGCATGATAGCGAAAAAAATCATCACCAGGCCATGCGCACTGACGATGACGTTGAAAAGCGCCGGGTCGAGGAAAAACTGCAGGCCCGGTTCCTGTAACTCCAGCCGGATGGCGAGCGAGAGCGCCGTCCCGAAAACGCCGGCAAGGCTTGCGAAGATGAAGTAGAGCGTGCCGATGTCCTTGTGGTTGGTCGAGTAGAACCAGCGTACCCAGAAATTCGGTCGATGATCGACTTGCTTCGCAGTCGCGGCCATCTCACCCTCTACCAAAGCACCCGAATTCTCGACGGGCAGCAAATGACGCACCTAGCCGGCGTCCCGCATGTTCGCGGGAATTTCGACCGCGAGCCACGCGTTCACCAGTCTGCGCCGGATTGTGGCGATCAGGAGCTCAACCTCGCCTTTGGACGTGCCGTCGCCCGCCATGACGGCCAGAACGATCGGATCGGCAAGAACGTCACGAAGTAGCGGCTCTCCGCTGAACTGTCTTCGGCTCCTCGGCATGGTTCTCCATCTCGCCAGGCCCCCTGCGGTTGGCAGGATCCTCCAGCGTTTTCAGCGTCTGCTTCAGTTGCGTGCAGATTGCGATGTTCCGCTCATGGACCGATAGCATGTCATTGAGGTCATGGCGCAGGGCATCGTCATCGATCCTAAGCAAGGTTTCGCGCAGCCTGCGGACGATCCAGCTTTGGCCTCGATTGAGCAGGTCGAGCCGCTGATCAAGCTCGTTCAGTGCGATAACCTTGTCGTAGAATGCGCCGGTCGCAGAACTGGGCGGTCCCCCAAGGCGCCTGATGTGACGGGTCAGCATCGCGCAAAACTGCGCCTCGTCACTGGCAATGTCCCGCAATGCAGCGCCGACCTGAGACTGAGGCGCCTCCTTGCTCATGACTCCCACGCTTCGCGCGCCGGCCCGTTCGCCTTCAAGCAACTGACCGAGCAGATTCAGCGTCTCCTTCCGGCTCATATAGCCGAGCGCGGACGGATCCAGTTCATGCATCAAGCACGGAGATGAAGCAAAGCCTCGCTGCTCGTCGACGTCACCATCGACGCGGCTGGCCCCTTGCATCCAAACAAAGCCATTCTCGGTCACGATCGCGTCCATTGGAATGTCGTGGGGCTGTGGATAGATGGTCGGCAACCGGCTCAGCTCGTAGCCGACCCCGATCGTCAGCGGTTTCGGCGTGAGGGTCGCCAGCGTCCGGTCGAAATAGCCGCCTCCGTATCCGAGGCGATAACCGCTTTCATCGAAGCCCACGAGCGGCACCAGCAGGACCGTCGGCTGGACAGGACGCCTATCAGCGGGAATCGGAATGTTCCATATTCCCCGCTGCATCTTAATGTGCGGTCGCCACGACCAGAACTCGAGCGGCCGGGCCCGTTCGACGACGACCGGCAAGGCGGCTTCTGCTCCATCCTCCACGATGCTGCGGATGAAATGACGGAAATCGATTTCTCCCTTGTACGGCCAGCAGAAGCCAATGCAGGCACCGGTGAACTCGGGAACATGTTGCCGAAGGAGGGTTGTGACTTTCGCCCTGACGCGGTCCTTTTGATCGCGCGGCAGGCTCACGCGCCGGGATCGCAGCTCGGCTCGCTCGGCGCGTCGCCAATCCCGGATTTCATCCCAGCTTTTCATGGCCTATGTCCCTGCGTGACGCTCAAGATATTCCTTGAGCGCCATGGCATTGTTGTGAGCTGTATCCTTGGCGCCGAAGACCAGGGTCATGGTTCCCGCTCTCGCCTTTGCCAGAAGACGTTTGAGCGCATCCGGTCGTTCTTCGAGCTCCTGGAAATAGCGACGCTTGAACTCGTTCCATTTCGGCGGCTCATGATTGAACCACTTGCGAAGTGCGGTGCTTGGCGCAACATCCTTGACCCAATCATCAATCAGAATCTCTTCCTTGGTGATGCCGCGCGGCCATACCCGGTCCACCAAGACGCGCTGACCGTCGGATCTAGCCGGCGCCTCGTAGGCGCGCTTCAAATTCACCTTGAGTCGTGCGTTGCGGGGCATGGTTCGCTCCTTTTAAAGCCACTTCGTTTGGCGCAAATCCGCCACGTCGAAGGCCCGCCTTCCTTCGGGGAAGGTGCCACCCGCGTTACCGTCGCCATGTCTGGCTTTCATCCGCACGTCCGCTGGATGTGCGATGCGCCTTCTCCAGGTCTTCGTGGAGCGTGGCCATCCTACGATGCCACTCATCATGGTTCCCATGGATCCAGGTCAGGAACGCGTCGATCACTGCTTCGTACAAGCTCTGCTCCTTTACTCGTGCCTTTGGATTCGGATGGCTTGCCGACATTGTGGTCTCCTACGGCGATGCACCGCCCCCCGACTTACCATCTGTGAGGTGGTGTGCTCTCGGGGCGCTAAGTAGGATCTTTGTCGTGCCCGGCCATTGCCTCCAGCGTGTCGAGCGCCACAGTGGAATGCGCAAACGCTCCACCCGCGCGCATTTCGGCCGCGACCCAGATGGCTTCCATGATCTCTTCAGGCGTAGTGCCGTCCCGGGTGGCCGCCTTGGTGTGGCCCTGGATGCAGTACGGACACTGGGTGACGTGTGCGACAGCAACAGCAATCAGTTGTTTGGTCTTGCGTGGCAAGGCGCCGTCCCGGAAGACTGTATCGCTGAACTGATGGAAGGCAGCATCAATTGCCGGTGCGAGAGCGTGCCTCTTCTCCGCCAGTGCCCTGCTCGGCTTTGGATACATCGACTCGGCCATAGCTCACTTTCCCTTCAGATAGCCTGGTTTATCTCGAGGTCAGCCGCCGATGTGCGCAAGCACCACCGCCAAGAGTGCAGTAAATGCAGCGGCGAGGGCGCACCCGCGTCCGATCTCGATCTTATGATCGAGAGATCGCACGGCAGTCCGGGTCCTTGGGCAGGTGCCGGCTGGGTTGGCTCGTGCCTTGAGCGTGGTCATGACTCCCTCCATTCCTGGAATAGGGCGCATCACGCGGCTGGGCTCGCTGGCCCGGCCACGCAAACGCCAGCTGGCGTTGTAACTCGCTCTCGTCGGCGGCCCAGGTTCTTGTTGGCGAAATCCCAGTTGATCAGGTGCTTGATGAGCGCGTCCGCGTATTCGGCGCGCCGATTCTGATAGTCGAGATAGTAAGCGTGCTCCCACACGTCGATGGCGAGCAAAGGGATCTGGCCATGAGCGATCGGCGTGTCCGCGTTCGCGGTGGTGATGACGCTGAGCTTACCGCCGTCCATCACCAGCCAGGCCCAGCCGCTGCCGAACTGCCCTGTCGCTGCGGCTGCGAATTGCTCGGCAAAAGCAGCATGGCCGCCGAGATCGGACTTAATTCGATCCGCGATTTCTCCGCCCGGCTCGCCGCCACCGCCCGGCTGCAGCGAGCGCCAGTAGAAGGCGTGGTTCCACGCTTGCGCGGCGTTATTGAACAAAGCGCGATGGCGCTCCTGCAGCGCGGTCTGCTGGATGATGAACTCGAGCGACTGGTCCGCCAGATGCACCTCCTTTGCCAGCGCCTTGGTCTTGTCCACGTAGGCCTTGTGATGCTTGCCATGATGGAACTCGAGCGTGGTGCGCGAGATGTACGGCTCCAGCGCCTCGTAGGGATACGGGAGGGGCGGTAACGCAATCGGCATCTCGGCCTCCTGCTTGATCAGTTTGTGAGTGAATTGACGACGACGAGCAGCGCGAAGATCGCCAGCATGCCCACCCAAAGGTGCTTCTTCAGGAACCTCGCCATTGCGGAGTGCTCCATGTGACGCCTGAAACCTTCGGCTCCTAAGTAAAAAGTGGGCATACCGGATAGATTTGACAAGCGATAAGAATTGGCGGTTGATATCGAATAAGTCGATATAAACGCTGGAGAGGCCCACGTGGACACCGAGCTTGCCCGGACCTTCCTGGCGATTGTCGCCCGGGGAACTTCGTTTGCGCAGCAGAACGGCTGCATGTGACGCAGCCCACCGTCAGCGCGCGGAGCAAGGAGTTGGAGGCGCAGCTTGGCTGCACTCTCTTTGTCCGCAACAAAGCTGGAACCAACCTCACGCCCGCCGGCCGTCAATTCCAGAAGCATGCCGGCATTCTTGTTCATACGGTGGAACATGCGCGCCACGATGTTGGCGTGCCGCGCGGCTTTCGCGCCGCTCTCACCATCGGTGGACGCTTCGGCCTGTGGGAACAGTTGTTGCTGCTATGGCTGCCGTTGATGTGCTCGGCGGCGCCGGATATCTCGCTGCGCGCCGAGATTGGCATGGAGCCAGATCTGATGCAGGGATTGGTCAAAGGTCGCCTCGATATCGGCGTGATGTACACGCCGCAAAGCCGTCCCGGCCTGAAGGTCGAGATGCTGCTCGAGGAGACGCTGGTTTTGGTCTCGACCGACCTGGCCAGCCTGGCACAACCAGGTCCTGGCTACGTCTATATTGACTGGGGGCCGGAGTTCTATGCAATGCACAGCCCAAGCTTCTCCGATTTCCGCGGTCCTGCAGTGACCGCGAACATCGGCTGGCTGGGCCTGCAGCACATCCTCGAAACCGGCGGGTCGGGATATTTTCCCGTGCGCCTGGTGCGACCTCATCTCGCGAGCGGCAGGCTGGTACCCCTGCAGGGTGCGCCGGAATTCTCCTTGCCGGCCTACATGGTCTATGCGCCGGAGGGCCGGCCAGACTTCCTCGAAGAGGCACTGCAAACTATCCGAGATGTGGCAGCGAGCGAGAAGCTGCACTCATCTGCTGCGCGCTGATCGCGGCGTCGCATTCTCGTCGCATGGCGTCGCGCAATGACCATGATCCCGTTGTCCACGCAAGGATCGCGCTCAAAGGTCGCAACCGCGATCGTCCCGCACCATAATGCTTGATTCAAATTCTGGACGAACTATATCTTGGTAACCATGTTCCACGCTCTCAACATCTTCGCTGCTGTTAGACGAGCAGGATGCCTTGCCGCAGATGGCATGGCCCCGAGCCAGGGCTAACGCCCACAATTCAATTCTATCGGCTCGGGCGTATCAACAAGCTTCAAATTTCATTCGTTCTTGCGTCGCGTGCGCGAGGTTGTTCCGCACCCTCTACGCAAGCACTGATTTTCCGACGCTGCTAACGCACAGCAGTCGGAATTGGCGCGTCGCGTCCTTCGCGGGGTCACGTGCAATGGAGAATGACCATGAGAAACCAAGCAGGGAAGCAGAGTGCCGTGCCGGCAACTGCAGCGCCCATCGATACCACCACAAGGACCGATACCACAAGGAGGGAGGTGGCATCGGATCGATACGCCCGCCTGGTCGCTTTGCAGAATGACAATATTGATGCCCTCGTGCGGCTTCACACGATCCTTCGCGATGGCGCCGTCGAGTGTTGCAGCGACCTGCTGGATTTTGCCGGTCGTCATTTTCAAAGACAGCCGAACGGAGCGAGCTGGCAGATGAATGGCGCGGATCCACTCGAGACAGTCACATCGCATCTGAGGTATTGCCAGGGGTTTGCAGAGGAATGCCTCGAACAAACAGCGAAGTTTCTGAATCTCACCGCCAAGGTATCGCGAGACAGTCGCGCGCATCTGGAGAACCATGCGGCGACCATGCTCAGCCATCTCGGGCGTCAGGATGACGCACCTTTGATTCGAGCGAGCGCCGCCCATTCACATCGTGCAATTCTGGAGGGAGGGGGAGAAAGGTAATGAGCAGAGTGCCTATTGGGGCGCGAGCCTCAAGACTCGAGCCAGGTGCGGAACCGTTGCTACTGATCGGCAGACGTGATTCTCAGCGAACGGAAATTGTCGACCTGGCAGATGACGTTGTGAACCTTGCGTCGAACGACTCGTTTCCGGCGAGTGACCCACCGGCGTGGATCAATAGCGATGAATCCGCCGACTGAAAAATGGCACTTGCTAATGGAGGCGACATCTAACGATTACTCAACGGGAGGAAACACATGACAGGTGCGATCTTACACGTTCCCGACACGCGGCGGCACGATATCATGGTCACCAAAGGAGATCTTGATAACCTGCAGTGCCTGCTCTCGATTCACGCGACGCACTGGAGCTGGAAGTCCGTGGAGTACCTTGTACGAGAACTGATGAGAGCGACAATCGTCGACGAAAGCTCGATTCCCACCGACGTGGTGACCATGGGTTCGCGCGTGGAGTATCGTGAAGAGGGCGGGAACTCGAACCAAGTCGTGACGCTCTCATATCCTGGTGAGAGGGAGTTTGTCGACGACGCGATCTCCGTCCTAACACCAATCGGGGCCGCCCTCCTCGGACTGGCCGTGGGCCAATCCATCTGTTACGCTGGTCCAGATGGCCGTCCAATCACCCTAACGGTCACAAGGGTGGTGTACCAGCCAGAGGCAAACAGTCGGCTGCGTTCGAAATCGAGGCCGAGGTCGGTGCCGGGTCAGGTCGTGTCGATCTCAGAGGACCGATAGATTGGTCAATCGAACAAAGAGCTCAAGCGCGGCGGTGCCCACGAGTGAGTTGCCGGATCGATCCAGTTCTGGCGACCAGACGGTGACGCAGCAATGCCTCGGGACGATCGCGACAATCCCACCGCCGACGCCGCTCTTTGCTGGTAGTCCAACCCGAAAGGCGAAGCTTCCGGCCGAATTATAGACCCCGCAAGTCATCATGAGCGCATTGATCCGCTTGACTTGTCGCGGCGTCAGGATTGCTTCCTTTAGCAACGGTGACACGCCTGCATTGGCGAGCGGCAGGAATGCGCGGGCTAGATCCAGACAGTTCATCTCGAGCGCGCACTGCCGGCAATAGAGAGCAAGGAGCTGTTCCGGGTCATGATGGATCGAGCGGTGACTGCGCAATAGGTTCGCGATGGCCGCGTTCTTGTGGGCCGTCCTCAGTTCGGATGCGGAGACCGCTTCGTTGTAGTCGACCATGAAATTGCGCGACAGGACCCGGGCATAGTCACGGATCGCATCGGACGTTCGATCGCCCAGCCGCTGCAACACGCAATCCAGCATCACGAGCGCGCCGGCATTGACGAAGGGGTTGCGCGGGATTCCGCGCTCGTATTCGAGCTGGACTAGCGAGTTGAAGGCCGTCCCCGACGGCTCCTTGCCGACGCGCCGCCAGACTTCGTCGCCCATCGCGCTCATCGCCAGCATCAGCGTGAACAGCTTCGAGATGCTCTGGATGGAGAAAGGTTCGGCGGCATCGCCGGCCGAGTAGTCCCGGCCGTCTGTCAGCGCGACCGCCATGCCGAACTTGTCGGCCGGGATCCGCTTCAGCGCCGGGATATAGCTCGCCACGCGGCCTTTGCCAAAATGAGGCCGCATCTCGGATCGGATGGTCTCGAGGACCACTCCTAGATGCGGCATCTCGCTATTGCTTGAGCCGGCCACAGCGCCGCTCCCGGGATGCTCAGGACCGCGGTTCCGGCCACGCCTGGAACAATAGCCGCACGACCGTCAGTACGCGGGACTCCCCCGTAAGCGTCTCCCATTCGATCGATTGGCCCTCCGAAAGCCCGAGCAGCGCAGCCCCGACCGGTGTCAGGATCGATATGCATCCCTCGTCGATGTTCTCCTCGCCCGGATAGACCAGGCTGACCGTTCGTGTCTCCCCGGTCGACTCGTCCCTGAAGACGAAGCGCGAATGCATCGTGACAATCGTCGGGGCGATCTGGTTGGCCTCGACAACGCGCGCACGGTCGAGCTCGTTGGCCAGGTACTCGCCCACGAGCGGCGTTGCCCGCGCCGAATCCACGAGGTTTGACAGTCGCTCGTAGTCAGGTTTGGTGACCACAATTGCCGGAGGCGCTGCATGCGTGTTCATGATCGGTTCCTTCCAGATGAGCCTTGGGGAATCGACGGCAAGCGACCGGTCAGATTCCCGTCTTGATGTCCTGAAAACAGTAGATAGGAGAGTTGAAAGCCGGGCCCGGATCGGGCGCCGGTGGACCCGATACGCCGCTAGATCCGGGAAAAACAGCCTGCGATAAGGCTGCCCGATCGGAACAGGAAACGAGTTTTGCGGACCGTGTTCATGGTCCATTCCATATGGGTCTCACATCAGTCGATGTCAAGCTCGCCGAGCATGAAGGCGGATTCACCTCTCGTCGGTACCCGATGGATGCCTGAGATGGATGCTGAATCCACTTTCCGCGTTTCGGTGCTCGAATTGCGAACCCGGGAACCTTTTCGATCGCGCTTCATCCAATCATTACGATGCATGCCACGGCCGCAGCATCCGAGGGACATTCGCTCTGTTGGCGCCTGTCTCGGCGTCGCGCCTATCCCGGCCGGTTGTGAGGAAGAGATAAATGTCCGAGATCTTCGTTCCTTCTTTCATCGTCGCCCGGCGGGCATTCCTTTCGCGCGGCGGCAAGATGGCACTCTCCGCTACCGCGATCGCCCTTCTCGCGGGCAATGAGGCGCTGGCCACAGCACAGACCGCCGATGCCAGCGCCACCGGCGATGTGGATATAATGAACACTGCCCTCGGCGCTGAACAGGAGGCGATTGCCGCCTATCAGGTTGGCGCCGAGAGCGGCCTTCTGAAGAAGCCGGCTCTCGATCTAGCAATCACATTCCAGGGGCATCACAAAGCCCATGCGGACCTGCTGGCCGCTACTGTGCGGAAGCTCGGCGGTGTTCCGGGCGAAGCGAAAAAGCCAGCCGACTACAAGTTTCCAACCAACAAGCTGAAGACCGATACCGATGTCCTTCGGTTTGCCGCCGGACTCGAGAAGGGAGCCGTCTCGGCTTACCTCGGCGCAATCCCGCTCTTCGAAAACCGGGATCTCGCTAAGGCCGCCGGCAGCATCCTCGGCGACGAGGCGATGCACTGGGCAATCCTGCGTCAGGCGCTTGGCGAGGTGCCGGTGCCGGATGCCTTTGTCTCCTAGGTTCCTCCCTCTTAGGCAGCGATCTGCCCGGCCGCAGCCGGGCAGATCTGCAGGACATCATCATGGATCGAGATGCAGGTGTGACCACCATCCTTGCTATCGTGGCTTGCTTTGGTATGTCGTTCGCCGTCTTCGGGTTGTCGCCAGGCGATCCGGCTCGGGGCGAGAAGATCTACGATCGCTGCATTGCTTGCCATGCAATTGATCGAGACCGCACTGGACCACGTCATGAAGGGCTCTTCGGTCGCCGCGCAGGCAGCCTTCCGGATTTTCCGTACTCCGCAGCAATGAGGGGCGCAGGCGACAAGGGCCTCGTCTGGAACGATGAGACGTTAGACAAATTCCTTGAGAGTCCAACCAAGTACATACCCGGAACACGTATGGGGTATGCAGGAGTCAAGAACAGCCAGGAGCGCGCCGACCTGATCGCCTACCTGAAGCAGGTGACACAGCAATAGTACCAACGTCCCTATGTGGCCTTTGGCATCCGTATGTCGGTTCTGGCACGGATCCGCCAGCGCGATACGAGGTCATTCCTCTTGTCCCTGGGCCCCTGCGCGTTTGATCGCGGTCAAAGGCCGCAGCAGGTCTACCCGGGCTCGACACGCTTGATTCGAATTTTGGGTGACCTATATACAAGTCATCATGTTGCCGGTTCTCAACATCTTCGCCTCCGTTCGTCGAGCAGGGTGCTTTGCCGCAGATGGCATAGCCCGAGCTTGCTAACGCGCGGAAACTAGACTCCGCCGGCTCGGGTGTCTCAACAAAGGTCTCAATTCCATCGTTTTTGCGTCGCCCAAGTGATGAGGCGTAGCTCATCGCTTGTGGATGATTTCGGCGCAGGTACGACTGTCTGACTTCGCTAGAACCGAAGTAGCCAGGTGAGTTCGTTGCGCCCCGAGATAGCGCGATATCTTAGCGCTGGCGAATATCCACAGAATACGTTCGCTCTACAGCGCGTGACCTCTGGCGATAGGAGGAGGCGACAATGAAAGGGAAGTCGGCACGTCTGCGAGCTCCTGACCCGCGGCAGCCCAGTATCAAAGTCACGAAGCACGATTCTCGCGACATTAACTCCTTACTCTCAATTAACGCAAACCAACTAGGCTGGAGGTCCGTGGAGTACCTTCTGAGGGAGCTGGCGCGAGCGGCAGTTGTCGACGAAGGCTGCATCCCGGCCAATGTCGTCACAATAGGATCGCGGGTTGAATATCGCGAATTGGGTCGGGAATCGACGCAGATCGTCACGCTATCCTATCCTGGCGACCGAGAGCTCTTCCGCGATGCCATCTCGATTCTAACTCCGACCGGCGCAGCTCTCATTGGACTGTCGGCTGGGCAGTCCATTTGTTATGCCGGTCTTGATGGGTGTCCGGTCACGATCGAGGTCGTGAAGGTCCTGTATCAACCAGAAGCCGATAAGTACAGACGTTTCAAGCCGAGGCCGAGACGTATCTCCAAGCGCGCGCAGGAAACCATGCGCGGTCGATAGGTTGGTCGAGCGAACGAGAGCCCAAGCGCCACGGCGCCGACGACAGAGCGGGCGGATAGATCCAGCTCCGTTGACTGAGCGGTAGTGCAGCAACGCTTCAGAACGATCGTACGAGCCTTGCCGCCGCATTTTCGACGCCTGATAAGATCTTGAGGAGCAGCGTCGGGCTTCGATCGTGGCCAGCGACATAAGCACTCTGTACTCGCCACGAGAACTGAAGGTGCACCACGAGTCCATCAAAGTATCAGTGCCGCTATCCGATGAGAAAGCAATGCCAGCATTGGTCGGCTTCCTTGATTTTGCCGCGTTCGAGATTATATTGGCTACTATGCTGATCGTGCTTAACATCCTTGCCTGTGCAAGACGTTCCGGGCGCCTCGCCGCGGATGCATTTGCCGCCGGCCGATAGCGACTCAAGTAGCCGCTTCATCGGCTCAGCGGATCCAAACCTGAGCATCTAACGTTATCCGAACCTCGCTCATGCGCGGGCATTCGTGCCGTACGGTCTCCGAATTGGATGGCCGTGCCCAACGCCCCCACGCGGACTGAGCGCTAGGGAGAAGTCCATGAAGATGAACGCCGCCACCAGTGCAATCGCCGCCCTGCCGCAGATCAGGATGACCATTTGGAACTTCTGCAAGCTAGACTCCCTGCTGATTGCTCACGCGGATGAGTGGTGCTGGCGGGCGGCCGCGCTTCTGGCGCGGGAACTGAAGAGATCCATCGTGATGGACGACAATCAGATTCCGCCCAATGTCGCCACCATGGGATCACGCGTTGAGTTCCGCATCGAAGGAACCGGCCTGACAGAGGTCGCGACCGTCGTCTACCCGGGCGATGGTCACCTGTACGAGGATGCCATTTCAATTATAACACCCCTTGGATCGGCGCTCCTAGGTCTTTCGGAGGGTCAGTCGATCTCCTATGCGGGTCCGGACGGAAGGTCGGTGAAGGTCACGATCCTGCGGATTCTTCATCAACCCGAGGCGGATCGTCGACGCAAGACGAAGCGTGTCGATGAAACGGTCAATACTCTGCAGTTTGAGCTGGTCTGAGGTCACAGGTCATGAATCAGACGCAACGTCGCCGCATACTCCTGGCAACCGACCTCAGTGCGCGATGCGATCGGGCATTTGAGCGTACGGTCCTGCTCGCCCGCGAATGGGAGGCACGCCTCACGGTTGTCCACGTACTGGAACGCCACGATGAACAACTTGATCATGGCTCCAACCTGTCGTGGCGTCGGACAGACTGCGCGAGGCTGATTGCTGAATCCAAGATACTGGACGGACTTCAGCGCGCCGGTATCGTGGCGGATGTCGTCGTACGCCGCGGCTCGCCAGCGGACGTGATCGTCCGCCTTGCGCGCGACATGTCCTGCGACTTGATCGTGACGGGTATTGCGCGGAATGTCAGCCTGGCCCGCGCGATCCTTGGTTCCACGCTGGAAGCGCTGGCGCGGGAACGCATCGCTCCTGTCCTGATCGTGAAGTGCTCGGCACGGAGTTCTTATCGCAGTGCCGTTGTTGGCATGGAATTCTCGAAGGGCTCTCGCGCAGCGATCCAGGCGACTGTCGAGTTGTTTCCAGAGACAATAGTAACCACGCTGCATGCTTACCGTTCGCCCCTGGAGGGTCTTGGAGCCGAGGAAGCCACCGACAATGCAGCTCGGCGGCATGTCATGGACGAGTGCATCCGGTTTGTCACAGACGCGGTTCCCGCCAAATGGCAGGAGATCCGGTGTTTGACGGAGAGAGGATGGCCCGAGATGCTGTTGAACCAATACGCGCTCGATCGGGAGGTCGACCTGATCGCCGTCGGAACGGAGACGAGGAACTCAATAGCTACTTTCCTGCTCGGCAGCGTAAGCAGATCCTTGATCCTTTCCTCGCCGTGTGACCTGCTGCTCGTACCGGCCGAATGGACCTTGTCGGCCCGAAATACCTCGGCCCGCCGCACGAACTCGGACTGGCGGGCCGGATCACGGACTTTCGAGGCCGAAACGTACGAAGCCTATGCCACGGCTGACGCTCAGAAGGCTGCACGCATGATCCACTGAGGGAACATTGGATCAGTCTATTGTTTCGATATTCCCTGATGAGACGACCGCCAAACGAGGTGCCCATGCGTTGAAAGAAATATGCGCAGCCGGGGCCGCCACATTGGCTGGAATATCTGTCGTCTCGAAGGCCCCCCACGGAAAGGCTGCTGTTGCCGATGTCTACCGTGAGCGGGCGCATTGTGCTGCGGTTGGCCTCGAGCAACACCGCCGCGGATAGGCCCTTCGCCGCGCCGCACCAGCGCCGCACGTCCGGAGCAACCTCTGCCTGCCGATCAGCCGGCAGGTGCTCGAGTTCCGAGAGCACACGCGCCCTGAAGTATGTTTCGATCGCCCATTCCGGATCCTCAGGGAATAGGGTTGGCATGAGTTCCACCTTCGCCCCGTGCGACGCAAGCACCCGGGCCGATTCCTCGACGGCCGCCCGGGTCTCGGGGCTTGCCGGCGCGCCGGCGCCGAGATCCAGCAGCAGGCCGATCCGCGTTCCTCGGACGGCGTCCACCGGCGGTTCTGGAGCGTGTGGCGGGGGAAAGGGCAGGGACAGGCAGTCGCGCCGGTCGGGCTGCGACAGGATTGCGGTCATCAGCACGACGTCGGCGACGGAGCGTGCCAGGGGACCCGCAGATCGCATGCTGCTGGCGGGGGTATGGGGAATTCGGCCTTGGGTGGGTTTGAGCCCGACGAGACCGCAGAAAGCGGCGGGAATGCGAACTGACCCGCCAAGGTCGCTGCCGATCGTCAAGGGGCCAAATCCGGCGGCGACGGCGGCCGCTCCGCCGGATGTCGATCCACCCGGGGTGCGGGCGAGGTTCCAGGGGTTTCGCGCCGTCCCGTGCTGGCTGCTGATGCCCGACGCCAGGCAGCCGAGATCGGGCATCGTGGTCTTGCCAAGTAGGACCGCTCCAGCCTCGAGCAATCGCGCTGCGGGGGGCGCATCGGTCGGCGACGGCGCTGCCGGTGCATAGGCCGAGAGCCTGTCGGTCGGGCATAAGACCGGCGCGCTCGAGACCAAGGACCTGGAGCGGGTGGCGGTCGACACCACCGTGCAGCCCAAGGCGATCGCCCGCCCGACCGATGCAGGGCTCATGCACCGGGCGCTGGAGAAGCTGGTCAAGCTCGCCAAGCGCCATGGGGTCGAGCTGCGCCAGAGCTATCTGCGGGTCGCCAAGCGGGCCGCCATCATGGTAGGGCGTTACACCCATGCCCATCAGTTCAAGCGTGCCCGCAGGATGCTCAAGTTCCTGCGTACGCGCCTCGGCCGGGTGATCCGCGACATCAATCGCAAGATCGACGCCAACGCCGCCCTGAAAGAGCGCTTCCGGCCGCTCCTGATCCTGGCTGGCCGGGTGGGGGCCCAGGATCACCGCCAGCGCGGGCCGAAGGTCTATTCCCTGCATGCTCCCGAGGTCGAATGCATTGGCAAAGGCAAGGCCTGGGCACCCTACGAGTTCGGCTGCAAGGTCTCGATCGCAACCCCGGTCACCCAGCCCAAGGGCGGCCAGTTCGTGCTCCATGCCAGGGCGCTGCACGGCAATCCGTTCGACGGCCATAGCCGCCCAATCGACTCGCTATCCTAATGGAAATAGTAATGATGGCGAGTCGGGAGGGCATGCTGCAGATGCCGGGTAGTGGCGCTGCTCTGTCATGAGAAGGGGCAGAGAGGTCCTCTCTGCCCCGGTGGTTCAGACATCGACCTGTTCCGCGATAGCAAGGGCGTCGTCCACCTCGATTCCGAGGTATCGGACGGTACTTACGATCTTGGTGTGCCCAAGAAGGAGCTGAACTGCGCGCAGGTTGCCTGTCCGCCGATAAATCAGCGTGGCTTTGGTCCGACGGAGCGAGTGCGTTCCGAAAAGTCGCGGATTCAAGCCGATGCCGGCTACGTGGTCTTGCCCATTAGCGACATCCGATCCCGACGCCCTCCTGGGTCACTCGTTCGCACCCCTGGCGCACTTTCGAGTCTGAAAGGCGGCGAGGTTGCCCGGTTTTCAACTCACTACGGATCAGAAGGTTAGGAGTTCGAATCTCTTCGGGCGCGCCATTTTCCCGAAATTCATTCGGCGTTCTTTTCAGGCTCAGGCGGGAACATACGTCATCCGGATCGCGTCCCCGCCGATGCGCTCGCTGGCGACCAGGCGAAGCGGCGGCCGGGGGCCGGCGAAGAACGGCTTGCCGCTGCCAAGTATGACGGGATGCAGGTAGAGCCGGTACGCGTCGATAAGCCCGGTCACGCTTCCCGCGAGCTGCGGCCCGGAAACGGAAATCTCGCCGGGCAACTCCTCCTTCAGCCTGCGGACCGCCGCCGCGGCATCGCCCGCGATCAGCGTGGCGTTGGGGCCAACGGACTTCAGCGAGCGCGACACGACCCATTTCGGCAGGCGCCGCCACGCCGCCGCGAAGTCGCGGAGGTCCGGGGTCCAGTCGGGATGGTCGTCGTCCCAATAGCGCATGATCTCATACATGCGGCGTCCGTACACGCTGCCGGTCAGGCCCTGCACATGGTCGATCCAGTGGCGGAACAGCGCATCATCCGGCGCAAAGCGATCGTGGTCGACATAGCCGTCCAGGGACACGTTCATTCCAAAGACGATCTTCGCCATGCCGCAACACCTTCATGCCAGAGTGCCCAGGACAACTCGTGGGGACAACTTGAGGCGCCGTCTTGCCGCCAGCAAGGTCCTCACTTAGGTAATCCGCCCCTGGGGTAATGCACCCGTGGAAGGACAAGCAGTGTCAGGGGGCATCAGCGTGGTTGTCTTGCAGACGGAGCGTTTGACACTCAGCCCTTGCCAGCCGGGCGATTGCGCCGATTTCGTCGCGCTCGAGCGTGATCCCGAGGTCATGCGCTATCTGAACGGCGGACGCCCCGTCGACCGCGCGCAGAGCGGCCCGGATTCCCTGTTCCTCATGCCCGACGGAACGGAGCCGCATCTGTGGACGGGGCGGCGCAAGGACAGCGGCGACTTCGTCGGATGGTTCTGCCTGTGGCGCGACAGCGACACCCAGGCCGAGCTCGGCTACCGCCTGCGGCGGTCGGCCTGGGGCCAGGGGTTGGCCACGGAAGGGGCGGCCGCCCTCGTCAACTGGGGGTTCACCGGCGCCGGCTATGAGAAGATCCTGTCGACCACGATGACCGTGAATCATGGATCGCGCCGCGTGCTGGAAAAACTCGGCTTCACCCATGCCCGCACCGTTTCCGTCGACTGGCCCGACCCCTTCCCGGGCACGGAGCAGGGCGAGGTCTGGTACGAGTTGAGACGCGCGGACTGGAAGGGCTGAGGCCGGCTGTTGATTCTCCGGGGGTGGTATCGCAATACCACTGACATCGTTTTGGTTCTCCCCGTGCTAGGGGAACGTCCGGGAGCATTGTGCATTGGGGGGCATTGCATGCCTGCCGCCGGAACGCACATCAAACCGGAGAGGAAAACGCCATGGCCATCGCCAAGAACACCATCTGCGTGTGGTACGACAAGGACGCCGAGGCGGCGGCCAACTTCTACGCCTCGGTCTTTCCCGACAGCGCGGTCGGCGCCATCTGGCGGGCACCCGGCGACTATCCCTCGGGCAAGGCGGGCGATGTGCTGGTGGTCGAATTCACCGTCTGCGGCATCCCCTGCATCGGCCTCAATGGCGGGCCGGCCTTCAAGCACAGCGAGGCCTTCTCGTTCCAGATCGCCACCGAGGACCAGGCGGAAACCGACCGCTACTGGAACGCCATCGTCGGCAATGGCGGCCAGGAAAGCGCCTGCGGCTGGTGCAAGGACAGATGGGGCGTCAACTGGCAGATTACGCCGCGCGTGCTGACCGAGGCGATGCAAGCCGGCGGCGCCGAGGCCAAGCGCGCCTTCGCGGCGATGATGGAGATGGGGAAGATCGACGTCGCCAAGATCGCGGCGGCGCGGCGCGGCTGAGGCCTCGGCGCAGCCGCGCGGCGCGGGTCACCCGGTCACGACCAGCCGGTATCCCGCGTCGTATTCGTCCTTCTCAAGCAGATCCGCATAGCGCCGCGCCCAGGCGCCGCTGTCGAGATCGGCCCGCAAGCGCGCCAGCCCGGCATCGACATTGCCGATCGCCCAGAAGGACGAGCTGCCGGAGCGGATGAAGGGGTCGAGATAGGCGGCGGGCCGGCGCCAATAGGCGTAGAGGAAGCCGTCGCTGCAATCGTGCGGCACCGGGACCGGTGTCACCTGCACGGCGCCCAGCCATTTTTCGTAGTCGGACATCCGCGGCATCTGCGCCTCGTCCAGCGCCGCCAGTTCCGGGAGATAATCCGTCAGCCACGGCCGGTGCGCGGGATCGAAGGTGAGCAGGACGATCGGGCCGCGGGTGACGCGGCGCATCTCGCGGAGGCCCGCTTCCTTGTTGGGCCAATGGTGGATGGTGAGGATCGCCATGGCGGCGTCGAAACTCTTGTCGTCGAAGGGCAGATCTTCGGCGCCGGCTTGGATGACCTCGGCCGCGCCTGGCTTGCGCCTGCCGATCATCTCGCGCGATGGCTCGACGGCGATGACGGACCGATCCGTCGGCTCGTAGGAGCCGGTCCCAGCGCCGACATTCAGGACATTCCGCGCCGATCCCAAGGCGCCCGTGATGGCGTTCGCGACCCGCGGGTCCGGCTTGCGCAGCTCCGCGTAGTTGAGGCCGATGGTGTCGTATTTCGCGCTCATGGCGCTCATCTTCCGCAAACCGTCGACATCGGGACTCACTCCGCCGCCCCGAGTTCCTCCGCCTCAAGTCCCCCCGGCACGCTGCGCACCTCCGCGCCGGTCAGATGCACGACGATGCTGCCGAGCGCGATCTGGCCTTCGTAGCGCACCGGGAGCGGCGGCGCGTCCGCGCGGATCTCCGCCACCCAAAGGAGCGGCGGCGCGCCATCGCCCTGGCCGCCTTGCCGCCGGTCCTTGCGGAAGCCGGAAATGCGCTCGACGCGGAAGGAACAGCGCACGGCCGGGCCGTCATAGATCGAATAGTCGCTGGGCGGCAGAATGGCCGTGTCGACATGGCGGACGAACAGGTCGTAGCGCCGCTGGCCGTCGAACACCTGCAGGGTCTGGTCGCAGCGTCCCGTCTCCGCCAGGGACCGGCTGGCGGCGAGCGCGAGGCTCAGCGGGTCGACGATGCCCGGCGGCAGTGACACCGGCAGGCGGCTGTCCACGTCGGGATCGGGCTCGGGCGGCGGGTCCCGCTGCAGGTCATAGCGGCCTTCCGCGGCGAAACCGAGCTCGAGGCTCCGCTGCTCGCTCTGCCAGGCGCTCTCCACCACGTAGCGGTGCGGTGCGATGCGGCCATCCGCGTCGCTTCCTTCGGCCGCCAGCCTGACGTCCCAGGCATAGAGCCAGTCCATCATGCCGCGCGTCTCGCCCTCCGCCATCACGCGGTAGCGGTCCGGCTGCAGCATCATGTCGACGTCGAAGGTGAAGATGTGCAGGCCGCCCAGATAGACGTCGTAGGTGAGGTCGAGGACCCGCGCGGGCGAAGTCTCGGCGGCGCTCTCCGCCGCCCGGGCCGGCGCGAGCGGCGCGGCCGCGCCGGCGGCGGCGAGAGTCAGGCACAACGAAGACAGGCGTGTGGTCAGGCGAGGCATCTCCACCCTCCGCGCTGAACGGCAATATGGGCCCGACAGGACGGAAATCCAGCCTGTCGCAACGCGACTGCCGCGACAAGCCCCGGCAACGCTTGATCCAGGGTGGGCGCCGTCCCGGGCGGGTGCCGCGAAAACCCCTTGCCAATCTTTCTGGATAATGTAGATTGGATACAATCTAACAAACGAGGGGCGGATCATGGCGGCGTGGCAGGGGGTGTTTCCGGCGGTCACCACCAAGATGAAGCAAAACGGGTCGATCGATCTGCCGGCGACCCAGGCCAGCATCGACCGGCTGATCAAGGGCGGCGTCTCCGGCGTCATCGTGCTCCCCATGCTGGGCGAGAACGCCTCGCTCTCGCCGGCGGAGAAGGAAAGCGTCATCCGCGCCGGCAAGGAGGCGGTCGGCGGACGGGTGCCGATGCTCTCCGGCCTCGCCGAGATCACCTCGGAGAGCGCGACCGCGGCGGCGAAGAACTTCCAGCGCTTCGGCGCCGAGGGCCTGATGGTCTTCCCCAGCATCGGCTACAAATCCGACCCGCGCGAGACCGCGGATTGGTACCGGCGCATCGCCATGGCGAGCGACCTGCCGATCATGATCTACAACAACCCGATCGCCTATGGCGTCGACGTGACGCCGCCGATCCTGCAGGAACTCGCTGACCTGCCGACCATCGTCGCGGTCAAGGAAGAGACCGGCGACGTGCGCCGCGTGACCGACATGTATATCGCGCTCGGCGAGCGCTACCGCATCTTCTGCGGCGTCGACGACCAGATCGTCGAGAGCACGTCCTTGGGCGCGATCGGCTGGGTCTCCGGCATGACCAATGCCTGGCCGGAGATCTGCGTGCGCCTGTTCCGCCAATGCGCCGAGGGCAATTTCGCCGCCGCGCGCGAGCTCTACCGGATCATGACGCCCGCCTTCCACCTCGATACCCATGTGAAGCTGGTCCAGTACATCAAGTTCGCCGAGCACATGGTCTACGGCGCGCCGGAATGGACGCGGGCGCCGCGCCTGCCGCTGGTGGGCGAGGAGCGCGCCCGGGTGACCGAGATCATCCGGCAGACGATGCATCAGCTGGAAGCGCGCGGGTTGCGCAACGCGTAAGGACGGAGATGCCGCCTTGCCGCAGACGATGACGAAGCCGGCGCCCGAGGCCGCCATCAAGCGCCAGACCGTCACATCGGCGGTGGCCGACGCGTTGCGCCGGCGCATCATCGCCGGCGAGTATCCCGGCGGCCACCAGATCCGCCAGGAGGCGGTGGCGGCGGAACTGGGCGTCAGCCGCATCCCCGTGCGCGAGGCGCTGGTGCAGCTCGAATCCGAGGGCCTCGTCGTCATCCACACCCATCGCGGCGCCGTGGTCTCGGAGCTCGACATCGAGGATGCGCTGGACATCTTCGATTCGCGCATCCTGCTCGAGCCCTTCATCATCAAGCGCGCCATCGAGCGGGCCGGCGAGGCGGAGATCCGCAACGTCCAGGCGGCGCTGGCGCAATACGAACGAGCCTTGCAGCAGGGCGCCGACCCGGCCGAGCTCAGCCGGCTGAACTGGGCGCTCCACATCGCCATGCTGGCGCCGGCCGGCCGGCCGCGCACTCTGGCCGTGCTGCAATCGCTCTACGGCACGGCCGACCGCTACATGCGCCTGCAGATCAAGGGCAAGGCGGCGCAGAGCCGCGCCATGGAGGATCACGACGCGCTGGTGGCGGCCTATGTCGCGCGTGACGCCGTGGCGGCCGCGCGCCTGCTGAAGGAGCATATCGCCCGCGCGCGCGAGGACGTGATCGCGGGCCTGAAGCAGACGCCGCAAGGCGCCAGCGCGTCATGACCCCGCGCAAGGTCCGCCGTTTCATTTGATCGCCGGCGCTGCCTGCGCCGGCCACAACCCGAAGGAGCCTCCCCCGTGTCTTCCAATGTTTTCCGCGGCTGCATCCCGGCCCTGATGACCCCCTGCAAGCCCGACCGCACGCCGGATTTCGACGCCTTGGTGCGCAAGGGCAAGGAGCTGATCGGCAAGGGCATGTCGGCGGTGGTCTATTGCGGCTCGATGGGCGACTGGCCGCTGCTGAGCGACGAGCAGCGCAAGACCGGCGTCGAGCGCCTGGTGCAGGCCGGCATCCCGGTCATCGTCGGCACCGGGGCGCAGAATCCGGCCCGCGCCGCCGATCTCGCGGCGCATGCCAAGAAGGTCGGCGCCAAGGGCCTGATGGTGATTCCGCGCGTGCTGTCGCGCGGCAGCTCGGTCGCCGCGCAGCGCGCGCATTTCGCCGGCATCCTCGAGGCGGCGGTCGACCTGCCGGCGGTGATCTACAACAGCCCCTATTACGGCTTCGAGACGCGCGCCGACCTGTTCTTCGAATTGCGCGCGAAATATCCGCACCTGGTCGGCTTCAAGGAGTTCGGCGGCGCGGCGTCGCTCACCTATGCGGCGCAGAACATCACCAGCGGCGATGCCGGCCTGACCCTCATGGTCGGCGTCGATACCCAGGTCTTTCACGGCTTCGTCAATTGCGGCGCCACCGGCGCCATCACCGGCATCGGCAACGTGCTGCCGAAGGAAATCCTGCATCTGGTGGCTTTGTGCGAGCGCGCCGCGACCGGCGACGTGGAGGCGCGCCGCCGGGCGCTGGAGCTCGACCAGGCGCTGGCCGTGCTCTCCTCCTTCGACGAAGGGCCGGACCTGGTGCTCTATTACAAGCACCTGATGGTGGTCGAGGGCAGCCCGGAATACGCGCTGCACTTCAACGAGACCGATCGCCTCAGCGACAGCCAGCGCGCCTATTGCGAGGCGCAGCTGCGCCAGTTCAAGGCCTGGTACGCCAAGTGGTCGGTGGCGCTGTAAGGCCTACGCCTTTTCCGGCACCAGCTGCCGCACCATCGCCTGGATGAGCCGCGGCAGGTCATAGGGGAAGCGCGCGGTGATCAGATTGCCGTCGACCACGCAGGGCTCGTCCGGCACGGTGGCGCCGGCATTGGCGAGGTCGATCTGGATGTTCCACACCGCCGTGGCGCGCTTGCCCTTGAGGATGCCGGCGCTCACCATCACCCATTGGCCGTGGCAAATGGCGGTGGTGGGCTTGCCGGCCTCAAACATGGCGCGCACGAAATCCCGCGCATGCTGGTCGGCGCGCAGCGCGTCCGGGTTCCAGCAGCCGCCGGGCAGCAGCACGGCGTCGTAATCCGCCGCCCTGGCCTCGTCGGTGTAGCGGTCGATCTTCAGCCAGCCGGCATTCTCCATCAGGCGGATGGCCAGCACATGGGTCGCGCATTGCGGCGGGAAGCGCAAACCGAGCGTGGGGTGGAACTCGCCGATCCGCGGCGCCACCACATGCACCGTGGCGCCATGCTCGGTGAGCCAGCGCTGGGCGCCGAGAATCTCCACCTCCTCCACGCCGTTGGTGCAGCAGATGGCGATGCGCTTGCCCTTGAGCAGCTCGGGATCGGAAGGCGGGTCGAACAGGAAGGCCTTGAGCTCGCGGTTCAGCTCGCCATCCGCGGTCACCAGCAGCTCGGTCGAGATGGTCGGCACCGGCGAGGGCGACATCAGCTGCTGCATGCGGTCGAAAGCGGCGGCCTGGAGTGGCTTGTTCATCGGTTCTTCTCCCTGAGAGACGCGAAGCTTGGATCGAAGATGAAACCGGCCCGATCGAAGCACTGGCTCTTGCGCTTTTCAACGGAAAGCTGCGGCTGTCGCGGGCGCTGAGGTGATACACCTCACATTTCCGCATTCGTTCCCCTATCGGCGGCGCGGGGATTTCTGCTAGCTCCGGTGGGGAAATCCCGCAGTCATTCCTGGAGAGATTCATGGCTTCGCGTTCGGTCCCGGCTGGACGGTTTCTGGCTGGACGCTTTGTGGCGGCACGGCTTCTGGCGGCACGGCTCCTGGCGATCTCGGCCCTCGGGGCATTGCTGGGCGGCTGCGAAACCCTGCAGCAGATCCTGCCCGAGCAGCAGCAGGCGGCGCCGGACCAGAGCGCGCTGCTGATCGGCCAACTCTGGATCGCCGACCGGATCGGCGGCCAGCCCGTCGGTGCCGAGCCGCGCGTGACGCTGGCCTTCTATGCCGATGGCCGCCTGGTCGGCAAAGGCGGCTGCAACACCTATTTCGGCCGCTATCGCCTGGACGGCAGCGCCCTGCAGATCTCGGCGCTGAAGGCCGGCTCGGCCGCCTGCGACGCCGCGGTCACCGCCCAGGAACAGGCCTATCTGGCGAAGCTCGGCAGCGCGGCGCGCTACGAGATCCAGCCCGATCCGCTGCAGCCGGGCGGCTCGCTGCTGCTGATTGCTGCCGATGGCAGCGACATCCATTTCCAGCGCGATACGGCGCAGAGCGTGCAGCTGCTCGACTATGCCTGCGACGGCGGCGCCGCGCTCAGGGTCATCTTCGATTGGGCCGGCGGCACCGCCTCGCTGACGCCCGAGGGCGGCGGCGCGGCACGGCTGAACAAGGTGCCGGTCGCGACAGGTTTCCGCTTCGAGAACGGCGAGCAGAGCTTCGCCGGCCAGGGCAGCGACGCGCAGTGGTCGAATGGCGTCGCGGTGCCGGTCGCCTGCCGCGTCGCCAGCTGAATCCGCCGGCGGAGCGCGCGCCGATGGCCAAGGCGGTGTCCAGCAAGCGGGCCAACAGCCTCCCGAACATCCTGTTCGTGATGTTCGACCAGATGGCGGCCTTGTCGCTGCCGTCCTACGGGCATCCGGTGGTGAAGACACCGCATCTCGACGGCCTCGCCCGGCGCGGCACACTGTTCGAGAACGCCTATTGCGCGGCGCCGCTCTGCTCGCCGTCGCGTTTCGGCATGCTGACCGGCCGGTTGCCCTCGCGTTTCGGCGGCTATGACAATGGCGCCGAGCTGCCGGCGGAGATTCCGACCTTCCTGCATCATCTGCGCCGTGCCGGCTATCGCACCTGCCTCTCGGGCAAGATGGATTTCACCGGCGCCGACCAGCTGCACGGCTTCGAGGAGCGCCTCACCACCGATCTCTCGCCATCGGATTTCGGCTGGATGCCGGATTGGGAGCGGCCCGGTCTGGTGCAGCCCTGGTTCCACACGCTGCAATCGGTGGCGGAGGCGGGCCCCTGCGACTATTCGCTCTCGCTGCAGTACGACGAGGATGCCTGCCACCGCGCGGTGGATTGGCTGCAGCAGGCGGTGGCGGGCGATGAGTCGTGCCCCTTCTTCCTGGCCCTCTCGGTCATGCATCCGCACGATCCCTATCAGGGGCCGCGGCGCTTCTGGGATCTCTACGATCCGGCCGAGATCGACATGCCGGTCGAGGGCAAGCGCAAGGCGGCTGGGCGCAACGCCGTCGAGGCGCGCATGCACCGGCTGTATGACCGCGACGAGATCAAGCTGTCGCCGCGCCGGATCCGCGATGCGCGGCGCGCCTATTACGCCATGATCAGCTATTGCGACGACCTGCTGGGGCGCCTGCTGCGGGCGCTGGAGATCGCTGGCATCGCCGGGAATACCATCGTCATCGCCACCTCGGATCACGGCGACATGCTGGGCGAGCGCGGCCTGTGGTACAAGATGAATTTCTACGAGCGCGCGATCCGCGTGCCGCTCATCTTCGCCGGTCCCGGAATCAAGCGCGGCCAGCGCATCCGCCAAGCGGTGTCGCAGCTCGACCTGCTGCCGACCTTCCGCGATCTCTGCGGCGATCCGGCGGATGAGGGGCTCGACGGTGCCTCGCTGTGGCCCAGCCTGATGCGCGGTGTCGCGCCGGCGGGATCGGTTCTCGGTGAGTATTGCGGCGAAGGCGCCGATGCGCCGGTGGCGATGATCCGGCGCGGGCGGCACAAATTCATCCGTGGGCCGCGGGAAGAGACGGAGCTCTACGACCTCGACTCAGATCCCGGCGAATTGCGCAACCTGGCGCGCGAGCCGGCCTTCCAGGACCAGGTGCGCGAGCTGTCAGCGGAAGCCGAAATACGCTGGGACTTCGCCGCCCTGCGCGACGCGGTCATCGCCAGCCAGCATCGCCGGCGTCTGGTGCACGGCGCGCTGGTCACCGGCCGCGTCACGCCCTGGGACTACGCCCCGCGCCTCGATGCGGCGCGGCTCTATTATCGCAATTACGAGCCGGTCGCCGGTGATCCGGACGGCGCGCTGCGCCGGCCCCGACCGCGTCGCTGACTCCGACCGTCCAGACATCCACATTCTCCCGCGCGGCATACCGACCAGGCCGCGAACCCAGCGCGGCATTCGAAGCGCGGAGCCCAGCGGTCTTGTGTGACAATTCGAGGAAAGCCCGGCCGGGACGGTCGATCGGTGCTGCTTCCGCGGGCATCCGGTTGATTAAAGCCTGTGCAGCGGGCGCGTCGCCGCAGCGGGACAGTGCGAGAAATCCCTGCAAATCAGACGTTCTGCCGCTGGCACGCTTCCTGCTGAGAGAAGCGTGAACGCGAGGTTCATAGGCTGAGGGAGGCTGGGATCTCGAACACCGGCAAGGCGGCGGCCAAGGCTCCTGATCTCCTGGGTCGACCGGCTTGACGTGTTGCAGCCGGCGGCGAAAGCCGCCGGCCAAGCTTCAGGGCGAAGCGGAGGCTTGCCCCAATAGGCGATCGGCCCGGCGGAGCGCTCCGCCGGGCCGAAGCTGCGTTTGGGTCGAGGCCGGCGCCGCTACTGGGTGGCGTCCGGGGCCGGCTGCGCCGGCGGAACGGTGCCGGTCGCCGCAGGCGGCTGCTCCTGCTGCAGCATCTGCGAGTCCGATTCGGCCCGCTGGGTCTCCTGGGTGACGAAGTCCGGTGCCGCTTCCAGTTGCTCCTTGCTGTACTGCACCTTCACCACCTGCGCCTCCGGCTGGACGTCGATCTCGCTCCAGTTGAGGCCGACCGACTTGGCGCCGAGGCCCAGCACGCCCCCCACCGACAGCACCACGCCGGTGACCTTGCCGCTGTTGTCGAGCAGGATGTCCTTCACCTCGCCGACCTTCTCGCCGTCGCTGTTGAAGACGCCCATGCCGATCAGCGTGTCGGCGCGGACCTCGTTGGCGGCCTGGGCCGGGATGATGGCATCGGCCGGCGGCGGCGTGGCCGGCTCCTCGGGCGCGACCTCGCCGATGGCGCCGTTGCTCGGCACCTCGTCGGCCGGCTGGCCCGCCGGCGCGTCCGGCTCCATGGCCGGCGGCTGGATCTGCTCGGCCGGCGCCGGCAGAGGTGATGGCTGGGGATCCGGCTGGTTCTGCTCCTGCGCCAGGGCCGGGTAGCTGCCCAGAGCGGCGACGGTCGACAGCAATATGAGTCGCTTCAACATGATCGATCTCCTCAACGATATATGCCCGTCCCATCGCGGGACACACGCACGTCAGGCGCTCCACGGGACGGGCCTGTGGAGCCGGCGGTGTCGCATAGGATGAAATGGTCGGTCCGCCCCTTTGGTGCCGTGGCAAGAGGGCTCAAAGCGGCGAGGTCGCCTACTCGACACGGCATGCTCACCGGAATGTCATGGCCGGGAGCCAGAGCCGGGAGCCAGAGCCGGGGACAGGCCGCCAGTGGATTTTCCGGGCGGCCTTCGGCAGAGTGCGCCGGTGCTCGCCATCTCCGCCACCATCGCGCCCATCTTCCTGCTGCTGGTCCTCGGCTACCTGCTGCGCCGGATGCACTTTCCGGGACGCGCGGCGGCGGGGCCGGACGGCTTCTGGCCGGCGGCGGACCGGCTGGTCTATTGGCTGCTCTTCCCGGCGCTGCTGTTCCAGGAAACCTCGCGCGCGCCGCTTTCCTCCGGCGTGCTCGGCGCCTATGCCCTGGCGCTGATCGGCGCCATGGTGCTGACCGGGCTGGCGGCGCTGGCGGTCTGCCGCGTCGCGGGATTTCCGCACACGGCCACCGGCTCGGTGTTCCAGGGCGCGATGCGGCACAACACCTTCATCGCCTTCGCCGTCTGCGACGGGCTGTTTGGCGCCGCCGGCCTGAGCCAGGCGGCGCTCGCCACCTCGATCCTGGTGCCGGTCACCAACCTGGCGGCGGTGGGCGTGCTGGTGGTGCTGCACCATGACAGCGCCGATGGCGGGCTCGCGCGCCGCCTGATGCGCGAGCTCTCGCGCAACCCGCTGCTGATCGCGATCGCGCTGGGGCTCGGCTGCAATGCCGGCGGCGTCATGCTGCCGGCGATCCTGACCGACACCGTGGGCCTGCTGGCGCGGGTGACGCTGCCTTTGGCGCTGCTCTGCGTCGGCGCGGCTTTGCGGCTGGAGGCGTTGCGCAAGGCGGGTCCGCCGCTGCTGGTCTCCACGGCGGGAAAGCTGCTGCTGTTCCCGGCCCTGATCCTGGGCCTGGTGGCGCTTTCCGGGCTTGGCGGCATGCCGGCGATCGTCGCCGCGGTCTATGGCGCGGTGCCGACGGCGGTGTCGGGCTATGCGCTGGCGCGCCAGTTCGGCAGCGATGCGGAGCTGATGGCCGGCATCATCACGCTGCAGACCCTGGTCGCCTTCGTCAGCATGCCGGCGACCTTGCTTCTGGCAACGACGCTGTTCGGCTGAGCATCAGCGGCCGGAATGCCGGCCGTCGATGGCGCCCAGCACCTCGTCGATGCGGTCGCGGGCGACCTCGCAGTCGCGCCGCGTGCCGGCCATGAAGACGCGACCGGTGGCGCCGATCATCTGCAGGTCGACCAGGGTGATGCCGGGGGCCGCCTTCTCCGCCTCGTTGGCGGCGACGGTGGCGAACAAGGCCGGCTCCAGCTCATAGAGCAGCAGCGACTGGCCGGGCAGCAGCATCGAGGCCTCGCGCGTGCGGTTGAGGATGATGGCGTGCTGGTCGGCGACGTTCTCGATGATGTCGGCGAAGAGGGTATGCGGCTTCAGCTGGTCGGTCGCCTTGCGGCCGATGCCCTTCAGGATCGCCTCGCCGGTGCGGTTGAGCGCGTCGAGGTCCTGGGCATGCAGTTCCAGCAAGCCGTATTGCCGCTCGACATAGAGCAGGCCCGGCTCAAGATCCGGCGCCTGCTTGAGCGCCAGGTCGCAGATGCGGTGGATGGCCAGCGCAGGCGCCACCTCGACGATCAGGCTGTGCTCGCCTTCCATCGGCGGATAGCCGCGCGCCCGCATCGGCGTCGACATATACGCCGCGAATTGCCGCGCCAGGGATTCGATCTGCAGATAGACGCGGAGTTCGGTCATGGCTTCCACTCACCCCCAGTCTTCCACTCACCCCCAGAGACTCTTCCTTCCCCCCTTGTGGGGGAAGGCAGCGGAGACTTGGCGAACGCAGTGAGCCTAGTCGCAGCCGGATGGGGGGCGGCGCGCCGTGCCGGCGCGCATCGCCGGAGGCGATCTTGGCCAAAGACCCTGACAATGGCGGGCACCGCATCACCCCCATGCCACCCTTCCCCCCTCAAGGGGGAAGGAGCAGACCGAGTTGGGATGAAGGCGCGGTGCATCGCTACGCGCGCAAACAAGTAACCTACTTCCCCGCATTCGTGGTGAAGTGCTTCGCCAGATCCGCATGCGGCCGCGGGATGACGTGGACGGAGACCAGCGTGCCGACGGCGCTCGCCGCTTCGGAGCCGGCTTCGGTCGCGGCCTTCACCGCGCCGACATCGCCGTTGATGATGACGGCGACCAGGCCGTCGCCGACCTGCTCGCGGCCGACGATGGTGACGTTGGCCGCCTTGACCATGGCATCCGCCGCCGCGAGCGCCGCGACGAAGCCCTTGGTTTCGATCATGCCGAGTGCGTTGGACATGGTTCTCTCCATTCTTAGGTGATTGAGGGATTACTTCTTCTTGTGGCCGCTGGGCTGGTCCAGCGAGCCGATGATGAGCGCGTCGATCGGGATCTTGCCGCCGCCGAGCCAGGCGGCCGCGGTGGAGCCGGTCACCACCATGACCTCCTCGCCCTCGCCGCAGCCAAGCACGTCGAAGGCCATGATGCGGCCGCCGCCCTCGGTCTCGACTTCGAGGAAGGCGCCGGAGGGGATGTGCTCGATCTTCTTGGTGGCCCAGTACCGGCCAATCACATGACCGCGGATCATGACGAGGTCCTTTCGAAGGTGAGGCCGAGGCTCCGGGCGCGGTCCTTGGCCAGTGGTGTCACGGTGACGCCGGGCGCCAGCACCAGCTTGGCGAGCCCGCGCGGCAGCTTGTTCAGCATGGTCTCGGTGACGACGCCGCTGTCGATGCGCAGGGACTGGCCCGAGGCGGCGGGTTTCGGCGCGGGAGCGGCGGTGGCGGCGTGCGTCGGCTGTGGCGCCGCCGGCGCCTGTTCCAGGCGGAAGGGATAGCGCCCGGCGGCGATGTCCTTGGCTTTCGCCGGATCGCCGGCCAGCGACAGCACCTTGCGGGCGAAGGCGACCAGGTCGGCATCGCTGGCGATGCGGACACTTTCCGGCGCCGGCGCGGGCTTCACCGAGGGGGCTTGGGCCGGCACGGCAACGGATTTGCGTACCGCCGCCACTTCCTCGGCGATGACCGCTTTCACCAGCTCGCGCAGCAGGCTCTTGTCGATCATGCGCGGCCTCCCGCGAGCGCCTGCTCGGCGGCGGCGGCGGCGCTGCGGATGTTGGATTCCTCGCCGGAGAGATAGACGCGGCCGGTGGCGCCGATCATGCGGTAGTCGATAACCTTGATCTCGGCATGCTTCTCCGCCTCGTTCGCCGCCAGGATGGCATAGGAGGCCGGCTGCATCTCCAGCACGAACAAGGATTCACCGGGCAGGATCATCGAGCCCATCTTGTTGCGGTTGATCAGGAAGGCGTGCACCGGATCGACACGGGTGACGATCTTGGAGGCGAGAATCTGCGGCTGGGTCGCGTCGCCGGCATCTGCGCCGAGCTCGTCGAGCACCGCCTGCGCCGCCGCCTTCACGATGCCGGTGGAGCGCGAATGGAACTCGAGATAGCCGAACTGCCGCTCGACGACCAGGATGCCGCCGCCGACCTCGGCGTATTTCAGCGCGACATCGGTAAGAGGCTCGATGTCGAGCCCGGGGGCCACCTCGATGATCTGCGCCGCCATGTTGGTGCGCGGCAGGCGGCCACGCATCCAGGTCGCCATGTAGCAGAGCGTCTGCGGCTGCAGCTGGTCGATGAAGATGAAGGAACGCAGCTCGGCCATGATTATTTGCCCGGCTTCCTGAGCGCGCTGCGCAGCTCTTCCAGCACGATGCGGCGGATCTCCTCGCGCATCGCGGCGATCTCGTCGTCCATGATCGCCACCCCGCCGCCCGGGCGGGCGAAGAGCGATTCGTCGGCCCGCTCCGAGCCCTCCTGCAGACGCCCGATGGTCATCGGCGCCTCGCGCCCGACGGGCAGCGGCGGATTGCTATTCCAGGATTCGAGGCCGGAGAACTCGCCGAAAGCCTCGCCGGCCTCGTCGCTGTAGGCGATGCGGGTCCAGTTCACCAGATGCTGCGGGCCGATATTCTCGCCCACCGACGACCGCCCGAAGAAGCCGGTGCCGATGGTGAAGGACGGCGCCAGATGGGTGCCGAAGCCGGCCGCCCCCTGGCTGCAGGGTGCGTTCACCACCACGCGCAGTGCCTTCACGGCGGAGGCGAAGGCCAGGATCGTCGCCGGGGTGGAGCTATGGATGGCGGCGGAATGGCCGGCGCCCGACATGCGGATGAGCGCGCGGGCAGTGGAGATGCCGGCATGGATATGCGGCACCCGCACGAAGCCCAGGACCGGGCAGAGCTTCTCCTTGGACAAAGCCTCGTCGATGCCGACGCGGTCGATGGGGACGAGCAGGACCTTGGTCGAGGCGGGCACCTTGAGCCCGACCCTGGTTGCGATCTCGGTCGCACTCTTCCCAAGAGCGTCGATGTTGAAGCTGCCGAGGCCGAAGAGGTAGTTGCGCAGGGCGTCGACCTCGTCCGGCTTGGCCACATAGGCACCGGCCTTGGCCAGCGCCTGGGTCAGCGCGTCGGCGATGGTCTCCTCCGCCACCACGACGCTCTCGTTGGTGCAGAGGATCGAGTTGTCGAAGCTCTTGGACTGGATGATGCGCTTGGCGGCGGCGTTCAGATCGGCGCTGGCATCGACAAAGGCGGGCGCATTACCCGGCCCGACGCCGATCGCCGGATTGCCGGAAGAATAGGCGGCGCGCACCATCGGCGTGCCGCCGGTCGCCAGGATCACCGCGACGCGCGGCGATTTCATGATGTGGTCGATGAGCGGCAGGTTCGGCTCGGCGACGATCTGGATGAGCCCGCTCGGCGCGCCGGCGGCCTCCGCCGCTTTCGCCATCGCGTTGGCCGCCTCGACCGAGCATTTCTTCGCCATCGGATGTGGCGACAGGATGATGGCGTTGCGCGTCATCAGCGCCAGCAGCACCTTGAAATAGACGGTGCAGATCGGGTTGGTCGAAGGGGTGAGGGCGAAGACCACGCCGGCGGCGCGCGGCAGTTCCACCATCTTCTGCTCCGCGATCACCCGCTTGGAGCAGAAATCCTGGCTGCGATAGGCCTCGACCAGGCCCTTCGAGCAGATCTCGTTCTTGATCTTCTTGTGCTCGACGACGCCGAATCCGGTTTCCTTCACCGCCGCCTCGGCCATCGGGCCGGCCATGGCGAAGGCGGCTTCGGCGGCGGCCTTGACGATGCGGTCGACCGCGCCGCGGTCGTAGCGGGCATAGGACGCCGCCGCCCATTCCGCCAGCTGCAGCATCATGTCGGCGGTGCCGGTCTGGCGCTTCTCGCCCGCCAGCAGCTCTTCGACGATGGCGTTCATCGTTCCATCCTCACGCGGCCACGCGGCGGCGGCCGCCCTTGCATTCGGCCCGCGCCTGGCCGATCGAGCGCTCGACCCGCTCCAGCAGCTCCTCGCATTGCGGCGCCGTCATCAGCACGCCCGGCTTGAACTGCAGCACGCGGGCATCCAGCGTCGAGAAGATCGCCCAGACGCCGTTGGCATAGAGGTGCTTCATCACCGGCTTGGCGCCTTCGGGGTAGTCGAATTCCAGGCCCATCACCACGCCGCATTGGCGGATGCCGACGAAGAAGTCGGAATAGATCTTCATGATCTCGGTCAGGCCGCTCGCCATCAGCTCGGAGATGTAGTTCACCGTCGGCTTCATCTGCGGCCGTTCCAAAATCTCCAGCACCTTCATGGCGACGAGGCAGCCGAGTTCCGCGCCGCCCATGGTCGACATGTGGCCGAAGCCGTCCTGCTTCAGCCAGCCGGCATAGGGCTCGCGCACCACGGCGGCGGCGATCGGATACATGCCGCCGGAGATGCCCTTGCCGATGACGACGATATCCGGGTGGATGCCGTAGCGCTGATAGCCCCACATCTCGCCGGTGCGCATCAGGCCGGTCTGCACCTCGTCGGCGATGTAGAGCGCGTCATAGCGCTCGGTGAGCTTCTTCACCTCGGTGAGATAGCCCGGCAGCGGCATGGGGAAGCCGTAGGTGGCCGGGATCGTCTCCATGATCACCGCGGCGACGTCCTTGGCCTTCAGCGCGTCTTCCATCGCGGTCAGGTCGTTGAACGGCACCGCGTGGAACTCGTCCGGCTGGTCGGAGAGGAACAGCTTGGAGAAGCGTTCGGCGCCGGCGGCGACCGCCAGGCCGGTATGGCCGTGATAGGCGCGCACGATGGAGACGATCTTGCGCTTCTGCTTGGCGTGGCGCGCGGTCTTGATGGCGATGTCGATGGCCTCGGCGCCGCCGGAGCCGTAGATCGTGTAGTGCAGATCGCCGCCGCAGCTCTTGGCCAGCTTCTCGGCGAGCGCGGTGCGCCCGAGCGCCGGGAAGTGGTGGTTGCCCATGTCGAAACGCTGGGTGCCGCGGTTCAGCACCTCGATCAGCTCCGGATGGCGATGGCCGATATTGTAGGTGCCGCCGTTCAGATGCACGTCGATCAGCCGGCGCCCGTCCATGTCGTAGAGGTAGTAGCCCTCGCGCCGGTCGATGACGAGGTCGACATCGGCGTCCTGCCAGAACTGGGTCTTGCCCGGGTTCCAGTACTGCAGGCTCTTCTCGATGAATTCCTGCTTGGCGGGGCTCTGCTTGGATTTGTCGGCCATCTGGCCTCTCCTCAGCCGTAGCGGCTCAGATATTTTTCCGCCATCTCGCAGGTGCCGACGCAGTACGCGGGACCTTCCTGCTTGGCGAGATCGGTCTCGTGGTGCGACCCCATCCAGGCGAAGAGCAGCATTCGCCGCAGCAGGATGAAGGTCCAGATTTCGTCCTCGTCTGCCTTGGAGAGCGGGCGCACGCGGCGATAGCCTTCCTTCCACGCCTCCATCAGCTCCGGCACTTCCGGCTTGTGCTCGAAGAAGCTGACCGCGGTGCCGGCGTCGTAGAGGAACCAGCCGAGCCCGCAATCGTCGAAGTCGATCACGCGCGTGTTCCCCTGGTGGATCAGCAGATTGGCGAGGCGGAAATCGGCGTGGATCAGGCCGTAGCGGTCCGGCCCTTGCCCGTACGCCTTCAGCCGCCGCTCCATGGCATCGACCAGGCGCTGCAGCAGCGGCCGCACGGCGGGCGACATGTCCGGACCGTCTTCCCAGGAGCCCCAGTTCGGACTCTTGCCCAGCGAATGCTCGAAATCCCAGCTGAGGCGCTCGAAATAGGGCGGCCGCTTCCAGCCCATCGAGTGCAGGTGGGTGCGCGCGGTGACCTCGCCCAGCTGCTTGAAGGGCTCGATCAGGTTCGTCTGCGGCGGTTCGATGCCGTCGATCAGCTCGAACAACACGCAGTTGCGCGGGTTCGGCAGGGCGGCGTGGCTGACCGACTGGATGTCCTGGCCGTCCTTGCCCGGGATCGCCTGCGGGGTGAGCACGCCGGCCTCGGCCTGCAGCGCGCGCATCCAGGCGAGCTCGCTCCGGATGCCGTTGATGGAGTGATAGCCCTCGCGATGCACGCGCAGGATCACCGGGCGCGCGCCCGACTTGGGCATCACCAGATAGGTGGTGTTCTCCGAGTGGTTGATCATCTTGAGGGCGGCGCCCTCCAGACCCCAGCGCGGCAAAGCCGCCTCGGCCACCTGGCCGACGGCCGCCAATAGCTGCTCGTGGGTCAATATTCCGCTCATGCACTCACCCGCCCGCCGGCCTGTGAGGCCGGCGGACCCTGATCGTCCGGTCAGAAGGCTAGGCGCGCCAAGGGCCTGCCGCTTGACCGGCGGCGGGCCGATCTTGACAGGTGGACGGTGGAATCCACCCGCCTTGATCCTGCCGGAGGGGCTGTGCAAAGATTGCTTCGATCAGGGCAAGGTCGGACGTCCGGAAAGGGCGCGCATGGGCGAGTTTCTTGGGGCTGTCGCTTTGGACGGCGCCCCGGCGAGCAGCGCCGGGCCGGCCATTCTTGCGTCTGCCGCCACCGGGATCGTCGACCATATCGACCGCCTGCATGGCGATATCGACAGCATCTTCGGCAATGCCGGCATCGCCCCGGAAATGGCCGGGATGCCGACCCTGCAGTTGAAGCTCGCCGCCTTCATCACGCTTTTCGAGGAAGCCGCCCGGCGCACGGGCCAGGACAATTTCGGCCTCTGGTTCGGCAACCAGTTCATGCCGCGCGACCTCGGCCTCTGGGGCTATGCGGCGATCTCGGCGCCGACGCTCGGCAGCGCGCTCGAAACCCTCACCAATCTCTTCTGCTACCAGCAGGGCTCGTCCTTCCTGCGCGGCGTGAAGGGGAAAAGCGGCCTGCTGCGCCTGGAATACCAGATCATCGCACCGGAGATCGTGGCGCGGCGCCAGGACGCGGAACTGTCGCTCGGCATGTTCCTGAACGTGATCCGCGAATGCTGCGGCCCGAAATGGGCGCCGGAGGAGGTGCATTTCGAGCATCCCCGGCCCGAAGCCTGGAAGGACCACGAGGCCGCCTTCGACGCGCCGGTCTATTTCAGCCAGCCGACCAACGCCCTCATCTTCCGTTCCGACATCCTGGAGCGGCCGATGCCGGCGCGCGACCTGCAGCTGATGACGGTGATGCAGACCTGCATGGAGAAGCTGGGCCCGACCTCGCCCTCCGACGGCCTCTTCGCCCGCATCTGCGCCGCCATCCGCATGCGCCTGCCGGGCGGCTATCCGTCGCTGGAGCAGATCGCGCACGACCTGCGAATCTCGCCTGGCGCCGTGCAGCGGGAACTGAGCGAGCACAACACCACCTACAAGGACGCCGTGGAGACGACCCGGCGCCAATTGGCGGAGCTCTATCTGGAGCAGCGCCAGTTGCCGCTGACCGAGATCGCCCTGCTGCTCGGCTATTCCGAGCTCAGCGCCTTCTCCCGCGCCTTCACCCGCTGGACCGGCACCTCGCCGCGCACCTATCGGCGCGTGAAGACGGGGCATTGATCTCACGCTAAGCGCCGCACCTGAAGCTCCGGCGGAGCGGGCGCGCGCGGCACCTCGGTCGGGCCCATCACCTAACCCGCTTGACGCCAGGGAAGCAACATGACCAAGCGCTATATTGTTGAAGTCGACGGCGTGCCACCATCGCCCTCGCCGATCAGTAATGCCGTTGTCGTCGGAAACCAGTGCTGGATCAGTGGTCAGCTATCGGTCGGCGAAGGCGGCGTCTACGTGCCCGGCACCGCCCGAGAGGAGGCGGAACGGGCCTTTGCGCATGTCTTTCGCATCGCCGAAGCAGCCGGCTTCAAGCGCAGCGACATCGTCTATGTCGATCTCGCTTTCATCGACCTCGCCGATGTGAAGGAGGTCAACGCCCTCTATGGCGAGCTCTTTCCGGCAGGCCAGCGCCCGGCACGCACCATCTATCAGGCGGCTAAGCTGCCCTTCGGGGGCAAGGTGAAGGTGCAAGCCATCGCCGCCCGGGCCTGACGACCAGCGCCGGGGCACTTCATCGGCAGTTTCGCCGCTGACGGAAAGCCAGTCGCGCCGCCTATTCCTTGTAGCTCGGATCCTTCTTGTCGAGCTGGAGCTTCAGCTGCTCGAAATGGGCGAAGGCGCTGTCGCTGTAATCCTCCCAGCCGCGCGCGGTCTTCTCGGCGAGCTCCGGGCTCATGACGTTGAGCTTCTGGCCCGTCGAATAGGCGAGGATCATGGTCTGCGCCGCGCGCTCGAGGAAATACATGTGCTCCCAGGCCTCGGCGACGGTCGGGGCGGCGACCAGCACGCCGTGATTGCCCATCATCATGGTCGACCGGTTGCCGAGGATGCGGGCGAGGCGCCGGCCTTCGTCCTTGCCCTCGGCGATGCCGCCGTAATCCTTGTCCACGGCGATGCGGTTGTAGAAGCGGGCGGTGTTCTGGTCGATCGGCTTGAAGTCCGGATCGTCCAGCGCCGCCAGCGCGGTGCAATAGGGCGGGTGCAGGTGCAGCAGGCAGCGCGCATGGGCGACGCTCGCATGGATGCCGCCATGGATCGCCCAGGCGGAGCAATCCGGCGCGTCGGGCCGCGACATCGTTGCGTCATCGTCGGCGTTCAAGAGCTGCAGGTCGCTGGCCCGGATGGTGGAGAAGTGCCGCCATTTCGGATTCATCAGGAATTGCTTGCCGTCGGCGGAGACGGCGAGGCTGAAATGGTTGCCGACCGATTCGTGCCAGTTCATCTCCACCGCCAGGCGGAAGGCGGCGGCGAGGTCGACGCGCAGCTGCCATTCCTCGGAATCGCGCGCGGGCTTGAGCTGGGTCACGTTGGTCATGGGGCAGGGCTCCGGCAAGTGGGATGGCCGGAGTTTCCCAGCAAACGGCGACGAAGGCAAATGCGTGGAAGGAGGGTCGCGTATGCGTCCTGCCTCCCTCACATCGGTCCTTGCGGCGGCTGGGTGGATCCCGGCGCTCGCTCCGCTCGGCCGGGATGACGGAAAATAGGATGCTCTCTCACCGCGTCATCCCGGGCTTGCCCCGGGATCCACCCAGCCGCCGCAAGGAATGTGGAGTGGAAGCGTGATCTCCACGTCATCACCGGGCCACCACAAAGTGGCGACCCGGTGATGACGGTGAGTGGAGGATGGGGCGAGCGTCCTACGCTGACGCCAGCGCCTCCAGCGATTCCGGTAGGATCTGGCCGCCGTCGACGATGATGGTCTGGCCGGTCACGTAGCCCGCCTCCTTGGAGGCGAAATAGGCGGCGGCGTGGCCGATGTCCTCGACCGTGCCGAGGTGCTTCAGCGGCACCGAGGCCGCCATGCTGCGCTGGTATTCCTCGCCCAGGCCGGCGAGGCCCTCGGTGATGATGTTGCCGGGCAGCACCGCGTTGACGGTGATCCCATACTTGGCGAGCTCGATGCAGGCGGTGCGCATGAAGCCGAGCTGGCCGGCCTTGGTGGCGCCGTAATGGGTCCAGCCGGGATAGCCGGTGACCGGCCCGGTGATCGAGGAGGTGAGCACAATGCGGCCCTGCTTGCTCTTCTTCAGGTGCGGCACGCAGGCCTTCACCGAGAGGAAAGTGCCCTTCAGATTGGTGTCCATCACCTCGTCCCAGATCTCGGGCGCCATGTCCTCGATCTTCGCCTGGGGGAAGATGCCGGCATTGGCGCAGAGCACGTCGAGCCCGCCGTGCCGCTCCACCGCGGTCTTGGCCATCGCCTCCATGTCGGCGAGCTTGGTCACGTCGGCCGCCACCGCGCTCACCGTGCCGCCGGCCTTCGCCAGCTCGGCCGCGCAGGCCTCGGCGTCCTTCAGGTGGCGCGCGGCGATCAGCACCTTGGCGCCATGGGCGGCGAACACCCGGGCGATGCCCTTGCCGATGCCCTTGCTGCCGCCGGTGACGATGACCGACTTGCCTGTGAGCGATGACGTCAACATGGATTTCCTCCCCAGCAGATGATCTTTTGCGTCAGCTCCGCGCCCGGCGCCGCAGCACGATGATGCCGTAGCCGCCGAGGAACAAGACGGCGGCGATCATGGTGGAGACGGTGCCCAGCACCGGCACGCCCGGCGTGTAGCCCGCCACCATCTTGGAATAGAGGTATTCCGGCACGGTGGTATCGGCCCCGGTGGTGAAGAGCGACAGCGGGAAATTGCCCCAGGACAGCAGGAACGCGAACAGCGCGCCGGAGAACAGGCCGGGGAACAGCACCGGCAGGGTCACTTCCTTCAGCACCTGCCAGCGCGAGGCGCCGAGATCATAGGCGGCCTCCTCCAGAGCGGGGTCGAAGCTGTAGACCTGGATCGAGATGACCAGCGTCACCACCGGCACGATCCAGACCAGATGCGCGAAGACGGCACTCTTCCAGGAGAGCTCCAGCCCGATGGTGTTGAACCAGAGCAGCAGGGCGAGGCCCAGCACCGATTGCGGGAAGAAGATCGGCAGCAGCACGATCTTCTGATAGATCGAGCGGCCTTTCCATTCGTAGCGGGCGAAGGCCAGCGCGCCGAAGAAGGCGATGGTGACGGCGATGACCGTGACGATGAGCGCGATGGAGACCGAGGTCTTGAACAGGATGTGGATCTCGATCGAGTTGAAGGTCTTCTGCCACCAGTCGAAGCCCCATTTGGTGATGGGGAAGATGAAATAGCGGCTGGAGGTCGATGATGCGAGCAGCAGCGAGAGCGCCGGCAGGTACATGAAGACGACGACCGCCAGCGCCCAGGCCCAGAGCAGGGCGGAGCGCCAGCGCTGGGCGCGCTCGGCCGGGCTCATCAGCGCCTCCCCAGGATGGTGTCGAGGTCGAAGCGTCGCAGCACCAGCAGCACGAAGGTCGCGACCACGACCATGAGCAGCACCGCCATCGCCGACCCGAGCGGCCAGTTCTGCGCATAGGTGAAGGCAAGCTCGATGTCATGCACGATGGGGATGACGCGCTGCCCGCCCAGCACCTTCGCCTCGACCAGCGCGCCGACGGCGAGCACGAAGGAGAGCAGGAAGCCGATCATGATGCCCGGCATGGCGAGCGGCAGGTCGACCTCGCGGAACACCTGCCACTTGCTGGCGCCGAGGTCGAAGGCGGCATCGCGCGTCTCCTGCGGCACCATGCTGACGCCGAGCGTCATCGGAAACAGCATGAAGGGCAGGTAGACATAGACCATGCCGAGCACGATCATGCCCTCGGTGAAGAGCCAGCTCTCCATCTCGATGCCGAACAGCGATTTCAACGTGCCGAGCATGACGCCGTTCTTGATGAAGAACAGGATCCAGCCATAGAGCCGCACGTTCTCGGAGACGAAAAGCGGGATGGTGAAAAGCAGGGTCAGCAGGGTCGACCAGCGCCCGAACACCCGAGCCAGGCCATAGGCGATCGGGTAGCAGATCACCGCCAGCAGGCAGACGGTGACCGCGGCGAGGCCGAGCGACCACAGCAGCGAGAGATAGCTGGTGCCGGTGAAGATCGTCGCATAATTGCCGAGGCCGGGCGCCTGCCACAGCGAGAAGGTCCGCTCCGGCATGAAGCTGAAGATGATCACGCCCAGCAGCGGGGCGGCGAAGCCGATCAGCAGGAAGATCGCCACCGGAAGCGCGTTCAGCGGCCCCTGCCGCGCGCGCTGTCTGCCGAGATCCGCCATCAGTCGCTCACCAGGATGCTGTCGCGCGCGTTCCAGCCGACCAGCACCTCCGTATCCAGCCGCCCGGTCAGCGCCTGCTGGCGCAGCCTTTCGGCGATGAACACCCGCTCGCCAACGCGCACCTGGTACTGGATGCGCGAGCCCAGCGCATACTCGTTGTAGAGCGTGCCGGTCAATACGTTCTCCGCCTCGTCGCGCCGGTCGAGCACGCGCAGCGATTCCGGCCGCACCACCAGATGGCCGTTGCTGAAGCCCGTGGGGACCGCGGGCGGCAGGAATTCCGCGCCCAGCTCGTCCGAGACCAGCCGGCCGCCATTCAGCCGCACCGGCATGATGTTCACATCGCCGATGAACTCGGAGACGAACTTGCTGTTGGGCGCGGTGTAGATCTCGTTGGGCGTGCCGACCTGAACCATGTGGCCGAGGCGCATGACGCCGATGCGGTCGCTCATCACCATCGCCTCCTCGAGGCTGTGGGTGATGTATACGAAGGTCTTTCCAGTCTCGCGGTGGATGTCCTTCAGCTCCTTCTCCAGCGTCTTGCGGAGCTTGTAGTCGATGGCCGAGAGCGGCTCGTCGAAGAACAGGATGTCCGGGTTGTAGGCGAGCGCCCGGGCCAGCGCCACGCGCTGCCGCTCGCCGCCCGAGCATTTGGTGACGTTCTTGCCGTAATAGCTCTCCGGCAGGCGCAGCTGCGCCATCAATTGCAGCGCGCGCGCCTTGCGCTCCGCCGCCGGCACGTCGCGGATCTTCAGCGGGAACTCGATGTTCTGCCCGACCGTGCGGTGCGGGAACAGCGCCAGGGACTGGAACACCATGCAGGTCGGCCGCTTGTTGGCCGGCAGGTCGTTCACCCGTTGGCCGCGCAGCAGGATGTCGCCGGCGCTGGGCGATTCGAGCCCGGCCAGCATGCGCAGCATCGTGGTCTTGCCGCTGCCCGACGGGCCGACGATGGTGAAGAACTCGCCCTCGGCGATCGTGAGGTCGATGCCGTGCACCGCGGTGAAGGTGCCAAAGGTCTTGGTGATCCCGCGGAGTTCGAGAACGGGGGAACGAGTGGTCATAAGCTGCGCAACCGAGCCAGTGGGGTGTAAAGCATCCCAGTTGAATGAATCGGGGCTCTTCCGCTGATCCTGGCTCGCTGCGCCACGAAAGAGCCCCGATTGGTTATTTCAACCTGGCGGCGATCAGCCGCCGGAGACCTCGCGCTTGGCTGCGGTCATGATGTCGAGCAACCGGTCGTAATCCGGCACGATATCGTATTCGACCGAGCGCGCCATCTCTTCCTCCAGGCTGTCCCACTGGATGATGTCCAGTTCTTCCGCGGTGAAGAGCTTGAAGCAATCCGGGTTGCCCATCTGGGCGACCGGATTGAAGGTGCCCTCGGCGAAGGCGACGGTATGCGACATCTCCGGGTCTTGCACGTATTCCAGGAACTGCTCGGCGAGCGGCGAGACGTCCGGGTTGTTGACCACCGAGGTGATCTCGATCCACGAGATGCCGCCCTTGCCGCCGGCAAGCGGGCCCTTGTTGGGCGTGATCGCGCGGATGTTGAGGGCGCCGTCGGCGCGGGCCGGAGAGCAGCTGTAGGTACCACCGGTCAGGTAGAAGTCGATGTCGCCCGAGACCAGCAGCTGGTTCATCGTGGCGAGATCGCCGACCACCTTGGCGTTCTTGAACACCTTCTTGGCGGTTGCCGTGTAGCGGGCCACCTCCTCGTCGGTGTGCTCCTTGAACGGGTCGAAGCCGGAGATGCAGCAGAGATCGAACACGTTCCAGTCGTCCGATTCCTGCACGCCGTATTTGCCGGCATTGGCATCGTCGTTCCACAGATCCCAGCCCTGGTCCTCGGCGCTGGCGCGGCTGATCTTGTCGGTGTTGACGACGAAGCTGTAGGGCCCGAAGCGCTGGGCCATGCCGATGAGGTCCTTGCCGCTGTCATCCAGCGACCACTGATAGGGCGGCTTGAAGGCCGGCAGCATCTTCTCGAAATAGGGCTCCATCTTGGCCCGGTCGAGCGGCTTGATCAGCTTTTCGGGCCACATGATCTTGCGGGCCCAGGGATTGTTGACGTTAATCAGGTCCCAGACGTTGATCTCGCCTGCGCGCAGGCGGTTGATCATGGTGGGGTCGTTGGTGAGCGATTCCGCCTTCACCGTGGCGCCGGTCTGCTGACGGAACGGGTCCAGCACCTGGGCCGAGTTGTAGCCTTCCCAGCACAGGATGTTCAGTTCCTTGGAGCGATCCGCAAAGGCGCTGCGGATGCCGAGCGTCCCGCCGGCGGCGAAGGCCGCGGCCATGGCGGTCGATTGCTGCATGAAGTTGCGGCGCGATTGTCCGAATTTATTCATTGCCCCTCTCCCGGTCGTTGGGGTCACAGCCCGGGTCAAGGCCCGGTGATCTGCGCCCGGCATGCCTCACGTTTTTTCTGAGCGGGCATTCCAGCGCAACACGTGCCCGCGGGCAAGCGGAACCGGAGGCTCCGCACCCATTAGGAGCCTATGGGGCGCGGGCCAACCGTTCTTGACATCTGCCGCCCCGGTTTTGACAGGCGCCGAAACGGGTTAGGTCAGGCTTCGGCGAGCTTCATCCAGCCCCTGACCAGGGTCCGGCAGAGCCGCCGGTGGCTGGCAAAGGAATCCTGGAACTGGCGGTCGAGGTCGGTCAGCAGGCGCGGTTCGGCATCGGTGAAGGCGCGGCCGAACTTGCGCACCCAGTCGCGGACGATGTCGATGGTGACCTCGGGGTGGAATTGGGTGGCGTAGACCCTGGCGCCGATGCGATAGGCCTGGATCGGGCAGGCGCCGCCGGTCGCCAGGGGCACGGCGCCGGGAATGCCGCGCACCGCCTCGAAATGGTTCTGGAACGAGGTGATCTCCGGCCCCAGCCCGGCGAAGAGCGGGTCGGCCCCGCCCTCCGGCGTCAGGCGCATGGTGTAGAAGCCGGATTCGAAGCTTTCCATGCGGTAGACCTCGCCGCCATAGGCGCGCGCGATCATCTGCGCGCCCAGGCAGATGCCCAGCACCGGCCGCCCGGCGGCGTCGAATGCCCGCAGGAGCGCCATGGTCTCGGCCAGGAATGAATGCTCGTCGACGTCGTTGGCGCTCATCGGCCCGCCGAGCACGACGAGGCCGGCATAATCGCCCGGCTCCCGCGGCACGCCAGGATAGGCGAAGGGCGCGTGGGTCGCATGGCCTTCGACCGGAAAGATCGTGTCATAGGCCGCGCCGGCCTCGAGCAGCGTCTCGCCGATCAGGCCGGAAGGCGAGGTGCCCTCCGGGGCGATGATGAGGTAGCGGCGCATGGGGGATTGGTGCTCAAGGGTGGATCGCGTAGTGACTGCACTTCAGCAGAAAACTCAACCTCCGTCATCACCGGGCTTGTCCCGGTGATTCATCGTGCGTTGATGCCGGCTTCGATATCGCATGGATTGCTGGGACAAGCCCGGCAATGACGGTGAGAGGGAAGCAAGCATTCTAGAACCTCTTCGCGAACAGCCCCCGGCGCTCATAGACCTCGGCCGCTTCCTCGATGAAGGCGGCCATCTTCTCCGCCTTGTAGGTCTGCCGCAGCAATCTGGCGGCGTCGAGCAGATCGGCCTTGCCCTTGGCCCGTCCCGGCCGCAGCAATTCGTAGATGCTGAGGATGACGTCCTGCGGCACGTCGATGAGCTCGGCGGCGCGGTCGAAATTGCGCCCGAGGGTCGGGCGGCCGGCGGCGGTGGCGATCTCCGCCTGCTGGCGCAGGGCCTGCGGCGTGATGCGCAGGTCTTCCAGCGCCACCTCACCCGCCTCGATCGCCGCCAAGGTCAGTTCGGCGAGGGGCCGGCCCTTGCGCGTGCGCACCAGGTCCGGGCGTTTCTCCGCCAGCGGGTAGTCGGCGGTGCCGAGTTTCCTGCGCTCGCTCACTGCGCCGCCTCCAGCAGAGAAATCTCGACGTTTTCCGGCGCCGCGCCATCCCGGGTCAACTCGGTTTCGATGGCGTAGATGAGCGCCACCTGGGCATGGAAGCGGGCGCCCATGGCCTCGCCCTTGGTCGGCACCACGACAGGCTCGGGGTGCTCGCCCAGCGCATAGGAAGCCGCGTTCTCGGCCAGGCGGCGATAATGCTCCAGCCTGGTGATCGGCGCGTTGGAGAAGAGTTCCAGATTGTGATGCGGCAGGCGGTCCCGCTGGTGAATGACCGCCGTGCCCTTGGCCTGGATGCCGATGCCGACGCCCGACCCGGCGAGGCGCGCGGCGCTCAACCCCAGGAACGAGGTGTCGGCCGTGTGATGCAGGCGCACGACGCGGGGCTTGCAGCCCTTGGCGCGGATGCCGGCGGTGAGTGCGTCGAGCACCGCCGAGAGCGGATGGCCGGCGAGCGTGCGGAAGATCTTGAGCCCGAAGGCCGGCGAGATACCGATCACCACTTCTTTCGCATCGGTGCCCGGCTGTGCCTCGCCCATGCTGCGGTACTGGATCAGACGGCTTTCGCCCTTGGCGTGGCGGCCTTCCGTCCGCAGCACCTCGTCGCGGTCGAGCACGTCGCGGATATTGGCGATCTCCTGGCGGCGCTGCGCGCTGAGGCGGTAGCCGGTGCCGGGGCCGAGATATTCGTTCGGGTCGTTCACCGCGCTGATGATCTTGCCGTCGCGCACGATGGCGGAGGTCTGCAGGTAATCGCCGGAGACGCGCAGCTTGACCACGTTCAGCAGGTTCTGCGCCGCCTCGCGGAAGCCGCGTTTGGCCAGCGCCCGGATCACGTCGATCACGTTGATGCCGCGCGCCTTGATCGCCTCGCTGATGACGGCGACATCGCGCGGCATGTAGCTCTCGGTCTGCGCGGAGCCGGAGGCGGCGACCACGCTCGCCATCATGTCCGGCGTCGGCCGGCCGAGGTCGAGCTCCTCCAGCACCGCGGCGATCGCCTGCACCGCCTTGCTGCGCAATTCTATGATCTCGGTCTCGCCGACGGGCGTGAGCCCGCCATCGGCCTCGAAGTCGCGCTGCAGGACCAGGAAATCCTCCATCTCCTCGCCGTTCATCAGCGAAGGGTTGAAGGAATTGTCATAGGCGAGGATCGAACCGAAGCCGGAGCAGATCAGATCGGAGCCGGCGATGAGATAGGGCAGGATCTTGGCGCCGACGCGGATCTCCGATTCGGTCGCCGCCGCGTCGTTGCCCGAGGCGCATTCGAGGTCGAGCCAGACGGCGAGCAGATTCTCCGCCATCAGCTCGCGCATGCCGCCCGGCACGGTGCAGGTGATGGGCGCACCGTCGATGCCGCCGTTCTGCGTGCCTTGGACGCCCATGCCGCGCTGCAGGCAGAGGCAGCGCGCCTCGAGATAGAGCAGCGACTTGCTCTCGTGGAAGCCCATCAGCAGCTCGGAGCCGGCGCCGGAGGTGCAGCGCATCTTGATGCCGCGCGAGGCATAGGCGGTGGAGAGGAACGCCTTGGACCAGGGCGTGTCGTCGCCGTCGATGAAGGAGCGTTCGGTGCCGTAGACCGAGACCGTCTCGGCATAGGAGCTGAACCCCGCCATGCCGATCTGCAACTCCTCCGCCTCCTCGCTCGAGCACTGGAACAGCGTCCCCCAGCGCCCGATTGCGGCGCCCACGGCGCAGGCGATCGCGTTCGACCAGGCGTTGCGCGCCACCCGCATGGTGGTCTCGATCTCGTCGAAGCCGAAGGCGACGGCGGTGGCGGCGTCGGCCGCCAGCTGCAGCGGGTCATCCTTGGCGTTGGTCACGTGGCCCTGGTTGCCCGGCGTGTGCCGCGCCCGCATCTTGGAATAGGCGAAGGCGATCTCGATGGCGCTCAGTTCGGCGACGACCTCGGCGAGCTTGGCCGGCGTCATGCCGTGGGCGAGGCGCACCAGCTTGGCGCGCGGCACGTTCATGTCGACCAGCATCCGGGCGATCTCAGGCGACGGGATCGCCATCGCCTCCAGCGCCACGTCGAGGTCCAGATGATGATGGGCGATGAAGATGTCGATCATGTCGAAATCGGCGGCGGCGATGCCGTCCATCGACTTGACCTTGCCGCCGGCGATCTCCAGGCCGGGCTTGGGGTCATTGGGCGAGGAGAAGGCGGCGAAGCCGGCCGCGGCATCCTCGACCGCGAATCTGTCGAGCCGCAACGGCCGCTCGTCCCAATCGGCGAAGCGCCGCCAACGATTAACCTTGGGATTGACCTTGATCTGCGGAGCGCCCGCGGACGAGTTCGCGGACGATCTCTGCGGCTTGTCCGACATCCCTGATCTCCTGCCCGGCGGGCTGGCCGATGCCCGCCGACGGCGCGCAGGCTAGTCCGCGCACCCCGTGAATGCAATTGCACCAACCGGCCAGCCCTCGCTTGACCTTAGAGCGCCCGCTTTTGACCGCCGTTCTAGCGATACCGATTGGCGATAGCCCGGGGCTATGGAATCGAAGCCCCCTCGGCATTTCCGCCTAGGCGCCGTTGCGGCGATGGTGGGGCCCTTCCGCTCCCACAGAAAGGACCGATCATGACCAAGACCCTATTGCGCGCCGCCGCCGCGGCCGCATTGCTCACCGGCGCGATGGCGTTCGGCAATGCCGCTTTCGCCGGCGAATGCCCGGCGGACAAGCTGGTCGCCGATGGCAAGGGCCAGGCCGACCAGGGCAAGGCGGCCAAGGACGTCACCGACGATGTGCTCGCCGCCATCGACCTGTCCAAGGAGAACGTCGCCGCCGCCGATCACCAGTTCCGCATGCGCCGCCTGGAAATCCAGCCGGGCGGCATCGTGCCCTGGCACAACCACGCCGATCGCCCGGCCATCATCTACGTGGTGCAGGGCGAGATCACCGAATACGCCAGCATCTGCGCCGCGCCGATCCTGCACAAGGCGGGCGAGGTCTCGGTCGACGCCGGCCGTTCCCACTGGTGGATGAACACCGGCAAGGAGAAGGTGGTGCTGATCTCCTCCGACATCCTGCACGACCCGAGCGACATGAACATGTAGGCGGACCGGCCTTGGCCGGCGCCAAGCTGAACCAGCGCCCCCTCCCTGACCCCTGAAGGGGGCGGGCTTCTCGTCACTCCCTCCCCCGGCACGGGGGAGGGTGGGGTGGGGGCAGCGCCAAACACCCGATCGCAGATGTGGACCCCATGTCGGTGCAAGCAGAAGCCAACGGACTCGACGGCGCGGGCGCCATGCGCCTCTTCGCCATCGGCCTCATCGCCTTCTTGACCCTGGTCGATCTCTTCGCCACCCAGGCGATCCTGCCATCTCTGGTCGCCGCATATCACGTGGCGCCGGCGGAGATGGGCGTGGCGGTCAATGCCAGCACCCTCGGCATGGCGGCGGCCGGCTTCGTCATCGCCGTGTTCGGCCGGCGCCTCGACCGGCGGCGCGGGGTGGCGCTGAGCCTGGCGCTGCTGGCGGTTCCGACGCTGCTGCTGGCGACCTCGCCCAGCCTGCCGGTCTTCGCCGCCTTGCGCATCCTGCAGGGCCTGCTGATGTCGACCGCCTTCAGCCTGACCCTCGCCTATCTCGCCGAGACGGGGAGCGGGCGCGAAGCCGCGGCCGCGGCCGCGGCCTATGTTACCGGCAACGTCGCCAGCAATCTGTTCGGGCGGCTGATGGCGGCCGCGATCGCCGATCATCTCGGCCTCGCCGCCAATTTCGAGATCTTCGCCGCGCTCAACCTGCTCGGTGCGCTGCTGGCCTATGCGGCGTTGTCGCGTGCCATGCCGGCGCGGGGCGTCGCGGCAAGCGGCGCGTGGCGCGCCCATCTCGCCGATCCCAGCCTGCGCGCGGCCTTCATGATCGGCTTCTGCATCCTCTTCGCCTTCATCGGCACCTTCACTTATGTCAACTTCGTACTGACCCGGCCGCCGCTCGGCCTCGGCATGATGCAGTTGGGCCTGGTCTATGTCGTCTTCCTGCCGGCGCTGCTGACGACGCCCTTCGCGGGCCATGCGATCGGGCGCATCGGCACGCGGTCCACTTTCACCGGCGCCCTCGCCGTTGCGGGGCTTGGCCTGCCGCTGATGCTCGCCGAACGGCTGGAACTCGTGCTGGCCGGCATGGTGCTGGTCGCCGCCGGCACCTTCTTCGCCCAGGCGGCGGCGACCGGCTTCGTCGGCCGCGCGGCAAGGACCGACCGCGCCGCCGCGGGTGGGCTCTATCTCGCCTCCTACTTCCTCGGCGGCCTCGCCGGCAGCTATGTGCTCGGCCTCGCCTTCGACAGCTTCGGCTGGGGCGCCTGTGTCGCCGGGATTGGCGCGGCGCTCGGTGTCGCGATGCTGCTGGCCGGCCGCCTGCGCTTGCCGGAGGAAGCGCCGCGGCGGGCGGAGAGCTTCTGCTGACCGGTCAATCCGGGTCCTTGTCGTAGCGTGTCACGCCCGGCGGCAATTGCACCCAGGGATGCCGGCGGCAATCGTAGACCGAGACCTGCGGCGGCGGAAAAGCCGGATCGCCGAAGGCCCCGATCGCGACGGCCACGGAGGCCTGTTCGTATCCTTCCTCGGTGTGGAACACGGTCGAGCCGCAGACCGGGCAGAAGCGGAACCTGAATTTCGCGCCCTGGTCACCCGCCCGCACATATTCCGTCGCCTGGCCGAAGACCTTGTACGGCGCCCGGAAGGCTGCCAGCGCGGCGAAGACGCTGCCGGTACGGCGTTGGCATTCCAGGCAGTGGCACAGGCCGATGCCGCGCGGCTCGCCCTGCACCTCGATGCGCAGCTGGCCGCAGCTGCACGCGGCCGTCCTGGTCTGCATGATGCCGCCTCTCGCCCTTGTTCCGCCCGCGCATTGGAAGGCGCGCGGCGTGGCCGCGTCAAGGCGGCGGGGTCAATCCGCGAGCAGGATGACCTGCGCCGGATCAATCTGCAGCGAGATCGCGGAACCCTCGGCGACCGCCGCATATGCCGGCAGGCGCGCCAGCAGCGCGACCTCCGGCGCCTGTGCCGGTGCGGCGGCCACGCGCTTGAAGCTGCCCTGGTAGACGACGTCCTTCACAGTGGCCGCGATGCCCGGGCCGATCTGCACATGCTCGGGCCGGATAGCGACATGGACCATCTGCCCGGCGTTGCCGCCCGCAAGGTCGAAGATACCCAAGGCCGTGGCCACCCGACCGTCCGCGCCGACCCGGCCGTCGAGGATCGTGCTCTCGCCCATGAAGGTGGCGCTGAAACGGGTTGCCGGGCGGCCATAGACCCGCTCGGGCGCGCCCTCGTCCTCGATGCGCCCATGATTCATCACCACGACATGATCGGCCAGGGCCATGGCCTCTTCCTGGTCATGCGTCACATGTACGAAGGCGGTGCCGACCCTTTTCTGGATGGCTTTGAGCTCGTCCTGCATCTGCCGGCGCAGCTTGAGGTCGAGCGCGCCCAAGGGCTCGTCGAGCAGCAGCACGGCGGGCTCCACGACCAGCGCGCGGGCGAGCGCCACGCGCTGGCGCTGGCCGCCCGACAATTGGTGCGGCTTCTTGTCGAAGGCCTGGTCCAAACCAACGATGCGCAGCATGTCGCGCGCCTTGGCCACGCGCGCGTCCTTCGCCACACCCTGCATGCGCAGGCCGAAGGCGACATTGCCGCCGACGCTCATATGCGGGAACAGGGCATAGTCCTGGAACACCGTCGCGGTCGGCCGCTTGGCCGGCGCCAGGGTGGTGCAATCCGCGCCATCGATCAGCACGCGGCCCGCGCTCGGCTGCAGGAAGCCGCCGAGAATGGACAGCAACGTCGTCTTGCCCGAGCCGGAGGGGCCGAGCAGCACGGTATAGCTGCCGGGCTGGATGGCGAGCGAGACGTCGTCCAGCGCCAGCGACGCGCCGAAGCGCTGGGTGATGTGCTCGATGGAGACGAGATCAGTCATTGCGGGCGTTTCCGGAAGGCGACGAGCTCGAACACGATGGCGAGCAGGATGGAGATGCCGAAGACCAGCGCGCCGACGGCGTTGGTCTTGGGATTGAGGCCCGCGCGCAGCAGGTTCCAGATCTCGACCGGGAGCGTCGTCTCGAAGCGGGTGAGCAGGAAGGCGATGACGAACTCGTCCCAGGAGAAGGTCATCGACAGGAAAAAGCCGGCGAAGAGCGCCGGCCACAGCATCGGCGCGGTGACGAGGGTCAGCACCTGCCATTCCCGCGCGCCGAGGTCGCGGGCGGCGCGCTCGATATTGGCCTGATGCTCGCCCATCTGGCTGTAGATGATGGCGAAGCACAGCGGCAGGTTGATCACCACGTGACCGATGCCGGCGGCGGCGAGCGATTTCGGCAGGCCGAGCCAGTTGAAGAAGATGAGGAGCCCCATGCCGATGATGAGGTAGCTGACGGTCAGTGGCAGGGTCAGGAACCCGCGCAGCAGGGCCGAGGCAGGCAAAGTGAACCGCGCGAAGCCCCAGGCCGAGAGGAAGCCGAGCAGGGTCGCCAGCGCCGAGCTCAGCACGGCGACGAAGATGGAATTGACCAGGCCGTCGGTCAGCCGCGCGTCGTTCAGCACCGCCTGGTACCAGCGCAGGGACGGGCCGTTGAAGGGTGGGATCGGGAACAAGGTGCCCTGGAACGAGAACAGCACCAGCACCGCCACCGGCAGGAAGATGAAGCCGTAGATCGCCAGCGCATAGAGGATGGAGATTGCCCGCGCCATCACGCGCGCTCGATCTTCAGCCAGCGGGCGCAGAGCAGGTAGGCGACGCTCACCACCAGCATCAGGATGATGGAGAGGGCGGAGGCGGAGGCGAAATCGCCGCGCCGCCCGATCTGCATCATGATCAGCTGCGGCATCAGCAGTTCGTTGTTGCCGCCCAGGATCTGCGGCGTGATGTAGTCGCCGATCGCCAGCACGAAGGTGAGGAACGCGCCCACCATGATGCCGGGCAGGGTCAGCGGCAGGATCACGTGGAGGAAGGCCTGCACCGGCCCGGCGCCCAGATCGGCCGCCGCCTTGCGGTAATTGGGCGAGAGCTGCTTGAGGTTGGCGAAGATGGTCAGCGTCAGCAGCATGACGAAGAAATGCACGAATCCGATTACCGTGCCGGTGCGGCTGTTGGCAAGCTGCAGCGGCTCGGCCAGCAGGCCGAGGCTCAGCAAGGTGTCGTTGACGATGCCCTTCTCCGCCAGCACCAGCAGCCAGGAATAGGAGCGCACCACGTACGAGGTCCAGAACGGCAGTACCGCGAGCATCAGCGCCAGGCGCTGCCAGCGTTCCGGCACCACGAAGGCGAGGATCCAGGCGAAGGGATAGGCGAGCAGGATGGAAATGAGCGCGACGACCAGCGTCACTTCCAGCGAGTTGGTCAGCGCCCGCCAATAGCTGGGATTGGCGAAGAACTGGGTGTAGTTGGCGAGGCTGAGCCCGTCACCGCCCTTGGGGAACAGGCTCGCCGCCGCCATCGCGACGAAGGGCAAGGCGAAGAAGACCAGCGTCCACAGCAAAGCCGGTGAGACGCTGGCCCAACCCGCGATCGGTTGCCTTGCCCCGCTCAATTTGGGCTCATTGCGCCTGCAGCATCTCCGTCCAGACGTCCTGCATCTTCTTGTCCAGTTCCTCGCTCGGCGCCGGATAGGGCTGCGCCCGCTTCAGGAAGTCCGGCTGCTCGGCGAAGCGCAGGATGGCCTTCTGCTCGTCATTCAGCGCCGCCTTGGCGTTGGCCGGCATGCCCCAATAGCAGGCCGAGGTGGCGAGGCGCGCCTGGCCCTCCGGGCTCAGCACGTACTGGATGAATTTCAGCGCCAGGTCGGGATTCTTTGAATCCTTGAACATGGCGAGGGACTGCGACCACAGGACGGCACCTTCCGCCGGGACCGAGAAATCGAGGTCCGGGTTCTCCTTGGCGATGACGGCGCTGACCCACTCGCCGCCGCCGACCAGCACGTCCGCCTCGCCGGTCGCCAGCGCCGTCTGGCTGGAGACCACGTCGGTGACGGCCTTGGCATTGGCCTTCATCTTCAGCAGGACGTCCTTGATCGCCGGCAGATCGGCCTCGGTGATCTCGGCGGTCTTCTTGCCGAGGGACATGGCGACCAGGCCGATAACGGGCAGGTAATAGTCATAGATCGCCACGCGGCCCTTGTATTTCTCGTTGGTCAGCACCGAGAGCGATTGCATGTCGGCCGGGTCGACCTTGGCCTTGTTGTAGCCGATCGTGTTGTATCCGAACTTCTCGGTGATGCCGTAGCGCTGGCCGTCGATCTTGGTCATGTCGTCCATGCGCACCTCCGGGAAGAGGTCGGCGAAAGGCAGCTGGTCCTCGGGCAGCGGCGCGAACAGCCCGCGCTCGACGCCGCGGCGCACGTCGATGGAATCGATCACCATCACGTCCCAGTCGCCCGGCTGCGATTGCTCGACGATGGCGAGGCCGGCGCCGGTGCCCTCGAACTCCTTCACGTTCACCTTCACGCCGTTCGCTTCTTCGAAGGGCTGCAGCAGATTCGGGTCGGAATGGTCGCACCAGACGAGGGCGTTCAACTCGTCGGCGGCGCTGGCGGCACCCGCCGACAGGCTCAAGGCGAGCGCGGCGACGGCCGCGCGGGATAGGATTCGGGCATTCATGGCTTCATCTCCCTGCGCTTGGGTTGATCGTGCATGCTTTGCGGCACTTGCCAGCCAGCTTCCTCCAGGATAATTTTGCAGTCAATGCAATTTTAGAGCCGCTCTACATTGGGATAGGTGATGGCCGGGCTGCGCGAAAGACAGAAGGCGACCCGCACCCAGCGGATCCTCGACGAGGCCTTCGGGCTGTTCCGCAATGTCGGCTACGAGGCGGCGCGGATCGAGGATATCGCCGCCGCGGCCGAGCTTTCCGTCGGCACCTTCTACAACTACTTCCCCGGCAAGGCGGAGATCCTGCTCGCCATGGTGACGGCGGAAGTGGAGGGCGTGCTGGCTTCCGGCGAGCGTTCGCTGCGGCTGAAGCACAAGAGCGTCGCCGCGGCGCTCGACCACCTGATCGGCGGCTATTATGCCAACACCTTCGTCTATACGACCAAGGAGATGTGGCGCGTCGCCATGGCCCAGGTCACCGTCAATGCCGGCACGCTGTTCAGCCGCCGCTACACCGATCTGGACCGCCGGCTGACCCAGCAGGTCCGCGCCTGCCTCAACGGCCTGCAGCAGAAGGGCATGGTCCTGGCGGGGGTCGACACCGACGCGCTGGGCGAGATGGTGTTCAACAACCTCAACATGATGTTCATCGAATGCGTCCGCAGCGACGAGATGACGACCGATGAACTCCGCGCCCATGTCGCCCGGCAGAACGCGCCCCTGGCGCGGCTGATCTCGGCCAGGCAGAACGGGGCGGCCGCATGAGCGCGCTGCCCGTCATCGGCGCCGAGCGCTGGTATGAGCTGAAAAAACTCGCGGACGGCGTGACGCTGATCCACGAACCCTGGATCAAGCCCTTCTACCGCTGCAACATGTGGCACGTGCAGGGGCGGGATCGCGACCTGCTGTTCGACACCGGCCTTGGCCATTTCCCGATGCGGGCGTCGATTGCCGCGCTACGCGAGCGGCCGGTGATCTGCGTCGCCAGCCACAGCCATTTCGACCATATCGGCTGCCACCACGAATTCTCGACCCGCTGCATCCATGCGGCGGAGGCCGACATCCTCGCCAATCCGCGCAACGACTGGACCCTGGCCGACCGCTATGCGACGGACGAGATGTTCGACGGCGTGCCGGAGGGCTGGAGCGCCGCCGCCTACCGCATCAAATCGGCGCCGGCGACGCGCATCCTGACGGACGGCGAGGTGATCGACCTGGGCGACCGCGTCTTCGAGGTTGTGCATACCCCCGGCCATTCGCCCGGCGGCATTGCCTTGTGGGAGCGCAAGACCGGCACCCTGCTCTCCGGCGACATCATCTATGACGGCCCGCTGATCGACGATTGCTACCACTCCGATCTCGGCGATTACGAGACATCGCTGCGCCGCCTGGCCAAGCTGTCGGTCGAGACCGTGCATGGCGGGCACTTTCCCAGCTTCGGTCGCGCGCGGCTGATCGAGGTGATCGACGAGTATCTGGCGGGCCGGCGGTTGCCGGGATGTCATCTGGACACGTAAGGCGATTCCCGATCCCACTGCGTCACTGTCGTCATGGTCGGACTTGGTCCGACCATCCACGAGTTTCTCAGGGCAGCACTTTGCCCGCGGCAGGCAAACTCGTGGATGGCATGGCCAAGCCATGCCATGACGATAGAGACGTGTTCGGACAGGCTGGGGATTTTCTAATCGAAATTCGGCTTCTTGCCGCGCAGCTTCTTCACCTGCGCGCGGCGCGCCTTGCCCTCGTGGCGGCGCTCCTTGGAGGCCTTGGTCGGCTTGGTCTTGCGGCGCGGCTTCGGCACATGGGTCGCCTGGCAGATCAGCTCGACGAGGCGCGATTTGGCGTCCTCGCGATTGCGTTCCTGGCTGCGGTATTGCTGCGCATCGATCACCAGCACGCCTTCGTTGGTCATGCGCTGGCCGGCGAGGCGGATGAGGCGCGCCTTCACATCGGGCGGCAGATTGGGCGAGCCGGCGACGTCGAAACGCAGCTCGACCGCGGTCGACACCTTGTTGACGTTCTGCCCGCCCGGCCCGGAGGCGCGGACGAATTTCTCGACGAGCTCGCTTTCGTCGATGGCGATGGCGCGGGTGATGCGAATCATGGCGCGACCATAGCCGAAACCGAGCCGCTTGTCAGGCGGACTGATCGATTAAATCGATTATCTAAAAACGATTCAATTCATTGGCTAGATTACCGTTCCAGACCGATATTCAGGATGTGCCCGATTTGCCAGTTGCGAATCATTCGCAATTGACTAGACTGGAGCGGGCGAAAGGAGATCACGATGTTGAAGACCCTGAGCTTTGCCGCGGTGCATTTCACCGTCGCCTTCACCATCGGCTACCTGCTGACCGGCAGCCTGCTGGTGGGCGGCGCCCTGGCGCTGATCGAGCCCGCCTGCAACACCGTCGCCTACTACTTCCATGAGAAGGCCTGGGCGCGGATCGCGGCGCGCCGGCAGGACGGCGCGCGGCGGCAGCGGGGCGGCGCCTGGCTGAACACCCTGGGCCACGCGCACTAAGCCATTCTATCGGTTCGCGAATTTTCCACGTCACAACAGCGTCCGCTGTCTCGTCCTGACCCTGGGACCCTCGCCTGAAACCGGCAGAGGGGCTAGGCTGATGCAAAGATTTCGGGTGGCCATGCCAGACGCGATCGAGATCCAGCGCGACGATCCCGCGGCGAGCTTCGAGCCGCATCGCGGCCATCTGCGCGGCCTCGCCTATCGCATGCTCGGCTCGCTGAGCGAGGCGGAGGATGTGGCGCAGGATGCCTATCTGCGCTGGCATCGCATCGGCGCCCCGGCGCGGGCGAAGATCGACAATCCGCGCGCCTGGCTGTCAAAGGCCGCGACCCGGCTCTGCCTCGACCGGCTGAAATCGGCCCGGGCCCAGCGCGAAACCTATATCGGCCCCTGGTTGCCCGAGCCCGTGGTGGAGCCGGCGACCGAACCGGGCGAGCTGGCGCAGGATCTGACCGTCGCCTTCCTGCTGCTGCTCGAGCGCCTGTCGCCACTGGAGCGCGCCGCCTTCCTGCTGCACGACGTGTTCGAGATGAGCTTCCGCCAGGTTGCGGAGGTGCTGCGCCGCGACCCGGCCGCCTGCCGCCAGCTCGCCGCCCGCGCCCGCAAGCACATCGAGGCCGGCAAGCCGCGCTTCGACGCGAAGGCGGAGGAGCAGCAGCGCATGGCGGCCGCATTCCTGGAAGCGGCCGGTTCTGGCGATGCGCGGCGCCTCGCGCGGCTGCTGGCGGCGGATGTGGAGCTGATGTCCGACGGCGGCGGCAAGGTGGCGGCCGCCCTCAACCCGATCCTCGGCAGCGGCAAGGTCACGGCCTTCCTGCTCGGCGTGCGCCAGAAATTCCCCTTCCCCGCCGGCACCGCATACCGCCCGACCTGCGTCAACGGCCTGCCCGGCTTCGTCATCATGCTGCCGGACGGCAGTATCGATCAGACGCTCTCCTTCGAGATCGCCGAGGGGTTGATCCGGCGCATCTATATCGTGCGCAATCCGGACAAGCTGAAGAACGTCCACTGAGCCCGGGCTTGCCACGGCGTGTACGCTTGCGTCAGATGGCGGCATGACCAATTTCAACCGCCTGCTCTGCGTCGACGTGGAGCTGACCTGCTGGGAGGGTCCGCCGCCGGAGGGCGAGGTGGCGGAGATCATCGCCCTCGGCATCGTCGATCTGCGCACCGACGACCTGGAGATCCGGCGCGAGAAGCTGTTTCTGGTGAAACCGGCGCTGTCGCGCATTTCGCCATTCTGCTCGACCTTGACCGGCATCACGCCGAAGGAGGTGGCGAAGGCGCCGGCGCTGTCCGACGTGCTGCGCCAGGTGCGCAAGACCTTCGCCCAGGGCGATTGGTGCGCCTGGGGCCAGGACGACGTGCTGATCCGGGAGAGCTGCGAGCGGGCGGGGGCCGAGTTCCCCTTTCCCGGCCGCTTCCATGACCTCGCCGCCCAGATGCGGCTGCTGCTGGGGCTGACCTATCGCCTGGGGCTCGACGAAGCGCTGGAGCGTTTCAACCTTGATTTCGAGGGCCAGCCGCACGATGCGCTGGCCGATGCCCGCAATTTGGCCCGGCTGCACATGGAAATCGCCCGCCGCCTGCGCTGATTCGGAATTTCCGAACCCAAGCTATCGAAAGAACTATTTTACTTGCGCTCCGATTCGTCCGACCATCGCTTGCTTCGGTTCCGCCGAGGCAGGGGAAGACCGCGACGTTTCCAACAAGCGCCGGCCGCCCGATCCAGGGGAGCGAGAGGCAGCATGATCCGCACCGGCCAGCAATACATCGACAGCATCCGCGACGGCCGCGCCGTCTCCATCAACGGCGAGAAGGTCAAGGATGTGGCGACGCATCCGATGTTCAAGCCGATCGTCGACATCCGCGCCCGCATCTACGACCTGCAGCACGCGGCGGCGACGCGCGACGTGATGAGCTACGAGGCGAAGGGCGAGCGCTTCGCCATCGGCCTGAAGCTGCCCTACACCCAGCAGGATTGGTGGGACAAGCGCCGCGCCACCGACGCGGTGTTCGAGGACGTGAAGGGCGTCGTCACCCGCGTCGGCGACGAGACGGTGGGCGAGATGTGGTCGCTTTTCGACGGCCAGGACGTGCTGAACGAGGTCGACCCGCAATTCTCCGAGAACATCGTCCGCCACATCGACCAGGTCATCAAGCACGACCCCTTCCACGTCTCCGCCAACACCGATCCCAAGGGCGATCGCTCCAAGCGCCCGCAGGACCAGGACCCCGACATGCTGCTGCATGTAGTGAAGGAGACCGATGCCGGCATCGTCGTGCGCGGCGCGAAATACGAGACCGCGGCGCCCTATGCCAACCAGGCCTTCACCAAGCCGACCATCGCCAATTGGGGCGATTCGCAGCTTTCCGACTATGCCGTCGGCTTCATCTGCGACCTGGGCTCGCCCGGCATCCGCATGATCTGCCGCACCGGCTTCGCCGGGCGCGCGCCGATCGAGGACTATCCGCTGGCGAACCGCTTCGACGAGGTGGATTCGCTGGTGGTGTTCGACGACGTGCTGGTGCCGTGGGAGAACATTTTGTTCTACCGCCACACCAAGGCGGCCATGTTCATCCGCATGACCCTGCACCGCTACAGCGCCTATGCCTTCGTGCAGCGCACCCTGAAGGTCGCCGACATGATGATCGGCGCGGCGCTGTTCAACGTGCGCCAGACCGGCCTCGACAAGCAGCAGGCGGTGCAGGAGAAGCTGGCCGAGATCGCGGTTTATCGCGAGGGCATCAACGCGCACCTGACGGCCGCGATCGCGCTCGCGGAGCAGAGCCCGGGCGGCCTGCTGATGCCGAACCAGTCGCTGCTCTATACGGGGCGCGTCCATGCCTGCACGAATTTACCGCGCATGATGCACCTGGCGCGCGAGCTGTGCGGCGGGCAGATCTGCGTGACGCCGGACTACAAGGCGTTCCAGGACCCGGAGGCCGGCGGCTGGCTGGAGAAGTTCTACACCGTCAGCGAGGATTGGGTGGCGGATGACCGCCGCAAGCTGCTCGCCTATGCGCGCGACCTGCTGAACTCCGACTATGCCGGCCATCGCCTGACCTTCCAGCTCTTCGCCCAGTCGGCGCCCTTCGCGCATCTGGCGGCGGTCTACCGCAACTTCGACTGGGACGGCGCGCTCGACTTCGTGAAGAAGTCGGCCGGCCTCTCGGACAAGGTGATGGGCAAGCTGAAGCGGGCGCCGGGCGACAGCGCGGTGGTCAAGTATTTCGACAGCACACAGAAGAAAGCGGCAGAATAGAGGACATCATGGCGCATACGCGAGGGGGTTAGCATGGCGCATACGCGCATTCGCAAGTTCAACACCAAGGACACCTACCCGGAGCAGAAGCTCGACAACGACCTCTGCCAGGCGGTGGTGGCGGGCAATACGGTCTTTCTGCGCGGCCAGATCGCGCAGGACCTCGATACCCGCGCATCGCTCCATGTCGGCGATGCCGGCAAGCAGGCGGACAAGGCGATGTCCAACATCGCCATGCTGCTCCACGAGGCGGGCAGCGAGCTCGACCATATCGTGAAGATCGTCGTCTACCTGACCGACATCCGCTACCGCGAGCCGGTCTACCGCGCCATGGGCAAGTGGCTGAAGGGCGTGTTCCCGGTTTCGACCGGCCTCGTTGTCTCGGCCCTGGCGCGGCCGGAATGGGTGGTGGAGATCGACGCCACCGCCGTCATCCCGGAAGGCTACAAGGCCAAGAAAAAAGCGAAGAAGAAAGGGAAGTCATGACCTTTTCCATCGCCGCGCGCTGCGCCGAGACCGGGATGTTCGGCATCGCCGTCTCCTCCTCGTCGCCGGCCGTCGCCGCGCGCTGCGCCTATGCGCGCGCCGGCGTGGGCGCCTTCGGCACCCAGAACATCACCGATCCCAGGCTGGGTCCCCTCGGCCTCGATCTGATGGCGGAGGGGGCGAGTGCCGTGGAGGCGATGGCGGCCCTGGTGCAATCGGCGCCGCATATCGAGTTCCGCCAGCTGATCGCCGTCGATTCGGCCGGCGGCACCGCGGCCTATTCCGGCGATCGCACGCTCGGCACCTTTGCCACCGCGCAGAAGCATGGCGTGGTCGCGGCCGGCAATCTGCTGCGCAACGGCGAAGTGCCGGCGGCGATGGTGGCGGCGTTCGAGCGCGCGCAGGGCCATCTCGGCGACCGCCTGCTGACCGCCCTGGCCGCCGCGATCACCGCGGGCGGCGAGGAGGGGCCGGTGCATTCCGTCGGCATGCAACTGGTGCGCGACGTGCCCTGGCCGGTCGCGGACCTCCGCGTCGACTGGGCGGAGGACGACCCGATCGGCGAATTGCACAAGCTGTGGGACATCTACAAGCCGCAGCTCGAAGCCTACGTCACCCGCGCCCTCAACCCCACCGGCGCCCCCAGCTTCGGCGTGCCGGGAGACCGGTAGCGACGTGTTCTGGCGCACACCAAAGGATATCCCCCTCCCCCAAGTTGGGGGAGGGCCCCGTCGGCGCATGCCGACATTCGTCGGCGAGGGGTGGGGGTTGTTCTCTCCACCGAAGGCAGAGTCAAGCGGAACCAGCGCCCCCTCCCTAACCCTCCCCCGGCTCGGGGGAGGGGATTGCTGTGCGCTTTGATCCCGACATGCGCTTCACCCTGCGCCACCTGCAATATTTCGCCGCCGCCGCCGAAGCCGGCTCCATCGCGCTCGCCTCGCAGAAGATCGCGGTGTCGCCGCCCTCCATCTCCGCCGCCATCGCGCATCTGGAGCAGGAGCTGGGGCTGCAGCTGTTCATCCGCCACCACGCGCAGGGCCTGTCGCTGACCGCCAGCGGAAGGCAGATGCTGCGCGAGGCGAAGGCGCTGCTGGCGCAGGCGGAATCGCTGCACGCCGCGGCGCGCGATCTGACCGGGCAGGCGCGCGGGCCGCTCAATGTCGGCTGCCTGGTGACGCTGGCGCCCATCGTGCTGCCGGAGCTCTGCCACGCCTTCCAGCAGCGTTTCCCCGCCGTGCAGGTCGCCATCCACGAGGGCGACCAGGAACGGCTCATCGAGCAGTTGCGCCGGGCCGAAATCGACATCCTGCTGACCTACGATTTGCAGGTGCCGGACGACGTCGCCTTCGAGAAGCTGGCGGAGCTGCCGCCGCACGCGGTGCTGCCACCGGAGCATCGCCTGGCGCAGCGCCGCAGCCTGTCGCTGCATGATTTGGCCGAAGAGCCGATGATCCTGCTCGATCTGCCGCTGAGCCGCGAATATTTCCTGTCGCTGTTCTTCCAGGAGGGCCTCAAGCCCAACATCGCGACGCGCTCCCGCCATCCCGACATCATCCGGAGCATGGTGGCGAACGGCTATGGCTATGCGCTGTTCAACGCACGGCCGAAGAACGCGGCGGCGCTGGACGGCAAGCAGCTGCAGGTGGTGCCGCTGAAAGGCCCCTACCGCCCGATGACGCTCGGCATCGCCTCGCTGCGGCAATCCGGCCGCCCGCGCGCCTTGATCGAGTTCGAGGAACATTGCCGCACCCGCATCACCCAGCGCGGGATTCCCGGGCTGCAGATGAGTTCCAAGTAGAGGATTCCCCACATCATGGCGCGCGATTCGCGTTACGACATCCTGTTCGAGCCGGTGCAGATCGGCCCGAAGATTGCCAAGAACCGCTTCTACCAGGTGCCACATTGCAATGGCGCCGGCTATCGCGACCCCTCGGCCAATGCCGAGATGCGGCGGGTGAAGGCGTCGGGCGGCTGGGCCGTGCTCTGCACCGAGCAGGCGGAGATCCACCATTCCTCGGAGATCACGCCTTTCATCGAGCTGCGCCTGTGGGACGAGCAGGACATGCCGATGCTGACCCGCATCGCCGACGCGATCCACGAGGGCGGCGCCCTGGCCGGGATCGAGCTCTGCTACAACGGCATGAACGGCCCCAACCTCTATTCGCGCGAGACGCCGTTGGGGCCGATGAATTTGCCCATCCTCACCTTCACCAACGATCCGGTGCAGGCCCGTGCCATGGACCGCGAGGACATCCGCAATCTGCGCCGCTGGCACCGCGCGGCGGCGATCCGCGCCAAGCAGGCGGGCTTCGACCTCATCTATGTCTATGGCGCGCATGGCTTCGGCGCCGTGCAGCATTTCCTCTCCCGCCGCACCAACCAGCGCAGCGACGAATATGGCGGGTCGCTGGAAAACCGGGCGCGGCTGCTGAAGGAGCTGATCGAGGACACTAAGGACGCGGTGGGCGATTCCTGCGCCGTGCCGGTGCGCCTCCTGGTCGACGAGATGCTGGGCGATGGCGGCGTCACCAACGCGGAGATCCGCGACGTCATCGGCATGCTGGCCGAGCTGCCCGACCTCTGGGACCTGGCGCATGGGTCCTGGGACTATTGCTCCGGCACCTCGCGCTTCGCCGAGGAAGGCCACATGGAGAGCTACATCAAGGGCATCAAAGCGCTGACGACGAAGCCCGTCGTCGCGGTCGGCCGCTTCACCTCGCCCGACGCCATGGTGCGGCAGGTCAAATCCGGCATCCTCGACATGATCGGCGCGGCACGGCCCTCCATCGCCGATCCCTTCATCCCCAACAAGATCAATGAAGGCCGTCTCGACGACATCCGGGAATGCATCGGCTGCAACATCTGCGTCACCGGCGACATGACGGGTGCCTTGTCTCGCTGCACCCAGAACCCGACCTTCATGGAGGAATGGCGCAAGGGCTGGCACCCGGAGATCATGCGCGCCAAGGAAAGCGAGTCGAAGGTGCTGGTGGTCGGCGCCGGGCCGGCGGGTCTCTCCGCCGCGCGCGGGCTCGGCCTGCGCGGATATGAGGTGGCGCTGGCCGAGGCTGGCACGGAACTGGGCGGCCGGGTGGCGCGGGAATGCCGCCTGCCGGGCCTCTCCGCCTGGGGCCGGGTGCGCGACTACCGCGTGGGGCAGATCGGGAAAATGCCGAATGTCGAGGTGTTCCTGGATTCGAAGCTCGATGCCGACCAGGTGCTGGAGTTCGGCTTCGAGCATGTCGCGGTTGCGACTGGGTCGATCTGGCGTCGCGACGGCGTGGCGCGGTTCCAGACCCTGCCTGTTCCCGCCGACGCGGCGATGCCGGTCTTCACCCCGGATGACCTGATGGCGGGCAAGCTGCCAAGTGGCGGCCGGGTCGTGCTCTATGACGACGATCATTATTACATGGGCGGCGTGCTGGCCGAGCTGCTGGTGAAGCACGGCTGCGATGTCATCTTCGTCACGCCGTCGATCCGGGTCTCCGACTGGAGCTACAACACGCTGGAACAGGCCTTCATCCAGAAGCGCCTGATCGAGCTTGGGGTCGAGATCCAGGTGACCCGCGGCCTGACCCGCATCGGCAGAGATCATGTCGAGACCGCCTGCGTCTATTCCGGCCGCCTGGCCGAGACCGCCTGCGACGCCGTGGTGCTGGTGACGGCGCGCCTGCCGGAGGACGCGCTCTATTTGGCGCTCAAGGCGCGGCAGCCGGACTGGCGGGCGGCGGGCATCCGGAGCGTGAAACTCATCGGCGACGCCAACGCCCCGGCGCCCATCGCCTGGGCCACCTATGCCGGCCACCGCTACGCCGAGGAACTGGACGCGCCGGACATCGGCGACAAGGTCCCCTTCCGCCGTGAAGTGGTGGGACTGGCGGCACGCTGAGGGGAGCCTTGAACCTTCGGGGGAGGTTCCGCGACTGACTTGCGGCTGCGGCGCATCGCTGGCAGCCTAGTGTCTGGTCACATCTTGGGAGTCGCGCATGTCCGGCTGGATCATCCTCGGCCTCATCGCCGCCATCGGCATCTTTGCGGTCACGCTCTATAACCGCCTGGTCGGCCTGCGCAACCAGGTGGCCAACGCCTGGAAGCAGATCGACGTGCAGCTGAAGCGCCGCTACGACCTGATCCCGAACCTGGTCGAGGTGGTGAAGGACTATATGTCCTATGAGCAGGAGACTTTGCGTCAGGTGATCGAGGCGCGCAATCGCGCCCAATCGGCCAATACCGGCGCCGTCACCCACGAATCGATCCAGGCGGAGGGCGCCTTGTCCGGCGCGCTCGGGCGGCTCTTCGCGCTCTCCGAGAACTATCCGAACCTGAAAGCCGACGGCAACGTCCAGAAGCTGATGGAAGAGCTGACCGGCACCGAGAACAAGATCGCCTTCGCCCGCCAGTTCTACAACGACAGCGCCATGAGCATGAACAACGCGGTCGAGAGCTTCCCCTCGAATCTCGTCGCGCGGCAGTTCAATTTCCAGAAGGCGGAGTATTTCGAGCTCCCCGAAGCCGAACGCGCCGCGGTGCAGCAGGTGCCGAAGGTGGATTTGAGGTAGGCGACTGGGGCGAGTGGGATAGATCGGTGCGGCGGCCACCCCTCACCCTGTCCCTCTCCCTCAAGGGGAGAGGGGACGCTGTTGCCGATACCCGGCTCAGAGCCCCTCTCCCCTTGAGGGAGAGGGGTTGGGGTGAGGGGGCGTCGATGCCGCGGTCGCTGCTGCAATGACTGACTCGACCATCACCCCACGCATCAACGCCACCGATTTCCTCGCCGCGCAGCGGGCGAATCGGCGCAATACGGTGTGGCTGATCGTCATTCTCCTGCTGCTGGGCGGCGGGTTCGGCTATGTGTTGGGCTGGGCCGGGGAGACCTATGCGACCAGCCGCTTCGAATACGTCGACCTGCTGGCTTTCTCCATGCCGGGCACGATCGGTGCCTTGATCCTGCTGTCGATCGGCGTCGGCGCCACGGCGGTCACCTTCGCCGCCGGCGACAAGGTGGTGTTGAGCCTCAACAACGCGGAGGTGGTGAGCGCCGAGCAGGAGCCGCTGCTGCACAACGTGGTGGAGGAGATGGCGATCGCCGCCGGCCTGCCCAAGCCGCGCGTCGCCATCATCGAAAGCCCGGCGATGAACGCCTTCGCCACCGGCATCTATCCGGAGAACGCGGCCATCGGCGTGACCCGCGGCCTGCTTGCCAACCTGTCGCGCGACGAGCTGCAGGGCGTGGTGGCGCACGAGATGGGCCACATCCTCAACTGGGACACCCGTTACATGACGGCGGTCGGCATCCTGGTCGGGCTGATCGCGCTCATCTCCGACGCCATCCTGCGCGCGCGCTGGCACCGCATCGGCGGGTCATCGGGGGGCCGGCGCGGCAAGGGCGGGGGCGGGGCCGCCCTCATCGTCTTCGCCGTTGTCATCATCTTCGCCATCCTGGCGCCGATCGCTGGGCGGCTGGTGCAATTCGCGGTCTCGCGCCAGCGCGAATACCTGGCCGACGCCACCTCGGTGCAATTGACGCGCAATCCGCTCGGCCTGATCGGCGCGCTGCAGAAGCTGGGCCATCAGGACAGGGCGCCGGAACTCGGCAACCGGGCCACCCAGCATCTCTTCATCGTCAACCCGATCCGCAGCTTCGGCGCCACGGCGAGTGCGCTGATGGCGACGCATCCCGACATCGAATCCCGGATCGAGCGGCTGCGGAATCTGGGGCGGATCTAGATGCCGATCAAAGGCTGCGCCAGCCGCGCCATCAGGCCGCGGAACTTGAGCGGCGCGTCGGTGACGATGAGGGCGACGCAGGTCTCGCCCTGGTCCACCACCGGGCGGTGGTCGACCGTCTCGTCGAGCTCCGCCATGTCGCCGCGGGCGAAGCGGCCGAGCTCGTCCGAATAGCTGCCGGAGAGCACCAGGGTCAGCTCGCTGCCGCGATGGGTATGCTCGGGCAGCGGCGTGCCGGGCTGCAGCCGCAGCAGCCGCGCCTGGGCGCCGCCGCCTGTCGCCAGCCGCAATTGCTGCACGCCGGGCCCGGCCATGCGCCAGCCGCCGGCGGACAGCGCCGCCTCGGCATAGCGGGCGAGCGGCCGCGGCAGGAAGGGCAGCGCCGCGGCGCGCGGTTCCATCGGCGCGGGGCGCGCGTCCGGCTCGTCCAGGCGCGCCAGCACCGCCTGCAGCCCATCCTCCGCCATCGCGGCCGGGGCGGCTGTGTCCAGGAGCGCGCCGCCGACACGCTCCGCCGCAGCGGCCATGCGCCGGCACTGCGGGCAGAGCGTCAAATGGGTGCTGACGGCGAGCGCTTCGGCCTCGCCAAGCGCGCCGGCGGCATAGCTCAGCAACAGCGCCTCGCTCGGGTGATGCTGGGGAAGTTTGCGGACCGCGTTCATCATTTTGCTCCAGCGCTCTCGCCAAGGGCACCGCGCAGGCGCGCGAAGGCAAGGCGCAGCCTGGACTTGACGGTGCCCAAGGGCAGTTTCAGCTCCGCCGCAATGGTCGAGTGCGGCTTATCCTCGAAAAAGGACATCTCGATCACCCGCGCCTGGTCCGGCGACAGCGACGTGAGCGCGGCCCGGACCATCTCCTCGGTCTGGCGGACCGAGAGCGCCGCATCGGCCCCCGGTTCGCCGTCGTTCACCAGCATCGGATCGTTGAAGTCGATCTCGGGCCGGCGTTCCTTGCGGCGGCGGTCGATATAGAGGTTGCGGGCGATGGTGAAGATCCAGGTGCCGGCCGAAGCCTTCGCCGGATCGAACAACGCCGCCTTGCGCCACACGATCAGCATGGCCTCCTGCGCCATCTCCTCCGCCGCATCGGCGCCGCCCAGGCGCAGCAGATAGGATTTCAGGCGCGGCGCGTAATGCTCGTACAGCCGGGCGAAGCTGTCGCGGTCGCCGCGCTCGGCGATGGCCCGCACCAGCTCGTCCATCGCGCGGGATGTCGCCTGGTCCTGAGCCCGGCCTGCATCGCTCTGCGCCGGGGATCTATCCATGGCGCCGGCCGCTGCCGAGACCGTCGCGACGGGGGCGATGCCGGCCACCGGTCGACGCGCGGGCAAGGGCCGGGCGGCCCTCCCCCCCAGCTTCATCAACCCGTTCGGTGCGGCCAGACTGATCACGAAGCATCTACGACGCCTCCCCGGCGGCGGATCACCGCCCCGCCGAAACAGATTCCACGTTCGATCAGCTTGTTGCAACCTCCACCCAGCTTCCCGCCCAAGTGATCCAAGTCGCGGCCAAGCCCGTAATGTGGTCATGGGTTAGGCCAAGCGCGGCCCGACCACAGGTCGAAGGGGTTCCAGGAGCAGATGTCCGAGATCGACGCGCCGGCGCTGCCGCACGCCACCTTCGCTCCGTCCTCCCAACGCCGCCTGAACATCGCCGTCATCGGCTCCGGCATCGCCGGCATGTCGGCCGCGTGGCTGCTGAGCCGGCGCCACCAGGTGACGGTGTTCGAAAAGGAAGGCCGGCTCGGCGGGCATTCCAACACCGCGGAACTGGACCTGGGCGGGAAACCAATCGCCGTCGATACCGGCTTCATCGTCTACAACGAACGCAACTATCCGAACCTGACGGCGCTGTTCGCCCATCTCGGCGTGCCGACCAAGGCAAGCGAGATGTCCTTCGCGGTGTCGCGCGACCGCGGCGCGCTGGAATATTCCGGGACCGACCTTGCCGGCCTGTTCGGCCAGCGCCGCAACGCCGTGCGGCCGCGCTTCTGGGCCATGCTCCGCGACATCCTGCGCTTCTATCGCGAGGCGCCGCGCGATTTGTCGCTGGGCCGCCTGGAGGGCATCACGCTCGGCGCCTACCTGGCGCAGCGGAAATATTCGGAGGCCTTCATCGAGGACCACCTGCTGCCCATGGCGGCGGCGATCTGGTCCTCGCCGCTCGCCGAGATGCGCAACCATTCCGCCGCCGGGATCGTCCGCTTCTTCGACAATCACGGCCTCTTGAAGCTGGACGACCGGCCGATCTGGCGCACGGTCGACGGCGGGTCGCGGGAATACGTGAAGCGGCTGACCGCCGACTACGCCGACCGCGTGCGGCTCGGCAATGCCGCGCGCCGCGTGATCCGGCGCGGGCGCGGCGCCTGGATCGAGGATTCCCAGGGCACCCTGGCGCATTTCGACCACGTGGTGATCGCCACCCATTCCGACGAGGCGCTGGCGCTGCTTGACGCGCCCACGCCGCTGGAGCGCGAGTTGCTGGGCGCCATCCGCTACCAGGCCAATCCGGCGGTGCTGCACCAGGATGCCGGCTTCATGCCGCGCCGCCGCCGCGTCTGGTCGAGCTGGAACTATTTGCGCGACGGCACGGCGGATGCGGCGCGCAGCGTCTTCGTCACCTATTGGATGAACCGGCTGCAGGGCATCGACCCGGCACAGCCGCTCTTCGTCACCTTGAACCCGCCGCGCGAGCCGGCGAAAGGTACTGTGCTCGGCACCTACACCTACTATCATCCGCTGCTGGACGCGACGGCGGCGCAGGCGCAGAAGCGCCTGTGGCAGCTGCAGGGCCGGCACAACACCTGGTTCTGCGGCGCCTATTTCGGCGCCGGCTTCCACGAGGACGGCTTGCAGGCGGGGTTGGCGGTGGCGGAACAGCTCGGCGGCGTGCGGCGACCCTGGGAGGTGGCGGGCGAATCCGATCGCATCGCCCTCCTGCCCGATTACCGCGAGGCGGCGGAATGAGCCCGCTGCGCTCCGGCCTTTTCGTCGGCAAGGTCTGGCACCGGCGCTGGAAGCCGAAGGCGCATCGCCTCGACTACCGCGTCTTCGCGGCGCTGATCGATCTCGACGAGCTGCCGGTTTTGGCCAGCCGATCGCGAATTTTCTCGCACAACCGGTTCAATCTGTTCAGCCTGATGGACCGGGATTTCGGCCCCGGCGACGGCGCGCCGCTGAAGCCCTGGGTCGCTGCGCAACTGCGCGCGGCCGGCTTGCCGGCGGACGACCTGCGGGTCGAGCTGCTGTGCTATCCGCGCATGTTCGGCTACGCCTTCAACCCGCTCAGCGTCTATTTCTGCCGCCGGGCGGGGGATGGCGCGCTGATTGCCATCCTCTACGAGGTGCACAACACCTTCGGCCAGCGCCATTGCTACCTGATCCCCGCCGCGGCGGCGGACGGCGTGGTCCGGCAGACCTGCGCCAAGAGCTTCTACGTCTCCCCCTTCATCGACATGCAGGCGACCTATCATTTCCGCATCCTCCCGCCAGCCGTCGCCCCGGCTGCGGGAGACCGGCTGGCCGTCGTTATCCACCAGACCGATCCGGCGGGCAGGCTGCTCGACGCCTCCTTCATGGCGACCCGGCGGGCGTGGGGCGACGCGGCTCTCTTGAGTTTGCTGGCGAGTCATCCTCTAATGACCCTGAAAGTGATCGCCGGCATCCATTGGGAAGCGCTGAAACTCTGGCTGAAGGGCATCAAACTGGTGTCCCGGCCCGCGCCGCCCGCGGATCTGGTGAGCATCATCAGCCGGGGGACGGGGACTGGAGATGACTGGGTCGAACACAGGGACGAACAGCGACAACCGGCCGCTCGGGCGGCTTGACGGCGGCGCGGCCGAGACGGCGCAGCAATCCTCCGGGCGGGGGATTTCCGGCTTCTGGCCGCGCATCCTCGCTTCCGCCGTGCGCCGCATGGCGGCGGGGCAGCTGACCCTGATCGGCCCCGATGGCAAGGCCGAGGTGATTTCCGGCCAGGCGCCCGGCCCGCAGGCGACCCTCGCCATCCGCCATCCCCGCGCCGTGCGCCGCCTGCTGGCCGGCGGCGATGTCGGCTTCGCCGAGGCCTATCTCGACGGCGATTGGGAAAGCCCGAACCTGGCCGCGCTCATCGAGCTGGCCGCGCGCAACGAGCACGCCATGTCGGAGGCGACGCGCGGCCTCGGCATCATGCGCACCTGGCACCGGCTGCGCCATCTGCTGCGGCCCAATTCGCGCACCGGCGCGCGGCGCAACATCGCCGAGCATTACGACCTCGGCAACGATTTCTACCGCCTGTGGCTGGACCCGACGATGACCTATTCCTCCGCCATCTTCGGCGATGGGCAGAAGGATCTCTCGGCGGCGCAGATGGCGAAATATGGCCGCATGGCGCAGAGCCTGGAGCTGCAGCCGGGGCACAAGGTGCTGGAGATCGGCTGCGGCTGGGGCGGCTTCGCCGAATTCGCCGCCGGCACCTATGGCTGCAAGGTCACCGGCATCACGCTGTCGCAGGAGCAGCAGAAATTCGCCCGCGAGCGCGTCGCCAAGGCCGGCCTCGCCGACAAGGTCGATATCGAGCTCATCGACTACCGCGACGTCGATGGCAGCTTCGACCGCATCGCCTCGATCGAGATGTTCGAGGCGGTGGGCGAGGCGCATTGGCCGGTCTTCTTCGAGAAGGTGCGCAACCTGCTGTCGCCGGGCGGGCTCGCCGCGCTGCAGGTGATCCTGATCGAGGAGGCGCGCTTCGACCTCTACCGGCGCAGCGCCGATTTCATCCAGCGCTACGTCTTCCCCGGCGGCATGCTGCCCTCGCACACCGCCTTCAACCGGGCGGCGGAGGCGGCGCGGCTGAAGATCGACGAGGCCTATCATTTCGGCCTCGACTACGCGCGCACGCTGGCGGAATGGCAGGCCTCCTTCCAGCAGGCCTGGCCGCGCGTGGCGGCGCTCGGCTTCGATGCGAAGTTCAAGCGGTTGTGGGAGTACTACCTCGCCTATTGCGAGGGTGGCTTCCGCGCCGGCAGCATCGACGTCGCGCAATACCGGCTGAAGCGGGCGTGACCGCGCGGCCACCGGATTCCCCGCGGCTTCCGCTCTGGCTTCTCCTGGTCTATGGCCTGCCGGCGCTGGCGCTGGCCATCCCGACCATCCCCGTCTACGTGCAACTGCCGAGCTTCTACGCGACCGAGATCGGCCTGTCGCTCGGCGCCGTCGGCGGCGCCCTGCTGGCGGCGCGGCTGCTCGACGTGGTGACCGACCCGCTGATCGGTGTCCTCAGCGACGCGCGCCCCACGCGCTTCGGCCGGCGCAAGCCGTGGATCGCGCTTGGTGCGCTGCTCGGCGGCTATGCCATGATGCAGCTTTTCCTGCCGCCGCCGGGCGCCAGCCCCGCCTACCTGCTGCTGTGGGCGGCGCTGCTCTATCTGGGCTGGACCCTGGTGGCGATTCCCTATGCCGCCTGGGGTGCCGAGCTCTCCGCCGATTACCATGAGCGGGCGCGCATCACCTCGTTGCGCGAAGGGGCCAGCCTGCTGGGCGTGCTCGCGGCCGGCGCCCTCCTGGCCGGCGGGCCGCAGTTCGGCTGGTCGCCCGCCGATACCCAGGCCTCGGTCGGCTTCGCCGCCATCCTCATCGGCGCGCCGACCCTGGCGCTGCTGCTCTGGCTGGTGCCGGAAACGCGCGCGCCGGCCGTGGGGCCCGTCAGCCCGAAGCTTGGGGCGCTGCTGGGCGGGCTGCAGCGCAACCCGCCCTTCCTGCGCCTGATCCTGGCCTGGCTCCTGAACGGCCTCGCCAACGGCCTGCCGGCGGCGCTGTTCCCGCTTTATCTGCGCCACGTCCTGCAGGTGGGTGAACACCTGCAAGGCATGCTGATCTTCGCCTATTTCGCCAGCGGCATCGCCGCCATCCCGCTCTGGCTGCGCTTGAGCCGCCGCATCGGCAAGCATCGCAGCTGGTGCGCCGCCATGGTGCTGTGCTGCGCCGCCTTCATTCTGGTGCCGTTCCTCGCGCCGGGGGAGTGGCAGCTCTTCCTCGTCGTCTGCCTGGTGACCGGGGCGGCGCTCGGCGCCGATCTGGCGCTGCCGCCGGCGCTGCAGGCGGATGTGGTGGATTACGATTCCTGGAAATTCGGCCGGCCGCGCGCCGGGCTGTTGTTCGCGCTCTGGAGCATGGCCTCGAAGCTCGCCTTGGCGGCCGCCGTTGGGATCGCGTTCCCGGCGCTGGATCTGCTCGGCTTCGACGCCACGGCGGCGGAGAACACGCCGCGGGCGTTGCTGTCGCTGGTGGTGATCTATGCCCTCGTCCCGGTCGTAATCAAGCTCATAACGGTCACCTTGGTCTGGAACCACCCGCTGACAAGCCGGCGCCACAGGGCGATCCGGCACCGGCTGGCGCGGCGGTCCTGACCGGACCTTTCACTGCGGAACGGGCGATGGCATCGGCAAGAGCGGCTTTCGCGGCGACATTGCTGTTGCTGGTCGGCCTGACGGGATGCGGCGGCATGAAGCCGGAACAATTCGCGGCGGCGGAGCCTAAGCTCCGCGTCGAAGAGTATTTCCTGGGCCAGACCCGAGGCTGGGGCATTTTCGAGGATCGCTTCGGCGATCTGCGACGACAATTCGTTGTCGACATCGACGGTGCGTGGCAGGGCGATACCTTCGTCATGGAGGAGCGGTTCCTCTACGCGGACGGCGAGACCGAAACCCGCACCTGGCGCATCGCCAGGCTGGACGACGACCGCTATGAGGGCCGTGCCGGCGACGTGATCGGCGTCGCCGAGGGCCGCGCCGCCGGCAACGCGCTCAACTGGCGCTACGAGATGGATCTGAAAGTCGGCGACGGCACCTGGCGGGTGAAGTTCGACGATTGGATGTTCCTGCAGCCCGACGGGATCCTGGTGAACCGGGCGCGGGTCAGCAAATGGGGCATCGCGATCGGCGAGGTGACCCTGATGTTCCAGCGCTGGCCGCGCCAGCAGCAAGCGGCGGGGCCGATACCCAGCTGGGCCACGGGGCTCATCCTGCCGCGAGCCGTCGCCGAATGAGCCGCAGCACACTGCCGAGCAGCGGCAGCTTCTCGTAGAACTGCCGGCCGGAATCCCAGTAATCGACATGGCTCGCCACCTTGCCGTCGGCGGCGAAGCGCAGCTCGCTCATCCCCTCGATGACCCATTCCGCGCCGCCATTCTTGCCGCGCGCGGTGAAGCGCCAGCGCAGGAAGCAGACGTCGCCGCCCCAGGCCCGGTGGGTGACGGCGAAGCGCGGCTCCGCCAGGTCGGCGAACATCTTCGCCAGGATCCGCCGCATCGGCTCGATGCCGGTCACGTCGTTGAACGGGTCGACGAAATGGATCTCCGGCGTGACCAGCTCGGTCAGGCGCGCCAGGCTCTCCGGCGTCATGGTCTCGTAGAACCGGATATAGGCCTCGGCCATATCGGCGGGCTTGTTCATCGGCGCACCAGGCGGCGGGTGATCCGGAAATAGAGCGAATAGGGCAGCAGGCGCAGCAGCTTCATCAGGCGCACGAAGGTGCCGGGGAAGGCGATCTCGAAGCGGTCGCTGCGCAATCCGCGCAGGATCGCCTCGGCGGCCTCTTCGGCGGAGATCAGGAACGGCATCTCGAAATCATTCCTGTCGGTGAGCGGCGTCTTCACGAATCCCGGATTGATGAGCTGCAGGATCACGCCCTTTTCCAGGAGCTCCGGCCGCAGCGCCTCGGCCAAGTTGATCAGCGCCGCCTTGCTGGCGCCATAGGCGGCGGCGCTGGGCAATCCGCCATAGCCGGCGAGCGAGGCGACGATGGCCACCCTGCCCGCGCCGCGCGCGATCAGCAAGGGCAGGACCGCCTCCAGTCCATTGGCGACGCCCATCACGTTGATGTCGAGCAGGCGCCGGACCGTGGCGGCGGAGAATTTGTCGGCCGGCATGGGCTCATGGGTGCCGGCATTCAGCACCGCGAGGTCGATGCGGCCGAAATCGCGCTCGATCGCTGCCACGCAATCGGCGACCGCCTGGCGGTCGGTCACGTCAACCGGAAAGGCGCGGATGTCGCCGGGGAGGCCGCGGGCTTCCGTGCAGAGGCTGGCAAGCGCCTCGGCCCGCCGCGCGCTGGCGGCGACGCGCCAGCCCTCGCGGGCCAGGCGCAGGGCCACCGCCCGTCCGATCCCGGCGCTCGCTCCCGTCAGCCAGACTAGACCCGGTTGTACGGTCACTCGCGCGCGGAAAGCTCGGTGGGGCCGCCGCATGCACGGCAGACATATTCGATGGTGGAGCCGTCCTCCGCCGGGAAGCGCAGCTTCACCCAGCGGCCGGCGGCATCGTACCAGGCCTCGACCGCGAGGTCGCCGGCATAGACGAAGCGGCGGGCGTCGCGCGCACCGTCGCCGAGCGTCACCGTCTCCACGCCGGCATCGGTCACGGTCACCCGGTTGGGATTGCCGGTCAGCGTGTTGAGCAGCTGCGGCGCGGCGAGCTGCGCCATGTTCCAATGCGTGGTGGGCAGGGTCCGCGGCTCCGCCAGCCACTCGCCCTGCGTCCCGCGGACGCTGAGCATGTCACCGTCGCGCCGGGCCTCGACGCGGCTGAAATCGCCGTTGTCGTTGGTGGCGGCGTAGAGGGCGCTCAGCGACCCGCCGCGCCAGTGCTCGAGCGACTGATAGCGGAAATCATACGCTTTGAGGAACAGCAGCTCGACCTCGATCTCGGAGCGGGATTCGACCTGCAGCACATCGGCGGCGCGGCGGAACCGCACCACATGCTGGCCGACCTTTTCGCCGTCGCGCAGCACGTCGAAGCGGATTTCCTCGCCGTAGATCCGCAGCGGGTCGATCTGGCCGGGCAGGGCGATGGGCTCGGCCCACGCCAGGCTGGGCAGGGTGACGGTCCCCGCGGCAAGCAGGGCGAAGGCGGTCATGATCCCCTGAATCAGGCGAATGCGGCGCATGGCGTCCCTCACGCTCCAGTCTCGATGTTGGGCCGGTTCGGGTCTGCGCAGTCCGGTCCTTTGACTTATACGGGGGTGGCGGTCGCACGGATCAGAGGGCGAAGGTCAGGGAGCGGGGGTCAGGGGGCGGAGCGCCGCGCCCCTTCGGTTCCGGCGCCGGCCGTCGCGAGGATGAGGTCCGCCGCCCGCCGCCGGCTGTCGGCGGCGGCGAGGTCCCGGCTCAGCTGGGTCAGGCGGCGCTTCATCGCCGCGTCGCCCAGCAGAGTGCGGATGGCGGCCAGCAGATCCGGCCCGGTCCAGTCATAGCGCGGCAGCTTGGCTCCGAGGCCGAGCTCGCTGACGCGCTGGGCGTTGTCGTGGCCGTCCCAGCAATAGGGCATGACCAGGGAAGGCTTGCCGAAGCTCAGCGCCTCGTTCAGCGAATTGTTGCCGCCGTGGTGGATGAACAGGTCGACCTGCGGGATGACCGCGGGCTGCGGGTACCAGTATTCCAAATGCACATTGTCGGGGACGTGCTCGTAGCTGTCCTTGTACGGGCCGACCGACATCAGCACGCGATAGGGCGCCGCGGCGAAGGTCTCGATCAGGCGCCGGAACAAATCGGTGTCGGCGGCGCCCAATGACCCGAAGCCGACATAGATGAGCGGCTTGTCGTTGTGCTTCGGGAAGAACGGCAAATCATAGGGCGCCTCGCTCCGCACCGCGCCGCCGATATAGGCGAACAGCCGGGGATCGAGCGGCTGGCGGCGCTGATAGGCGATCGCTTGCGGGGTGAGCAGCAGATTGAGCCAGGGGGATGGCTGCAGGAATTCCCCCGGCGCCATCTTCGCCTCGCCGACCGAGACCAGGAAGGCGTTGTAGCGCTCATGCACCGGCTTCAGCGCGCCAACATATGCGGCGCGGAAATCCGCCCAGCCGCTCTGGTCGGCCGCGGGCAATCCTGACGTGTAGGGCGGCACGTTCGCGTCCGGGATTTCCGTCTCGGCGCAGGAGACGATGCGCACCCAGGGGCAGCCGGCGCGGCCGATGGCCGGGAAATAGACCACGTTGTCGAGGCAGACGATGTCCGGCTTCAGCTGCGCCAGCGCCTTTTTCAGGGCCGGCTCGGCATGGATGGCGCTGTCGACGATGGCGTTCCACGCCGGCACCTCGTAGGTCGCGATCTGCTCCAGGGGCGAGAGGTGGAAATGCGGCCGGTGCTGGTCGATGAAGCGCTGCCAGAAATCGGCGATCTCGGCCTCGGATTTCAGCGGCGAGAGCGCCACCGGCAGCTCCTCGAAGCCGTAGTTGCGGAACATGCCGGCGAAGCCCGGATCGCACAGGAAGACCGGCCGGTGGCCCATGTCGCGCAGCTCCTGCGCGATGGCCACGCAATTGAGCGAGGCGCCATAGGCGGCCTCCGGCAGGAAGGCGATGGTGCGCGGCCTCTCCATCTGCGTCATACCGCCCGCCGCAGCCCGCCCAGCATCGGCGGGGCGCCGCGGTTGACGAAGCCGGGCCGGGCGCGCAGCGAAGCCGCCAGGTGTTCGCGCATCAGCGTTGCCGCGCGCGCGAGGTCGCCGGCCTCGACGGCGTCGAGGATCGCCAGATGCTCGCGGCAGGATTCGACGAGCCGCGGCGGCGGCACCTGCATGGAGGAGGTGGCCAGGCGCCGCAGCCGGCTTTGCCGGCGGATCGCGTCGGCGAGGAAGCGGTTCTGCGAAGCTTCTCCCATCGCCTCGTGAAAGGCGATGTCAGTATCGAGCACCCGCTTCATGTCGAGTGCGGCCGGGCCTTGCAGGATCATCTCGTTGAGCGCCAGGCGCAGCTCGCGCGCCCGGGCGCGGTCCAGCGCGAAGCCCGGCTGCTCGAAGGCGGCCGGCTCCAGCACCAGACGGAAGCGGTGGCTTTCCTCCTGCGAGCGCAGGGAATCGAGCGCCGGCAGGAACACCCAGCGCTGGCCCAGCGCGCGCTCGACGATGCCCTCCTGCTGCAGCCGGGTGAGCGCCCGCATCGCCTCAGGCCGGCTGACGCGGTAGCGCTTCATCAGCCGCGCGGCGGTCACCTCGCTCTCCAGGCGCTTGGAGAAGCGGTCGCGCAGGATGGCGGCATGGAGGCCCGTCTGCTCGGGGGCGTCCGCCGTGGCCTGCAGATCGCCGGCCACGAAAAAGCCGCGCCGGTCGCGCCGCTCGAGCAATCCGCGCTGTACCAGCAGGGTCAGCGCCGCACGGACCGGCGTGCGCGAGACGTGGAAGGCTTCGGTAACCAGCCGCTCGGGGACATGGTCGCCGGGCTTCAGATCCTGCCGCCGCAGCCACAAGGCCAGGCGCTCCGCCAGTTCGACCTGGGCGCGAGGCTGCGCGGTCGGGCGGTGGGGCGGGGCTGTGCGGCGGGGTGTCGACACGATTGTATTATCTCACGCAATTATACAGTCTTGGCGCTTGACGTATTTTCTAACACAAAAATACAATCGCGCCAATGAAACGGCGGATGCCCGATCGGGACACTCCGTCACGGGGCTCAAAACAGGGAGGCTTCACCATGCGTGCAGGGTTGTTGCGGGCGGCGGCGCTCGCTTGCGTGATGTCGGCGTTCGGCGGCACCGCCTTCGCCGAAGGCAAGATCGTCATCTCCAACTGGGACGGCTACATGCCGCCGGAATTGCTGGAGGCCTTCACCAAGGAGACCGGCATCGCGGCGGAGATGTCGGTGCACGCCACCAACGAAGAGATCATGGGCAAGGTGACCGCCGGCGGCGGCCAGGGCTATGACGTGCTGTTCGTCTCCTCGCCCTTCGCCGAGGCGCTGAAGAAGCTCGACCTCATCGCCGAGCTCGATCCGGCGAAGATCCCGAATCTGGCGAACCTCTATCCGGAGGCGCGGAACCTCTCCTACGACCCGGGCAATCACTTCTCAGTGCCCTATGCCTGGGGCACCACGGGTCTCTGCTATCGCAGCGACCTGGTCGCGGCGGAGCCGACCAGCTGGATGGACATGCTGAAGCCGGCCGATGCGCTGAAGGGCAAGATCACCATGCTGAAGACCGACCGCTGGCTGATGGCGGCCGGCTTGAAGGCACTCGGCTATTCGGTGAACTCGGTCGACGAGGCCGAGGTCGGCAAGGCGAAGGAATTGCTGACCGAGGCGAAGAAATCGCTGCTCGCCTATGACGACACCACCTTCTATTCCAAGCTCGTCTCCGGCGAAGCGAGCCTGGTGCATGCCTGGGACGGCTGGTGCAATTACGGCATCGCCGAGAATGCGGCGATCAAGTTCGTGGTGCCGAAGGAAGGCAGCGACATGTGGGTCGACACCATGACGGTGACCAAGGCCTCGGAGAACAAGGACGGCGCCATGGCCTTCATCAACTACGTGCTGCGCCCCGACGTGCACGCCTGGGTCGCCAACAACATCCTCTACAAGGTGCCGAACCAGAAGGCGATGGAAACCCTCGACCCGGCGCTGATCGCGCAGTACCCGAATATCGGCATGTCGCCGGCCGACCTGATGAAACAGGAACAGCTCCGCGACCTGGGCGACGGGCAGAAGCTCTACACCCAGACGGTGACCGAGATTACGTTCCAGTAAGTGCTGTTTCTTCGCGTGTGGTAGGGCGACTGTGCCCCATGTTATGCACCGGCGCTGCAACGAACTCGCTGAGCCCCTTCCCCCCTTGCGGGGGAAGGTGGGGAAGGGGGGTGTTGCAGCGCCAGGTATTCCCTCAGGGAGTCCTCGCTTAGTATCGCCTCCGGCGATGGCGCGCCCGCAGGCGCGCACCCCCCTTCCGGCTACGACTCGGCTCACTTTGTTCGCCAAGTCTCCGCTGCCTTCCCCCGCAAGGGGGGAAGGGAATCTTGTGCTGGTTCAACCATGAACCTGTCCCGCCGCACCATCCTGCTCGCTCCCGGACTGGGCTATCTCGCCCTGTTCCTGGTGCTGCCGTGCCTGATCATCTTCGCCTATTCGCTGTTCGAGCGCGGCACCTATGGCGGCATCGACTACACGCTGACGGCCGGCAATTACCTGCGCGCCGGCTCGTCGCTCTTCGCGCGCATCTTCCTGGATTCGGTGCGCATCGCCGGCACGGCGACGCTGGTCGCGCTGCTGATCGGCTATCCGGCCGCCTATGCCATCGCCGCGGCGCCACGCAACCAGCAGATGGCGCTGCTGGTGCTGGTGATGCTGCCGTTCTGGAGCAACTACCTGATCCGCACCTATGCCTGGATCGTGCTGCTCAACAATGAAGGCCTGATCAACCGCGGCCTGGAATCGATGGGCGTGATCCAGGAGCCGCTGCCGCTGCTCTACAACGAATTCGCCGTCGTGCTGGGTCTGGTCTACAACTACGTGCCGTTTGTCATCCTCGCGCTCTACAGCTCGATCTCGCGCCTCGGGCCGGAACTGCGCGAGGCCTCCTTCGATCTCGGCGGCTCGTCCTGGACCACCTTCCGGCGCGTGACCCTGCCGCTGACCGTGCCGGGCATCGCCGCGGGCGCCGTCTTCGTCTTCGTGCTCTCCATCGGCAATTTCGTCACGCCGGATCTGCTCGGCGGCGGGCAGCGGCCGATGCTGGGCAACCTCATCTACAGCCAGTATCTCTCGGCCCGCGACTGGCCGATGGGATCGGCCCTCGGCTTCATCCTGGTTCTCATCATGCTGGCGCTGCTGTTCGGCCAGGCGGTCTTCGCCCATCGCGCTGCGGGCGAGGTGGAGGCGCGCGGCGTGCCGGCGGGAGCGCCGCGATGAGGACTGATCCGATCCGCCTGTGGCTCAACGCCCATCTCGGCCTCGTCTATGTCTTCCTCTATGTGCCGATCCTGGTGCTGATCGTGCTCTCCTTCAACAAGAGCGGATTGCCGACCACCTGGACCGGCTTCTCCACCGAATGGTACGGCAAGCTGGCGGGCAACCCGAAGATCCTCGCCGCCGCCGGCAATTCGCTGATCGTCGCGGTGGCCTCGACCCTCATCTCCACCTTCATCGGTACGCTGCTGGCGATGGGGATGGAGGAGGGCAAGCCGAATCCCTATCTCGACGCGCTGGTCGCGGCGCCCATGATCATTCCCGACATCGTGCTGGCGATCGCGCTGCTCTCCTTCTACACGCTCTTGAACATGAGCCTGGGGCTGCAGAGCATCGTGCTGTCGCACGCCGTCTTCAACATCGCCTTCGTCTGCACCGTGGTCCGTACGCGGCTCAAGAACTTCGACCGCTCGATCGTCGAGGCCTCGATCGATCTCGGCGCGAGCGAGGTGACGACCTTCCGCCGCGTGACGCTGCCGGTGATCGCGCCCGGCGTCGTCGCGGCGGCTTTGCTCTCCTTCACCCTCTCCATCGACGAGTTCATCATCGCCTATTTCACCGCCGGGGCCGGGCAAGGCTCCACCACCTTCCCGATGCAGATCTACGCCATGATCCGCTTCGGCGTGACGCCGGAGATCAACGCCATCGCCACCATCGTCATCGGCTTCTCCTTCCTCCTGGTGCTGCTGTCGCAGCGCCTGAACCGGGAGGCCGCATGACCAGGTCGCTGCTGGAAATCCAGGGTATCACCAAGCGATTCGGCCCGGTCACCGCGGTCGACAAGCTGAGCCTGACGGTGAACGATGGCGAATTCTTCGCCATCCTCGGCCCCTCGGGCTGCGGCAAGACCACCCTGCTGCGCGTCGTCGCCGGATTCGAGACGCCGGACGAAGGCCGCGTGGTGCTGGCCGGCGCCGACATCACCGAGCTCAAGGCCAACCGGCGGCCGGTCAACCTCATGTTCCAGTCCTACGCGCTGTTTCCGCATATGAGCGTCGCCGGCAATGTCGCCTATGGATTGGAGATGGAGGGCGTGCGGGGCGCGGAGCTCGGCCGCCGGGTCGACGAAGCGCTGGCGCTGGTCCGCATGTCGGATTACGCGCGGCGCAAGCCGGGGCAGCTTTCCGGCGGCCAGAAGCAGCGCGTGGCCCTCGCCCGCGCCTTGGTGAAGCGGCCGAAGGTGCTGCTGCTCGACGAGCCCTTGGGCGCGCTCGACCGCAAGCTGCGCGAGCAGATGCAGATCGAATTGAAGAAGCTGCAGCAGGACAGCGGCATCGCCTTCGTCGTTGTGACCCACGACCAGGAGGAGGCGCTAACCCTCGCCGACCGCATCGCCCTGCTAGATCGCGGCCGCATCGTGCAGCTGGACACGCCGCGCGCGCTCTATGACCGCCCGGCCAGCCGCTTCGCCGCCGATTTCATCGGGCTGATGAACTTCGTCGAAGGCACGGCGAACGGCACAGGCTTCACGGTGAAGAACATCGGCACTTTGCCGGCACCGGCTGGCAGCGGTTCGCTGCTGGCGATCCGGCCCGAACGGGTGCGCTTGTCGGACCAGGCCGAGAGCGGCGCCATCGCCGGCCAAATCGAGGGCGCCGCCTTCCTGGGCCAGGACGTGATCGCACATGTCGCCGTGCCCGGATTGGAGCGGCCGATCATCGCGCGCCTCGCCGCCGGCCATGCGCTGGCGGCGCGCTTGGCGCGCGGACAGAACGTGTGGCTGAGCTGGCAGGCCGATCAGGCCGTGCTGCTGCAAGATTGAGTGTAGGGAGGATTTGATGGGCAAGACGATCGTATTGTTCCCCGAGGCCGCGTTTGGGCCGGCGCTGAATTGCGTCGGCATCGCGCAGCAATTGAAGAAGGACGGCCACAACCCGGTCTTCGTCTGTGACCGCGGCTTCAAGGGCGTGTTCGAGAAATACGGCTTCGAGGAGAATTTGGTCGACATGTCCGGCGGCATGTCGGACGAGGAGATCGCCAAGTTCTGGGCCAACTTCATCGCCGAGAAGAAGCCGCATTTCCGCCTCTCCCCCATCGACCAGTTGCCGACCTACGTCATCCCGGTCTGGGAGGCGATCGTCGATTCCGCCATCATCGCCGAGGATGCGCTGAACGCCCATCTGCAGCGCATCAAGCCGGATTTGGTCGCGGTCGACAACGTGATCCTGTTCCCGGCGATCAAGCGCGCCGGCTGCCCCTGGGTCCGCATCATCTCCTGCTCGGAGAACGAGATTCCCGATCCGGACATCCCGCCGCATCTCTCCGGCTGCCACGAGAACGACAAGGCGGGCTTCAAGGCCTTCGAGGACCGTTTCCTCGAGCTGGTGAAGCCGACCCATGCGCGGTTCAACGAATTCCTGGCCAAGGTCGGCCACGCGCCCTATCCGCTGGGCGAGTTCTTCGAGGCCTCGCCGTCGATGAATTTGCTGCTCTATCCGAAGCCGCTCGCCTTCAAGCGCCGGCACCCCCTGGACCCGAAGCGCTTCCAGTACCTGGAAGGTTGCGTGCGCGACGAGGGCAAATACGAGGTGCCGCAATTCAAGACCAACAACGACAAGCCGCTGATCTATGTCAGCTACGGCTCGCTGGGCGCCGCCGATGTCGAGCTCTACCAGCGCATGATCGCGCTCTTCGCCAAGCTGCCCTACCGGTTCCTGATGAATGTCGGCGACTATATCGGCGAATACAAGGACGTGCCCGGCAACGTACACCTGGAGTCGTGGTTCCCGCAGCCGGCGGTCATTCCGCACGTGTCGCTGTTCATCCATCACGGCGGCAACAACTCGTTCAACGAGGCTTTGTTCTTCGGCAAGCCGGCCATCATCATGCCGTTCTGCTGGGACGGACTGGACAACGCCGCGCGCATCCACGACACCGGATATGGCGACCAGCTGCCGCGCTACACCTGGACCGACGAGCAGCTGAGCGGCATGATCGCGCGGCTCATCTCCGACCAGGGCATGAAGAAGCGCCTGGCCGAGGTCGCGAAGCACATGCAATCGGCCAAGGGCACGATAAAGGCGGCCAACATCCTGGCCGAGATCGCGACCACGGGGAGCTTCAAGCCGTGACCGACACGCAGAGATCCTCGGCGCCGCACATCTACAATGCGCTCACCTTCAACGACCTCGCCGATTGGGGCGTGCAGCCGGATTGCACCGCCGGCCCGTCCAAGTCGAGCGGCCGCCTGCTGTTCAAGGGCCCGAACAACGAGCCGGAAACGGGGCTATGGGTGGTGACGCCGGGCGCCTGGCCTTTGTCGATCCCGCGCGACGAGTTCTGCCATTTCATCGCCGGCCGCGCCACCTACACGCGCGACGACGGCGAGGTGATCGAGGTGCGGCCCGGCACCTGCGTGCATTTCAATGCCGGGTGGAAGGGCACCTGCGTGGTGCACGAGACTTTGCGCAACGTCTACATGCTGCGCTGAATTCAGTTGGAGTGACGAGTTATGAAAACGCCTGTTCTCTACGACCCGAAGACCGTAACCGAGCTCAAGGATTGGGGCGTGATCCCGACCATGATCGAGGGCGCTTCGCACACCTCCGGCGTGCTGCTGCACAAGGGGCCGAATGGCGAGAACGAGACCGGCATCTGGGTCTGCACGCCCGGTTTCTGGAACTGCCACGTGACGCGCGACGAGTTCTGCCACTTCCTCTTGGGGCGCTGCACCTACACGCACGAATCCGGCGAAGTGATCGAGATCCGGCCTGACACCATCGCCTTCTTCCCGCAAGATTGGAAAGGCACCTGCCGGGTGCATGAAACCGTGCGCAAGGTCTACATGATCCGATGAGCTTCGATCCTTCCGCCGGGCACATCTATACCGGTGGCGCGTTCCATCACGCGCCGGGCGCCAGCCTGCAGGACGTGATCAACCCCGCCGATCTCTCGCTGGTGGGCCGCATCTCGCTCTGCGGCGCGGCGCAGATCGACGCGGCGTTGGAAGCGGCCGTGGTGGCGCAGCGCGGCTGGGCGATGGTCGACGGCAAGAGCCGCGCCGCCGCCTTGCATCGAATCGCCGACGCGATGGAGAAGGGCGCCCAGGGCGAGATTGCCCGATTGATGACGCTCGAAATGGGCAAACCCTACAGCGAGGCCGTGGGCGAGCTGATGAATGTCGGCTCGATCTTCCGCTACTACGCCGAGATCGCGCGCGACGATGGCGGCTTCCTGGCCGGGCCGACCGCGCCGGGTTCGCTGCAATACGCCAAGTATTTCCCCTACGGGATCAGTGCCCACATCCTGCCCTTCAACTTCCCCATCGTGCTGATGGCCTTCACCGTGGCGGCTTCGCTTGCCGCCGGCAATGCGGTGGTGATCAAGCCGGCCCCGGCCACCTCGCTCTGCACGCTCAAATTCATGGAGCATTTCGCCGGCCTGCCGGCGGGTCTCGTCTCCTGCGTCACCGGCGGCGCCGAGACCGCGCAGGCGCTGATCGCCGACGAACGGGTGAAGGTCGTCGCCTTCACCGGCAGCGTCGAGGCGGGCCAGAAGGTGGCGGCGGCCTGCGGCGAGCGGCTGAAGCCCTGCGTGATCGAGGCGGGCGGCAGCGATCCGCTGATCGTCATGGACAGCGCCGATCCGGACGTGGCCGCCGCCGCGGCGGTCACGGCGGCGTTCCATCTGTCGGGCCAGGTCTGCACCGCGACCGAGCGCGTGCTGGTGCATGAGAAGATCCACGATGCCTTCGTCGACCGGCTGGTGGCGCGGACCAGGGAACTGCGCGTCGGGCCGGGCCTGACCAACGTGGAGATCGGCCCGCTGGTGAGCCAGGCGGCGCGCGACAAGGTGATGCGCCTGGTCGACCAGGCGGTGGCGCAGGGTGCCAAGGTCGCCTGCGGCGGTGGGATTCCCAAGGGCCGCAATGTCGGCTGGTATTACGAGCCCACGGTGCTGACCGGCGTGACGCCGGACATGGCCATCGTGCGCGCGGAGCTGTTCGGCCCGGTTGCGCCGGTGCTCAAGGTGAAGAGCCTCGACGAAGCCATCGGCTTGGCGAATGCCTCGCGCTACGGCCTGGGCGCCGCGATCTACACCAACAAGCTCGACGAGGCGATGGCCGCGACCGAGCACCTGGAATGCGGGATGGTCTGGGTCAACAACGTGCTCGGCGACAACGACGCGCTGCCCTTCGGCGGCTGGAAGGCGAGCGGGCTGGGCCGATCGCTGAGCCGCCTGGGCCTCAACGCCTTCCGCCAGCCCAAGATGGTGATGCTCGACCCTAAGGCCGAGCTGCAGGGCTGGTGGTATCCGTATTCGGACTCGTTCTTCAAGGAGCGCGGCGGGGACAAGCTGGCTTAGACGAGGACTCGCTAAAGTCCCCTCCCCCAAGCTGGGGGAGGGATAGGGCGGGGGTTGTTCTCTCGGGCGAAGATCGCGTGTGTGGCGGGCGCCGTCGCCCCCACCCTGACCCTCCCCCGCCTCGGGGGAGGGGATTGCTAAGCCACCGTCCTCCGATACCGCAGCATCGCCAGCACCATCGCCGCCAGCATGAAGGCGATGATCGGCCACAGGCTGGGCCACACCTCATAGGGCGCGCTGCCCTTCAGCATGATGCCGCGGACGATGCGCTGGAAATGGGTCAACGGCAGGACCTCGCCGATCCATTGCGCCCAGACCGGCATGCCGCGGAAGGGGAACATGAAGCCGCTCAAGAGCAGCGAGGGCAGGAAATAGAAGAAGGAGAGCTGCATCGCCTGCATCTGGCTCTTGGCGAGGGTCGAGAAGGTGAAGCCGATTGCGAGATTGGCGGCGATGAAGAAGATCGCCGCCCCCATCAGCAGCGGCAATGATCCCAGCACCGGCACGTCGAACAGCAGGTGCGCGGCGAGGATGATGATCACCACCTGGACGTAGCCGACGAAGATGTAAGGGGTGATCTTGCCGAGCATCACCTCGAGCGGGCGGATCGGCATGGCGAGCAAATTCTCCATCGTGCCTCGCTCCTGCTCCCGCGTCATGGCGAGGCCGGTCATCATCACCATGGTCATGGTGAGGACGACGCCCATCAGGCCGGGGACGATGTTGAACTGGGTGATGCCTTCCTCGTTGTAGCGGCGATGGATCTGCAGGTCGAAAGGCGCCGGGGCGTTCTTGATCTGCGCCAGCGGACCCTTCAGATCGTGGTCGAGCGCCGTCTGGTTCAGGCTGGTGAGGGCCGCGATGGCGTTGCTGGTGGCGGCCGGGTCGGTGGCGTCGGCCTCGACCAGCAAAGTGGGACGGCGGCCGCGCAGGATGTCGCGGGTGAAATCGACGGGAATCGTGACGACGAACTGCACCTCGCCCAGGCGCAGCAGCCTGTCCGCTTCGGCCTCGGTCACCGGCGGCCCGTCCATCTTGAAATAGGCCGAGTTCTGCAAGGCGGTGACGATGGAGCGGGCGAAGGTCGAGTTCTCGCCCATGACAACGGCGGTCGGCAGCGCCTTGGGATCGGAGTTTATGGCATAGCCGAACAGGATCAGCTGCATCAGGGGCACGCCCACCATCATCGCGAAGGTGATGCGGTCGCGCCGCATCTGCACGAACTCCTTGATGAAGACAGCGAGGAAGCGGGACCAGAAGGTCATGACAAACACCCTCCAACAAGAACATCCTTCCCCCCTTGCGGGGGAAGGCAGCGGAGGCTTAGCGAACGCAGTGAGCTTAGCCGCAGCCGGAAGGGGGGTCGCGTCCTGCGGACGCGCATCGCCGGAGGCGATAGGAAGCGAAGAACATTCGCGGAAAGACCTGGCGCTGCATCACCCCCCTTCCCACCCTTCCCCCGCAAGGGGGGAAGGAGCTCAGTGAGTATGGCATTAGGCGTCAGCGTGTACATCATCTCACGCCGCCTTGCCGTTGCGCGTCTCGGCTTCGGTCTCGGCGCGCGCCACCAGGTCGATGAAGACGTCTTCCAGATTGGGCTGGGTGCGCAGCCAGGTGAGCGCGCTGGTCGCGCGATAGGGGGCGATCGCACGTTCCAGCGCCGCCGCATCGCGTCCGCCCACATGCAACCCGGCACCGAAGGCGGCGACGGCGTCGATGCCGGGCCGGCCGCTCAATTCGCGGGAGAGTTCGGCGATGCCGGCGCCGTTGCCATCCTTGGCGGAGACCGCCCAGGTGGTCAGGCCGGCCTCCGCGATCACCCGCCCGATCGGCCCGGAGGTCAGCAACCGGCCATAGGCGATGTAGACGATCTCGTGGCAGCGCTCGGCCTCGTCCATGTAATGCGTCGAGACCAGGATGGTGATGCCCTGGGCCGCCATGACGTGGATCTGGTCCCAGAAATCGCGCCGCGCCTTGGGGTCGACGCCGGCGGTCGGCTCATCGAGCAGCAGCAGCTTCGGTTCGTGCAGCATGCAGGCGGCGAGCGCCAGGCGCTGCTTCCAGCCGCCGGAAAGGGCGCCGGCCAGCTGGTGCCGCCGCTGGCCTAAGCCCAGCCGCTCGAGCGCATCGGCGACGCGGCGGGCCCGGTTGTCGAGACCAAAAACGCGGGCGACGAATTGCAGATTCTCCTGGATCGTCAAATCCTCGTAGAGGCCGAATTTCTGCGTCATGTAGCCGACCTGCTTCTTGATCTGGTCGGTCTCCGCGATGACGTCGAAGCCGAGGCAGGTGCCGCTGCCGGCATCGGGCTTCAGCAGGCCGCAGAGCATGCGGATCGAGGTGGTCTTGCCGCTACCGTTCGGTCCGAGGAAGCCGTAGATCTGCCCCTTCGCCACCTGCAGGGTCAGGTCATGCACGACCGTGCGGCCGTCGAAGCTCTTGCTCAAGCCGCGAACGTCGATTGCGAGTTCGGCGCTCATGATCCGGCCGCCGCGACGCTGACATCGACCGGCAGGCCGGGATGCCAGGTCTGGCCCAGGTCGTCCGGCGTCGCCTCGATCAGGAAGACCAGCTTCTCGCGCCGGGTCAGGCTGTAGATGACTGGCGGGGTGAACTCGGCTTCGCGCGCGATGAAGCGGATGGTGGCGGTGAGGCCGGGTGCGCAGCCGTCGCAGCCCACGTTGACCTGCTGCCCGACGGCGAATTGCGCCAGGTCCGGCTCCGGCACGAAGAAGCGCAGCTTCAAATTCTCCGGCGCCAGCAGGCTCACCACCGGCGCCGCCGCCGCGGCGGTTTCGCCGAGCCGGTAATAGACATCCTCGACCCGCGCTTCGGCGGGCGCGGTTTCCTGCCGCTTCGACAATTGCCATTCGGCATCGGCCAGCGCCGCGCGCCGCGCTGCGACCGTCGCTTCCGCCGCCGCGATCCGATCGGCGCGCGCTGGGAGCTTGGCCTCGGCGAGCCGTGCCTCGTATTCGGCGATGTTGCCGCGATCGCTGAGGATCGCGGCCTTGGCCTCGTCCAACTCCTCCTCGCCGATGATGCTGCCCTTTACCATCTTCTCGCGGCGCGCCAGGCGCGGCACCGAGAGCGACAGGGACGCGCGCGCCTCGTCGAGCTGGGCCTGGAGGATGGCGAGATCTTCCGGCCGGTCGCCCTTGCGGAGATCGGCAAGGTCGGAGTCCGCCTGGGCGAGATCGGCCTGGGCCTGGTCGCGCCGGGCGCGCGCGGCATCGTCTTCGAGCGCGAACAGGATTTGGCCGGCCTTGACCTGATCGCCGCGCGCGACATCGAGCGCGACGATGCGGCCGGACTCCAGTGGCGCGACATAGGTGTATTCGGCCTCGACGTAACCCTGCCAGACGCCCTCCGGCGCGGCGTCGCAGGCGGCGAGTGCCAAAGGAAGGCAGAGACTCCAACGCCAACGGGTCATGACGATCTCCTTCCGCGTTTCGCGGGCCGCTTTGTCGCCACCAGCCCGCCCAGCAGAATGTCGCGGTGCTGGTCGATCAGCGCATCGGGGTTGAAGGCGCCGGCTTCGTGCTGGGCGAAGGTGTGGCGCCAGATCACCGCCATCAGGAATGGCGCCACCAGCAGCCGCGCGGCGGCGGTGGGATCGACGGCGCGGAACTCGCCGCTGTCGATGCCGCGCCGGATCAGCGCGGTCAGCTGCGCCAGGGCCGGGCCGATCACTTCGGCGAGGTAGAATTGCGCGAGCTCGGGGAAGTTGCCGGATTCGCTGATGACCAGCTTGGGAATGGCGGAGCGGCGCGGGTCGTTGGCGACCGCCTTCATTTGCGTCAGGAAATGGTCGAGCGCGGCGCCGGCGCTGTCCTTGCGCGCGACCTGGTCGGCGGCGTTGCGGATGGTGCTGACCAGCATCGCCCGCACCATCGCCTTGAACAGCTCCGCCTTGTTGTCGAAGTAGCGGTAGAGCAGGCCCTTGGAGATGCCGGCCGCCGCGGCGACGTCGTCCAGGCGCGTGGCGGCGAAGCCCTTGGCGATGAAGACGTTGAGCGCGGCATCCAGGATCTCCGCCGGCCGGTCGGCGGCGCGGCGGCGCCAGCGCGGCGCGGCTTCCGGCGGTTGCGGGCTGGGGCAGCGGCCGGTCCGGCTCCGACGCGCGGGTGAATGAGACTGGGTCATGGGGCAGCAAATAGGCCCGGGCGGGCCGCGAGTCAATAAGTAACTGACCAGTCAGTTATTAATTTGGTGCGACGCGAAGCCGCGACCCGCCCGCACCGGTTCCGCCAATCGGTTCCACCGGCCGGCCGCCTGGGCCATACTCAACCCCATGTTGATCCAGCATTTTCCGCCTCTGGCCGCCGGCGGCTCCGGTGCCGTGCCCGGCGCCGCCCTCGGTGAATTGCGCCGGGCGGTGCAAGCGGCCAAACGGGACGCGCTGACCCGGCCGCAGCGCCTGGCGCAATTGGTGGCGCTGCCGCTCTGGCCCCTGGTGGTGCTGGTCTCCAGCCTCGCCTGGCAGCTGCCGCGCCACGGCGCGCGGGCGTGGCGGCAATCCGGCCGCAACCCGCTGCTGCAGCTTGCCGACCAGCTCCGCCTGGCGCTCACCGCCGGCATGTGGCCGCACCAGTACTACATGTTCGAGCTGTTCCGGCCGGAGCTGCGCGCGCAGGCCCGGTCATATCTGCTCCGCCAGGAGACCAAGCGCGGCGTCTATTCCATGCTCAAGGATCGCCCGCGCAAGAATCCCGTCTTCGCGCGCAAGGATCTCTTCGCCGATGCCTGCGCCGCCGCCGGGCTGCCGCATGGCGCGCTGATCGCGCGGCTCGGGAACGGCGCCGCCGACTGGCGCGGGGAACATCAGGCGCTGCCGCCGCGCGACCTGTTCGTGAAGCCGGTCCGCGGGCGCGGCGGCCGCGGCGCCGAGCGCTGGCGCTGGGACGGCGCGGCCTTCGCCGGCGCGGGAAAGGTGCGGCTGACGGCGGCGGGGCTGCTGGCACGGCTTTGCGCCAGGCGCGAAGCCTCCGTGGTTATGCCCTGCCTCGTCAATCACCCGGTATTGTCGGGCCTGGCGCTCACCGGACTGGGATCGGGCACGCTGGCGACATTGCGCATCGTCACCTGCCGCGACGAGCAGGATGCGCCGGAGGCAATGGCCGCGGCCTTGCGCTTTCCGCGCCGGCCCGATGCCGTGGTCGACAACTTCCATGCCGGCGGCCTGGCGGCGATCGTCGATCTTGCGACCGGGGCGCTGGGCGCGGCCACCGATCTGGGCCTCGCGCGCGACAGCGCCTGGCACGACCGCCATCCGGTGAGCGACGCGCCGATCGCCGGCGCGCTCGTCCCCTTCTGGCGCGAGGCGAAGCATTTGGCCGAGCGCGCCCATACCGCGCTCGGCGATCGCGTCGTCATCGGCTGGGACGTCGCGGTGCTGGCGGACGGCCCGGTGCTGATCGAGGCGAACGGCTTTCCCGATCTCGACATCCTGCAGCGCTGCGGTCGGGCACCGCTTGGGCCCTCGCGGCTCTGCGACCTGATGGCGCTCCATCTGCGCCGCACCTATCCGCCGCGCCTATCCGTTGTGGCGCCGCCGCCGCGGCTTGCCAGCCGCTAGCGGTGATGCCGATTAGCGGGATTTATGGCGCCGCCGCGCGGCTGGCCTATGTCGCAATGCCGCATCGAATCCGCCTTGCGGGCTTTCCCCAAGGCTGAAATCATACCCGGGTCAATACAGGGAAATGGGCCGCGGCAAGCCGGCGCCCAGAATCACCGGTCCCGTTGGCCCGCAATCGTGGGAGGGACAGATTCATGGCTGGCAGACAACCCGTGGCGCCGCGTTGCGCCGCCCTCATTGGACCTTATTCCAGCGGCAAGACGACGCTCCTCGAGAGCCTCCTCTTCGTGACCGGCGCCATCTCCAAGAAAGGCAACGCCAAGGACCACACGCTGGTCGGCGACAGCGCGCCGGAAGCGCGCGCCCGCGGCATGTCGGTGGAAGTCTCCGCCGCCACCGCCGAGTTCCTGGGCGAGAAATGGACCTTCCTCGACTGCCCCGGCGCGGTCGAGCTGTCGCAGGACATGCGCAATGCCGTGCTCGCCGCCGATGTCGCCATCGTGGTGGCTGAGCCGCAGACGGAAAAGGCGCTGACCCTGGCGCCGATCTTCAGGTTCCTCGACGATCACAAGATTCCGCACCTCCTCTTCGTCAACAAGATGGACCATGCCGGCCTGCGCGTGCGCGACGTGATGGACGCGCTGCAGGCGGTGTCGTCACGCCCGCTGGTGCTGCGCCAGGTGCCGATCCGCGAGCCGGGCAAGAACGGCGACGAAGTGTCCGGCTATGTCGACCTGGTGAGTGAGCGCGCCTATCGCTACCACCCCGGCGCGCCCTCCGACCTGGTCAAGATGCCGGAGGAGATGCTGCCGAGGGAGCAGGAAGCGCGCGGGCAGATGCTCGAGCGCCTGGCCGATTTCGACGACCACCTGCTCGAGCAATTGCTGGGCGACGCGGTGCCGAGCAAGGAAGAGGTCTATGAGCAGCTCTCCAAGGACCTCGCCCAGGATCTGATCGTGCCAGTTCTGATGGGCGCGGCGGAACTCGATTACGGCGTGCGCCGCCTGCTGAAGACCCTGCGCCATGACGTGCCCGGCGCGGAGGCGACGGCGAAGCGCCTCGGCCTCGAAAGCGAGGGCACGGCGGCCCTCGTCTTCAAGACCTATCACCAGGCGCATAGCGGCAAGATCGCGCTGGCCCGCGTGCTGGCAGGCCAGCTCGCCGACGGCCAGACGCTGAACGGCCAGCGCATCGGCGCCTTGCTGCGCCCGAAGCCCGGCGGCTACGACAAGATTGCCAACGCCGGCGCCGGCGACGTCGTCGGGCTCGGCCGCATGGACCATCTGCAGACCGGCCATGTGCTCACCGCCAGCGGCAAGACCCCGGCGGCGTTCAAATGGCCGGAGCCGCTGCCGCCGCTCTATGCCCTCGCCGTCGATGCCGAGAACCGCAACGACGAGGTGAAGCTGACCGCGGCGCTGGCCAAGCTCGCCGAGGAGGATCCCTCGCTGCGCTTCGGCCATGACCCTGACACGCATGAGCTGCTGCTGCAGGGCCAGGGCGACATCCATCTGCAGATCGCGCTGGAGCGGCTGAAGCTGCGCTTCAACCTGCCGGTCAAGGCGCGCCGGCCGCAGGTCAGCTACAAGGAGACCATCCGCGGCAAGGTGCAGCAGCACGCCCGCTTCAAGCGGCAATCGGGCGGCCACGGCCAGTTCGGCGACGTGCATGTGGAGATCTGGCCGCTGGAGCGCGGCCAGGGCTTCGAGTTCCACGACCGCGTGGTCGGCGGCGCGGTGCCGCGCACCTTCATCGGCTCGGTCGAGGAGGGCATCCGCGAATACCTGGTGAAAGGCCCGCTCGGCTTCCCGGTGGTCGACGTCGCCGCCGCCCTGTTCGACGGCCAGTATCATTCGGTCGACAGTTCCGACATGGCGTTCAAGACCGCGGCGCGCATGGCGATGCAGGAGGCGATGCCGAAATGCCAGCCGGTCCTGCTGGAGCCGATCTTCGCCGTCGACATCGCCGCGCCGGCCAGCCTGACCTCCCGCGTCCACTCCCTGGTGACCGGGCGGCGCGGCCATATCCTGCAGATCGCCAGCAAGGACGGCTGGGACGGCTGGGAGGTGGTCGAATGCCTGATGCCGCAATCGGAGCTGCAGGATCTGGTGATCGAGCTCAGGTCGCTGACCTACGGCGTCGGCCATTTCACCTATCGCTTCGATCATCTGCAGGAGCTGAGCGGCCGGCTGGCGGACAAGGTCATCGAACAGCGCCAGACGGTGGCGGCGCGCTGAGTTTCGCCCCGTAGAACCGCGCCCCGCGGAACTCCCCCCGGGCGCTCCGGATTCGGCTAAGCTGTGCCGGCGTCCCGAACCTCGCCCGGGCGGAACCCGGGCGCCGTTCAGGCGCCGTTCAGCTTGGCTGGCGTAGCAAATCGGGGACAGCCCGGGAAACACGGCGTGCGCGACATCCTTCAGACACCTGCCCGGCGACGGCGAGCCCTGCTCGGCGGCGCCGCATTGCTCTGCCTGCTGGCCGCGGCGGAGCTGCCCGCGCTTGTCCTGCTGCCTGCCCCCGCCCTGGCCGAAAGCGGCGGCGGCGGCGGTGGGGGCGGCGGCGGGGAAGGCGGTGAGGGCGGCGGCGATGGCGACGGCGGCGGTGGCGACGACGGGGGCGACGACGGCGGTGGCGACGACGGC
>Ga0268299_1000584_pt1 | contig 104873 bp, 89 predicted proteins | sample NOBtaG_FD_193484 | JGI IMG/M metagenome (GOLD analysis project Ga0268299, IMG submission 193484) | Activated sludge microbial communities from bioreactor in Nijmegen, Gelderland, Netherland - NOB reactor | ecosystem: Engineered > Bioreactor > Aerobic > Activated sludge | place: Netherlands...
GTGCGAGATGGAAACGAAAAGACCTACCGCACGTACTCGCCCTCAGAACCGCCCAGTTCAACAACGATTGGGAGCAGCTCTGGCCAAAGGCCGCATGACCATCCCGCGAATTCGGGAGATGCACCCGAAAATCGGCCACTTTCGACATTCAGGTTGCGTGAAAAACACAATGTGTTAGTAGTCTGGTGTTGGTCAGAACACCCGAGTTTGTGTCCATACATCTCATCTTTTTGGAGCAGGTATTGAAGCACAACCGCCCCCATCGGAGATGATCACCGGGCGGCACACCACAGGTCCGTGAGCCGGACAAGGAGCGTGACATGGAATCCACCAAGGCAATCGCTACCACGGATGTCAGCGAGAATGGTCGTACGGAGAAACTCCGTGAAGTAGTCCACGAGAAAGTCGAATCCGCCAAAGCCATGGCCAGCAAGGTCAACGAGAAGGCCCACGAGGCACTCGACAAAGTCGCGGATACGAGTCTCAAGGAAGTGAACGAGTCCGTAAACACGTACGTCCGCAACAACCCCGGCAAGAGCATCATGATGGCCGCCGGAGTTGGGGTGGTTATTGGCGCCTTACTCTTTGGTCGGCGCGGCTGATTGATGTCAGACACACCCATCGGGGAAAAGGCGCACGGCGGGCCGACCACAGCCGCCGACCCGCCGCGCAACCCAGCCCCTGCGGAAGAAACTCTGAAGGACCTCCACAAGCTTCTCGAAGACTTCCGAGTGATCGGAGCCCGACTCTACGCAGACTTCGCGGAGCTTGTACGCGCCCAGTGGAAGCTGAGCTGCTACGTCCTCTCTGGCTCCGCCAAAATCTTTGCACTTCGCATCGCCGCATTCGCGATCATCGCCGGATTGGGAGTCGCCTCTTGGGTGTTCGCCAACGTCGCCATCTGGCGTTTGGTCGCACAGTGGACATCGCACACGTTTGCTCCCCCGCTGACCATCGCGGCGATTCATCTGATCGGCGCGGCGCTTATCTTCGTCTGGCAAAAATCCCTCAAGCTCGAGTAACCATGCCCGCCACAACACTCGCCCAACTCCGCGCCGAGCGCGACGCTGCCATCGATCGAGTCACCACGTCTGTTTCAGGAGAACGCTCGAACATCGAACGTCTCGGCGATTCCGCCATGACCTTCGCACAGAAACACCCGCTCACCGCGCTCGCCGGAGCGGCTGGCCTCGGCGCGCTCGCAATCTACATCATCCGAGCAGGCCACCTCGGCCGCTCGACCCGCTTCGCCCGCCGCCTTCTCCTCTCACCCATCCTCGGCGACGTCGCCGGCCGCGTTTTCTCCGGCATGAACGGCGCCGACGCATTGGGGGAGTGAGGGTGGGATTGTTTGCAGGTCCACTCGCTCCACCATGGTTCCCCCAGTTGACGTAAGGGGCCGCTTGCCTGACGCGCGAGGACCATCGCAACCGCCTGCCCGCCGTTGTTCTGCTCAATGGCCCCGAGTTTCTCGATCGCAGCGCGCAGGGATGCCTCGCGGTTTTTGTTCTTTCCGCTGATGCCGTTGATGGCGTTGTTGGACTTCCCGCTTGCGGAAGATGCGCCACCATTGGCCTCGATCAGGAGACGCTCGCGACCGTGAATCTCAGGAGGCCACCGTGAAGGACAGATGTGAGACTCCTCTGTCCCCTCGAACGGCAATCTCTCGATGAAGGATTGGAGAACCGGGGAGTTCGCGTGCGCTCCGCCAACTTTGTGCTGGCGTACCAGTTCAAGCGCCTGATCCCCGGGGCTGAGCCATGCGGCCTCAGCAAGTCCCGCGCGCATGATTTCCAGTTCATTCTTCCACGCGCCAGACAGGTTCCCCTCCTCCCAGAGTACCTTGAGTTCGCACTGATATTCCAAGACGCGGTCGATCGTAGCGACCCCGAGGATCGACGTCTCATTCGCTCGCGACTGCTGCTTACCAACCCACTCGCCAAACTCACCACTGAAGTTTTCCAGCGACTCTCCCAGCCCGCGCAGAATCGCCAGGACCGCGCACGCGGCGACGGCTTGGCCAGATTCCGGAGCTTCGAGATGACCATCGTATCGGACGCCATCGGCGAGGACTTCGTCAATCATCGCAGAGTCACCCCTCTCGATGATATCAGACAATACGAGGCCCGCGTCATCACTGCCGAAGTTGCCGTAGTTCCATGCCCCCAATTGGGCGTCTCCTGGGGGGCGGATTTGGGGACAGTTGGATTTTGCTGAGTCACCGACGCAGGTCACCGCCGGGCAAGTGAGTGCGTCGACTCGGACGGCCACAGGTGCAGGGACCACCGCGCCTGCGCGCGTCGCATGCGCGAGCGTATCAGAGCCTGACACCCGAAGGTGACTTGGCCGCCGGAGGACCTTCGCAACTGCCTGATGACGTTTGCGGAGGACTGTGGGCTGCAGGCGTCGCACTTCGAGCAGTACGTCGGCCACGCGGCAAAGTCCGTCTCGGATATGTCGTACAAGCCGCGACGGCTCGCCACGTTCACGAAGGCTGAGAGAGTCCGTCTGGAACACGCCCTCGACGTCTACCGCCGCAATGTCATCGAGCCGATTGAGGCAGGCCTGAAAGGGCAGAAACCAAGGATGGCTATGCGTCTCTCATGCAACTCCGCCGACGTCGAGCCGAAGCAGGGCGAGGGGGGCACCGCAACAGGCAGTGGATGTTTCTGGAGTTGGTGATGGTCGGGGCGGTGGGACTTGAACCCACGACCCCCTGCTCCCAAAGCAGGTGCGCTAGCCAACTGCGCCACGCCCCGACGACGGGGGGTAGCATCGCCGGTGGCCGTCCACGGTCAATCTCAAACCGCGCAGCAATCCACAGTTTCCATTTCGCACGAGTTCAATTTGACACTGTCCGCAGCCACGCGAGACCCGGGATTGAAGGTCGCCCACCCGGAGGCATTGGCCATGTCGGCATCTCACTCGTTCGTCCATTTGGGCGCGCGCAGCGAATATAGCATCGGCGAATCGTTCGCCACGGTTGAAGATCTGTGCCGCGCTGCAGCGCGTGACGGTCAGGAGATGCTCGCGCTGACGGATGTGCTGACGTTGGCGGCCGCTCCGAGGTTCCAGCGCGCGGCGCGGCATGCGGGGCTGAGACCGATCTTTGGCTTGGAACTGCGTGTCACCGCGGATGGCGAGGACACTCCGGGAAAGTGCTCGCATCCGGTGCGCGTGCTTGCGGATTCGGCGCATGGTTGGCGTTCGTTGGTGCGGCTGTCGAACATTGCGCGCGTGCGGACTCGAAACGTTCCGGCGTTCTCGCGATTCGCAGCGCAGATCCCTGCGTCGGCGCTGATCGAGGAATCGCGCGGATTGATCCTGCTGATTGGCGGTCGTCGAGGTGAGCTGACGCGTCACTTGCTCGCAAAGGATTTTGAGCGCGCCGAGTTGCATGTCGGCACGTGGCGTCAGGCGTGGAGCGATGATCGCATCTACTTTGAAATCCCCGATCCTATCGATGAGGAAGGACTGACCGCGGCGCGTGTACTCGAGCTTGCGGCGACGCATTTCGGTTTGCGCACGGTTGCTGTCCCGCAGGTCAGCGCCGCCGAATTGAGCGATGAAATGGCGTGGCGATTCTTTGGGCGCGATCCCGTCGTGCGCCAATCGGCCGAGCGCGACCCACGAATCGCGGCCCAGTTGCCGGAACGATTGGGAGACCTGATCGTTCCGCCGGAGGAGCGCGCGCACTTGCTCGAACGCGAGCTCGCCGTACGGCGATTCGCAGAGTTCCCCGCAGCGATTGCCTCGACGATCGAAATCGCCGAGCGCTGCGGCGCGGTCTCGATCCCAGAGGCTGAACGCAGATTTCCCGTCCTGAACTTCACGCGCGGCGTCGATGCGGAGAGCTTCATCTGGAACGCGGCGTTCGAGCGCGCGGGCGCGCGCTATGGTGATTTGCCGAGCGCGATCAAGGATCGGCTCAACCACGAGTATCGGCACCTGCTCGATTCGGGGATGGCGAATGCGCTCGTGTCGCTCTCGCGCCTGCACGAGGAATTCGAAACGCGCGGGATCCTCTGCGGGCCCGGGTCCGGCGTGCTGACGGAATCGTTGATTGCGTCCTTGCTGGGCATCACGCGCCTCGATCCGATCGCGTTTGGGCTGCGTTTTCAGTTGCCTGAAAACATCGCGACCAGGTTTCCGCCACTCGAGTTTTCCGTACCTGCATCACAAGAACGTGAGGCGATTCGCGCGCTGACAGAACTATTCAGCGGACAGATCGCGATGCCCGGTCGCTGGCAGCGCTGGCGGTTCGGAGGAGCGCTCGAAATCATCGGCACGACTTCCGGATTGAGTGCGCGCGAACGCGGACTGCTCGTGCAGGAACGCGCACTGACCGAGGCTCGCGAACGTGATGCACGCAGCCCGGCGGTGCATCTCCCCGATCCAAACACGCGGCTCGTCGGGGCTGAGGGCGCGGCGTGGCTGGCTCGTCGACTCGAGGGCAAACCTCGCACGCTCGCTGGCGTTCCCGGGCGATTCACGTTCAGCGTGGAGCCGATCCTCGCGTCGCTGCCTGTGCGCGAGGAATTCGATCGCGATGGCATCTCGCAACGAGTGTGCGAATGGAACGAGGACGAGGTCACTTCGCTGCGATACGGTTGTGCGGTGGCGCGCAATGCGGCGCTGCTGGATCTCGTTGGTGATGCGACCGCTTCCGCGCGTGTGTCGGAGGGTGGCGCATTTTCGCCCTCTCGATTCGGCCCCGATGACGAGGAAACCGCGATGCTTCTCCAGGCGGGTGCGACGGCGGGTATCTCGCCTCTGGAATCGCCGATGATGCGGCGAGTGTTGCGCGCGGCCGCGCCTCCCGATTTGGTGTCGTTTGTGCGCGCGTGCGAATCATCGCAGGCCGCGGCGGCGGAACTCGATCTGCCGACGGTGTTGCTGAGCCACACTGCGGTCGCGCTCAAGGCGCATTGTCCCGTATCGTTCTACGCGGCGGCCCTGACACAGGCGGGCGTCGATCCGCGGCGGCTGGCGGCGTTGTTGGAGGAAGTGCGCGCGCGCCGCATCCCCGTGCAGCCGCTCGATGTGAATTGCTCCGATTGGAATTGGACGGCGGAGGGTCGCGCGATTCGCCCGGGCTTCTGTATCGTTCGCGATTTGCCGCAACCTGCGGCGCGAGAAATCATCCGGCTGCGGCGTGAACTCGCGTTCGATGATCTCGCGGATGTGATGCGCCGCACGGATCCTCAGCGTGTGAAGGACGCACATCTGGCGCTGCTTCTGCGCGCAGGCGCGTTCGATGGATTTGGCATGACGCGCGATCAGTTGCAGTCGCTCTCAGAGAGGCTGATGCCACTCCTGCGCCCACGTCGTTCCTCGCGATCCGAGGACAACAACCCGCTCGAGTTCTTCGGTCAAGACGCCTCGTGGTGGCTGCAAAATCACGAGGCCGAAGCAGATACCTCGCGCATCGAATACGCGGAACCGCTCCCACGCGAAGGTGAACGGGACGCGACCTGCGGCGTGTGGATTTCTCCTCCCCCGCCGAGCGCCGAAGAGACGAAGTTTCTGGAACGCGCGTGCGCGAAACGGTACCTCGGGCATCGCGATGATGGGCGACGCGTGTGCCTGGTTGGCCGCGTCGATGCGCACGAAACTGATCCCGGCGACCCAGATGTGTTGCTGATGGAATTCGCGGGATGCACGGTGCAACTCAGGGGTCCATTGGCCAAGCGCGCATCGTCAAGCGCACTCGGCGGAAAGACATGCCTTGTCGTTGGACCCGCGCGGGTCGCGAACGGTGTTGCCCAGGTGGAATGCGAATCGTTCGTCACGGTGGAAAGCGCGATGGCGCGTGCCGACCGTGCGCGTTCGCTTCAAGTGGATGCCGTCGGTCGAGTCCCGGAGATCCAGCACGCGCTCTACACCGTGCTGAAGACATTCAGCGGCGCGACGTCCGTGCGACTGCTGAGCAAACCGGTGAAGGCACCGCGCGCGCTGGCGCGACTGGAGAGCCGACGTGTGACGCTGTGCCCAATGCTCGAGGTCGAATTGAATGCGCTGCTCGGTCCCGATCATTGGCGAGTCGAGGAACCGGAACCCTCGAACGGCGAATCCCTGCGCGAGATCGCGCCGGGCGCGGCCTCGCTCGTGCGGCGGGTGTTTGAGAGTTTCGTCGGGCGCTGAGGGCTGGCATATCAGTAATCGTCAGGATCGATGCAGAGGCGCGCGCTCAATCATGCTCGCCGCTCTCCCACCACGCGCGCATGTTTGTTTCCATCGCCGCACCAGCGGAGTGAATCAGGTTCCAGCAGATGTTCCATCGCCAGAGGCAGAAGTAGGGAAGGAGTCGGCAAGCAAGGTAGAGCCTTGCGGGACTGGAATGACCAAACACCTCTTCATCGATGTAGAATCAGAGCCTGGCGAACAGGAAGTAGATGACCGGAATCGATGCAGTGTAGATCTCGGACACCCAAACGGAACAGGTTCCAGCTACTGCGCGCCGTATCCTGCGGAGACATGTTTAAGGGATGAATGAGGAACACGCGATTAGAGCCAAGGTCGTGGAGAGGGCGCCGGTACGAATGCTCGAGTTGAGACCGGACTACCCCCCGACGACCAGCAGAACGAGGGCTGTCCCTGTGAGCCCCGTTCCCACAATGATCGGAAACACGACGCTACCGACGCAGCGACCAACGGCGATCGCAGCAAACATCCAATGCGTCAGCGCCAACTGGCTGTCCTTGCGATAACCGCTGAGAGAGCGCGATAGCCTGAGAAAATAAAAGAAGGCCGTGAAAACGGCAGCGGACCGATTAGGACAGCGGTCATGACGACGAACACATCAAAACGACCCGGGGCGTTGCGTGCCAGAGAGCAAATGAATAACTCGAAGAGGGGGATCGCTGCCAACACCACCGCGATGCGTGCAAGGCCCTCGGGCCATGGGCCGACGCGACGCGTGTAAGTGAATCCTGCAGTGCGCAGGAACACCGGGTTCCCGCCAGGCTCACACAGGAATTGTCGTAAACGATTCAGCGACGACTTCAACGCGGGATGCTTTGAAGGCCCTAGAGCCCTCCTCATGGTGCGACGCGTACGGGCTGGGGCACACGCAGTCGCGCGTCATCACATCACGAACGTGCCCCGACGAAGATCGCCGGGGCACGGGAGAGGCGACTTGCTGTAAGGCGTCGCCTCGGGCCGACTCTCGGAACCGAGTCCCTCAGGTTCCAACTTCGCGATGCGGCGCGATCAGTTCCTCGACCTGTGCATCGTACATATCGTTGCTGCTGACCATGAGACCCGGATCGACGTCGGCTTCTTCGACGCGGCGGATGACTGCGCCGATCCCACGGAGCTTGTTGACCAGATCCTCGTATCCGCGTTCGACGTGATAGATGCGTCGCACCTGGGACGTCCCGTGCGCTGCGAGGGCAGCGATCACGAGGGCCGCTCCTGCGCGGAGATCGCTTGCCATGACGGCGGCACCCTCCAGCGCGGCGACGCCCTTGATCGTGATGCGCGAGCCTTCGAGTTTGATGCGCGCCCCCATACGGTTGAGTTCCGGGACGTGCTTGAAACGCTCGGGATAGATCGTTTCGCGCAAATCGCTCTCACCCGGTGTCAAAGCGAGCAACGTGGTGAAGACACTCTGAACATCCGTCGGGAATCCGGGAAATGGCTCCGTGACGATGGAGAGCGGCTTCTTCGTACCCTTGCCGCGGCGCACGCGGATGGCATTCGGTCCTGCGTCCGACAGCTCGGCGCCCCAGCGTTCGAGCAACTCGAGCGTGGATTCACACGCGACGGGATCGACGTTCTCCAGCACGACGTCCCCATGCGTGACGAGTGCAGCGACGGCCCACGTGCCGGCCTCGATGCGATCGGGGGAAACGCGGTACTCGACGCCGCGAAGTGACTCGACACCTTCGACCGTGAGTGTGTTTGTGCCGCTCCCTTCGATCCTTGCGCCCATTGCCTTGAGGAACGAAATCATCTCGATGACTTCGGGCTCTCGCGCGGCATCGTCGATTACGGTCGTGCCGCTGGCGAGGACCGCGGCCATCAGCACGTTGATCGTGGCGCCAACGCTGGTGCCTTTCGGCCCCATCAGGGAAAGCCGCGTGCCGACGAGTCCCTTGTGGCGCGCATGGATGTAGCCCGCGCTGCGCGTCATGCGCACGCCGAGCACCTTGAACCCGCGAAGGTGAATATCGACCGGGCGATCGCCGATGGCGCAGCCACCGGGCTGGGAGACGCGTGCCTTGCCGAGGCGTGCGAGCATCGGACCCATCGCGTAAAAGCTCGCGCGCATCTCGCACATGATGTCATAGGGGACGTTGTCCACCTTGAAACCGGAGGGATCGATCGTCATGACCCCTTGCGAGAAGGTGACCTTCGCACCGAGGTGCTCGATCAGCCTCTTCATCTGCATCGTGTCGCGGAGAACCGGAATGTTGTAAAGTGTCGTGGGCGTATCGGCGAGCAGCGCGGCCGCAAGGAGTGGGAGGCTCGCATTCTTGGAACCGCTGATGCGCACGCGCCCGGAAAGGGGACGCGCTCCTTCGATTTCATACATCCAAAGGGCCATGTCGGTCGGCGCTCCACGATGGCTTCTCGCGCGGCCGATGGCCCGTTCGAAGCGGTGTGATGAGTCTTCCGCCGACCCAAGAAATCCGGGGCCAACAATGTCAACGTCCAAAGTTTATGGAAGAAAGAAATGCGGCGGAAAGAGGTCGCCGTGAAGGGCACAAAGAGATGTATGCATATGGGGAGCGCGGAGTGCCTCTCCCAAGCTCGAATCTCGAAGCCACGCGACCAAGGTGGCACGGGCGTCCTCGCCCGTGTGGGCCGAGGCTGCGCCAAGTGCACTCGGAGAGATTCGCTGATTACATGGGCATGCACGTCATGAGACCACATGGGCGAGACGCCCATGCGACCTTCGCGACGAGAACTTCCGGACGCCGATGCCGCGACTGCCAGTCCTTTGCGTGCCTTGCGCCCTTTGCGGTGACCTGCCGCCCTTACAACTCCCGGGCGAAGTCAGCCTTCTCGAGCATCGTCTTGAGCTCGGCCATGAAGGAGTCTGCCTCCCAGCCGTCGATGATGCGGTGGTCGAAACCAAGCGTCAGGTGCGCGCGCTGGCGAACGGCGATGACGTCCTCGCCATCGGGGCCGGAAACGACCGTCGGCATCTTCGAAACTGCGCCGAGGTGCAGGATCGCAGCCTGGGGCTGGTTGATGATCGGGGTGCCCATGACTGCACCGAGTTGTCCCGGGCTGGTGATGGTGAAGGTGCCGCCCTCGATGTCCGAGGGGACGAGCTTGTTCGCGCGTGCTCGTGATGCCTTCTCTGAGAGCGTGCGTGCGATCCCCGCCATCGAAAGCGTCGATGAATCGTGGATGACCGGCACGATGAGGCCCTGAGGAATCGACACCGCCACGGCGAGATTCACGGCGCGATGCAGGACGATAGTGTTTTCGTCCTTCATCGAGCTGTTCAATATCGGATGGCGTGGAATCAGTGTCGCCAGTGCCTTGAGCACAAAGACGAGCGGGGTCAGCTTGGCACCGTGATGGCGCTCGAAGTCCGCACGGTGTCCATGGCGCAGCCTTTCTAGCCGGGTAAAGTCCACGTCGAACACAGTGTAAGCATGCGGGCTTGTCTTGCGGCTGCGGACCATGTGTTCGGCGATTTGCTTGCGAATCGCCGACATGGGGACGAGTTCGTGCTCGCCGCGAATGACGAGGTGAGACGACGCCGGCGCGATGGGATCAACCGTGCGCGGCTTGGGTGAGGACTTTGCGCGCGGCTCGCTCATGAATGCCTCAAGGTCGCGCTTGGTGACGCGCCCATGGCTTCCGCTGCCGGGAACATCGGCGATGTCCACGCCGAACTCCCGCGCCATGTTGCGCACGAGGGGCGTGCTGCGTGTCTGGATCAGCTCAACGCGTTTCGATTCCTTGTCAATCGGGGCGCCCGACGCGGCCTTGGAGCCCCCGTTCGCGCCAATGGTGGGCGTGGCCGCAGCCGGCGGTGCGGCCACGGCGGTTGCCGAGGTCAGCGGGCAGGTTGCGCCAGACGCTGCGCTCTTTTCCTTGGCGGCTGAGGGTGCAGCTTCGCTCGCTGCGCCGTTGGCTGCCGTGACGACGGTGCCCTTCGGAGCAAGCACGCAGATCAACGTGTCGATGGGGACGGTGGCCCCTTCCGGGAATCGAATCTCGGCGACCACGCCATGCGCAGGAGCAGGGATTTCGACTTCGACCTTGGCCGTCGAAATGTCGAGCAACACCTCACCATCGCGGACCTCTTCGCCGACCTGTTTGCGCCAGCGCGTGATGGTCGCCTCGGTGATGCTCTCGCCCATCTGGGGCATGATGATGTTCGTGTTCGACATGAGTGCTCTTTCGGAAGTTAGAAGAGAGTCTTCAGGTGGATTGATGCGGGGCGCGTCAGTACTCGGAGAGCGCCTTGAGTTCCTTCGCGATGTCATCGACGTTCGGGAGGATCGCCTCCTCCAAGACGGGCGAGTACGCGACCCATGTGTCGAGCGAGCCAAGCCGGCGGACGGGTGCGTCAAGCCACTCGAAGCACTCCTCGGTCACGGACTGGCAGATCTCCGCGCAGAACCCGGCGAACTCGCCTTCCTCGCAGACGACGATGCAGCGCCCGGTCTTGCGGACGCTCTCGAAAATGGCTTCCTTGTCGAGCGGCACGATCGTGCGAATGTCGAGGATTTCGACGGAGAGGCCGAATTCGCGGTTGAGGCGATCTGCTGCCTCGATGCTCCGCTGAACGAGTGCGCCCCAAGTCACGAGCGTGACGTCTGTGCCAGTGCGGACCGTGCGTGCCTTGCCGAACGGGACCATGAAGTCCGGTCCCGGATCGGTCGCGCGGTTGTGCCCCTGATAGTAGAGATGCTTGTGCTCGAAGAAGAGCACGGGATCCTCGCCGCGAAGCGCCGTGCGAAGCAGACCCATCGCATCCTGAGCATTGCTCGGGTACGCGATGTGCAGTCCGGGGCACTTGGCGAAAATCGTCTCGCCGGTCTGGCTGTGGTACGGCGCACCACCGCGGAGATACCCGCCGATGGGCGCGCGGATCACCGCCGGGGCTGAATTGAATCCGCCGGAGCGATAACGCATCGTCGCGAGTTCGTTGCGAATCTGCATCATCGCAGGCCAGATGTAATCGAAGAACTGAATCTCTGCGGCAGGCTTCAGTCCGCGCAGCGCGATGCCCACCGCGCGGCCAACGATGCCAGCCTCGGCGAGCGGCGCATTGAACACGCGGCTGCGGCCGTGCTTTGCCTGCAGGCCGTAGGTGATCTTGAACACGCCACCCTTGCCCTTGCATTCCTTCTCGGCGTCTTCGCGGCTCGCATCGGCGACGTCTTCGCCGAAGACCATGATGCGCTTGTCGCGGGCCATCTCCGTCATCAGCGTGCGATTGATCGCTTGGCCAAGTGCGAGGACTTCGCCGCCGGTTTCGGGCACGCTTTCCTCCGTGCACGGCGAGTAGCCCGAGTAGAGGTAATCCATCGCCTCGGATGGAAGGGGCTTCGGCTCGAGGAGGGCCTCGCGCGATGCCTCGGCAACGCGCTCGCGGACGCGCTCCTTGGCATCGGCGATTTCCTCGGCGGTGAAGATTCCCTCGTCCGTGAGATACGCCTCAAATCGCGTGATGCAATCGCGCGAGGTCTCGTCGTCGAGTTCCTTCTTCGTGCGATAGTAGACGTGATCGTCCGACAGCGAGTGCGAGTAGGGGCGCGTGACCGTCGCGTGGACGAGCACGGGCGTGCGATGTTCGCGGATGATGTCGGCGGCCTGCTGCAGAACGGCGATGGAGCCGAGCAAGTCGGTCCCGTCCGCCATGAGCGTCGTCAGGTTTGGGAATCCGGAAACGAGGCGCGAGACGCTGCCACCGGCGATGCTCTCCTCCACCGGGACGGAGATCGCGTACTCGTTGTCCTCGACGAGGAAGAGCACGGGGAGCTTCTTGAGGCAGGCGTAATTGACCGCCTCGAAGAACTCGCCTTCGCAGGTTGCTCCTTCGCCAGATGATACCATGACGATTTCGTCGTCATGCGCGGGGAGGTCGATCTCGTGCGTGCGGATGTAACGCCCGCCCTCGGCGAGACCGACGGCCTGGAGGTACTGCGTGCCGGTGGGGCTCGACTGCGAAACGACGTTGGCGCGCTTCAAACCCCAGTGACTGGGCATCTGGCGCGCGCGCGAGTTCGGGTCGTCCTTGGCGCCGACAGCGCTCATCAACATTTCCTTCGCCGTCATGCCGAGTTGCAGCATCAGCGCGCGGTCGCGGTAGTACGGAAAGAACCAATCGTGCCCGGGCTTGAGCGCATAGCCCGTGGCCACGCCGATCGCTTCGTGCCCGGCACCGCTGATTTGGAAGAAGACCTCGTTGCGCTTCTTGAGCTTGATCTCCTCGTCGTCAACGTAACGCGACGTCAGGATCGTCTCGTAAAAGGTCATCAATTGTTCGCGAGAGAACACCTCACGCTTAGTCGGGCGAGGCGTCCCCTCGGAAACTCCAGAGCCGCCGCCAGATGTGCGCGCTTTGCCATTTTGTGCCATGATCAGGTCCTCTCAATGTTCTGCCAATACGGTAGGAAAGGGCTTTATTGTCCTGCAATCGCAAAGCATCGTAGGGCACGCCACTTTCAGGGAGCAAGTGGGCCCAATGATCGGACGACGGAATGGGGGTCTGGCAGCCCAGCATGCGGTAAAGCGCGTGCGAGGGGCGAAGTTCTAAGGGATTCGGTTTGAGAGCCTGGGGTTACTCGACTCGCATCGCGGGGAGTTCACGGCCGTTCTGGTGCAGCGTGACGAAGCTCGCGCGCCCATCCGCTCCCAAACCAAAGACAAGGCGCGCCTCCACGACCTTATAGAAGAACTCGGTCTCGGAGGTCGCATAGACAGGGAACCGCTGCTGCCCGGTCAACTCGGCCGTCAGTTGCCCATTCGATTCACGCACGTCGATGGTCACGCCGGGCATGAGGGCGTACTTGCCCTCGAGGAGTTTCAGCTTCTCCGTCGGCACCTTGATGCCGTTGGCATCCGCGAGATCCGGAAGTTTGATCTGAGGAACGAGCAGGGTCACGCCAATGCGATCGACGTCGTTGGTGGTGTTGGAGAACACCACGACGGCGCGCCCTTGGCCGGGGACGAATCCTGTGAACGTGCGATACCCCCCCGTGCCGCCATTGTGCCAGACGATGCTCCCTCCGGAAGGTCCGGTGGTGATGTGCCACGCGAGGGCGACTTCGGGATTCGCCACGTTCGACGGTAGTTTATAGGCGAGCATTCCCTCCATCGCAGGATAGAGTGGCGTCTCGGTGATGCCCGCGTGGGCACACGTGTAACGGAGCATGTCAGCCGCCGTCGCGCGGAGCGCGCCGCAACCCGCCAACGCGTCAAACTCCCACGGACGAGCAAGCAGCGGGCCGTTGTGCCCCTGAGCGAACCGCGCCTGCTGCTCGGGCGTCAGGGTCACGGTCATGTCCTTCAGCCCGAGCGGCTCGATGATGCGTGTCTTGACCATCTGCTCCCAGGTCATGCCGTTCTGCTTGGCTAGGATGAACCCGAGCAATCCCGTGGCGAGGTTCGAGTACTCGTAAGACTCCCCCGGATCGCGCTGCAGGACAAATGCCCCAAGCGTGATCATCAGGTTTTCCTCGCGGTACTTGGCAAAGGGATCGTTCGGGTCCGCACGGAGCTGAAAATCCGGCGGGAAAGACGGCAGCCCCGAGTAGTGCATCGAAAGATGGCGCAGCGTGATCTGCTTCCCGTTTCGCTCGGGGAGCTTCGTGCCCTCGGGAAAGAACTTGTTGATTGGATCGTCGAGGGAGAGGTCACCGTTGAGGGCCATCTGCGCTAGCACGAGCGAGGTGAACGTCTTGCTGATCGAACCGATCTCGAAGATGTGATCCTCGCGAAGCGGTTCCCCCTCCTTCGAGTCTCCGTATACATACGTTGCCGTGCCCTCAGGGGTCTTCAACATAGCGATGATGCCCGAGTCCATGCCGCCATCGACGCGCGCGCGGATGTGCTCGGCAACGGCTTCGGGGAAGCCGATGGACTTCTCGAACTGCGCAAGCGCGGGAGTCGCGAGAAGCGATGCTGCGCCAATGGCGATCGCGAGACGGAGGGACATGGGGGGGAACCTTGGTTGGATTCGGAGTCTTTAGGATAGTTAACATACGCCTTGGGAGCGTGGGTATTCAATTGTGTAGTTTGCGGGACGGAGGTTGGAGTGTGACGCGGTATCACGCTTGGGCAATGGCGGTACCGGCATGGTGCTCTTCATCGCACGAGTGGCCGATCCCACCGCTTGACGGACGAGGGAGCGCTCAGCCAGGACGCCGCCCCTACCGCGAGTACCGAATCACGTCGCCGTCGCTTAGCAGCCCGTTTGTGGGGTCGTATTGGACGACGCCCTGGCTCGAGAGAAAAGCATCCACACTGTTTCGGAGACTACTGTTCGGGTCATCGGTCCTAGGGGGCAGGCCGTACTTTTTGATACCATTGTTTCGGTGGGTGACGCCGTCTGGGGTCGTGTAGTCCACGACGTTTTCTCTGGGCTGTTCGGGGTCAACGGAGCCGGGAAGGATGGTGATCGAATGTCCTTCCTCAGTTCGGTAGGACGTGCCAAGCGTGAGTGACACTCTGCGACGGAACTCCAGCAGTTTTGGGAGGCGGCTGGCATCGAGGTCGCCGTCCGGGCCGCGTGAGACGATCAGATAATCGCAGACATTCGTGAAGTACTTCTCCGGTATGTAGAGCAGCGTTTCGCCTCGACGCCCGTATGGGTCGGTGAAGTCCGCCGGTTTCAGGTAAGCGATCGGCGTAGACAACCTCGTGGGAAGGTCGTCGTGAAACTCTGGATGTAGCCCCCCACAGTCATCGACGAAGACCGATTCGACGGCGACATTGACGCGGCGCAGTTGCGCGGTCACGCTTTTGAGCTTGGATTCGTGGTGGACGTGAGAAACCTCGACGCCCGCCGCAATGAGACAGGCGGAAATTACGACGCCCACGCCGAGTTGGACGGTCTTCACTTCGAAATCTCGGTCTCCGGATAGAACTGCGACCACGCGTACCAATAGGCGCGCATCGCGAAGCCCTCAAATTCAGCGGGCGCGGCGGGTGTTTCGAGCGCGGCATCCCAAGTGACCATCACCGTCGCGCCGCTGATCTCGGCTTCGACCTTTCCGAGTTCACGAATTCGCGCGACAGGGCACGCCCACGATTTTCCGTTTCGCGCGAGTCCGAAAATCTCCACGCCTGAATCGAGTCGATCGTCCACGCGAGTGATCGAGGAGTTCATCATCGGATTGGCGGTGAAACTGTGCGACGCGCGGTCGTAGGCTTCGTAGCGAATGTCGAATTCCTCGACGGGCGCGAGCACGCGCGTCGCTGGGTGCGCGGCGCGCCAGTCACGCCAAGTGGTGATGGTGGCGCGCTGGCCGAGCGGAAGCGTCGTCGAAGTCGAGCCATCCTCGGGCAAAGGCACCGCAGCGATCTGCGCCCAGCAGCGAGTGCTCCCCTGCTCGCGCATCGCGAGCACGCCGCCGAAGAGACCGCCGGCCTCGAGATTTCCAACGCCATCACCCAACCGATAGGTCACCGCTGTATTCGCCATCACGCAGTATGTAACTGCGAGTCGCTCTCCGCCGAACGTGTCGTTCGCTACGTGATGATACGTCATCAGCCGCAGGGGGAACGCACGCGCATCGTCCCCGATGACGACGCCGATGACCTTCGCATCGTCGGCCAACTTCGCCCCCCGCGCGGGCAGATACGCAGGATCGTTCAGCGGCACGAACCGTCCCGGCTCTGCGGTGCGCCAGCGCCCGAATTCGTTTGCCGCGTTTTCCGCCGGTTCGGCGGGGAGGGGGGCGACGTAAACGGTTGCTGCGATGGCTACGAAACAGGCTGGACGCATTGTAGTAAACCCACTCTAGCTCGAAGATCGACGCGATTCGCCGGAATCACAATCTAAAGGTGGAGGTGGTGGCCTGAATGAAGGCGTCAGTTCACCAATTCCCCACCCACCCAACCACCCCCGATGGCAGCGTGACCCCCGGCGCGGCGATTCTGCCCGCCTCGAGCGTTGCATAGCCGAGCGTCGCGGGCGCCGTCGTGCGGAGCAGCTTGATCGTCCCGCCGCTGGTGGCGCCTGGGCTGCCTTGTGCGCCGAGCGACGAGACGCGCGCCCCCGAGCGAAGATTGCCCCACGCGGCAGTGCCGAGGTTCGCACCTCCCCCGCCGCCGGGGGGAACACGGCCGCGCACGGAGGGGCCGAGACGAGCAATGCTGCCGCGATTGTGATGGAGCGGGATTTCTCCGCATGGAATGACCGCATGAGGTGCTCCCGAAGTATGGTGATCGAATTCATGGTGCGTGATTCCTACCAAGCCAGTTCGTGAAACGATCTCGTGACTCAATCGGATGAAGTCCGCCGCGAGGTGCTTGGCCTTTCATCTTTACACAACAAATGCCGCAGCTTCGACGCCGATGACGCGGCAAGGCACGAAGGGCGATCATTGGGTGCAGATGGCGCATGAGACGCGCGATGCTCACCGAAACTGAGGAAATCTCTCGCATCCGAAGGCAACTCGTTGCACACCAATGCGACGCCCGGGTGGCGAAATCGGCAGACGCATCAGACTTAAAATCTGAAGGCCCCGCAAGGGCCGTGCGGGTTCAAGTCCCGCCCCGGGTACCATACGTTTCGAGATTGGGTCTGCGCATGAACCTCATCGAGCCGAACAGCATCATCGAAACGACCCACCGCATCAACGATGCGTTCCATGCACAATCCAAGCTGTCCTCAACCGACCGAGCCGCCGCCGCGAAGTTCATCGCCGCGCGCCAAGGGCTGCCGGGTTCGTACGCGGACGCCTTCGCTGGGTTCGATCACGAGGTCGCGCAAATCCGTCTCTACACTGGAGAGCGCATCGAGTCCGCCTCCGCGCGCCACATCCTCGGCCAGGAATGTTGCCGGGCGTTGCGCCTGCTGGATTCACCGGCGGGAAAGGCTGCACTCGAACGCGCGGACGCGGGTCTGTCCGCCGCACTGAATCGATCCGCCGACAACAAGTTTGGCCGGAATGCGGGTACATTCTGCTGTGGCAAATGCACGATCGGGATGTGGCGCAATGTGCTCGCGGGCGGGTTCGACCGCCGAGAGGAACGGATTGCAATGGGGCTAAAGTATCTGAAGTCGCGCCGCGACACCAAGGGCGGGTGGAGTCGGTTCCCATTCTGGTACACCGTGCTCGCGCTGGCAGAGATCGACCTCCCCGAGGCGACCTCGGAGCTGAGATATGCGCGCGCCAGAATCGAACGTGCCGCGATCAGGGACGATGCGAAAGATGACTACGCGCGACGTCGGACGGAAGTCGCGAAACGCTCTGCCGCAAGAATCTAAGATCTCAGCCATATCCCCGAGACGACGTGCCAGGTGGCACGCACGGAACTTCGCGACCCCATGACCACGCTCGACCGGCAAGGCACCTTGACAGTTTCTGGCGGCACCATCGCATGGTGCCGCAGCGGCACGGGTACTCCCATCGTTTGGATTCAAGGTGTCGGCGTGCGGGGGGCTGCCTGGAGCCCGCAGACGCAGGTCTTCGACGATCAATTCTCGAGCATCACCTTCGACAATCGCGGGGTGGGGGGAAGCAGGCTCACCGATCCCAATGCGTCGTTCACGATCGGTGACATGGCAAACGATACACTCGAGCTGATCGACCTCATGGGCTGGGAATCTTTCCACCTAGTCGGCCATTCGATGGGTGGCATCATTGCGCAGGAGGTTGCCCTGCGCGCGCGCATTCGCGTGCTGAGCCTCACCCTGATGTGTACGTTCCTGCGCGGGCCACAAGCGCTCGCCCTGACGTGCAGAATGATGTCGATCGGCCTGCGTTCGCGGGTCGGCACAAAACGGATGCGACGCCGCGCATTCCTCGAAATCGTTCTTTCCCCAGCAGAGCATGCATCGATGGATCTTGATGCGTACGCAGAGGAACTCGCAGAGCGGTTCGGTCACGATCTCGCCACGACGCCGCCGATTGGGATGAAACAGCTCTTCGCGATGCGCGAGCACGACGCCTCTGCGCGGCTGGGCGAACTCGCCGGAATTCGCACGCTCGTGATGAGCGGCGGCGAGGATCCGCTGGCGCTCCCGGCATACGGGCGCGAGCTTGCCGAGGCGATCCCCGGTGCGCGCTTCGTCGCAGTGCCCGGCGCGGCGCACGGGCTCCCGATTCAGCACGCAGCCGAAACGAACACGTTGTTGCGCACGCACTTCCTGGGTTGATCGTCAAGAAATCTGCTGACGCCTCGCGCCGCGAGTTCGCCCGATACTGCGCATGAAACGACGACTTGCACAACTTGCGCTCCTCGTCCGCGAGTACGACGAGGCCATCGATTTCTACACCAATGCCCTCGGCTTCGTCCTTGTCGAGGACACCGACCTCGGCGGCGGAAAACGCTGGGTGCGCGTGGCGCCAAGCGAAGGGAGCAGCATGGAGTTGCTGCTCGCCCGTGCGACGAATCCCGAACAGGAATCACGCATCGGCAACCAAACCGGAGGCCGAGTTTTCCTCTTTCTCGAGACGGACAATTTCGAACGCGACTACGCTGCGATGGCCGCGTATGGCGTGCGATTCACGGAACAACCACGCCACGAATCGTTCGGCACCGTTGTCGTCTTGCTCGACTTGTATGGAAACAAAATCGACCTGATCGGACGCACCTGATGATCCTCGATCGACTCGATCAGTACAAACTCTACACCGTGCCCGGCACGCGATTGGCCAAGGCGTTCGAATACCTCGCGAGCATTGATCCGTTCGCGATTCCCGACGGCCGGGTGGATGTGGACGGAGACGCAATCTTCGCGCTGCACCAGCAATACGACACGCGCGCGATCGCGGATTGCCGCTTCGAATCGCACCGCAAATACTGGGACATTCAGTTCGTCTTTGAGGGCGTCGAGGACATGGGCTGGTGCGACGTCACACGGCTCTCCGTCGTCGATCCGTACGACGACGCCAAGGACATCGCCTTCCACGCGTGGCCCAACTCACACGCCACTGCCCGCGTCCGCGCGGGCGAATTCGCCGTCTTCCACCCGGGAGATGCGCACGCCCCTGGCATCCGCGTCGAAGGGTGCGCGCATGTGAGGAAGATTGTGATGAAGGTCTTGGGCGAGTGATGAGTGCGCGATGATGGGTGCTGCAGGATTGGGAAGATTGCTGAGTGTCACGTCCTGACTCCCCGTTGACTCATTTTGCCTTCCGATCGTCCTGCTTATCCAACATCCTCTGTCCCAGCGCCACAAACGTGCAGTCGGCACAGGTGCGCTCGTTGTGCGAGCAGCAGTCGCCGAAGACTTTGAGCAGCGCTTGTTGCATGATTTCGACGCCGAAGATTTTGATGTCGGGTTCGGAGTCTCCGAGCAAGCGGCGGCGCATGAACTTCGACACGGAGTTTTCCTCGAGTGCGGGGAATCGCACGAGGTGTTCCCACGCGGCGCGCTCCAGGTCGGCATCGTTTTCCTGACGTCCCTTGAGTGCGGCGAGCGGCAGAAGCGCATTGAAGACTAGCGAGCGCGCCGCGGGTTCGCCGAGCAGCGCCAGCGGGCGTTGCGGCTTTCCTCCGAGCGTGAAGTGCCGCGCAAAGTAATGGTCCTCTTCGTCCACGAGGATCGGCTCGGCAATTCGCGTCCAGTACCTGCGTAGCCCTGCGGGCTTTAGCCCTTCGAATGACGCGGATTTGATGCTGGAGCAGAACCGGAGGAAGAGCGGATCCTCGCGATCGAGCAGCCGCGTCAACAGCACCGAAACCGCCGCGAGGCGCCGCCCGGGAAAGCCCGCCGGGCGCATGCCAGAATGCCAGCGTTTCGTTGGCGGCAGCAGGCGATCCGAAAAGTAGGGTCGCGCGAATGACCAGTGCCCACGAAGCCGTTCAACGAGTTCTCGCGTTTCGTCGTCGCTCTCCTCGATAAAGTTCGCCTGCGTTGGAAAGAGCTGCGCGACGTGCAGCAGGATCGCGAGATTGAACATCGGTCGATCTGCGCGGGGGACGTCGCGCGCGAGTTCGTCCAACTCGCGAATCGGCGCGCGCTTGCTGAGCAGGAAGTACAGCGTCTTGTTCGCCTTGTGACCCTGCGCGACCATCAGGGCCTGATAGACGAGTTGCGCAAATCCCCCCGCCGACGCTTGCTGCGCCTGGTAGCGGCGAATGCGTTCCTCGATCCGCGCGCGGCCTGCGGTCTGCATGAAATCGAAGAGGTCTTCGGGAGGGAGGCGGATGAATTCCTCGTGGCAAAGCCCGACGTCTTCGGGGCGTCCGTACGGATAATCATCGAGGTTCATCGACCGCCGGAGAGTTTCGATGTCGGGGTCGATGTGGGGTTCGAGGACGAAGCGTTCGAGTCGCTCGCCGTTCTGCTTCTCCTCGTACGGGCGGTCGTCGCAGTTGGCTAGCACCACGTGGAGCACGACGCGGTTGTATGCAAAATCCTGATGGTGGCGGTGCCGCACCCAATCGACGGATTGGACGTGGATTTCGACGTCACCCGTGATTTCGACTCCGGCGAGGCGTATCCGAGCATCCAGAAAGTCCGGCCCCGGCCCGGTGTTCCAGCGCCCCGGTTCGATGATTTCAAGGCGTTTCCCGCTCGCCGCCGCGAGCACCCCCGTGCGAATCAACTGGTCATGCCAGATCGCTTGCAGGAGTCGTTCCTCGACCGGACGGGTCTCGTCCGAATCGCGGGCCGGTTCCCCGACACGCAGGTGCTGCAACATCCTGCGCGCAAACGCCTCGTGCCATTCGGCCCAGCGGCGAATCGTATCCTCTGATGCCTGTGCCTTGACGTTGACGGGGTTCATGGATGGAATCTGGGAGTCAGGATAGCTAATCCCTGAAACACATGCCGATGACGACACCACAAGTTTTTTGCGCCCACGAAACGACCGTCCATGCGCCCAAGGGCGCCTCGGGTGGTTTCGTGCGTGGAGGCGCGCGATGAACTACGAGGAGCTCGAGGCAGGGCGTCGGCGGAATTGGGACAAGCTCAAGCCCCCCGCGCAACGCAAGGCGGAGGAAAAGGCCAAGCGCGAGGCTGAACTCAAGGCAGCCGAGGAGGAGGCGCTTCGCGTTCGCAATGAGTCCCGCAAACCCGGGGATCCGATCGAGCCACCACCCGGTGCGAAGAAGGGATTCTTTCGCCGGCGCCAGGAGCGCATGGACACCCGGCGCGCCGAGGACGTCGCAAAGTTCAGGCAGATCCGCAACCGTTCCATCGCAGCGATCATCTCGCTGGTCGTCTTGTTTTCGGCGACAACGCTCATCCGCCGCCTGAATGCCGTTGCCGCATATGAAGAGCAGATGGAGCAGTATTCGCGGTATGTAAGCCTCAACATGATGGGCGAACCAGTTCAGGTGTATGACTCGCCATTCGGCGCGCTCGAATCGTGGCGCAGCGCATGGATGCGGCACGACGCGTGGGGAGTTTGGAACTCCATGAGCCCGACACAGCAGGGGAATCTCTCCCGGGCAAAGCCGATGAATGCGACCGTGCTGGAGTACCAGCAGCGCCTCAAGTCGGGACACCTCGACGAATACGTGGATCGCATCCGCCAGTTCGATTACATGGACGTCATCCACGTCCCGGGGAAACCGTGGCGCGACGGAGAGCTGGCGATCTTTCGCACCAGAACGCCCATCGCCCAGGGGAACAACCAGCCCGGGATGGACTGGATCGTGGCGACGGTGTGGTGCGCAGACATCAAGCAGTGGCGCGTGGCAGACTATCGCGAGGCGCCTTTCTTCAGTATCAAGTGGCGTCTTGAACCACAGATTCTCCCCCGCATGGGGGGCATGCGCGCGGTGCGATTCAATCGCGACGGATCATCGATCGAAACAGATCCGGTGAAGACTCAGGTGGAGACGTTTTCGCCCTCGATGGGTGGGGAACGCTGACGCCGCATGCCGCCGAGGAGCCCCGCGCCGATCAAAAAGGGAACAGGTGAGTTGGAACTTTGGCGGCGGTTGTTTGCGCGGCTGAGGCCGATTCGTTGGGCGATGCTTGCGTTGCTCGTCTTCGCGCTGGCGCTGCGATTCCACCAGATCGGCGAGCCTGAAGTCTGGCTCGATGAACTTGCCCTGCGCGGAGACGCATTCGCGGGAACAAACAAGACAGTCTCTAGCGCGCACAACGCGCACCTCAAGCCCGTGGGGTTCCTCCTTAGGACGTTCGGCAACACGCCGACGGTCCTGCGCACGTGGGGTGCGATTCTTTGCGCATTGGGCGCGGTGCTGTGCTGCGTGCTCGGCACGTGGGTGCGCGGGCCGCGTGTCGGCGTCGCCTTTGGCGTCATCGCGGTCGTGAATCCGTACCTCGTGCTGTACTCGCAGGATGGAAACTACTATGGAGGGATGTTTTTCTACTCGGTGGTGCAGCTCTGCGGGCTCGCGGGTCTGCTGCGGGGCGGGGTGAAGGGCGGATTCCTCGTTATGGCACTCGCCGGATGGGTGGGTTTCTACAACCACCCGATGAGCATTTGCCTCACCGCGATGGTGCTGTTCGCGGGTCTCTGCGCGGTGATCAATGTGCCGGAGCTGAGATCGCGCATCGTGCCTCGATGGGCGCCGAGTTTTTCCCCGAAGTTCGCGGCAGCCGTCATCGGCGTGGGGGCGCTGATTGTTGGTATCATGCTGAGGAACAACGTCGTCGCGGCAGGAAACTTTATCCTGAGCAAAGTCGCCATCGGCGGCACCCTGACGAACATCGAGTTCGGTCGCCCGTTCTTCGAGGGGCTCTTCACCTCGTGGGGGGTGACGCACTTTCGAGAGAATGATGCGCCGCTCGTCATCGCCGCGATGCCCTTGCTGTTTGCGATTATCGGCTTGGTTGCGGCGATTGCGAGTCGTCGTCGCGCGCGAGTCACTGCTGTGATGGGTTGGCTCTGTCTGCTCGCGCCGATTGCGACGTTCCTCTTCATCTTCAACATCGATGCGAAACGCGGATTTTACATCAGGTATCTAACTTTCTTGCTCCCGCTTTTCCTGCTCGCGGTTGCGTGCGGTTGGGATGTCACGATGCGCCAGATCCGTTGGTTTCCTGAGTGGAAGCCTGCGGCACGCGGAGTCGGCATCTCGATCCCAATGGTGCTGTTGGCCGCGCCACACCTGCGTGATTACTACCGCGCGGATTTGCGCAACTACGTGCCGATGGTGGAAAGACTCGCGGCAGTTTACCAGCCCGGCGATCCGATTTGGAACGTGGATCAGTGGCTGCGCGTGGCGCGGAATTTTCCGGATGCCGGACTGCCCGATTGGAACGGGCAAAACACCATCACGACGCTCTTCCGGAAAGAGAGCGCACCGCTCTACCCGTTTCCCTTCGCGGTCATCGCGTACGGGCGCGAGAGATTCTGGGTTCAGAATTCATGGCGTGAGGCGCCGTCGAAGGATTCCTACGAGTTCTTCGACAAGTACCTCGAACCGATCTTCGTCGGGCGATCTGGACAGAGCTGGTCGCAGAATGCACGTTTGTATGAACTGAGGGACCTCGCCCCTGCGTTGTCGGGGATTGGGATGACCGTGCCCCCGCCGAGCGGACCCCCCGAGACGACTCCTCTCAGCGTTGTTGATATCGAAGATCAGTTTCGCGGTCCGCTGACCGCCGCCCAATGGCCGGACCATGAGCAGGTTAAGTGGCTCCAGGACCCGGGCGCCGATGACCAATACTGGCGCTATCACGGCTGGCGGGAGAGAAACGGGTCTTGGGACTTTATCGTCACCGGTAAAAAGGCCACCGGGAAGACGATGCTGAATCTCATCCCGATGAAGAGAAGTGAAGAGTCATTGAGGCCCGCAAAGGGGCGTGAAGCCACGACCCAGCGAAACCCAGCGCAGTGGCTGGCCGTCGCGGTCAATGGCGTGCATCAGGGCTTCTGGGTGGTCGAATCCGGCTATTCCGCCCAATTGTGGGTCATGAAGACGAACGTTCTCATTCCATTCGGTAACAGCAGAATCAGTATCACCGGGCTGCAACCAAGACTCGAATACACCCCCTACGATCCGTGGGGCTTCTACGGGATCGGGATCGCCTCTGCGACGGAGTTTGTTCTCAAGGGGGACACATACGATCCTGCCAAGGGGGGCCGGCGTCACGTACTGAGCAGGTACGAGATTGGGAGTTACAAACCGGAAGCCTACGAGGAGGTGCCGAAGCTCGACTTCACCCCCTCCCTCGAATCCACCCAACCCATGACCTACTATCCCGACTGGCGCGAACCGAACGGATTCGGCGAGGCCGGCGGCGAACTCGCGGACGGGTGGTTTGTCGCGTCCGGGAAATACCCGGTGACCGTTTCCGAGGACGTCACCGGGCCGAGCGGCAAGCCCGCCATGCGGATCGACTTTCCTGCCGACACAACGGGCAGCATCACGGTGCTGTGCAAGCCGTTCGCAGTCCAACCGGGGGGATACGTGTTCTACTCGACGCACATGCGCAGCGACCTGCTCTCGCGCAAGGAAGCCCTCCCCTGCCACGTCTTCCTCGACAAGGACGGTCGCCAGATGCCGTACAACATCTACGCGCAGATGCCCGCGATGACGGGCAACTCATGGCCCGACGTGTGGAGGCGATTCCTCGAAATCGTGCCGGTCCCTGAGGGCGCGGTCTCGGCGTGTGTCGGCGTGACGGTGTTCCCGCGCGACATCACGTACGAACCGCAGGCGGGCACACTCTGGATCGACGCATTCGCATCCCCCGCGAATCCGTGGGCTTGGCGCGACCCGGTGAATCCGTTGTTGGTGCCGACCCCGTCGATGGAATCGTTGGCGCGTCAGTCCCGGTAGTACACCTTGACCGTTTTGATCAGGAACTTCAGCGCGCGCTCGATCGTGTCGGTGTCGCGTGCACGGAGGATGATGTGCCCTTCCCCCTCGTAGCCGCTGTTCTTGGGAACGCCGGGCTGAGGGAGTCGTGCCTCGACGATGAGGTCGCCGATGGCCTCGCTGATCTGGTCGACACCATCAAGGTGCGACACCCACCCTGAGCCGATCCCACGCAGGAATGCGACGCCACAGGCCCACTTGCGCTCGAACGGACCGTCGAATGCATCGTCCACGACGGCGCGTGCCCAGATGCGGTAGAAGTCCTGCTCGTACGCATAGTTCATCATCGGTACGATGTGCACGCCGGGGGGGCGCGCGGCGACTTCGCTGATCACTGTGCGGCCGTCCGCTGTCTTGAACCACTCCATGTGGGTATAACCGCTCCCCATGCCGAGCTTCTCCACGGCCTGCGTACCGACTTCGAGGATGTCCCTGTTCCCCGGCTCGTCCACTTCCTTGGGGAAAACGATCGTGTACTGAATCCACGGATTCCGCACAGCGTCGAGGGGACCGGGGTAATAGCGCGTGACCGATTTGAGGTGAACCTTGCCGTTTACCGTGATGGTCTCGAAGGAGTTCTCCTGGCCCGAGATGAATTCCTCGATCTGGAGCGGCCGATCCGCGGAGGGCTGCGTCTCGCGGAGTGTGTCCGCCAGTTCGTCATCGTTCGCGACGAGATACGTATCGCGGCATCCCGCGCCGACGGGAGGCTTCATTACGACCGGGAGACCGATTTTCTTCACAAAAGCATTGGCTTCAGCGGGGCTCCTCGCGGCGGTATGACGTGCGCACGGGAGGCCTGCCTTCTCCAGCGCGGATTTCATGACGGACTTGTCCGTGAATCGCGCGACGGCGTCGGGCTGCATGCCCTCGACACCAGTGCGAGCGCGGACTTCCGCGACTTGAGGTTGGATCTGTTCCAGAGCGGAGGTGATGCGATGGGTCTTGCCGTAGAGTTTCTCGAATCCGCGAACGACATCTGTCACCTGATCGACGTTCATGCAGTCGTCCACCTGGACGATGTGATCATAGTTCGCTGCGGTGGCGGGATCGATTCCCCCGGGGCGACGATTCACGATTCCCAACATTCGCACGGAGTCGAGTCCTCGCAACGCCCTGACAAATCTCAGCGAGTTCTCTCCGGGTGCAGGAACGACGTAGATGACGTTTCGCATCGCACAATCCTCCGGGTATTGGTTTGACCGATTCCACCCCTGTTCGAATGGAAAGGGCGAGTAGGAAATGAGTAGGTGGAACGTTTTTCCGAGCGGGGTGGAGAATCCTCGCGGCCGCATGCCGAACTCCTCCTGCCCCGCAATCCCCTTGCCCGAAGTTCCCCCCATCGCACCTCCTACGGAATCATGAGTTTCGAACTCCGACAGGATGCATCGCCCATGTCCAACACCATTCGTCGCATCGGAATCCTTGGTGCAGGAGGGCTCGGCAGAAGCGCCGTTCCCCTGCTCGCACAGAAGAGCGAATTCCGCGCGGTCGCGCTCGCAGACTCTCAGGGGATTGCGTGCGACGCGGATGGCATCGCGCCAGGGCTGCTTGCGGACTTGGACCTCAGTGAATCCGTCTGCAAGATGCCCGGAATCGGCCGGACGACCAGTGACCCCGTGGGCGAGATGATCCAGCTCAACAAGTCCGGGGGCGTGGATGCGATCTTCATCGGGATCCCGAACATCCCGAACAACACGATTCCTGAATTGATTTTGCGTCTTTGCCGCGAAGGCTTCCGTGGCGTTGCGGTCGATGCGTTGAAGCGCACGTCGGCGGTGAAGGAAATCCTGGGGTTGTCCTCGATGATCGAGAAGAGCGGCATGACCTACGTCACGGGCGCCGGAGCGACGCCGGGCTTGCTGACCGCCGCGGCCAACCTAGCCGCGCAAAGTTTCGCTGTCGTCGAGGACGTTGAGATCCACTTCGGCGTCGGCATCGCAAGCTGGGACAAGTATCGCGCGACGGTTCGCGAGGACATTGCTCACATGCCCGGGTTCGACATCGAGAAGGTGAAGGTGATGAGTGACGCCGATGTCGAGGCGCTCCTTGAGGAGACAAACGGGCTCATCAACCTCCAGAACATGGAACACGCCGACGACATTCTGCTCGAACGCGCTGGAGTGGTCGCGGCGGAACGAGTCCGCGTGGGCGGTTTGGTGGACACGCGCAAGGCGAAGAAACCAACCACGACACGCATGACTCTGACGGGTACGACGTTCGAGGGTAAGCGCAGCTCGCACACGTTCTCGCTCGGCGATGACACGTCAATGGCGGCGAATGTGCTCGGGCCGGGCTTCGGTTGGATGAAGGCTGCTCTGGAACTGCACGATCGCGGGATCCACGGCCTGTTTACCAGCGCCGACCTGATGCCAAAGTTCGTCAGGTAAGTTCCTCGCGCTGATCACCTAGTCGGTTCAGGTGCAAATACGCGTCAGTGCCGTACCCATCCATCGAGATCAGTTGCAAGTCCCCGCGAAAGTAGCGGGCGTACAAGCGGCTGATCGGCAGGCCATAGCCATAGCCTGCCATCGCGTCGCGGTCGTCGGAGTACGGGCTTGGCGGGGGGAGCTGCCCCGTCGAATAGGTGTACGACCACATGCGATCGAGTCCGCTGCGGGGAATACCCCCTCCCTCGTCGGATACCTTGACGGAGATGTCCTCCCGCCCACCGGCGATGATGACGCGAATCGCGGGGAGTTTTTTCGAGCCCGCGTGTGTCTCGACGACGGCTCGCATGGAATTCTTCAACAACTCAAACAGGATGTGATAAAGGTGCGAAGGGATGTACTTGAAGGTGACCCTCGTGTTCCCGAGTAACTCCACCTTCGGCGCATCCGCGTAGAACTGACGGCAGATGCTCTCCGCATGCGAGGAGGCGTCGCGCGTGACCTTGGCGGGGCTGGTCTCGGCGCGGATGATACCGACCCATCCCTCGCGGCGATTGCGCAGGGCGGCATGTTGGCCAATCAGGATACGGACTCCGATACGGATCGAGTAGAACCGGTCGAGGTAGGTCTGGACGTCGAGGTCCAGGACTTCCTTTCCTGTGGCCTCCTTCAGTTCAACGATCCCCTGCGCGACCGTTTCGACGACGCGTTGGTGGCGCTGCTTGATCGACTCGATCAGGGCGGTGAATCGCCGACCGTCATCCTCGGTCACGGGGGCCGGGAATCGCCTCAGATCGAAGAACGACTGAACGTACCAGTTGTGGACTTTTCGAATCGAGGGCATGTCGGAAAGGCCCCCCGGCAAGTTACGCAGACGATCCGCCATCACGGCGAGGCGAACGGGGAGTTCCTGATGAAGAAACCGCTCCGCCCGGATCATCAAATCGGGGGCTGGATCGAGTCCGAAATTGTAGAGATCTTGGACGGAATAGGGGCGCATCCTGCCCCGTGAGAACTGAAGGAGTTCGTCGACTTCGGCGCTTGGTAGTGTTTCGAGAAGCGGTGCCGTAACTGCCATGACGAAAGTCTCCGCAACTCCGACAAGAATAGGGCAATAAATGGCTTGATTGCCCACGTTGTCAAGACGCGTTGGCCGCACGGCCTCGCCTCCACAATCCGCCGAGGAACGAATCGGATTGGCCCGCCATATCTGAGGATGATTAAAGGTTTTTTATCCCCAAGGAAACGAAGGCACGCCCGCATGCATCACCCCGTCCTTCTCGACGGCCATTCGCTGACGCTCGAATCCCTCGCGTCGCTCGCGTCAGCCCCGGTGGCGGGCTCCCAACGCGCGGACATTCCGACCGAGGCGCACTCACGGCTCCGGGCTTCTCGTCAGGCGCTCGAGTCCCTCGACCTCGGTGCGACGGCTTACTACGGGATCAATACGGGATTCGGAAAACTTTGCGATGTGCGGATCGCGGAGGAAGCGGTCGAGCGCCTTCAGGGCAACCTCGTGCGCAGCCACGCGGTCGGCGTGGGCCCTCCGGTGCCGGACGAGATCGTGCGGCTCATGCTCGCGCTCAAGATTCAATCGCTGGTGCGCGGACACTCCGCGGTGCAGCCCGTGGTGGTTGAGCGGCTCCTTGATTTTCTGAATAACGACATCCTTCCGATCGTGCCGTCGCAGGGAAGCGTGGGCGCATCGGGCGATCTTGCGCCTCTGGCGCACCTAGCACTCCCACTCTTGGGGGAAGGCCTCGTGCGGGTAGGTGGCGTGACAATGCCCGCGCTCGATGCGCTCGCCAAGTTCGGCCTGAGCCCGGTCGCGCTTGCTGCCAAGGATGGCCTCGCGCTGATCAACGGCACACAGTTCATGGGTGCTTACGGCGCGTGGATCATGCACCGAGCGTGGCTCCTGGCCTACGTTGCGGATGTCGCGGTTTCGATGAGTCTCGAGGGGATGTGTGGATTGACCGCGCCCTTCGATCCGAGGATTCACGCCGTGCGTCCGCACCCTGGCGCGGCGCTGGTCGCTCGTCGTGTGCGTGCGATGACGGCGGAAAGCGAACTCGTCGCGGTAGCCTCCACGCCCGGGCGCGTTCAGGATCCGTACTCGCTCCGTTGCAGCCCACAGGTCCACGGCGCGTCGCGCGATGCGCTTCGTCATGTGACCGAGACCCTCGAAATCGAATTCAACTCGACGACCGACAACCCGCTCGTGTTTGACGATGGCTCGGTCTTGAGCGGTGGGAACTTTCACGGACAGCCGCTCGCGCTCTCGCTCGACTTCGCGGCGATCGCGATTGCGGAACTCGCTAGCATTTCCGAGCGCAGGACGTACCTCTTGCTCGAGGGACGCGCGGAGCTCCCCCGCATGTTGACGCGCGATTCCGGACTCAATTCAGGTCTGATGATTGCGCAGTACACGAGCGCTTCCCTCGTGAGCGAAAACAAGGTGCTGGCCCACCCGGCCAGTGTGGATACCGTGCCGACGTGCCTCGGGCAGGAGGATCACGTCAGCATGGGAAGTATCGCAGGGGTGAAGGGTCTTCGCGTTCTGGAGAACGCGGAGAACGTCCTCGCCATCGAGTTGTTGTGCGCCGCCCAGGCGGTTGACTTGCAAGGCCGTGCCCCCGGAGTCGGTGTGAAGATCGCGCATGCGCTCATTCGCGCGTGCATCCCTCCGCTTCACGATGACCGCTCCATGTCGGATGATATCAACCGGGTCGCGGAACTGATCCGCACCGGATCGTTCCTCTCTGCCCTCAAGGAGTTTGAAGATGGATCCGAATGAAACCGCAGAAATCGTGCGCGCGACTCGTTCGCGAAAGCTGACATGCAAGTCATGGCAGCTCGAAGCACCCATGCGGATGTTGATGAACAACCTCGATCCAGAGGTGGCGGAAGACCCGGATAATCTCGTCGTCTATGGCGGCATCGGCAAAGCCGCGCGAAACTGGGAGTCGTATCACCTGATCGTTCGCACGCTGCGCAAGATGGATGCGGACGACACGCTGCTCGTTCAGTCGGGCAAACCGGTCGGCGTGTTCAAGACGAACCCTCACGCGCCACGCGTGTTGATTGCGAATTCCAATCTCGTCCCGAAGTGGGCGACGTGGGAGGAGTTTGATCGCCTCGATAAACTCGGGCTGATGATGTACGGCCAGATGACTGCGGGAAGTTGGATCTACATCGGCACGCAGGGCATCGTGCAGGGCACCTACGAGACATTCGTGGAGGCAGGACGTCGACACTTTGACGGCGACATGCGCGGGCGATTGATCGTGACCGCCGGCCTCGGCGGCATGGGTGGCGCACAGCCGCTCGCCGCGACGATGGCCGGCGCTTCGTGCATCGCGATCGAAGTCGATCGCACCAAGATCGAGCGACGCCTCACGACTCGCTATCTCGATACGATGACGGATCACCTCGAGGACGCACTCGGCATGTACCGGGAGGCGAAGTCGGAGGGGCGCACGATCTCGATCGGGTTGCTCGGCAATGCGGCGGATGTTCTGCCTGCGATGCTGGACCGTGGTGTCGTACCGGACATGGTCACCGATCAAACCTCGGCGCACGATCCGTTGAATGGCTACGTTCCGAACGGGATGGACTTTGGAGCGGCGCTGCTTCTCCGCAAGAATGATCCCCAGAAGTACCGCGCGCTCTCGATGGAAACGATGGCGAGCCACGTGCGCTCGATGCTGGCGCTCAAGGAGCGCGGCTCGGTCGTGTTCGATTACGGCAACAACATCCGTGCGCAGGCAAAGCTGCAAGGAGTCTCGAACGCCTACGACATTCCCGGCTTCGTGCCCGAGTACATCCGTCCGATGTTCTGCGAGGGCAGCGGTCCGTTCCGCTGGGTCGCACTCTCCGGAGAGGAGGAGGACATCCGCGTGACAGACCAGGCGCTGATGGAACTCTTTCCAGAAAATCGCAAGTTGATCCGTTGGCTCAAGATGGCTGAGGAGCGAATCGCTTTCCAAGGGCTCCCCGCGCGCATTTGCTGGCTCAAGTATGGCGACCGCGCCAAGGCGGGTCTCCTGTTCAATCGCCTCGTTCGCGAGGGTCGTGTGAAGGGCCCCATCGTGATCGGGCGCGACCATCTGGACTGCGGATCCGTGGCGTCACCGAACCGCGAAACGGAAGCGATGAAGGATGGCTCGGACGCCGTGGCGGACTGGGCGATCTTGAACGCGCTCGTGAACACGGCCGCTGGTGCCACCTGGGTTTCGTTCCATCACGGCGGCGGCGTCGGGATGGGTTACTCGCTGCATGCGGGGATGGTCGTCGTCGCCGATGGCACGCCCGAGATGGATGTGCGCTTGGAACGCGTCCTGACCTCCGACCCGGGCATGGGCATCCTGCGCCACGCGGATGCGGGATACGATCGTGCCCAGCAAGTCGCGAGGGATCAGGGCATCCGCATTCCCGGCCTGACGATTTGAGCGACCTGCTGATCCGCAACGCGACGCTCTTTGTGGGCAACGCGCGCGCGGAGTTGTCCCCGCGCAGCGCAATCGTTTGCGCGCTTGGGCGAATCGTGTGGTCCGGACCGGAGGATGAACTCGAGCCGGAGCGCGCGAAGAACGTGAAATCCGAAATCGACGCGGGGGGCGCGCTCGTCTCCCCCGGCTTGATAGACTGTCACACGCATGTGATCTTCGGCGGATCGCGCGCGCGTGAATTCGAGATGCGCCTCGCCGGAGCGGACTACCTGGACATCGCCGCGGCTGGGGGTGGCATCAGTTCCACCGTGCGGGCCACGCGTGAAGCGACGGACGAAGAACTGCTCCAAGGCGCAGCGGCGCGATTGGCGGACTTCGCCCGACAGGGTGTCACCACGGTCGAGATCAAGAGCGGCTATGGCCTCAACACGGAACATGAAATGCGCATGCTTCGCCTCTCGGCGGAGCTTCGCAAGCGCACGAAGCAGTCGATCGTCCCGACGTTCCTTGGCGCCCACGCGCTCGGGCCGGAGTTTAAGGACGATCGCGCTGGATACGTCCGCGAAGTCATCGAGGTCATGATTCCACGGGTCGCCAGTGAGCGACTTTCCTCGGCAGTGGATGTCTTCTGCGAGAAGGGCGCGTTCACCGTGGAGGAATGCGACGCGATCTTCCGTGCAGCGCGTGAGCGCGGGTTGCGCGTCAAGGCACACGCCGAGCAGCTCTCGCATCAGGGAGGCGCAACGCTCGCCGCGCGGCACGGCGCGTTGTCCGTCGATCACCTGGAATTCCTCAAGCAGGAGGAGTGCGAATTGCTCGCACTCACGGGGACGGTGGCGGTGTTGCTCCCCGGCGCGATGATCGCGCTTTCCCTCCCCAATCCCCCCGTCCAGGCGCTTCGCGAAGCAGGGGCGACGATCGCAATCGCGACGGATTGCAACCCCGGCACGAGTATGACGACGAACTTGCTGCTCATGATGCAGCTTGCGGCGAACTTGTGGCGCCTCTCCCCCGCCGAATGCCTCGCGGGTGTGACTTGGAACGCCGCGCGGGCGCTCAACATCGGAGAACGCATCGGACGAATCGCCCCCGGCTACGAAGGCGACCTCGTATTGTGGGATGCCGAGAGCCCCGCCGATCTCGTTTATCGTCTCGGCGCGAATCCCGTCCGCCGAGTTTGGAAACGAGCCGAGGAGTTGACCGCGTGAGTCATCCGATCAAGTTCTGCACTCCCGCACCGATCGAACTCTTTGGCGGTGGGCATGATGGATACGAGGTCAAGTTCGGCTCGATCGTTCGCCGGGTGAGCAAATCGACGGAACTCGAGGGTCTCAAACTCGTGATCGTCGGCTTTCCCACGGACGAGGGTGTTCGCCGCAATCATGGTCGCCCGGGCGCGGCAGCCGGCCCGCTGTCGATACGTCGCGCGTTCTACCGACTGAATGCCATGGATGCGTTTCGGCATGGGATCGAACCGGATCTCGTGGGAGACGTCGGCAACGTGGAGCCCGCGGCAGATCTGGCTGAATCGCAGCTTCGCCTCGCCTGCGTCGTGGAGGTCCTGTTGCAGCATGGACTCGACGTGATCGTCCTGGGGGGCGGGCACGAAACCGCATTCGGGCATCTCGCGGGGCACATCGCGCTCGGATCGACGATGACTGTTTACAACGTGGACCCGCATCTGGATGTGCGGAACTCCCCCGGCGATCGCCCCACGAGCGGCAACCCTTTCCGTCTGGCGATCGAACGGGCGGAGGGGCGCTTGCGTTATGTCTGTCTCGGGGCAAGGACGACGGCAAACGCGCCCGCCTATGCGGAGTACATGCTCGAACACGGCGCAGACATCCATTGGGAACCCATCGGCGGAGGATTCGCCGCGTCGGCGGCCTTCGAGTCGTGTCTCGCGGTCGACTCAAACTCGCACATCGTTCTCTCCCTCGACACGGACTCAGTCACGTCCGGGCAGGCACCGGGCACAAGCGCGGCGTCTCCCGTTGGTATCCCAGCAAAAGAGTTCGTACGCTGCGCCGCCATCGCAGGAGGGGACCGCCGAGTGAGAGCGCTCGAGATCAGCGAGTGCGCGCCACCACTCGACCGCGACTATCAGACCGAGCGACTCTGCGCGCTAGCGATGCAGGCGTTCCTACTCAGGCGACTGGGCTAGCTCTCGCCTCAGCCCGCCTGCTTCTCCAAGTATCGCTTCGTGGACTTGATCTGGACGAAGTCCACGCAGAGCGCGAAGGCCATCGCGAAGTAGATGTAGCCCTTCTCGATGTGTTTTCCGAATGCCTCTGCGGTCAACATCACGCCGATCAGAAGCAGGAACGAGAGCGCGAGAATCTTGAGCGAGGGGTGCTTGTCGACAAGGCGTACGATCGCCCCGGAATACTCGAGCATCACGAGCACCGACGTCACGATCGCGATGACCATCGTCGGGATGTGGCTGGTCATCCCGAACGCCGTGATCACCGAATCGAGGGAGAAGATCAGGTCCATCATGAGGATCTGGGCGAGGACCGCGCCGAACGTCGAGGCGGCCGTCGCGACCACGTTGGCCTCGTCGATTCCTGCTGCTTCGATCTTGTGGTGGATTTCTTTCGTGGCCTTGTAGATAAGGAAGAGGCCGCCGAAGAGAAGGATGAGCGACTTTCCCGAAAAGGCTGTTTCGCCCAAGGTGAAGAGCGGCTTGGTCAGGCTCATGACCCAGCCGATCGAGAAAAGCAGGCCGCTGCGCATCACCATGGCCAGCATGATTCCGAGCTTGCGGGCCTTCTCGCGTTGGTTCTCTGGCAGTTTCCCGGCGAGAATTGCGATGAAGACGATGTTGTCGATTCCGAGCACAATCTCAAGCGATGTCAGCGTGAGCAGCGCGATGATGTTCTCGGGGGTGAAAAGCTCTGCGATCATGTCATTACCTCTTGGCGTTCATCGAAGGGTCCCCCGGTGTGTCGTGACTTCCGATGCACGGGGACAACGACATTTCTCGTGCGCCAGACCGGAATCGGTGCGAATCGCATATCGGCTGAGGTTACCCATCCATGTGATTCGAGAGTGCATTCATTGAGCGTCCGCAAAATATTATCGGAACTCTTCGGTGGTCAGGAGGCCCCTGCGGCCCCACCGTGCCCCGGCGCCGTCCCCGGGGCAGTAGCTTCGTCGGCTGCCAATCCAGAGGGGCGAATCACCGTCGAGGTCGACCACCGCGAGCGGGCTGGCGGATTCGTTGACGCGCTCGAAGCGCACGGCGATCGGCTCGACATTCGTGTGGTTACGCTCCCCGTCGGTGATGTCGTCGTGGCCGGGATGATCGCAATTGAGCGGAAGCGGACGGATGACTTTGTGGCGTCCCTCATGGACGGGAGACTCTTCCATCAGGCCGCAGCCCTCGCCGAGGGATTCGGTGAACGCGCCTTGATCGTGGAGGGTGATTTCTCTGCCGAGGTCCTATGCGGGATGGAATCCAACTCTGTTCGCGGGGCGATGATGAGCCTGCAGTTCGACTGGGGCATCCACGTGTTTCGATCGCGTGACGTGCGGGAGTCGGCCGTCTATGTGCTGCTCGCTGCGGAACGGACCGCGCGCAGGAAGATGACTCGGGGCCGGCCAGCATCGCAGGTCACGAAGGTCTCGAAGGACGGGCTGGCCTCGGGAGGTGGCGTGGAGGAGATGCTCCTCGCGCTGCCGGGCATCGGCCCCGACCGCGCCGCGAACATCGCCGCCAAGTACCCGACGTTCCCCCTGTTGATGGGGGTGACGGCGCAGGACTTGGCCCGAATCGACGGCGTCGGCCCGACGACGGCGGGGCGTCTCTATGCGCTTCTCCACGGAGAGAAGAGCTGACGACGGGCATTTCCTCCACGCGTGCCCCATGGTAAGCGTTGACACCTGAGCCACATATGAGACCGCTAAAGGTTTGTGTCGCGCTCCGAACAAAAGTGCCGGGGCGCGGTAGATCGCTGTTGTCTCAAGTGTCACGAATCCAACCAGGAGGTGGCTCCCGAAATGGAAGTATTGCAATACTTGCTGATCGCTGCGGTCGCCCTCGTGGTCGGGTGGTTTGCGGGTAACCAAATTGCCGCCAAGAAGGCCAAGGGCGAGCAAGTTGACCTGGAGAAGACTCGCGAAGAAGCAGACGCGATCATGACCCAGGCTCGACGCGAGGCAGAAACTCTTCGCGAGCGTACTGCACAGGCGGAATCCGCCGCGATCGCCGAAGCCGAACGGAAGGCCGAGAAGGAATTCTCGCGCCGCCGTTCGGAGATCGATCGCACGGAAGGACGCCTGCGTAAGCGTGAAGAGCAGCTCGAAAAAACCGAGGAAAAGCTCCAGAGAAAGCTGGACGGTGCCACCGCCAAGGAAGAACAAGCGGAGTCACGTCTCCTCGATATCGAAGAGGACCGAAAGGCCCTGGAAGCACTTCGCACCACGATGGTTCAGAAAGCTGAAGCAATCTCCGGCATGACTGCTGAGCAGGCGCGGAAGTCACTCCTTGAGAACCTTGAAGACGAGGTTCGCCAGGAGTCCGCCGCGATCGTTCGGCGTGTCGAATCGGAGACTAAGGAACAGGCCGAGAAGAAGGCCCGTCAGATCATCACGCTCGCGGTGCAACGCGTCGCGAGCGATCACGTCAGCGAGTCGACGGTTTCCGTCGTCACCCTGCCGAACGACGAAATCAAGGGCCGCATCATCGGGCGAGAGGGTCGCAACATCCGAACCCTCGAACAACTGACCGGGGTCAACCTCATCGTTGACGATACCCCCGAGGCAGTGGTGCTGAGTTCATTCGATCCCATGCGTCGCGAGATTGCGCGTCGTGTGCTCGAGGCACTCATTTCCGATGGTCGAATCCATCCCGGCCGCATCGAGGAGTTGGTGAACAAGATCGAACATCAGGTGTTGGAGTCGGCACGAGAAGCCGCCGAAAACGCCTGCATTGAACTTGGCATCAACGACCTCCATCCCGAGTTGGTCAAGCTGATGGGACGCCTCAAGTTCCGCACATCGTACGGGCAGAACGTGCTCGCACACAGTGTGGAATGCGGTCACATCGCAGAGATCATCAGCAGCGAACTCGGGTTGGACGCGCGGCTCGCCAAGCGCGCGACGTTCCTGCACGACATCGGCAAGGCAGTCAGCCACGAGATGGAAGGGACACACGCAGCCATCGGCGCGAACCTCGCCAAGAAGTATCGCGAGCGCTCCGAGGTCGTCCATGCCATCGAGGCGCATCACTACGAAGTAGAGCCCCGCACGCTCACCGCGATCATCGTCATTACCGCAGACGCGATTTCTGCCTCACGCCCCGGCGCGAGAAGGGAATCACTCGAATCGTACATCAAGCGACTCGAAGCACTCGAAGGCATCGCCAACGGGTTCGAAGGAGTCGAGAAGTCGTTCGCCATTCAGGCAGGCCGCGAAGTTCGCATCATCGTGGAACCGGACAGGCTCAACGACGATCAATGCGCCCTGCTCGCGAGGGACGTGACCAAGAAGATCGAAACCGATTTGCAGTACCCCGGCCAGATCAAGGTCACCGTCCTCCGTGAAGTTCGCAAAACCGAATACGCGCGCTAAGCAAGAGCTGCCAAACGCGCAGAGCATCACATGGCGCCCCCGGTTCCACGCCGGGGGCGCTTCGTTTTGCCTGCAATGTTCCGCACCTCGTGCGAGTTTCCGATGGTCCATGCTCTGGACCTCCCGGAAGGTGGCGCGACGCTCCCATCCACGTACAGGCCCTCCCATGAAACCACACGTCAAGAACTGCGGCTCAGCAGAGCAACTCGCGGCGGCGGCCGCACAAATTCTCGTGGACGAAATGCGAGCGGCACTCGCGGCACGTGGGCGGTTCTTTGTGATGCTCTCGGGGGGAACGACACCGAAGGCCATGTATCGCGTGCTCCTCGAGGAGCATCGCGATGCGATGGATGACTTTCTCCGCACGGACTACTTTCTCGGGGATGAACGTTCCGTACCGTGGGACAACCCGCAGTCAAACGCGGGTGAAGCGTTTCGTCTTTTCCTCGATCCTGTGGGGGTGGCGCAGGGGCGTCGCCATTTCGCGAACGGTGGTGCGCCGGACCTCGTGCGAGAATCAGAACACGCGACGTCCCTCATGAAGCGCATCGTCCCGAGCGGAGCGACCGGCATCCCCGAATTCGACCTCGTGCTCCTGGGCATGGGCACGGACGGTCACACAGCGTCGCTGTTTCCCGGGACGGAAGCCCTCAAGGACGAGACGGCTCGGTTCGTACTCAACGATGTCCCCCAGCTTCAGACCCGACGCATCACTGCGACATATCCCCTCCTCAACGCAGCGCGGCATGCCGTCATTCTGGCAACCGGCGAGAACAAGTCTCAGCTCATCTCCGACATTTTGAACTGTGAAGGTGCCCATGTGTACCCCATCGAGCGCATCTCGGCGCAAAAGACGACCTGGATGCTGGATTCGACAGCGGCGAGCCGACTGGGCTGAACGTGGGGTTGGGCGGGTTCGGTATCAGTTGCCCCGGCTGAGGCATCGTCCGGAAGTTGGGCAAGTTCGTCCGAAACCAATGGCGCGCCACGCGCGGGCCCTTTGCGTCAACCATCCCAGTCCTTTCCAACCAGAGAATTCACACCATGGCATCCAAACAACAATTCGGCGTCATCGGACTCGCAGTCATGGGCGCCAACCTCGCCCTGAACATCAGCGACCGCGGGATCCCGATCTCGGTGTACAATCGCACGGGATCGGTCACGGATGCCTTCATGGCGGAGAACACGGGGCGCGACATCGTCGCGGCGAAGACTCTCGATGAATTCGTCGGCTCGCTCGAACGCCCGCGCCGCATCCTGATCATGGTGCAGGCGGGCAAGGCCGTGGACGCGGTGATCGATTCCCTGCGCCCGCTTCTCGATCAGGGAGACATCCTCATCGATGGTGGCAACTCGCACTACCCGGATACGGAACGCCGCTTCGTCTCGCTCGAGGCCGCAGGATTGCGCTTCGTTGGCATGGGCGTTTCTGGAGGTGAGGAAGGCGCGCGCTTCGGCCCATCGCTGATGCCGGGCGGGCCCAAGGAAGGGTACGAGTACCTCGCGCCCACTCTGGAAGCCATCGCCGCGAAGACGGACACGGGCGCATGCGTGACACACGTCGGACGCGGCTCTGCGGGTCACTTCGTCAAGATGGTCCATAACGGGATCGAATACGGCGACATGCAGCTCATCGCCGAGACGTATGACATGTTGCGGGAAATCGGCGGGCTTTCCCCCGCCGAGATGGAAGCGACGTTCGCCGAGTGGAACGCCGGTCAGCTCCAGAGTTTCCTCATCGAGATTACGCAGGACATCGTCGCGCGGCAGGAACCCGGCACGGGGAATCTCATGCTCGACCTGATCCTTGACAAGGCAGGTCAGAAGGGAACCGGCAAGTGGACGACAGTGGCCGCCCTCGACCTCGGAGTCCCCATTCCGACGATCACCGCCGCAGTTGATGCACGCCTCCTCTCGTCCCTCAAGACGGAGCGCGTCGCTGCCTCCAAGGTGCTGACGGGCGCCAGGTCCAAGGCAGGCTCTGCGGAGAAGAAGATGCTCGCAGGCGAATTGGCCAAGGCGCTCTATGCGGCGAAGGTCTGTTCGTACGCGCAGGGACTCGCCATGCTGGGCAAGGCCTCGGTCGAGTATAAGTACGACCTGCATCTCGACGAGGTCGCTCGCATCTGGAAGGGGGGGTGCATCATCCGCGCGGCGATGCTCGATCGTATCCGCGCCGCGTACGGTGGTGGGAACCCGCCTGTGAACCTGCTGCTCGACCCGACGTTTGCTGCGGAAATGCGTGAGGGTGAGAGCGCTCTACGCCACATGGTTTCCCTCGCGGCAGCGCAGGGGATCCCGGTGCCCGCCCTTGGTGCATCGCTCGCCTATTACGACAGTTACCGTCGCGAACGCGGCCCGGCCTACCTGACTCAGGCACAGCGGGATTACTTCGGTGCGCACACGTTTGAACGCGTTGATCAGCCGGGTTCGGTGGTACACTTTGACTGGATTCGCAAGGAAAGTGGTTCAAACTCGTAAGGCAGCACCGTAGTCAGATAGGCAAGTATGGCGTGGTCCTTTTTGACACGCCAGCCGGAAAGTTCTTAAACTTAACCAAATAGTTCCTCTTCAGGAGACGTACCCATGCGCCATGCCTCACTGACATTCCTAACTGCGATGGCATTGCTGGCCCCAATGGTCGCCAGTGCAGACATCATTGTCATGAACAACGGGCAGCGGCTGGAGGGACGCGCCGAAGACATCGATCGAAAGCCGGAGAAGGTGCGATTCACCCGCGGCGTCGGGACGATGGAAATCGCCCGTTCCGCGATCAAGGAACTCATCGAGGAAGCTGATTCGGTGGACTATCGCCGTGTCGGCCTGCAGTTGGTCGAAGCCAAGAGTTACAAGCGCGCCATCGAGTTGTTTGACATGGCGCTCGAAGGCGATCCCGAAGACGAGGCCGCCATCGAAGGTCGCGCACGCGCCAACGCCGCAATCGAACAGGCTGAACTGGAAGCGGGGCGCGAGTCCGCTCTGAAGATCGAAGTGGAGATCGAGGCCGCACGTCGTCTGGTCGAAGAAGAGCGATTCGATGAAGCCGAGAATCTGCTTCAACGTGTTGCGGCGAATTCCACGACGGATGCGCAGCGCACCGCGGCGCAGCTCGCCCTGATCGACCTACACAGCGCATGGGGTTTCCAGCGCCTCGATCGACTCGATCCGAAGGGCGCAGAGATTCACTACACGCGCGTCCTGGAGATGGATCCGGAAAACGTCGGAGCGCGCGAGCGCCTGCTCGAGGTGTGGAAGGACGATCCCGCGCGCCGCGAGGATGTCCTCAAGGCGTACACGATGAAGCTGCAGAGTGATCCGGACAACCTCGAGTTGAACGCCAAGGTTGCCGATTCCTACCTCATGCTGAATCGATTCGAGGACGCTCTCCCGATGTTGGAGAAACTTGCCGTTTCTCCGCGTTACAAGGCGCAGCGTTACGACTCGCGATTCCGCAACACGCTTCGCGAGATCATCCGCAATCAGTCGGATTCCGGGAACTATGACGCAGCTATCGGGAACACCGAAAAGCTGCTCAAGTACTTCCCTGCAGAAGACTCAAGCCAGCTTGTCATCCTGCAGTACCGGAAGGCAGTCGCGACGGCCGATCCGCTCGATACGAACAACCGCGCGCGCTTGATCGCCGGCTTGCGCAACGCGGGGCTCAAGGAACTCGCCGCAGCGGAAGCAGCAGTCGTGGCGCGGGTTGATCCAAGCAATGAAATCCTGCAAGCGATCCTGCGCGAGGAGGCGGAAGAACGCCTCGCTGAGGTGCGCGACACGCTGCAGAGGAACGAATTCGCCGTGGCTCGCGACATGGCTCGCGGGTTCATCGAGACCGGCTCGCAGTATCCCGACCTCGTCGCGAAGGCGACCGAGATGTACGAGCGCGCCAGCGTCGAGGCAGAGCGTCAGGCACGCGAGAATCGCCAGCAGGCACGCGAAATCGCGCAGCGAGGCATCGAGTACTACCAGCAGGCGCTCTCCTTCGCGTCGCAGTTGCGATCGACGAATGTCAACTCCTCGGTCCGCCCGTATAGCGCGAAGCAGGAGGCGATCAAGTACGCCCGCCGCTCGATCGACTCGCTCAAGACGGCAATCAACATCGATCCGAGTCTTGGAGGCGTCACCGGAATGGATCTCAACGCACAACTCAGCGATGCACGCCAGCTTCTCTCGACATTGACGCAGTCGGGAACCGGCCTGCCGCGGAACAGATTCGTGGCGGGGCAGACGGTCGAAACCGACAAAGTCATCGAATGATCGGGCGCCTCCGTTGAACGACGTTTCCGAGCAGCGGCCACTCCGGCCGCTGCTCATGTTTTGTGTCACGTTTGCTCTCGTCGCGGGGGCCTGGCTCGCATGGTGGTGGCGAGACCTCCCGACGCTGCTGCACATGGATTCGCTCGGTTACTATAAGAGCGCGATTAACCTCGCGCGGCATGGTGTGTTCTCGGAGGCATCCGCGCCCGACCTGCATCCGATCTCGTTTCGCACTCCCGGATACCCTGCGTTCCTGGCCGCGTTCTTCTTGATGTTTGGCCCGGGAGTGTATCTCCCCGCCCTGCTCAATCTGTTGCTGCTGGGTGCGACCGGCGTCGGTGTCGCCCGACTCGCACGAGGCTTCGGCGCGGGTGAGCGAACCGTGTGGGTTGCCGCTGCGCTCGTGGCAATGCACCCCATCTCGCTGTACTGGGCGGTGCAAGTATACACGGACACCCTTTTCGTCACGTTGCTGGTGTGGGGGCTTGTGTGGTTTATCGAGGGCTTGAGGGAACCAGAAGCACGAACGCGGCTGACTGCTGGTGTCGTGCTCGTGTCGCTTCTTCCGCTCGTCAGGCCGCTTGGTCTGTACCTGTTGCCGTTTTTTGTTGTCGCGATGGCGGCGAAGACTCGTCGCCCGATGATCTGGGCGACGCTCGCCCTTTTGCTCGCTCTGCCCACGGGTGCGTGGATGGCTCGCAACCGTGCACAATTCGGGGACTTCTACTTCTGCGAGATTGGTGCGTGGAATCTCAGGTATGCGCACATGAACGCCGTGCTCGCAGAGGAGGAAGGGCTCAACCATGGGGAGATGTGGGCGAACACATTTAAGGAGACGTATCCTGCAATCTATCGTCCTGACGTCTCGCCGGGGGAACTCGCGAGGGAGTGGCAATCGGAAGCTGTGGCGATCGCAATGAAGCACCCGATTGCGACGGTGCGCATCGCTCTCCGAAATCTCCGCCCTCTCTCCGCGCCTAGCGTGACTGATTGGGGGACACATCAGGGCATGCCCTATGAGGGTATCACCAAACCGGGTGTGGCTGCGCTGGTCGGCCTGCTTGAGTGGCTGTCGCTCCTGGCGGCGGCGGGGCTCGCGATCCGAGGACTCTTCGTCCACCGCGATCGGGGACGACGTGCGTTGATGTTTGTCGCGCTCGTTGGGGGCGTGCTGGTCGTGCTCTCCCTGCCAGCGGGATACATGACCGCGCCGAGATTTCGACTGCCTATCTGGCCGTTGGTTGTTGTGCTGTCGGCTGCTGGTGTTCCCGCAGGCAAGTGGGAGCGGGAAGAGACTTAAGGCGTCGGGCCGAAATCGCCGATCGCCTCGACGGGACAGTTCTCCATCGCATCGCGGCAGAGCTGCTCCTCAAGTTCGCCAGACGGTTGCTTAGAGACGAAGGAGAAGCCGATATCGGCATCGCGCGAGAAGTTATCGGGCGCGGTGCCGCGACACGCGTCGCAATCGATGCAGTTGCTGTCCACGAAGTAGGACCCGGCGGCGTTCACCGCGAGTTTCGACTTCAAGTCTGCCATGGCGAGTAGCTCCCTCTCAGGATGGTAGAGGGTGGCTGTGGGGGCGGTTGGACGCCCCGACGCGATGATAGGTCAGTCGTCGCCGTCTTCGCCGATTGCTTCGACCGGGCAGCCCTCGAGGGCGTCGCGGCAGAGCTGGGATTCGAGTTCCGTCGTTGGCTGCTTCATGACGAATGAGTAACCCTTTTCGTCATTGCGGGCAAAATTGTCCGGCGCCGTGGCGCGACATGCGTCGCAATCGATGCACTGGTCATCGACGTAGAACTTCCCGGAGACGTTCTCGGACAGGCGGTTTTTCTTATCAGGCATTGGGGTAAGGTGATGTCCCTTATCGAAGTGTCGAGAGGCTGCCAGAGTCCCTTGGACGCGATCAAAGCGAATATTGAGCCGCGGCGGAAAAGGTCAGGGGCCGACAATGAAAAAAGCCCCGATGTACTCGGAGCTTCATCGAGGTCTTAAGATGGTCGGGGTGGTGGGACTTGAACCCACGACCTCACGCTCCCGAAGCGTGCGCGCTAGCCAACTGCGCCACACCCCGACCGGTGAAACAGCGCGGGAATGTGCCTAGGCGCCCCCCCACGCGTCAACGACTTTTCGAGGGCTGCCGACCTCGCGAACATCCTGCGGCGAAACCCTCAATTCCCACCCACCAGGATGAGAACCTGCGCGAGGATGATTTTGCCGATCATCGCGAATGGATACGTCGTCGCGTAGGCAACGAGCACTTCGTCCGTGCTCATCAGCTCGCGGGCACGGGCGAGGGACGCGGGCTGCGTGTGCATGCCGCTCGCCGCGCCCAAACTCACCGCGATGCCCGAGCGAACCCAGCGTCGCAGCAGCAAGAGGAGGGTGGCAAACGTGGCGACGGTGCAGGCCATGCCGAGCAGGAGGAGCTGAAGGCCCGGCCCCGCCAGCGCGCCGAGCGGGTCCCCACCCGCGCGAACCCCGACGCCCGCGAGGAAGAACAAGAGCCCGATGTGCCGGAGGGTCTCGCTGGCCTCGAATTGAATGATCCACACAAATCGACCTGTCCTGCCGAGATACCCGAGCATCAACGCAACCAGAAGCGGTCCACCCGCGATCCCGAGGGTGATCGCTCCCAGCCCCGGAATCGGAATGGGAATCATCCCGACCAACACCCCGAGCGATATCCCAAAGGTCAGGGCCGCAAAATCGAGAGTCGCGGCCTCGCGCGCGGAGTCGCCAAAGAACTGCGCGGCAGCAGCGAGTTTCTCCTTCGGCGCGACGACGAGCAGGCGATCGCCCAGTTCGATGCGCATGTCTTCCTGTGGGGCGATCTCGAAGTCGGCTCGGCGAAGGCGTGTGATCTGCGCGTTGAACTGCGTATCGAGATTCAGTTCCTCGAGCGTGCAGCCCGCGACTTCCTTGTTCGAGACGATGACGCGACGGAGTTCAACTGCGCCCCCTGGTGCTTCGAGAGGAACGTCCGAGAGAGCGCCAAAGTAGGCGGTGCCGGCATCGAGGGCTTCCTTCGTGCCAACCGCGTGGACGAGGTCTCCGAGTTGCAGTGTTGTGTACTTCATAGGCACGGAGTCCACGCCCTGATGCCGAATGCGCGAGAGCGTTAGCCCTTGTCGAGTGCGGACCTGAAGTTCGCCGATCGCATGGCCGATGATCTCCGGGTTGGTCACCTCAAAGTTGCGCGAGCTTAGCTCACGTGCACCGCCCACGGTGGAAAGCGCGGCCGCGTTCTCGGTGTCTGCCTCGACGCGATTTCGGCCGACAAACATTCCAAAGATGAGGAGCGCACCCAGCACGCCGAACGGGTAGGAGATGGAGTAGCCGATCGTGGCGTCGGCCGCACCTCCCGCGGTCGTTGCACGAAGGAGCTGAGTCGAAGCAGCGAGTGCGGGCGTGTTCGTCAACGACCCGCAATAAACACCGGCGATCTGGCCGGAGGAGAGTTCCATCGCGCTCCCGAGCGAGAAGACAACGAACGCGCCGACGACGAGCGATAGAAGCACCGCGGTGTTCAGTTGCGACCCACCCTTGCGCATCGAGGCAAAAAATCCGGGGCCGCTGGAAAGGCCGATCGCGTAGACGAACAGGATCAAGCCGAGTTCCATCACCTGTGGTGCGATTGCGAGCGGTTGGGCGTCCTCGGGCTGCCATGCGCCGAATGCCAACCCAGCGAAGAGCACACCGGCCACACCGAGGGAGAACCTGCCTAAGCGCACATGGCCGAGCAGATACCCCAACCCGATGACAACGAACAGGAGGAGGGCTTGGCTCTCGGAAAGCAGGTTGTGGAGTTGGGTCATGTTAGTGAGCGCATGCGCGAGTCGAGCCTCGCGCTTCTCCGTGGCGGGGCGAGAGCAGATGTCTCCCGTTCTGTGGGCAAAGCGTTTACCTGCCTGAATCGCAACGAGTTCAGTTCAGAAATATTCCTTTGCAAGTCGTTGACGCCGCCGCCCGGGCGTAACGAACCTGCTTAACGACACCAACGGAAGGCATTCGCCCCGAACATGGCCAGCGCTTGGCGCCAGTATGTGGGCGTGATCCACGTCCATACAGACAAGAGCGATGGCGCCGCCTCCCTGGAGGAAGTAGTCGCCGCTGCGAAAGCCAATGATGTTGATTTTGTGATCCTTACAGATCACAAGACGCGTGGCTATGCGTGGGACGGTGGGGAGAAATGGCACGACGGCGTGCTCGTGATTTGTGCGGAGGAAGTGACCACACCGCAGGGGCACTTTCTGGCGTTCGAAACCCGCGAGGACGTAGGGGATAAACTCAACCTTCCGGACGCGGTTGACGAGGTCCATCGTCAGGCGGGATTCACCGTTTCCGTTCACGGGCAGATGCCCAAGTTTCCCGGCCTCCCTCATGTGCTGCCGTTCGAGGAATCTGACGCGGTCGAGATGTGGAGCTTCACCGACGAGTTCCTCTCCCGCGCGGAGCCGACGTCGATCATGTCCTCGATCGCACGGCCGGATCGCCTGATCATCGGCCCCAACAGACATCTGCTCAACAAGTGGGACATCGAACTGGGACGTCGCCAAGTCCCCGCGTTTGGGGGATTGAACGCACATCAGCGCAAGGCGCCGCTTCTCGATTGGAAGCAACTCTTCCCATACAAGATGGCATTTGGAACGATCCACACGGTGATCTTGAGCAAGGAACTCCCTCAGGTCGCGATGCGCGCCCGGGACATGGTTTGGGAGGCGTTGCGACTGGGGCGGTGCTATGCCGCAAACCAAAGCGTCAACCCAGCGAAGGGTCTCGAGTTCTTCTGGAAGGGCCCTCGTGGCGCGACGCAGTGGATGGGTGCCCAGTCCGAGTTCCACCCGGGTGGACGAATCCATGTGAATCTCCCTGCCGAGGGTGAGATCGCCATCCGGCACAACGGGCAGCCCCTCTTCTGGGGCACCGGGACCGAGATCGATTTCCCCGCGCCGACGCCCGGGGTGTATCGCATCGAGGTGCGGCTTAATCGCCGACTTTGGATCCTCTCCAACGCGATCCGGCTCACGCTCGACAACCAGCCCGTTCAACCCACGGTCAGCGACTTTACCTAAGCCGAACAGTAGCAGGGGTAAGTCGGTTAATCGCGAGACTGCCCGACTCCGGGATTGCTTGCCTTTCCCTGACGGGGTCGGGGATTCTGTATTGCTCACCCGGCGTGAAGACTGCCGAATAGGATGATCTAAAAATCGCGCTGTTTCGGACGGCGCGCATTCGAAAGGGACACGTATGGCAAAGTTCGAAATCATCAGCCGCCAGGGGCTGAAAATGGTCAAAGCAACGCTCGACAATGAGATGATTCGGGCCGAATCCGGGGCGATGCACTATATGCGGGGAAATGTCGTCCTCGAAACTAAGATGCCAAGCGCGGGAGGGTTCCTTAAGTCCATGGTGACACAGGAAAACATCTTCCGCCCGACGTACACAGGGACCGGCGAGGTGTACTTCGGCCCTCCCTCATTCGGTGAATACACTGTCCTCCCGCTTTCGAATGAGGCATGGGTGCTCGACAAGGGCGCGTACGTCGCCTCGGACGGCAGCATCGAAGTTGGCGTGTTCCGTAACAAGGCGTGGGCGGGACTTGTCAGCGGTGAGGGTTTCTTCCAGACGAAAGTCGAAGGCACCGGCAGTGTCGTCGTCTTCTCGCAGGGGCCCCTCGAGGTGATCGACTTGGAGAACGACAAGCTCACCGTCGATGGCAGCTTTGCCGTCGCGCGTCAGGCGCACCTGGATTTCTCGATCCAGCGCGCGACGAAGTCGCTCTTTGGTTCCGCCGCATCGGGCGAGGGATTGGTTTCGGTCATTCAGGGAACCGGGCGCGTGTATCTCGCTCCGGTGCCGAATTTGCACCAGAACCTCCTCAACACGTTGATGGGTCCGTTCTTGGCCGCGCACGCAGCCGGTCAGGGATAATGCTCAAGCGTTCGGCATAGTTCCTCGTCTGCCCATCGGACGTGGGGTCGTTCAGTTCCACTTCTCCCTCAGGGATGAAAGCGCGCGATGTCCTCACCATTTCTCTCGGAATTCGACCTGCACCTTCTCGGCGAAGGAACCCACTACCGAACCTTCGAGAAACTGGGCGCCCACATCTGTGACTATGACGGCACGCCAGGGGTCCACTTCGCTGTTTGGGCCCCCAACGCCGCCGAGGTCTGCGTGATCGGCACGTTCAACCGGTGGGAGAAGGGCGCGCATCCGATGAAGATGGCGGAGCGCTCCGGCATCTGGGAATGCTTCATCCCGAACGTGGGCGAGGGTGCGGTTTACAAGTACCACATCCGTTCGCGGCTGATGGGCTTTGAGGTGGACAAGTCCGACCCGCACGCCTTCGCGAGCGAGATTCGTCCCCTCACTGCCTCGAAAGTCTGGGACATCGAAAAGTATCTGTGGCAGGACAGTGCGTGGATGGAGACCCGCGCCGCGCGTCAGTCGCTCGATGCGCCGATCTCGATCTACGAGCTGCACCTAGGCTCGTGGCGTCGCAACATGGGCGACGACGCGCGCTGGTACACGTATCGCGAGATCGCGCCAATCCTCGCCAACTATGTGCGCGAGATGGGCTTCACCCACGTCGAGTTTTTGCCGCTCACCGAGCACCCTTTCGACGGTTCGTGGGGCTACCAGACCGTTGGGTACTTCTCCCCCACCAGCCGGTTTGGCTCGCCGGATGACTTGATGTTCCTGATCGACACCCTGCACCAAGCGGGGATCGGTGTGATCATGGACTGGGTGCCGGCGCATTTTCCGCGCGATGGTCACGGGCTCGGGTTCTTTGACGGAACGCACCTCTACGAGCACGCCGATCCGCGACAGGGCCTCCACGTCGATTGGGGGACGTTCATCTTCAACTACGGGCGCCCTCAGGTAAAGAACTTCCTGATTTCGAGCGCACTCTTCTGGCTTGAGAAGTACCACATCGATGGGCTGCGTGTGGACGCGGTGGCATCGATGTTGTACCTCGATTACTCACGCAAGCACGGCGAGTGGGTTCCGAACCGTTACGGCGGTCGCGAGAACCTCGAGGCGATCGAATTCCTCCGCACGTTCAACGAACGCGTCTACGCAGAGCACCCCGACGTCATGACGATGGCCGAGGAATCAACCGCGTGGCCGATGGTCTCCAAGCCGACGTACCTCGGCGGCCTTGGCTTCGGCGAAAAGTGGAACATGGGATGGATGCACGACGTGTTGCATTACATCTCGAAGGATCCGATCTACCGACCGTTCCACCACCACAGCATGACGTTCAGCATGCTCTACTGTTTCACGGAGAATTTCCTGCTGCCGTTCTCGCACGACGAAGTGGTGCACGGGAAAGGCTCGATGATCGCCAAGATGCCGGGCGACGAGTGGCAGAAGTTCGCCAACCTGCGCCTGCTCTATGGATTCATGTTCGGGCACCCGGGGAAGAAGCTGCTCTTCATGGGCGCGGAATTGGGCCAGTGGCAGGAATGGAACCACGACGCGCAGCTCGAATGGCGATCGCTTGGGTATTACCTGCACGCGGGGATTCAGACGTGGCTGCGCGATCTCAACCGCGCGTATGCACATGAGGCCGCGTTCCATCAGGTGGATTTCAGCCCCGCCGGTTTCGAGTGGGTGGATTGCGACGATACGCTCGCGAGCGTGTTCAGCTTCCTGCGCTTCGCGGCCAATCCGGACCACGCGCTTCTGTTTGTTTGCAACTTCACGCCGGTCGTGCGTCACAATTACCGCGTGGGTATCCCGTGGGGAGGCTGGTGGGAGGAGATTCTCAACAGCGACGCGAGCGAGTACGGCGGAAGCGGCATGGGCAACTTCGGCGGCCTCGAGGGCACACCGATCGCATACCACGGCCGCCCAAACTCGCTGAACCTGACACTGCCGCCGCTGGCGTGCGTGGTGTTTCGGGGCAAACGGCCTGGGTGAGAAATTGCATGTTCGATGCGGGCGGCATTCGGTCCGCAATTCTCACCATCGCGGGGTGGGCGCAGCCCGCCTTCCCACGATGTCGACCGCAACTCCGTGAATTGACTTTGGGATGTTGTCGTTGAAGTCACTATCGCGAACGATCCTGGTTAGGTCGCGCAAAATACACGCCCCCCGGGGGCGGTATCGAACGAAGACCAACTCGTCACCTCCCGTTCGTCAACCGCGCCGTTGCGGAAAAAACGAGCTTAGAAACCCCGCCGGGTACATCGGCTTTGACTTGCTCTGAGCCCCTCGACTGCGCACCCTTTGGCGTTCGATCTTTCATCGGTTCAGGGACCATGCCCCCTCGCGCACTCGGCCGCCTTCATCCAGACGATTTGATCCGCTATTCGCGCCCGCTGAATGGCAAGGAACTCTACATCACGAGCAACCCAGGAGCGGCTCGCCACATCCTGACGGGCAAGTATCCGACGCGCGTCACGTGTGTGGCGTTCATGCGTTCTCCGGACACGGATGGGCTCCCGATGGATTCGGAAGCGATTGCGCTGAACGAATCGGAAGAACAGCTCCTGAGCAAGTTCGCGGGGACGACCAACCAGCTCCTCAACGCGGGGCGACTGACGTATGATGGACACCGCGTCCTCGTTTTTCATTCGGAGTTGCAGCAGCCCGTCGGGCCTGGGCCGGCGATGACGCTCAAGACCCTCCAGTACGAATGGCACACGTACTACGACCACGACCCCGAGGCGATCTTCGTGCAGGCCATCATGGTGCCGACGGCCCTTGAGGCGCGCCGGGCATACGATCGCCGCCAGATCATGCACCTCGAGGAAGCGGACGACGACACGGCCATCCCCCGCACGATCAATTTTCACGCGTCCTTTCCCTCCCCCGCCGACATGGCGGCCGCGGTGGCGATCCTGAACGACAGCAAGTTCAGGTGCGACCCACCCACGATGCAGCGGGACCGCACGTGGACGTTCGCGTTCTCGTACGACGCCTCTGCCGATCCGGAAACGATCGATCGACTGACGGCCTATGCGCAGTCGGTCTGCACGCAGTGTCTCGGCACCTATGAGGGCTGGGAGTGCTCGACAGCTAAATGACTGCTCGATGCGCTCGATGAGTACCTCCGGGATTTTCCCCCGCGTTGGGGCGGACATGCGCCCCCTCGCGCCGCCGCAGTATGGCGGCGACGATGCGCGCCCCCAGCCGCTCAAGTTCTACACGCCCCTCAACGTGCGCAGCGTCAGCGTCGAAGTCCTCCCCGCAAACGAGAACGAGCGCGCGCGTCAGTTCGACATGACCTGCGTTCGGCAGGGAGGAGAGCTGCGCATCTATCAGGGAGAGGTCCCTGCGGACTTTGCGCGCGAACGGCGTCTGCTAAGGTTCCACTGTCACGACAGCATGGGTGCGTTGACGCGCTCCTATCCGACGGATGGGCCGATGCCTGCGGGACGCCATCCGATCTTTATGATCGATGGGCAGTTCTTCCTCTACGAGCCGCCGCGGATATTCTCGCGCCCGGAAATCCAGACGATCGAATTCGCGCCGAAGAACTTTCAGAAGCGCCGCATTCGCGTGATGCTCCCCCGCGGATATCGCGAGAACCGTCGCAAGAAGTACCCGATTCTCCTCGCGCAGGATGGGCAGAATCTCTTCCACCCGGGGTCGCACTTCGGGTCGTGGGATCTGGACCTGACCGTCTCGAGGCTGATCGCTCGCGCGGAGATTTTGGAGCTGATCGTCGTCGCGATCGACAACTGCGAGGACCGCTTTCAGGAATACACCCCCGAGTACGGCAAAGTGAAGAACGTGCGCGGTCGCGGAGGAGAGTTCCTGACGATGCTGCGCGACGAAATGTTGCCGATGCTGCAACGTCGATTCCGCGTCACGTCCGACCCTGATCATGTTGGCCACATGGGGAGTTCACTCGGCGGGTTGCTCGGATATCACGCGGCGAACGAGTTCAGCGAAACTTTCGGTGTGGTCGCGGCGATCTCGCCAAGCTTCTGGCTGAACATGACGCAGAATCTCGCACGCGCGAAGCAGCCGCCCTCCGCGCGCGGGAGACTGTGGATCGACTCGGGATGCGCGGGGATCAACTCCGACGGCTATCACAACACGATGAAGATCGGCGCCGCGCTTCAGGCGAGCGGCCACACCATCGGATCTCGATTCATGCATGTCGTCGGGCTCGGCCACGAGCACAAGGAGCGCGATTGGGCGCGCCGTTGCCCCGACATCCTGAGATGGATGTATCCGCCCTTCCCTGAGGGTGCGCCTGTGGAACCCTACGACGATCAGATGGTGCTCGCGTAGGAATCGCGGGAGTCAGCCCTTCGCCTTTGTCGTGTGAAAATGTCTCAGCATCGGAACGGCAAGGCGCGCGGATTCGCGGAAGAGCGCTGACGCCCCGCGTGTCGTGATCGCCGCACCGAGTGCCTCCGCTTCCTCTAACTCTGAAAACGCGCCGAGGCTGGGCATGATCAGCCCGCGCCCACCGGGGAGCGCCGTCGCATGCGTGGAGCTTCCCACACCACCGAGGTTGAGCGTGATGCTCTCGCCGCGCGTGAAGCCGATGCGCACGGACTCGATGAGGCCTGCGCGCGAGCGTCCCTCGCCACTGACGCGGACGTTGACGATGCTCGCATTTCCTTGAAACAGGAAGGAGCCGTCGCTCGCCCCGGCGAGCGCGCGCCAGCCAAGCCTGGAAGCCATCCACCCCGCGAGCAGCGCACAGCGCGTCAGCACGTTGGGGTTCGCGGGGGCTCCGTCATGGATGAACTCGAGCGAGTTGATCTGCGGGAGGAGCGCAGCCGTCTCCCCATCGTCGAACACCTTGGCGATGCGATCGCGAAGTGAGTTCAGTCGAAACCACCCGAGGGTGAACGCGCGAAGATGCGCGTCGATCACATGCTCAAGCGCTTCGGCTGGATCGTGGCTCGTGGAGACTTCCGTGACGTAACGGTCAAGCAGCGGCATGATCTGCTCGACGCCACTCTGCCAAGCAGGATGGGGGGAGAAGTACCACAGCACCGTCTCCAGATCAGGGAGCAGCAGCGGGGCGACGATTCCAGAGAGATGCGCGACGGCACCCGCGCCCAGGCGGAAGTGGATGAACTCCGAGCAGACCTGCTGACGTTCCGCGCCCGTGATGAAGCACTGGGCGTTGACGAAGGCCTCGATCAGGTCATCGTTCGGATCATCGCCGTCCACTTCGAGGATGATGATGCGCGATGGGCATCGCTGGGCGACGGCGCTGAGCACGCGGCGCGCGCGTTCGCACGACTCGGTCGAGCCAATCCAAATCAAGTTCGCCAAACACACACGAGTGACGGGGGATGAACTGCTATCCATCGGGGCGTCGCCGGACGCTGCCTTCCACATCGAGGAAAGCTCGCGGTCGATGCTCTCTGGTTTGACCGGCACGGGAATTCCGAGGAGAAAGTCGGTTTCGCGGGTGCCTGATTTAGTCCCTGTCATGGCTGTTTCCTCCTTGGGAATCGTGCGTCAAAGCCTGCGCCAACCGTGGTGCAGACCTTCCATGAGAGCATTGGCTTCCTGCGGCCCCCAGGTGCCTGCGGGATAGGTCGGGATCGAGGTCGCTTTCTGCGCATCCCACCCGTCCAGAATCGCCGTCACGAGTTTCCACGCGAGTTCAATCTCATCCGCGCGCGTGAAGAGAGAGGAATCCCCGACGAGAGCGTCGAGCAAGAGACGCTCGTACGCTTCGGGGACAGAAGTGCCAAAGCTCGATCCGTAGCGGAAGTCCATCTTTACCGGACGGAGTTCTGTCGCGAGTCCTGGGACCTTTGCGCCGAAGCTGAGCGAGATCCCTTCGTCCGGCTGGATGCGCATCACGAGACAGTTGGTAAGGCGATCCATGCTCGCGTCGGTGTAAATCTGGTGCGGTGGTTCCTTGAACATGATTGCGATTTCGGTCGCGCGTTTGGGGAGGCGTTTGCCTGCGCGGATGAAGAACGGCACGCCCGCCCAGCGCCAATTATGCACCTCCATTTTCCACGCGACATAGGTCTCGGTGATGGAGTCCTTGGGAACGAGTTCCTCGTCCCGGTAACCCGGCACGGCCTTGCCGCCGATCGAGCCGTTTGTATAGTGCGAGCGCACCGTCATCCTGCCGACATGTTCCGCCGACAGTTGCGGGATCGCGCGTAGGAGACGGACTTTTTCGTCGCGCAGGGATTCCGCATCGAGCGAGGCAGGGGGTTCCATCGCGGTCAGGCAGAGGAGTTGCAAGGCGTGGTTCTGGACCACGTCGCGCAACATGCCAGCCTTGTCGAAATACTGCGCGCGACGCCCGGGCATGCCGACTTCCTCGGCCACGGTGATCTGGACGCTCTCGACATAGCGCGAACTCCAGAGGGGCTCGAAGATCGAATTCGCACAACGGAAGGCGAGGATGTTCTGGACGGTTTCCTTGCCGAGGTAGTGATCGATGCGGTAAACTTGGCTTTCGTCAAAGTGAGCGAGGACTTCACGGTTGAGCGCAACGGCGCTGTCGAAATCGGTGCCAAAGGGCTTCTCGACGATGATGCGCCCGAATGGGCCCGCGTCCGGGCGGGCATCCCGGCGTACGAGCACGCGTGATTCGGAGATGCAGCGGAGCGCCGGGGAGAAGAATTCCGGGGCGATGGCAAAATAAAGGAGGCGGTTCGCGGGAATGCCACGTTCCTTTTCCAACTGCTCGAGCCGCAAGCGCAGCGCCTCGTAGTCCTCCGTCACATCGAGATTTCCCTGCTGGTAGTGAACATGGGAGATGAAAGGCGCAGCTTCGTCCGGGGAACCCGGGCGCACGCGGGAGAACTCATTGAGCGAGGAGGCGACATCTTCGCGGTAGGCTTCGTCGGTGAACGGGCGTCGTGCGAAGCCGACGATGGCGAAGCGCGCGGGAAGGTAGCCCTCGCGCGCGAGATTGTACAGGGCGGGCATGAGCTTGCGCCGCGCCAGATCACCCGTGGCGCCCAGAACGACGACGGTGCACGGCTCGACAATCTTGCGGGCGGCGGCGCCCTCGCGGAGCGGATTGCTTGTGGGGGTGGACATCAGCAGCCTCTTCAGTGAGTGACGGGTTGCGACTCCCTAGTGACGAACGATGCGCCGGGGGGCGAAAGTCAAAAATGGAAATCGACTTCACGGGCGGCTTTCGCTCGCCCCGATCACTTGGCGCCTAGAATACTCCCGCTTGACGATCCGTGCCCGTATCCAAGTGACTGTTGGAACACGCGACATTGCGCGGCAGCTATCCAGTCCCCAAACGTAGGAGACACCTTCCCATGGCCGGTGACAGCAGTCAGGTTCTGACTCTGATTCAGAAGAAAATGGCAGAGAAGGACCTCGTGATTCGCGAGCAGATGGATCAGATCAACACGCTCGAGGACCAACTCTCCGAGACGCGGTCGTTGACCGAGGAATTGCGCAAGCGCATCTCCGAGTTGGAAACCTCCCTCGAAGGATACAAGGAACTAAAGGCACAGCTCGCCTCGCTCCTCGGCGAATGACGGATGCGGGGAGTCGCCACCCGCAAACCGCTGCAAAGGCATGAACGATGGTACGTAGGCTCCTAGGTTGGTGCGTCGCACTCGTGCTCGTGACATCAGTCGGGTGTAAAAAGGATGGGGACAAGGTCGCTCCCGATCCCGAATTCTCGATCAACGTGCTCGCGACGCCGGAGTTCTGGCCGCGCGAGGACAAGGACTTCCCCTTGGACGAGGCAGGACGCATCACGATGGAGGCGACCCTAGAGGACTGGGGGCGCCCGGAGGTGCTCCGCGTGATCTGGACCCCGGATCGCCGGATCATGCGCCAGCGAGAAATGGTCGAATCGCTCGAACGTGATGGCGCTGGCCTGCGCAAGCCAGAGTTCGAATGGGTATACATCGACAGGATGAAAGTCCTGCGCTTCCGCAACAACAAGATGGAAGAGCGCGACCTCGACGCCCGGCTGCTCAAGGTGTGCGAACTGGGCGATCCGAACGATGTCAAGATTCGCAAGGACCCGCAGACCGGCCTGATCGTTGAGACGTTCATCTACTATGGCACGGGCCAGATCCTTTACTTTGATCAGCAGAGTGGTGCGTTGATTCGCGAAGACCAAGTCACACCCACCCCCGGCATGCTTCGAAGACTGTAAATCCACATCACCCACGGAGGAGCCAATGCGCCGCCTGGAGGACGACCTCGAGAAGGTACTCCTGACGGAGGAGGAACTTGCGATTCGCGTGAGGGAACTTGGTGCTCAAATCACCGAGGACTACCGCGGTCGTGATCTGGTTCTGATCGGCATTCTGCGTGGGGCGCTGATGTTTCTCAGCGACCTGACACGAGCGATCTCACTCCCGCACGCGTTTGACCTTGTAGGCGCCTCCAGCTATCACGGGGGTACTGCAAGCAAGGGCTTCGTCCGCATCAGCAAGGACGTGGATATGAACCTCGAAGGGCGTGATGCCCTGATCATCGAGGACATCTACGATACGGGCCGGACATTCAGCGTCATCCGCGATCTGGTGCGGGTGCACAACCCGCGCTCGATCGAACTCTGCGCCATCCTTCGCAAGGAAGTGCCCTCGCGGACCGTTGAACTCGATGTGAAGTACATCGGCTTCGACATCCCGAATGAATTCGTCGTGGGCTATGGGCTGGATTACGAGGAGCGCTACCGAAATCTCCGCATGGTCGGCGTCTTAAAGCCGGAGATTTACGCGAAGAAGTGACGTCTTGGCGGGAAACCTGAGGCTCGAGGGGTGATTCTCCCGATTCCGGTCCCCAAATCGGGGAGGAGTCCCGTCGTCCGCGACAGAATCGGTGAGCCTGCCCTACCCCCCGGATCACCCGCTAAATCCGCGACCAGCGTGCGTCGCGAGGCGCACCCTTGCTACAGTGTCAAGGTCCCGGTTCCCCCGGAGCCGACGTCGATTCCCCTGATTTTTTGGGGATTCTGCGTGTTGATCTTTACAGGCCCCGACGCCCGTGGCAGTTTGACGAACGACATGGGAAAAGGGGGTCTTTGACCATGAGCTCAACCCGGGAAAGCAGTTCGGGCGAGCGGAACCAGCCAGCCGTCGTGATGTTGCGACTGCGAGGCGAAGAAGAGAAGGTAAGTTGCTATTGCCGAGTGACGAGAATCTCTCCGGGTGGAGTGCGGCTCGAGACGACGGCGGTCAATTCCCAGATCTTCGAAGGTGTGTTCGGCAGGAATCGGGAGGTTGAGGTCTTCCTCCCGTTGCCGCGTCCTCTTCCGCCGGTGGAGACGCGTGCTCGACTCGTCGGCCTGCAGGTCAGCTATGCTGAAGAGGCGATACCGGTGATCTTCGACCTGGAGTTCGTCGGCCTGAGCGCCGACGAGGAGGAAGCCCTTAGGGATTCAAACCCCGGGCTCCTCAGCCTCCGCGCCTGCTGAGGGCGCTGGCTCTTGAGGCGGTCGCGGGCGTGCAATCCACCCCGCGACCGCGCCCGTCACAACGCCGACCCCGACGAGGGATCCCGCGGTGACGATCGAATCGAATCCAAAAACTCGAATCAGGTAAACCTGCAGCGCCCAAAGGGCGAGCATCCAGGGCCCGAGTGCGCCCAGAAAGACCATCGCGATTCGCCATGGGCGTTCGACCCTGCGGAAGAGCACCGCTCCGACGATGGGCGAGATGATCGCCCACGCCACGACGGCGTAGAAAAGTTTGTCGGAGTTGGTCAGCAGTTCAACCATCGGTGTTCGCCTTCACGTTCGGGTCTTCCGTTTCCCCTGCGGGCTCGGGTGCCTCAACCTCCTCGTCATCCGGTTCGGCGAGGTCCTCAAGTTCGTCTTCGATGATATCGCCGTCGGGATCGCGCTCCTCGCGCTTGAGCGCCCTCAACATGCGCCGCTCAAGAACCATCAGGCAGATCCAGACGCAGAGCGAGCCAAGAGTGACCGGAAGCAGTCGGAGGAGTGGGGTGGTCTCACTCCCCCACCACGAGTACGAGAACAGGGTTGCGGTCAAGACGCCGACCCACGCCGCCAGACGCCGAAACGTCATGACGAACGCCAGACCGATTTCTAGTTTTCTGGAGCGCAGCAATTGCGTCCACGGATCCCTTAGGCCAGCAGGCTGCCGACGTACTTTCTGGGCACGCGGCGCGTGAGCGAACACGTCAGCTCGTAGGGGATGGTCCGCGCGAGCTCGGCGGTTTCCTCAAGGGAAATGCGATGTCCCCCCTGGGCGCCATAAAGAACCGCCTCGTCGCCGACTTGCGCATCGGGGACCCCGCTGAGGTCCACGAGGATCTGATCCATGCACACGTTGCCGACGACCGGGACTCGCCGCCCGTGCACGAGGACGGTGGCCCGGTTGGAGAGTGAACGAGGATAGCCGTCGCCATATCCGACTGGGATCAGCCCAATGGGCGAGTCCTCTCGCAGTTGGAAGGTGCGGCCATAGGAGAGGGTTTCTCCCCCGCGGCGTGTCGTGATGGCGACGATGCGCGATTGCAGCGAAAGCACAGGATGCAGGGCCGCGCCAGTGAGGTGCCCCGGGGCCGGTTCCGATCCGTACATCAGGATCCCCGGTCGTACGAGTTCGTAGTGCGTTTGCGGGTGCCGGAGCACTGCGCCCGAGTTGGCAGCGTGGTAAACCGGACGCAGGCCGAGCCGATAGACGCGGCGCACGGCAGCCTCGAAGCGTTCGCGCTGATGATTCGTGTAGGCCATGTCCTCGGCGTGGGCGCTATCGGACGTGGCAAAGTGCGAGAAGATGCCTTCGATGTCGTCGGGGTTTTGGCGCACGACCTCGAACCACGCGGGATTTTCCGCCTCAAAGCCGAACCGCCCCATGCCGGTGTCCAGCTTCACGTGCAGCCGCGCGGGCACGCCGCGCTGGCGCGCGTAGGCGATGTGTGCCTGCATCAATTCGAGTGAACCGGCCGCAACGCTGATCTCCCCCTCCTGAAGCGCGGGGGCGTCCTCGGGGGTCGTTGGGCCCATGACGAGTATCGGCGTAGTTTCCATGCCCATCGTGTGGCGGAGTTCGAGCGCTTCATCGGCGGTCCCGACGGCGAGCGCTTGCACCCCCCACGCGACCGCTTCCCTGGCAATCGGGAGCATTCCGTGGCCGTAGCCGTCCGCTTTCACGACGGCCATGATGCCGCAGCGGCGGTGGATGCTCCTTGCGATGAAATCGAGATTCTTGCGCAGCGCCTTGAGATCGACGACGGCAACCGTCGGGCGGAGGGAGGACTCAAGCTTCGATGGAGTCTGGGCAATGGGCGCCATATCGGACCGCTCGACAGGAATATGCCGAGTCGAGCGATGTGGGGGGGAACAACATCAAGATTTTTCTGCGAAGAAAATGCGTCCCTGGAATACTCAGGCTCCGAACTTGTCGAGACGCCCGCTGTGCGCGATGGCGAGCTGCATGACTTCGCAGGCGCGCATCAGCCCGAGCGAGCCTCGGCAGCACTCGCGCTCGGTGTAGCGTGTGGCCTCGTCCACGTCGCAAACCGGCGAGGCGATCAAGAGCGGTACCGGATGAAAGCTGTGCCCGCGCATCTGGGGCGGAGTGCTGTGGTCCCCTGCGATGACAATGACCTCCTTGGTGCGATCACCGAGCTGATCGATGAAACGGTCGGCCTCCTCGATCGCGGCGATCTTGGCTTCGCGATCGCCGTCTTCACCCGTCGAGTCGGTCTTCTTGATGTGCAGATAGATGAAGTCGTAGTCGTTCCAGATGTTGAACATCGCGCGGAACTCATCGACGAGGGTGCCGCCTGTGGCGATCGGGTCCATGCCGACGAGTTTCGCCACTCCGCGATAGAGAGGATAGCTCGCGATCGCAGCCGCGCGGATTCCCCAGCGGGAGGTCAGCGACTCAAGTCCGGGGTCGCAGGAGAAACCACGCAGCGTGAATCCATTCGCGTGGATCTCGTCGCGGATGGCCGCCAGCATGCGGGTGATGGCGATGGCAAAGATGGTCATCGTGCGGCGCGTCGAAACCGAATCATCGGTCCCACGCGGGGCGAGTGGTGGCACGCCTTCCCGCTGAGGGTCGGTGTCGAGCAGGGCGCTCGAGAGACCATCGCCGGTAAGTACAAGGCAGAATCGGTACTCCTTTACGGGTAGAACGCGCACCATGACGCCTTCGATGGGCTCGGAGACAGCGGCCTGCATTCGCTCGCAGACACGAATGCCTTCCTCGGAGGCGAGCCGTCCGGCCCGGCGATCGCGAATGTCGCCATTGGCATCGAGCGTGACAAAATTTCCACGCGCGGCGATCTCGTTGGGGCCGAGCGGATAATCGACGCCGACCGCTTCGAGCACACCTCGGCCGATTTGATGCTCAGGCTCGGTTGGGTCATAGCCGAAGAGGGCCAGATGCCCCGGCCCCGATCCAACGGTCATCCCAGGGACGGCGGGGATAGTCCTGCCGAGGGATGCGCGCTTGGCAAGGCGATCGAGCGCCGGAGTGCGCGCCGCCTCAAGCTCCGTCGTGGGGCGTTCGAGGGATCGGTAGCCTCCGATCCCGTCCATCACGATCATCGCGATTTTGCGATCGCTCTTCCGGACGACAGATTTGAGGAGGCTGAGTTCGCGCTGGCTCTTGCTCATGCTCGACGTGGTCCTGATTGCGGGATCGCGACGCTGGGGACAGCGTTCCCTACCATGAAGTCTCCCTTCCCTTGCGGAGGCAACCACTTCCCGCCGCTGCATGAATGCGTTGCCATTCGAACTGGAATCTGGTGAGATGATCGGGTGGCGTCTTTGGGGGGAAGAGTTTAACGCCTGGGACTTTCGGGAGCTTCTGCGGATTATGCTCGCGCCCGTGCATGTTCTTCGTGTCACCTTACGAATCTGAATGAATTTCGTTGGGGCCATCGGCGCGTCAAACGCCGTGCTAGGTGGTGTCGAAGTCCAAGGAGTTTTCTTCCTCATGGCCGTTACCTCTTCCCAAAGCAGCTCTGCTGTTCGCGCCCGCGTCGGGTACTTCGAAGACCTGATCGCGCTGCCGCTGACGTTCGGCATCGAAACAAACCTCCGATCCGCGAATCCTCGCAGAAAGACAATGGACGAGGTTCGTGAAGGGCTGGAGACTTCCGAGCTCGAAGTCGCGCTCTATCCCACGATGGAGATGGTGCTGAATCCGCACCTCGCGATGTTCCCTTCGGCGGCGATCAGTGTCCTCGGTCCTTCCAACTTGTTTATCCTCGTGTCGAAAGGCTTCCCTGGTGAAATCCAGCGCGTGCTCATCGACGCCGAGGACTATGGGTGTGCGAGCTTTTCACAGCTAATGATGGTGCAAAAGCTGCGCGTGCGCCCGGAGTTGTTTCGCTCGGAGGTCTCGTTGAACCCCGCCGAGTTCGATTTCAAGAACGACCCGCACGACGCTTATGTGCTGACCGGACTGAATGCGCTCTTCGTTCGCAAGGCAGCGTTCGCGTTCTCAATGGACCTGACACAGGCGTGGTACGACCTGACTGGTCTCCCGTTCATGGTGCTGAGTTGGGCGGTCCGCAAGGCGCTGAATGTCGGCGCACTGGATCGCGATCTTGGAGATCTCGCCAAGCGCAACAACGCGGACGTGACGAACATCTGCAAGCGAGAAGCTGATCGTCTGAAGATCCCCGCCGCCTCGCTCGAGGCATTCCTGAGCCGCACCCTCCGCATCGCCGTCGGACCGCAGGAGGTCACCGGCGTTCGAAGGTACATCAAGGAAATCACTTCGGGGAATCTCGTCGAAGGACAGCCGACGCTGAACGTGTATCAATCCCAGGCGGCACCTCAGCGAATCGGCCGGTAAACTTTAGAATCTCGCGATGAACTACTTCGCGGAGGGCGCCTTCGCGGTTTCATTCGCCCTGTCCCTCGGGTTGGAAGGGTGGGCGCTATCGCCCCTGCGCCGCACGAGGGTACCCATGCTCAGTTGGGGCGCGTGTTTCGCGCTCGGCGTGGCATTGTTCGGCACACTCTCAACTCTCCTCGAGTTCAACCCGTACGACGGCCGCTCGTTGTGCGGTGTGCTCACTGGGATCGTGCTGGTGAGTTTGTGCGCGGCGAAAGTCTTCAGCTCCGGCAGCCCCCGACGGCCTTCGATCACCTTCCGGAAGGGACGCATCGCGACATTGCTCGCGCTGACCTGTGGGTTGGGCGCTGCCTTCCATATCAGCTACGCCTACATCGCACCGCTCAACTATGACGTGTTGAGCTATCACCTGCCGCTCGCATCGCGATTCGAGACTGTTTTCTGGGGTGTCGAGTCGATCTTCTACGGCGAGATGCCGATGCTTGTGCCGGCGTTGACGCGGTTCGTCATGCCCGAGGGCAGCATGGGTGTCGGCCCCGCGATGTTGCTGGCACTCGCGATCATTTCAGGTGCGAACTCCACGGCGCGCATTGCGGCGTGGCTTGGCGCGCGAGGCACGGGGCGTTGGGCAGCAGCCGCGCTATACCTTTGGCATCCGATCGTCCTAAGCACGAGCGTTTCCCACCTCTCCGATCCGTGGACAGCGCTCTTCGCCGCCGCGGCGGCGGAGATGATGCTCGTCGCCACGGCGCGCCATTCGCGGCAGAGCGCTTGGGCGCTCTTCGGCCTGTTCGCAGGGGCGGCGGTGGCGACGAAACTGAGCGCCGCTGGCCTCGTTGCGATTCCGCTCGGCATCGTGCTCCTGTGTGGCGGGACATTCAAACTGGGCGCGGCACGCGCGGTACAAGGTATCGCGCTCGGTTTCTTCCTCTCGGTCTTGGTGATGATCCCATGGACGGCGCGAAATCTCGGTGTGCGCGAAAGCCTTTCGCCTACGGGTTGGAGCGCGAGCCAGCAAGAGTTCGTCGTCAATGCGCACGGCCCGCAGACGCCCCTCGACGCATCATACTGGCGAACGGTGCGGAGCAAGGTCGGCGTTCCCGGCTACACGATCACGGATGCACTGCAGCCGGGGATTCTCTTTCAACGCGAAGTCGGCCCGAGCGCAGGGCATGTGAGTTTCCTGCTGATTGCGGCGCTCGCGACGTTTACATCGCGGCGCATGCGAGGCGCATGGGGATTGCTCATCGCGGCGGGGCTCGCGATGGGGGCGCTCGCACTGTTGCGCGACAACCCGAGCCGATTCTACCTCGTGGCAATACCGTGGCTCGTGGCGTGCGCTGCGCGGTACGTGTTCGATTCAACCCCGGCACGACCGCTGCGGCTGCTACTGACTGCGCTCATAGGCGCGTCATTGCTCGGAACCGTGGTCGCCGAGGTGCGCCTGCTCCCCCATCGCGCGTGGGCGACGAACGAGGCTGGGTACGATGCGCAGATCGAAACGTTGGGAGCCGACTATATCGCGGTCCTGCGAGCATCGCAGGACTTCAACCCGGCTGGCCGCGCGCTCGTCTTGTTCGAGGGACGCAATCACCTGCTCTCGTGGGAGGCGGATCTGACCACGGTATGGGATCCGCCAAGGTGGTATCCGCTCCTGAAAGTCGCTGCGAGGGAACCGAATCCGGTCGATGCATTTTCGAGCGCACTGCGCGCGGACGGATATGAGCGCGTCTTTGTGAATGAGTTCGAGTACTCACGCCTAATGATGTTCTACGATAGAAAATCCGGTACGGACCCAAAGATCGGATTCGAGGGTTTCGCCCCGTCGAACATGGAACGTTCCCGACGTCAGTTAATGCAATACCCCGCGCACAAGATTGCTCAGATGAGCTATGACGAATCGACGGTTCTAGCCGAATTCCTATCCCTTTGCCGTGGGAATGCCGCGATGCGCACCCAGGCCGGCCCGGTTTCCGAAATCTGGCTCGCGCCGATCCCTTGATCAGGGGTAAGGTCGAAGCATGAAACCAAACGCCGGCCGCGAGGTCATCCTCGGGCTCCTCTCCGCACCGCAACCACCGCTCACGCTCATCGAGATCGAACGTCGCTTGAAAGTGAAGGCGGCGGGCAGGCGATTCCTGCTCGAATTGATGCTCGAACTTGAGGAGGAAGGAATCGTTCGCCGCGTGAAGGGTGGTCGCTGGACCTCGACGGCGAAGGGCTCGAACATCGTTCTGGGTCGTCTCGAGGTGACAGGACGTGGCTTCGGATTCGTGCGCCCCGAAGGGACCGAGGAGTCGCAGGGGATCGTGCGCGCGGACATCTTTATCGCGCCGGAGCAAATGGGTGCGGCGTTGGATGGAGACCTTGTGCGCGCCGAGGTCATCCGCTTCGATGACCGCGGCCCGGCAGGTCGAATCCGCGAAGTGCTCGAACATCGCCACGCGCGCATCGTGGGCATGTACCAATTGGCGGCGCGGGGCGGGATGGTCATCCCGCGCAATCGGCGCATCGATCGTCGCATCGCCGTGCCCAAGCCCGATGCCAAGTTGAAGATCAAGGAATTCGACTGGGTCTGGGTCGAGCTTTCCGACTATCCGCCCACGCCGGAACCGCTGCGCGGCAAAGTCGTCGAACGACTCGGCACTGACGAAGATCGCGGGATCGATATTCTGGTGCTTCTCCGCGACCGGGGAATCGTCGAGGAATTCTCCGAAGTCACGATGCGCGAAGTTGCAGACATGAAGGTCGACTGGCGCGCCGAAATCGCAAAGCGTCGGGACCTGCGCGGGAACAAGACCATCACGATCGACCCTCTCACCGCGAAAGACTTCGACGACGCACTCAGCATCGAGCCGCTCGGCAAGGGGTGGCGTCTGCAGGTCCACATCGCGGACGTTGCGCACTTTGTCCGCGAGGGAACCTCCCTCGATCGTGACGCAAGGGAACGATCCACGTCGGTGTACCCGGTGGATCGCGTCGTCCCGATGCTGCCCGAGAAGCTAAGCGCCGATTTGTGCTCGCTGCGGCCACGCGAGGATCGCCTGACCGTGACCTCGGAAATCGACTTCAACCACGAGGGGATGCCCATCGCATCCCGCACGTACGAGTCGATCATCCACAGCAATCACCGCATGACCTACGAGGAAGTTCAGGCGCTCTTCGACAAGGCGGACCCGAACCTCGCAGGGCGCGTGGCGGACGTGAAGGACATGCTCGGCGAATTACGCATCCTCGCGAGAAAACTCCGCACGGCACGATTCAAACGAGGTGCGCTCGACCTGGACATTCCCTCGGTCGATGTCATTTTCGACGCATCGGGAAAGGTGTGCGATCTGCGATTCCACCCGAACTCAGAATCACATCAACTGATCGAAGAATGCATGATCGCCGCGAACGAAGCGGTCGCGCGCGAAGTTACCGAACGCGGTGGTGCGATGGTCTATCGCATCCACGAAACGGTGGACGAAGACCGTTTGGAAAAACTCATTCCTGTCTTGAAGATGTTCGGGATCAAGCTCGCAGCCGGAAAGGGGGGGATCACGCCCCTTTCCATCCAGGCCGCCCTGAAGCAGGCGGAATCCATCAACGGCGGGCACATCATCCGCCGCCTGATTCTGCGTGCGCTCAAGCGCGCTGAGTACGCCCCGCGCAACCCCGGGCACTTCGGGCTGGCGAGCAAGTGCTACTGCCACTTCACCTCACCGATTCGTCGTTACGCCGACCTTGTCGTGCATCGTCAGGTCAAAGCATACGCCACGAAGAGCGAGCTTCCCTATGGCGATCGGGAGGGAGGCACCGCGGAGCTCAGCGAGATGACGAATCATATGTCACGAGTCGAGCGTGAGGCTCAGGAAGCTGAATGGGAAGCGATCAAGATCAAGTCGCTCGAGTTCATGCAGCGTTTCGAAGGGGAGGAATTCGACGGGATCATTTCCGGAGTCCAGAACTTCGGCTTCTTCGTCGAGTTGGAGCCGTACCCCGTCGAAGGCCTCGTGCCAGCGCGGGACATCCCCGGGGATCGCTACTCGATTGATGATACGGGTGTCCGACTTGTCGGGGCGCGCTCGGGCATTGAGTTCAAGCTGGGTCAGACAGTGCGCGTCGCGATCACGCGTGTGTCTCCTCTCGAGCAGCAAATGGATTTGCGGCTCATCACCCCCGGTGGCAAGTTCCCGTCTCGGAAGCGGCGAAAGTAAAGCGCAACCCACCTGAGTATCATGCCACCCATTGAAGGCCCATCCTCTTACTTCTTTACCGCTGAAGCGGCCGCTGCCATCGCGGCCGAGATCGCCGAGGCTGGTCAGGTCGAGGTCTTCTTTATCGGGCGGCGTGATTCGACGGGGCTGATCGCCGAAATCGAATCGCGCGCCTTTGGCAACGAGGGTCAGGTCCCCGCAATGACCTCCTCGGCTCAAGCGGGGGAAGTCCTCATCCACAATCACCCGAGCGGCGAACTGCTCCCGAGCGATGCGGACCTGAGTGTTTCGTCGATGGTCGGCTCAATGGGCATCGGTAGTTACATTGTGAACAACGATTGTTCGCGATGCCGTGTGATCGTGAAGCCTTCCGATCCGAAAGTCCGCGTGCTGCTCGACGACCGTGATGTGATCTCGCGATTCACTTCGGGGTCATCGCTCGCGAAAGCCGTGGGCGGATTCGAAGACCGAAGCCAACAACGCGACATGGCCGCGTGCATCGTCGCCTCTTTCAACGGGGACAGCGTGGCCGTCGTCGAGGCGGGCACAGGCACGGGCAAGAGCCTCGCCTATCTGGTCCCTTCGGTGCTCTACGCGCTTAAGAACAAAGAGCGTATCGTCATTTCGACGAACACAATCAACCTGCAGGAACAACTCCTGAACAAGGACATCCCCGCTGTGCGAACGGCGTTGGGTGAGGACTTCTCCGCAATCCTAGTAAAGGGTCGGAGCAACTACGTCTGCAAACGCAAGGCTGCCTTCGCCGCCCAGGAGAACACGCTGCTCGTCGAACCGGAATTGCGCAGCGAGTTGCAGGGAGTCCTGGCGTGGATCAAGGAGTCACCGACAGGTGATCGCGGCGAGTTGCCCGTGCCGCCGACTCCCGAAGTTTGGGAACGCGTCGAGAGCGAGGCGGACAACTGTCTGCGCGTGCGGTGTCCGTTTTATCAGGAGTGCTTCTACTACGAATCGCGCCGCCGTGCCGCGCGCGCCGATCTCCTGATCGTCAATCACTCTCTGCTCCTCAGCGACCTCGCTGTTCGTTCCGAATCCGAGAATTGGACGATGGCGGCGGTGCTGCCCCCCTACACGCGCGTCGTGCTAGACGAGGCGCATCACCTCGAGGATGTCGCGACTCGACATCTCTCTCGCGAGATCACTCGCGCCAGCATGCGACGCCTCTTTGGGCGACTCTATCGGTCCGACCGTTCCGGTTCGGGGGGGGCGATCGCCGCGTTCATCGAGGCCGTCATGCGACTTGCAAAGGGGATGCTGATCGCGGAGTCTGATCCCTTTGTCACGCGCCTGCTGACCGAGGTCGCCCCTCGCGTTTCCGAGCTGCGCGAACAGGTCGATTCGCTGCTCGCCGAATTCGGGCACCAGATCCTCGAGATGAACAATCTCGATGTGCCACGCCGCCCGATCGAGCACTCGGTGCGGCTGACCAAAGAAGTCATGCAGTCAAGGAAGTGGGAGGAAGACTGCGCGCCGAACATCCTTTCGATCATTCACCTGCTCACTGAGTTTCTCTCGCTGAATTCCGAGGTGCGCGCGGGATTTCGCGAACGCGACCCGAAGGTGAAAGGCGCGCTCGAAAACGCGATGATGGAGTGGGGCGCGGTTCTGGGGCGGCTCGATGAGCGGCGACGCATCCTGCAGGGAATGCTGCTCGACGACACGGATCGCTGCCGCTGGGTGGAACTCGCGTCCGACAACAGCAACCGCCTTGTTGTGCGACTGAATCTCGCGCCCGTCGAAGTCGGAAACGTGCTGCGTGAGAACCTCCACGACCGCATGAAATCGCAGACGATGACGAGTGCGACGCTCTCCGTGGATTCGGGATTCCAGTTCTTCCTGGAACGCACCGGCCTCGCCTCCACACCGAAGAATACGCGCGATGCTTTCGATGAGGACGAAGTTCCTGCGAGTGGGGAAGGTGGCCGCGTTGCCGTCGATACCCTGAGGCTCGCGTCGCCGTTCAAGTACGATGAGCAGGTGTTCCTCGGCGTGCCGAGCGACCTCGGCGATCCGCGTGCGGAGGGCTTCGACAAGAGGCTCGCTGACCTGATCGTGCGCGCTGTGGCCGTCAGCGATGGGCGCGCTCTGGTCCTCTTCACGAGCCATGGTCAGTTGCGACGCTGCTTCGACCAGGCTGCTCCCTCGATCCGCAGATTGGGCTACGCGACGCTTCGCCAAGGAGACGAAACGCGCGATCGCTTGTTGAACAAGTTTCGCGACGACGAGACGTCCGTGCTCTTTGCAACGTCGAGTTTCTGGGAGGGAATCGATGTGCGCGGAAGCGCCCTTGAACTGCTCATTCTGGCAAAGCTCCCGTTCGCGCAACCGACCGAACCGGTGCAGCAGGCACAGGTCGAGGCGCTCGAAGCGCGCGGGCAGAACTCCTTTGAGAAGCTGATCATTCCTCGCGCAATCATCCGGTTCAAACAGGGCTTCGGTCGATTGATTCGCTCGGCGACGGATCGCGGCGCGGTGCTGATCGCCGATGAGCGCGTGATGAAGATGCGCTACGGGCGGCGATTCCTTGATGCGCTTCCGGAGTGCGACGCCCGTTTCCGCCGCACCGATGAGTTGATGGAAGAGATGCGCGCCTTCTACGCGAAGCCGCGACGCGCCTAGTCGCCCCTACTCGGATCGGCGGGGCACGGCATCATACGCCGCGAGGAGCTGGTCGATTTCCTCGCGTAGCTTCGTCGCCGATTGGACTCGCGCTGCGGAGATTCCCAGACCCAGCGCGGGCAGTGATGGACGACGCCCCTCGATGTGCGCCAGCTCCACGGCTTCGAGAACGCTCGGCAACAGGCCCTTCGCGCGCTCCGCGGCTGGTGTGTCGCCGTATTGCTCGAGGATCATGTCGATCACTTCGAGCGCGCGATCGTACTCCTCCGTGTAGAACGCTCGCTCGGCCTGTTGATACGAGACTTCTGCGAGGTAGGGCCGACGACGGCTCTCGGAATCCATGTCGCGACGCGCGACGCGATCGAGCCGCTTGGTCTCCTCTGCGGAAGGACGTGTGCCCGCACCGTCTGCGAGCATGCGTCCGGTGATTTCGGCCGCCTCGCGCATGAAGCCCTTGTCGTAGAGGTCGAGCGCTGTTTCCAGATCGCGCAAGTCGCGTTGGTTCTCGATCACCTGCAACTGCCGAATCGCCAGTTCCTGCAGCGTGGGATTGTCCGTGACGCGTCGAAAGATGGCGATGCCCTCGTCGATGAGACCAACCTGCGCGCACCATCGCCCAAGGTCGATCAGTTGGAGGGGTTGCTGTGGATCGATCGAGGCATAGCGCTGCTCGTAGTCCGCGCGCAGTCGCATCGCCGAGAGTTCTTCGCTCCGCTCCTCCTCGGGAATCGCGTCCAGCAGAAGGAACGCCTCGCGGGGTTCGCCGCGATTCAGCATGTACTCACCCTGGGCTGCATAAAGGCGCATGCGCGTGTTGTTCACGTCGATTGGGAAGCGCGCTTCCGCTGCTTGGAGTGCCGCGCGTGCTTCGGCGAAGTCGCCACCCGCCTTGGCGTCTCCCTCGAGATCGCGGAGCACGAGCTGCGTTCGGTTGCGCGCGATCTCCCCCGAGAGGGGCGCGAGGTCGCGCGAGAGAATCGTGAGCGCCTCGGCGTAGTTGCGACTCATTCGCGCGCGTGACGCCTGAGCGAGAAGGACGACCGGAAGTTGATCGTCGCGGCCGGCGCCCGTGAGTTCATCGAGCAGACTTGCCTTGTCGAGGGCGACGTCGAATTCGGCGTTGCGCGAGGCGCGGCGGATCTCAGCGCGCAGGATCGCCGAAGTCCATTCCATGCGCGACGCGTCGGCACGAATCCACTCGGGTCCGAGCTTTTGAATTTCCCGGAGTGCGGTTTCCGTGTCGTCCGCCTGATGGAAAATCTGCGCGAGCATGAATCGCGTTTCGTCCGTGATGGCGGTGCTACCTGCGCACTCGCGCAGCGCGAACCTGAAGTCCACGGAATCGATTCCACGAAGAGTGCCCGCGGATTGCATCAGGCGCCCTGAGAGCAGCCGAAATGCGTCCTCGACCATCGCGGGATCGGCTCCGGCACGAATCGAATCGGCGAGTTGCTGCACCCCTCGCACGGAATCGCCCCCGCGAACTTTCGCTTCGGATTCCTTCAGCTCCGTACGCCAAGGCTCGGAGGTCGTGATGCTGATGATGCTCGATTCGGGGAGGGTGTAAATCGATCCGTTGCTGGAGAAGCGGACCTTGCCGCCCTCGAGCGAGATGATCTCGCCCTCCATGGTTGATCCGGACTTGAGCAGGATCGTGTCCGCGTGGGCATGGCCGGCAAGGCAGACGAGGAAGATTGCGAATCGCAGCTTCACGCGCGGGCCTTCTCCGCCATGCGCGTCTGAATCACGTAGGACGCGCACGCCATCAAGGTGAGCCCCAACATCACTGCCAGCATTGCTTTGCGCTCGGCGAGGTCGGGACGAGCAATCAAGGCGCCTGCACATGCTGTGGGGACCGACGCGTGCACCACATAGAAGAGCCGCGTGGCATTGTGGTTCTCGCCGTTCGCAACGAGGTATCGCTGATAGAAATGTTCGCGATGTGCCTGAGTGATATTCTTCCCCCCAAGTTTTCGACGAGCAATGGTGAGGAGCACATCGAGCGTTGGAATCGCCACGAGCATCGCGATGGCGACTTGGGGGACGGCGGGGTATGCAGGCAGCGCGATCAACACGAGCATCGTCCAGGACAGGAGGGATCCGAGGGCGTGGCTTCCGCAATCGCCCATGAACGTCCGGGGACGGAATTCGTTCAGACCAAGGAATCCCTCGATGGAAAGCAGCGATATCACCGTAATCATGACGAGCGCAAACCCGCCCGTCCTGTCCACGGGGATCGCGACGAGAATCGCAAGAAGCGGGAGCTGAGCGAGCCGCCCCGCGAGCCCGTTGATGCCGTCCATGAAGTTCACCACGTTGATCATCAGCATCGCGAAACCAAAGGCAATGAGGCCACCGACGAGCGAGGAAACCTCGATGGATGGAGTGATGCCAAAGTCTATCGCGCGGGGATGGATACCCGCAATCGGTGGAATCGCGGCGGCGAGCGCCTGCCCCGCGAGTTTCGGAATTGCCGGCAAGTCGTAAAGGTCATCGAGGAGTCCGACGACGAACGCGACACCGATGGACGCAGCGCCCCCCACCCACCAAAGGCGCGGGATTTCGGAGAGAAAACCACCCACGCCTCCGGTCAATTCCGCACCTGCCATGCTCAGGGCAATCCAGCCGACAAGAACCGATCCCGCGATACCTGTGATAATGCCGACGCCTCCGATACGAGGAGTCGGCAGCTCGTGGCTGGTGCGTTCATTCTTGAGGGCGAGGATGCTGCGACGTTTGGCAAACTCGATCGACAACAGCGTGCCGAGCCTCGCGCAGAGGAAGGCGGCCGCGCCGAGCACGATGATGCCCGCAGGCAGGATCAACATGGCGTGCGACAGCCCTCGTGCCCGCCGTGGAGCGAGCATGCCTTCGATTGGGTGGCATTGGCTGCCTGGGAAATCACGGTGGGTGGCGCAGCCCCGAACAGGATGCCTAGGAACGTGGGATCGACTCGGAAGAAGCGCAAGTACTGCAATGGCGGTTGCTGAGTCGGTAGCCTACCAATTCGACATCGACTTGTACTGTTCGGATAGCTCACCCGCGTTCACGACTTCGGCGTGGTGGCTGAAGAGCTGCCAGCGATTGTAGCAGTCGAACTCGGATAGGGACGCGAACGCCTGCGGCTTTCCTCCCTGCGCGGAACGCAGGTTCTCCAGCGTGTGCGTGCGGATGGCTTTGGGGGACTGCTCGCAGAGGAGTTGAACGAACTCGAGCAGTGCGCGTTCCGGCTCGCGGCGTGCGGACTCGATGATCGTACTGAAGTTGAACGAGCCTTCCTGAAAGCGGTAGTGCTTGAGCGGCACGCCGCTGAACACGTCGATCGTCGGGAGCTTGTTGATCGTGCCCGCAGAGATCAGCTTCACGTCGATCCAACGGGCCTTCTTGACGCCCTTCTCCGTCGTGATCTTCAGACCGGGGGGGAGTGCCTCCGCGCCGAGCGCGTCGAACATTTCGTACGGGCGCAGCGTGCGATCCACATGCACGAACACGAGCGACTGGCGGCATGACTTCACCAGCGGCCACATCTCGATCACGTCGTTGATCGTGAGCTGATCGTAGATGATCCCCTTTCGCGCGATGACCTGCATCTTGGCGCGGGGTTCGTCCAGCTCGTCGCGTTTCGCCACGAGATCCGCAACCGAGTCTATATGGATGCGCTTCCCAATTGGAAGCAGCAGGGCAAACGACGCGCCACGCAGGCGCAGGTAACGACGCTCCGGATCCTCGGGGTCGGGGGGAGGCGCGAGCGAGTAGACAACCGCTGAACTTTCCTGCGCACCTTCCTTTGCGAGCATCTTCGAAGGCGAGATCCCCTTGAACGGATCGGCGGGTGGAGTCGATGGACGTTTCGATTCCTCGCCTGTGGCTTCGTCCTTGCGCCTCAACGTGGAGGGTACGGGGGGCGCCGGTGACTCGAACGCAGGAACGGGTTTCTCGGGTGGGGGAAGCTGGACGTTGCGCGATTGCTCCTGAGGGCGATCCGCGCGTGCGAACTCCGGTGGAAGGACCCCTTGCTTGGGGACGCCTTGTTTCGACGGGGGCGTGCGGAACTCAAACTGTCGCGGCGGTTGAACCACTGACCCGACCGAAATGTTGTGCGGGGCGGCGGTGAGGTCCTCCATGCCGACGCGCTGTGGCGAAATCGGCGGCGGAGCGGCGGCAAAGTCCGGCATCGGGGCGAGCCCGGAGGAGGGTGAATGCCGACTCGGGGCCTTCAGTTGAGCGGGCGGCGGCAAGTTCGGTTTCGCGACCACGCGGGACGGCGACTTTGGTTGGTCGGGTTGATCGAGACCGGCAATCTGGATCACGGCGGGATCGCGATCGGGACTCTTTGGCTTGAACCCTGAATCTGAATCGGGGCGCTCGGCGGCCGGCATCGGTGTAATCTGAACCTCATCCCGGCTGATTCGCGCGGGGGGGTTCTTGGGTCCGCGCACCGGCTTGCGCGCGGCTGGAGGAATTCGAGAAAGTAACTCCTCGGCATCCATGCGCTCGGCGCGTCCCGGATTGGTATCAAGGAACATGGTCAGGTACTCGAACGCCTGATCGTAGTTCTTCGATCGGAAGCAAATGTGCGACGACTGCCTGAGGGCCGGGCCGTAATACTCGCCGTCATCACCAAGTTTGATCACCACCTCGAAGGCGCGAAGCGCCAATTCAAGGTGGTTTCCCAATTCCAGCAACCGAGCGAGGTCGTACTGCACGACCGACCTAAGCGCCAACTCCGGCTCTTCCTCGATCAATTCCGCGTATAGCTTTGCCGCTCCCCCGCTTTCACGGGAGAAAATGGCGCGGTTGAGCTGCGAGAGTTTGAGCTGAAGTCTTTCCGGCAATTCCGCTGCGGATTTCATCGGCGGCCCAACTTGTGGATTCACTTGGGATACTCGAAGATAGAAGGCTGCTTGGGGATAGAAACAGGCAAGCGAATTCCGGGGTGACTCGTTCAACGATGTCGAAACGTCGGCTTTCCCGGTTGCGCCTATGAGTGATAGGCAGCGCCTTGGCCGAGTGACGAACGATCCAAGTGCCGAAGTAGCACCGCAGCCCGCTCGGGAGATTCCGACGTGGATGGTCTTCGCCATCCCTGCCCTGCTCGCGGTCGCCATGCGCGCGTGGTTTCTCAACGAACTGTGGAGGGAACTCCCCCTTCACCGAACCACGAGTGAGGGTTTCGACCAGCACACCTATAGTCTTTGGGCTCAAGATATTGCCGAGGGAGACCTCCTGAGCCGCGGGAAAGGGGTGTTCTATTACTCTCCCCTCTACCCGTACCTGCTCGCGGGAATCTACAAACTCTCCGGCGGAGTGAATGTGCTCGGAGGATTGATTTTGAACGCGGGGGCGGGAGTCCTCGCGACCCTCTGCGCGAGCGGCCTCGCGCGTCGCATGTACGGAAACGCTGCGGGGCTCCTCGCGGGAATCTTCCTCGCGATGTCTGGCACGCAGATGGCCAATGAGAGCGTGCTCATCGTCGATGGCGTGTTGACTGCGCTCGCGCTCGGAGGGCTGTGGGCCTTCGTCGAGGCAGAGGGACGAGGGAACCTCAGCGCGTGGCGCTGGATCCTGCCGGGAGTGATCTTTGGTGTTCTGGTCGTTGGGCGGGCCTCGAACGCCCTGCCGGTGGTTGCGTTGACGGCCTGGCTGTTGTGGCAGGTTGGGACGCAGAAACTCGCGCGATGGGCGCCGTGGGTATTCCTCGGGGCGGCGAGCGTGCTGCCACTCGCGGTGGTGGCGAGAAACGTCGCCATCGGGGGCAAATGGGTTCTGACTTCGAATGGGCCGATCAACCTATACCTGGGGAACGCGCCGGGAACGATCGGAACATTTGCCTACCCGCCCGGATTCGATCGCGCTTGGGCTCGGATATCGAGGCTCCCGCAGGAGGACCAACCTCGTGCATGGAGAGATCAGCTCGAGCGCGAAACTGGGGCGAGTTCTGGCGCGCAGTGGGAGGCATGGCGGAAGAAGATGGCCTTGCTGTTCAGTTCGTGGGACGCCCCTGACAACACCAACTCGTACTTCTTCCGCGAGGAGTTGGACTCCCATCGCTGGACGATTTCTCCCTACGTCTTGTACGTCCTAGGGTTTGGCGGGTTCGTTCTGTGCCTTGCACGCGGCGAGGGTTCGCGAGCGCCGATGATCTTTGCGGTGGCGTTCGGTTTGTCGCTTATCATCGTCTTCGTCTCGGGGCGCTACAAGCTGCCGCTTCTCGGCTTGCTCGGTGTGTGGGCAGGGGGCGGTTTGGCGAAGATTCGCACCCTCTGGAGAGACGAACGAACTGGGACCTTGGCGCTCGCGGGGGGCGTCAGCGCAGTCATGCTCCTGTTCGCGTTGCCGAGGCCTGTCCCCAAGGGAGATTACGTCAACCTGCTTCGGCCGAATGAGTTCTTCAACAATGGCACAGCGCTCTACGATGCGGGAGAAGTGGACCAGGCGCGGAGGATGTACAAGCGCGGGAAGGAACTCTTCCCGACGGTGGCCCGGTTCCGAGAGCGGTTGGCGGCGCTCGCGTCGCTGGATCAGAATTGGGCGGGAGTGCTGAACGAGACGCGGGGCGCGTTTGAGGCGGGAGCGGCGACTCAGCGGTTGGCCGAGTTCCACGTCATCGCGCTGGCTCAGCTTGGATACGAGAAGGAGGCAGGCGAGGCCGCCAAGCTACTCAGCGCATACTATCCGGAGAGTGCCCTGCTGTCCGGCGACTCGTCCGCCGAAAAGTAACAGTATCGACAGATTGCGAGACGGGAAAGCTCTGTGGAAAACTCGCGTCGAGTCTCTCACTGAGACAAAGTGTTTGGCTTGAGTGCCCGCTCTTGCTTCGTTTTTTCCTCGGAAACTCCCTTCTGGAAATCCAGAGGGAATTGCGGAATTCTGAAATTAAACGCTCTAGATGGGGAGATTCAGGCAGCCGCCGCTCCCCCATGCGATATCGCCCCAACGATTTGGAACAGGATTGGCTGATTCGTTCGTGTTCGATCTTGTAATGCGTTTGGTCGCGGAAGAGCAGGCTTGACCCTGAGCTTGGGTCGTTATGGCTTGACCCTCCCGGCACAAAAACACGGAAATACCGGGGTGTTTTTCAACTGTTTGGTAAGTGGAACGCGGGCGCTCCATCTGGAAGGGGAGCTCGACGTCCATTGATTTCGACCATCCCCGAAGGTCGAGGTCAAACCAAGACTAGCTGAGATGCGTCGATACAACGTCGAATCTGAATCAAGAATCTAGCAGGCACAAATCCATAGCAGAAAAGGCCACTATCAGCATGAGTCTTCGCCGTTTTTCAAGAGCTCTCCTTTGTATGAGCGTCGCAGGTATCGCAGTTTCAGGCATGACCGGTTGTGCGAAGAAGACGTACAACAGCTACGACGATTCGGACTTGGTCGCGCGCATTTCGCGCCTTGAGGGTCGCGGCTCGTCTTACACGTCCCGCATGCACGCCGTCCCCGCTGGCATGAAGGGCGCCCACATGGCGCTCCCCACGGGCTCCGAGGCATCGAGCGCGATCCTCGTCGAGAAATTCGTTCCCGAACTGGTCGCCCCGGGCGAAGCCTATGAGTACATGATCATGGTCACAAACCTGACCGACACGCTCTACCTCGAAGGCGTCGAAGTGCGCGATCGTTTCGCGGGCGAGTACGCGCTTGCCAGCTCCTCCCCCTCCGGGACGATGGAAGGCAACACGGGCGTCTGGGGCCTCGGCACGCTGGCTCCGGGCGAGACCAAGACGATCACGATCAGCGGCGCCGTTTCCGGCTCGGGCGAAGTCTCGAGTTGCACGACGATCGACTACACGCCGGTCCTCTGCCTTGACTACGACGCCGAGAAGGCCGCGCTCGAAGCCAACTGCGGTGGCGACACCGACGTGACGGCTTGCGACACGATCAACTACACCGTTGCCGTCCGTAACACGGGCTCCGGCACGGCACGCAACGTCCAGGTGACAAACGTCCTCCCCGAGGGCCTCACGGCCGAGGGTGGCGCGACGCAGAGCCTCGGCGACCTCGAAGCCGGCCAGAGCGCCAACGCGACCTTCCGCGTCAGCGCAGCGGCAGGCGGCAGCTACACCTCGAGCATCCGCGTCACCAGCGACAACGCTGACACGCAGGAGTGCGCGAGCATCACGACGAACGTTTGCCAGCCGTCGCTCGGCCTCGACCTGTCGGGCACGAACACCTGGTACATGAGCAACTCTGGCGAGTTTCAGGCAGTTGTGAAGAACACGAGCAACTGCGAGACGGAGAACGTCCGCGTCACTGCAGACCTCCCGTCGAACACACGCTTCTCCTCGGCAACCGAGGGTGGCAGCGGTTCTGGTTCCTCCGCAGTGTGGAACCTCGGCAAGATGGCAGCCGGCGAAGAGCGCACGCTCTCGCTCCGCCTCGACGCCGCGTCAATCAACGAAGGCACGCTGACGTTCACGGCGACCGGCGATTGCGCCGAGACCCGTACGGACAGCGAGCCGGTCACGATCAAGGGCATCCCCGCGATCCTGCTCGAGGTGGTCGACATCACGGACCCGGTCCGCGTCGGCGACTCGACGACCTATGTCATCACCGCGACGAACCAGGGCTCAGCGGTCGGCACGAACATCGCCATCCAGACGATGGTCGAGCAGATGACGGTTACGTCCGCCACGGGCGCGACGACGGGCTCGATCTCCGGCAAGAACGTCTCGTTCGAAGCTCTCCCGAGCCTCGCACCGGGTGCCAAGGCCGAGTGGCGCGTTACGGTCACCGTCGATGCAGCCGGCGACCAGCGCTTCACGACGATCATGAACTCGGATCAGCTCACGCGTCCGGTCCAGGAAACAGAAGCCACCAACTGCTACGAGTGATCCCACTCGCAGTCAGAAGGAACGGAGTAGCACTGACTCCCCGGCGTGCAAGCGCCGGGGAGTCTTGTTTTTGGTGCCCGGAAGCGCGGGGTGCCACATTGGGAACGTTTCCGGGGCGCGCAAACCACCCTTGCTCGCGCGGCACGTGGTTCGCCAAGCTAGCGACAGGTCTCCAGAAGGAGACCGGAACCTTTCCCGGAGGGCCCAACTTTCGTGGCCATCACCCGTCGCAAGACCCGCCCAGTCCGCGTCAAGAACGTGACGATTGGCGGAGGGGCGGAAATCCCCGTCCAGACCATGACCAAGACAGATACGCGCAACGTGGCGGCAACGCTCGGCCAGTTGCATGACTTGCACGCTGCAGGGGCAGACATCGTTCGCCTCGCGTGCCCGGACGCGAAAGCCGCAGAGGCGTTCGTACCCATCATGAAGGAATCTCCCCTTCCGATCATCGCCGACATCCACTTCGACTATCGGATGGCGCTGATGGTGCTCGATGCGGGAGTGGACGGGATTCGCCTGAACCCGGGCAATCTGGCCCGCAGGGACATGCTGCCGGAAATCGTCGCGCGCTGCCGCGATCGCAAGGTCCCCATCCGCATCGGTGTGAACAACGGTTCGCTCTCGCAGCCGCTCCGCAAGAAAGTCTTCGCTGGGGAGATGGAAACACACGTCGCGATGGCAGAGAGCGCACTCGAACACATTCGCATGCTCGAAGATCTCGACTACTACGAGATCAAGATTTCGCTCAAGGCCTCCGATGTCGAAACCACGGTGCGCGCCTATCGCCAGTTGGCAGACAAGTGCGAGTATCCGTTCCACGTGGGCCTGACGGAATCCGGTACCGTCCGCACAGGCACGATCAAGAGTGCGATGGCATTCGGCGCGCTGCTGATGGATGGACTTTGCGACACGATCCGCGTGTCGCTCACGGGCGATTCGCGCGAGGAAATCTTCGTCGGAAAGAAGATGCTCGGCAACCTCGGGCTCGCGAAGGCAGGCCCCAATCTCATCTCGTGCCCGAGCTGCGGTCGCGTCGAGATCGCGCTCGAAAAAGCTGCGCATCAGGTCGAGGAACGTCTGCGCAATTACTCCAAGGAAGAGATCTCCGTTTCCGTGATGGGCTGCGTCGTCAACGGCCCGGGCGAGGGTCAAATCTCCGACTTCGGCATCGCAGGTGGGCGCGGTCGCGGGGCGATTTATCGTCTCGGCAAAGTGGTCCGCTCCTGCATGGAGGAGGAGATGGTTGATGCGCTGTTCGAGGAAATCGACAAATGGATCGCCGCAGGCCGCCCGCGTGAGGAAATCGACCCGGAAGTACTCGAGGCCGTCTTGAACGCGAAGCCCATGAACGAGACCGCCGACGTCTGATCGTCACATAACTTGGGATGATTCGGGCGTCCGACGCGGGCGCCCGAATCCTTCTTCTCCCGCAAGGGCCGATGAGGCCCTCCTCCCCCACCGACAACCATGAGCGACATCGATCGGAAGTCCGCCCGGACCGGCGTTCTGTTCGCCCTGATGGCGTACGGGTTCTGGGGCATCGTGCCGATGTACTTCAAGGCAGTCGGCCACGTCCCTGCGACTCAGGTGCTTGCGCATCGCGTCGTGTGGGCCGTGCTCCTGACGCTGGCGATGACGTTCTGGATCGGACGCGGCGGCGAGTTGGTTGCGCTCCGGAAGCGCCCGCGTGCGCTGGGTGTTCTTGCGATCACCTCGGTGCTCATTGCGGTGAACTGGTTCGTGTACATCTGGGCAATCGTGACGAATCGGGTAATGGAGGCGAGTCTAGGCTATTACATCAACCCGATCGTCAACGTGGCACTTGGCGTGTTGTTCCTGGGCGAGCGATTGCGGCAGGTTCAGATCGTGTGCGTGGCACTGGCCGCGACGGCGGTCGGTTATCTGACATGGAAACTGGGCGCGGTCCCGTACATCCCGCTGACGCTCGCGTTTTCCTTTGGGTCGTACGCACTCCTAAGGAAGAAAGCCCCCGTCGATGCGCTTCAGGGGCTGACGGTTGAATGCATCTTCCTGCTGCCGCTGGCGACTGGGTTCCTGTTGTTCGAGGAATCCGCCGGGCGCGGTGCGTTCATGCACGTGGATAGGAAGACCACGCTGCTTCTGATGGGAGCGGGTGCAGTGACGAGTATTCCGCTCTTGTGGTTCTCCGCTGCGGCAAAGCGGCTGAGGCTCTCCACGATGGGGTTCCTACAATATGTGGCACCTTCGCTTCAGTTCCTGCTCGCCGTGATGTTGTATGGCGAAGTTTTCACAGCGGCGCATAAGGTGGCATTTCCTCTGATCTGGATCGCTTTGGCACTTTATTCTTGGGACACTTGGCGAGCGAGTCACGAGGCTGCGAAGCTGGAGGGGGTGGCGAAACCCGCGCTAAATCAGGGTGTTACGGAAAATTGAGTCTCGGAAATCGGCGCGCGGCACCGTTCTTGCACCGGGTTTTCCGCCCGTCTCATCTGTGATGAGGTGCCCTTTCCGCTTGCCGCCCATGGGGGGCACAAAGGATTCGGTTCCCCGCACCCGATAACGGCTGCCGTTGGCGTCATCAACACGCCTGTCCCACCAACCCTTTGGGAGTTGCTCCCGCTCATGTCCAGTATCGAAGAAAAAGTCAAAGAATGCATCGTCACCCAGCTCGGTGTGAACGAAGATGAGATTACCCCCACGGCGTCCTTCGTGGATGACCTTGGCGCCGACTCGCTCGACATCGTTGAGCTCGTCATGGCGTTCGAAGAGAAGTTCGGGATCGAGATTCCCGACGACGACACGGAGAAGATCCGCACGGTCGGCGACGCAACGAAGTACATCGGCGAGAAGGTTGGCGCTCAGGGCGAGTAATCCCCCTCGAGCCACTGGATGAGGCGTGGCGCCACACGGCGCCACGCACCGCCATTTCACCCCACACCAAAAACACAAGGTTCATATGTCTGCACCGCGCGTCGTCGTGACCGGCTTGGGCGTGATTTCGCCCGTTGGAAACAACAAGAAGGAATTCTGGGAAGGTCTCGCCTCGGGAACGAGTGGCGCAGGGCCGATCACTCGTTTCGATTCGACCAACCACAAGACCCACTTCGCGTGCGAGGTGAAGAACTACGACCAGGCGAATCACTTCGATGCCAAGGAAGTGCGCCGCATCGATCGCTTCATCCAGTTCGCCCTGGTGGCGGCAAAGGAAGCGATGGCCGACTCCGGCATCGACATGGAGAAGGTCGACCGCGATGCGTTCGGCGTCTTCATGGGCAGTGGTATCGGCGGACTCGATATCCTCGAAGAACAGCATGCGATCATGATCGCAAAGGGACCGTCGCGCGTTAGCCCGCTGCTCGTCCCGCGAATGATCATCAACATGGTTTCCGGCCAGGTGAGCATCCACCTCGGACTGCGCGGGCCGAATATTTCCATCGTGACCGCGTGCACCTCCGGCACGCATTCAGTGGGCGAGGCTTTCAAAGTCATCCAGCGCGGCCAGGCCAAGCTGATGATCGCCGGCGGCACCGAGGCGGCGATTACGCCTCTCGCGATCGCAGGCTTCGAAAACATGCATGCGCTCTCGCGCCGCAACGATTCTCCGCAGACCGCAAGCCGTCCATTCTCGGCGACGCGTGACGGGTTCGTCATGGGCGAGGGTGGCGCAGTTGTCGTGCTCGAAGAGTACGAACACGCCAAGGCTCGCGGCGCGCGCATTTACGCCGAGATGAAGGGCTACGGCCTCTCGGGAGATGCCTTCCACATGACGGCTCCCGCGGCAGACGCCAACGGCGCTGTGCGTTGCATGGAGATGGCACTGAAAGACGCAGGCCTGAGCCCGGACGCGGTCGACTACATCAACGCGCACGGCACCAGCACGGATCTGAACGACAAGCTGGAGACGATGGCGATCAAGAAGGTCTTCGGCGATCGCGCGCACAGGATTCACATCAGTTCGACGAAGTCGATGACGGGACACTTGCTCGGTGCGGCCGGTTCGCTCGAAGCGGTTGCCTGCGTTCAGGCGATCGAGAACAACGTGGCACCTCCGACGATCAATCTTCACGATGCGGATCCGGAGTGCGATCTGGACTATGTGCCGCACACAGCGCGTCAGGCGAAGATCGACGTGGTGCTGAGCAACTCCTTCGGCTTCGGCGGCCACAACGGCACGCTGATCTTCTCCCGCCTCACCTGAGCGGGAAGTCCCTGGACAAAATGAAACTCGACGAGGCACGTCACGAAGCGCTTTGCGCGCTCGTGGCGCGCCTCGGACTACTTTGGCGTGAAGACGTCGCGGCTACGCTGCAGCAGGCACTGACGCACGCGAGCTATGCGAAGGAGCATCCCGGCACGCCGAACAACGAGCGCCTCGAATTGCTCGGCGATGCGGTGCTCGGTTTAATGGCGATCGAGATCGTTTATGAAATGTTCCCCGAAGAGCAGGAGGGTGACCTCTCGAAGCGGCGGCACTCGATGGTGAGCCGCAAGGCATTCGGCGAAATCGGTACCGACTTGGGATTGGGCGCGGTGATCATCGTCGGTGGCTCCGGCGAAGACTCGAACATCCGCGAGAATCCAAACGTACTCGGGAGTGTGCTCGAAGCCGTGGTGGGTGCGATGCACTTGCACTACGACTGGTACGAGTTGAAGGCAGCGCTACGAGAGAGCGTGCTCGCGCCAGCGTTGGCGTTCTCGGAAGAGACACCCCTGACGGATTTCAAGACCCTCCTGCAGCAGGAATGCCATGTTCGCAAGCTCGCTGCTCCGGAATACTCGCTGATCGACCAATCCGGCCCACCCCATGAGCGGGTCATGACTGTGGAGGTGGTGATCAGGGGCGACGTTCGCGCCCGGGGCACCGCCACACGCAAGCGCGAGGCAGAACAGAAAGCCGCCCGTCAGGCCATCGAACAGTTGAGACTTGCCGAATAGGCCGGTTTGTCATACAATATTGACGGTTGCATGTTCGTTTTCGCTCGCGTTTGCACTGGGGGCGAATCCGTAATGCCCGCGGATCGTTTTTTCCCTCATCTTTTCCACGGAGTCGATTCAACCGGTGAAAACAGTTCTCGTCACAGGCGCCGATGGCATGCTTGGAAGCGAACTCGTCCGAGTCCTAACCCGGGAGTCCGACGTTCGCGTCGTGTCGTGCACCTCCCGCATGATGGATGTCACCGATCTCGAGTCCGTGAAGACGACACTCGAGCTGCACCGTCCGACCCATGTCTATCACTGCGCCGCGTACACTGCCGTTGACTCGGCGGAGAAGGAACCGCTGCGCTGCTACATGGTGAACTCGGAAGGCACAAAGAACATCGCGTTCTTTAGTCGCGAGATTGACTTCGAAATGGTTTACATCTCCTCGGATTACGTCTTCCCCGGCACGGGCAACCGGCCGCTCAAGGAGACCGATCCGACGGGTCCGCTGAACACCTACGGCAAGAGCAAGCTGCTGGGCGAGAAGTACGTCCAGATCCTCTGCGAGCGATTCAAGATCGTGCGCACGAGTTGGCTGTGCGGGCTCGGCGGGAACTATCAGCGCAATTTCATCGAGACGATGTTGCGCCTCGCGGAGACGCGCCCGCAGCTATCCGTCGTGAATGACCAGTTCGGCAAACCGACGATGACCTTTGAGCTCGCGAAGGCACTCGTGACCCTGCTCTCCGTGAACAGCTACGGAATCTATCATGTAACGAATTCCGGGATGGCGACATGGTACGACTTCGCGATGAAGGTCTTTGAGTACTCAGGCCGTTCCCCCGAAGTGAAACCAGTCTCAAGCGAGCAGTTCCGTTCGCTGGCGCGCCGCCCGCGGTTTAGTGCACTCGAGAATGCGCGCTTGGCAGAACTCGATCTCCCGGCCTTACCATCTTGGCAGGATTCGCTGCGCGAGTACTTCCGTCGCCGGGACATGTTCGTTCAGGACACGGGATCACAAGGGCCGACACCGGGTGCTCAGCTCATCGGGAGTTCCGAGGGCTAAGCCAAACGGTTCCGTCAGATTCAATGGCGTTTGCCTTGTTGGAAACACCCCAGCCCCCGCGAGCGATGACCTAGCGGGGGCTGTTTCATTGGCGGTCGGGTTGATAGCAAACGCTTGATTCCACGCGAGAAACCGGCGTTTCGCGGCTCGAATGGGTCATGGATCAAGTGCTTGACTGATAAAGCGGTTGAACTTACGGCGTGGGTATCAACCGTTTTCATATGCGCTTGACGCGAAGACAAAGACTCCTACATCTTTCTCTGTCACATCGAGGGGATTCAAGAATCGCTCTCGGGCACAGGTTCGCCGCAAGCGAACCGCACCTCCAAAGGGCCGTAGGCTCTGGAATCCGGACAAGGTGTGGCGATGTACGGCTCGTATAGCCCACCCACCCAACGAGGTGAAGCAGTAATGAACAAAGTGATTTTTAAAGTGAGATCAACCGGCTTTACGTTGATCGAACTCCTGATCGTGGTCGCCATTATCGCCATCTTGGCCGCGATCGCAGTCCCGAACTTCCTCGAGGCACAGACCCGCTCCAAGGTCTCTCGAGTTCTGGCGGACATGAGGACGATCCGCACCGGCCTCGAATCTTACCGTGTCGACAACAACAAGTACCCGGAAACGGACTTGGGTGTGAACGCCTTCAGCACGGGCAAGACCACATACTTCCGCCTCACCACTCCGATTTCTTACCTGACGACGATCCCGCCTTCGCCCTTCAAGGAGAAGTACGGGAGCTCGACGACCACGGATCCGAAGGTCGCCAGCACGGTGAAGGGCTACCTCTACGTTCGCAAGCTGGACACCGCTTTCCTCCTCGACCCGAACTACGGTGACGACCGCGAGGCCTACATCGCCCAGCAGTTTGGTGGCGTCCTGGTCAGCACGCAGGTACGCGCGGAGGCTCGTTCGAAGGGTGAATGGGGACTGAAATCTGTCGGTCCCGACAACTTGGACGATCGCGACAGCCCCAATTCTCCCGTCCCCGGCCAGCCTCTGACGGCTCGCGTGTATGACCCGACGAATGGTACGGTCAGCCGCGGCGACATCGTAACGTTCAGCGACATCGCCGGAACAGGCAAGAATCAGTAACCAAGGAACTCCCAACCTGCGGGTGTCGCGATCGACACCCGCAGTTGTTTGAAACGTCGTTCGCAGCGCCCAACCTCAGACCCTCTGACCTACCTCCCAAGGAGCGGAAGAATGAAAAGAATTGGAATTTTCGCGGCCGTAGCAGCGATGCTTTGCTTCGCCGAGAGCGCTTCGGCACAGCTTTATGTCACAGGTGACTTTACGACCCCGGCTTTCTCTCCGGGTACTGGCACAGCCGGTGGCGGGACGGCGGCGGATCTGGCCGGCTTCGACGACGGGTCTCATGGTGACGCTGTCGCTGGCGACGGTATCTTTACAACGACGATCACGGGCCTTACGCCCTCCACGGTGATTGCGTGGAAGTGGGCCTCGACCGGTTTCGCGCAGGAAGTTCCCGCGTGCAGCGGCCCAAACTTCCGCGCCACCGTCCCCGCGGGCGGCACGCTCGTTTTCTTCCGCGACACGAACACACAGGGTGACGGCTTCGTCCCCGATGCAGGCACGAACCCGACGGCGCTTGGCGTCGGCTATGACAGTTCGCTCGCGACGTTCGCCGCCGGTGCGACCTCGATCAAGGCCGTTGGCAGCTTCCAGACCAACGGATTCAGCATCGGCGACCCGGATGCGGTTACGCTTACGGACACGTTCGGTGGCGATCCGGCGGGCGACGGCATCTACACAGGTCCGTCTGTTACAGGCCTGACGCCGGGCTCGAAGCAGTTCAAGGTGGTTTTCAATGAGGCCTTCGACAACCCCGCCGACATGACGCCGGGTGGTTTCGTAAACTCCGGCTGCGGCAACATGAACTTCAACGTTCTCGACCCGAGCGACGTGATCACGTTCACCTTCAACGCAAACACGGGCCGTGTGCGCGCATTTAATGCGAGCGCTGTGCCTGGGCCGCCGTTCTTCGCACAGTCCTCTGCATGGAGCACAGGCTACTCTTCGGCGGAGAATCTTGGTGCGCCGGTTGATGGTGTGTACCGCAAGGCCTTCAACGTCGCGATTCCGGGCAACTACACGGTCCGCGTGCGTCAGGGTCTCGGCCGTTCCTTCCCGGACACAGGCGACTATCCGTTCACGACGACCACGCCGAATCAGGCCGTCCTCGTCGTGTTCGATCGTAACATCTACGCAGACAACTACTTCCCGCAGTCTGACTTCGTCGCAGTCGTGGACGGCCCGACAAAGGACCCGCTGAACACGTTCGATGTCGTTCAGCCGGTCGGCGCCTGGCAGTCGGAGTTCGGCGCGTCTGACTACTCGACGGGCGTCGCCGCAATGCAGGCTCAGGACGACGGCGTCACGGCCACGAGCGGTGACGTGACGGCGGGTGACGGTGTGTTCGCGGTCCGTCTGACGGAACTCGACAATGTCGGCGGCACGAACCAGAACATGAAGGCTGTGGCCCAGCGTGTTGGTCTGGGCGACACGGGCTTTAAGATTCAGCTCGGTGGCCCGCAGGACGGCCTGACGATCGACGGCAACAACAGCCAGAGCCAGATCACCTACGCCGCGCTTGAAACCATCACGTTCCAGATCGACACGACCACGGGTCGTGTTGGCTTGGGCACGACGGTTCCGCTTCGTCCGGCGATCCTCGACCCGGCAACGGCAGCAGAGGCCAGCGCTTGGGATATGTATAACTGATCCCATCCTTGGTCGACCAATGAGGTCGTTTCCATAGCGTAGCTCCTTCCCGCCCCTGTCATTGGGCCTTCCAGAGACAGGGGCGGGTCTATTCCCGCCCGAGGCGATGGATTGATGCGTGCGAGGCTCCTAGCAGGGATGGTGTTCGCAGTTGCAGGTGCGATGATGTTGGCAACACCTGTCATCGCAGGGCCCGTACCGGGCGTGGAAACTTTCGACAAGAAGCCGGTCGACTTCCCGGTCTCTCCCAGCATGGCCGTTTGGGACATCGGAAGCGACGAGTTCCTCGTTACCTTCGAGTGGATCCCCGGGCGCGCCGTAACAAACCCCGGCGTCGCCGGAGGGTTCAACAATTGGAATCGCGCCGACCTCCCGATGGAAGGTCCCGACGCGCGAGGCGCTTACCGCGTGACTGCCCGCATCAAGGCGGGTGAATACGATTACAAGTTTGTCGAGGGCGCCGACGGTTGGTTCACGGACGAGCGCAATCCTGCATTTCGCGATGACAACTATGGCGGGCGGAATTCGATCCTGCGACTGGGCGTCTATGCGCTGATTGCGGGCGCCAAGGCGGCTCGCGGCGATGGCAATGTCCTTCACCAGGCGTTCCTGCATGATCCCAAGCAGGCCCTCTACGTCGATGTCTTCTCCGAGCACGATGCGTTGCTGAGGATTCGCACCCTCGTGAATGACGCCGACGGCGCAAAGATTTCGTTTCGTGTCGAAGGTGGCGATCGCGAGAGCGCAACAATGCTGCTCACGGCCTCCGACGCGCAGTACGACTACTACGAGTATCGCTTTCACCAACCGCTCCCCCGCCGAGGCAACGTCGCACCGGCAAAGCTGACGTACTCGTTCGAAGTTCTCGACGGAGGGGCTGCGTTCCCGATCGATGGCACCTTCTCGCTGGATCTCGCTTCGGCCGAGATTCCCGACGTCCCCGAGTGGGCGAAAGACGCCATCTGGTACCAGATCATGGTGGAGCGGTTCCGCGACGGCGACCCCAAGAACAACGTCGAGTATCGCGGAGACGAGCCGATCAAGGACTACCCCTCGCAGACTCACCCTTGGCGATCGGAGTGGTACACGGAGCTCCCCTACGAGCGACAGAATGGGCAAAGCTTCTGGAAGTGGTCGATGTACAACCGCATGTACGGCGGTGACTTCGAAGGCGTGATCGAGCAGCTCGATTACATCAAGTCGCTCGGCGTGAACGCGATTTACTTCAACCCGGTCTTCGAGGCCCAGGGCTCGCACAAGTACAACGCGCGAAACTACATGCACGCGGATGATGGCTATGGCGTTCTGGGTGGTTACTGGCCCGCCGCAGCCAAGGAAGACATGCTCAACTCGAAGACTTGGATCATGACCGAGTCGGACAAGAAGGCAGTCGAAATGATCGCCGAGGCGCACAAGCGCGGCATCAAGGTGATCTTTGATGGCGTGTGGAACCACGTCGGGGATACGCATCCCGCGTTTCTTGACGTGAAGGCCAACGGAAAGAACTCACGATACGCGGACTGGTTCGACATCAAGAGCTGGGAGCCGTTCGAGTATTCGGGCTGGGGCGGGTTCGGTGGACTCCCTGAGTTCCGCAAGACGGATGAGGGCCTCTATAGCGAATCTCTGATTCAGCACATCAACGACGTCACGACGAAGTGGATGGACCCGAACGGCGACGGTGATCCCTCGGATGGCATCGATGGATGGCGCCTCGACGTGCCGATGCACATTCCGCGTCCGTTCTGGATCGCTTGGCGTGATCACGTGAAGTCGATCAATCCGGACGCATACATCACGGGCGAGATTTGGGACCCGGCGGAGTACTGGCTCGACGGCAAGACGTTCGACGCTGTGATGAATTACCAGTTTTCCAAAGCCGCCTTCCGCTACTTCGGCAACGTGAAGGACAAGACGAAGCCCTCTCACTTCGACAAGGAACTCGCGCGCCTTCGCATTCGCTATCCGCGCGCGATCAACTACGTCCTGCAGAATCTCTACGAGAGCCACGACACGGACCGCGCAGTCAGCCGCCTGATGAATCCCGATCTCCCGTATGACGGAGGCAATCGCCTTCAGGACAGCGGCCCGGACTATATCGACACCCGCCCCAACAAGACCGCCTATCAGCGCCTCCGTCTAATGACGCTCTTCCAAGGTACATACGTCGGTGCCCCGATGGTTTGGTACGGCTCGGAGGTCGGTATGTTTGGAGCCGACGATCCGCGTTGTCGCATGCCGATGTGGTGGGACGACATGATGCCTTATGATTCACCGGATTATGTCATCGACACTAAACTGCGTGACTACTTCCGCGATGTGTTCCAACTTCGAGCCAAGCACGAGGTGCTGCGCTCGGGCGATTACCTGACCGTGGTCACCGACGACGAGAAGGACGTGTTCGGCTTCGTGCGCCACGCGCCCGATTCGAAGTGGGTGTACCTCGTCGTGATGAACAACTCCGACGTGAAACGAAGCGTAACGATCCCGCCTTTGGATGCGAGCATCCTGCCGCGCGGATTCCGCGATACGAAGAAACTTCTCGGCGACGTGAAACTCGCCGGCGGCAAGAAGAAGCCTCTGACAGTCACCTTGCCGGGGATTTCCGGCACCGTGATCCGGTTCTGCAAGTAACCCTCGACTACCAAGATTGAAGGAAGGCGCCGAGACATGCCCCCACACAGATCAATATCTCTTCGGCACCGCGCCCTTGTGCTTGCCGCATTCGCTTCATTCGGAGGACTCACCCAAGTCGCGGATGCCCGCGTCATGGTGCAGTACTTTGAGAGCAAATGGGAAACAATCGAACGCCGGATGCCCGACGTCTTTATGGCGGGTTACGGTGCAATGTGGCTCCCCCCCGCCGCGCGTGCGGATTCGAGCAACTTCTCGGCAGGGTTCGACCTCTTTGACCGATTCGATCTCGGCAGCGAAGGGAACGAGACCCTGTACGGCACCGAGACTTCCCTCAAGTCGCTGATCAAGGCAGCGAAGGCAGCGGGGATCGTCATCTACTTTGATACGGTTTACAATCACAACGGGTTCAGTGACGGCTATCGAGGCGACACAGTGGTCGGCGCGTGCCAGTTGAACTGGGCGATCGGCGAGGGCGGCTATCCCGGATTCGTCATGAGCGGGCGCGATCTCTCGCTGCCGTTCGATCTCGAGTTCCGGCACATCTGTCCGTCCGCGAGTTTCCCCTCGCCGAGTTGCGATTCGAATGCGCTGGATTGCCGAATCGCAGGGCTGATCGACATCAACCACGAGACCAACTATCAGTACATCCGCCACCCTGCGACGTCCGGGAATCCGCAGAACATTCCTTATCAGCAGCCCCGCGCGACGAACACGCGCTTCTATCCCGATCAGGCGCTTACCTCGCCGTACACAGACGGTGTGAAGCCATTCAACCTCAACGACGACACGGCGGGCGATCCGACGCCGGAGAACGTGACGGGGATGTTGATGCGCTACACGCAGTGGATGCTCGAGGTGAATGGTGTCGATGGCTTCCGTCTCGATGCAGTGAAGCACACACCGACATACTGGTTTAACGACTTCTTTGACTCCGCAGCACGGAATCGAGGGCGCGATTTCTGGGGCCGTCAGATGACGCCATTCTCGTTCGGTGAGTTCGTCTCAGGCAACAAAGGCGACCTTCTCCAGTACCACCGCAAGGTCACGACTCCGGGCGCCGAAGCAAATCGCACGGTGCTCGATTTCCCGCTCAAGTTTGCGATGGGGAGTCCCTGCCCCGTCGATTGGATCGGTGCGTCGGTGGACACCGACGACAACGGTAACGGTCAGGACGGCTCTGCGGGAGTGATGTTCGTCTCGAGTCACGACACGGGCTCCATCGGTGACCCTCCCGGAAACGATAACCTCGCGTACGCACACATCCTCACGCGTAAGGGCTATCCGATCGTTTACTACAACGCCCGCGAGTTCGACCCGGGGCGCCTCTTTCCGAATCCGACTTCGCGCGGCGATGCTTTCGGTCGATTCAGCAACATCATCACGACGCTCGTGAAGCTGAACAACAACCACGTGAACCAAATCGGCGGGAACAACTTTGAGATGCGCGGCACCAACGGGTGCAACGTCGCGTACGAGTTGAACAACACGCTGATCGTTGGCCTGAACGGAAACGTCACGATGACCGTCGGCTCAAACGGGTTCCAGAACGTAACGCTTACCGAGCAAACCGGCAACGGCGTCGAGCCCACGATTTCGCTCGGTGCCGCGGGGACGACGAAGCTGCTGCAGGTTCCCTCCGGCAGCTACGTCGCCTACACGATCGACCCACCCGAAGGCGCTATCACGATCGACAACGTCGCCAGTGTCATCCCCGCAGACGGAGCTGGCGTCCCCGCAGGTATCGCGCGTCTGACCGCGCTGGACGTTGTCACAGACGACACAGCCCAGGTGCGTTTCCAGGTCGATCAGTTGGGAACGCTCGAGGACAACGCACTCATCAAGTGGAACTACGGCTTGAACATCGACGGAGACAACTCCGGGGACTTCGGCGTGGCGCACGGCGTCGACAGCGCGCTCGTGGGCGGGTTCGACAACTTCACGTCGAAGAGCATCAGCGAGGGCGGCGGCACGGGGACGTACACGATCAACGTGGACTTGACGAATCCGTCGATCAAGGAAGGCTACAACTACATCACCGTCGTCGCATTCATCCAGCGCTTGTCTGGGCTGCCGCCGATCTACAACACCTTCCGCAAGGTGATCTATGTGGATCGCTTCGCACCGGACCTGCAGATTATTTTCCCCCCGAATCCCACCGGCATCGGCGACATCACTCAGACCAGTTACGGCTTCGTCGTGGACAACCCCGATGCGACCGGAAACTCGATGCACTACTTTTGGAACCTGCCCGACGGGACGGATCCTGTCGTTCAAGGGCTGCTGACCGGCTCGAACAAGGCCACCAAGACCGACCGCAATCGCTACCGTTTCACGCTGAATGACCTTGTGACAGGCAATAATCAGAAACTCACCCTTGTCCTGTTCGAGGAATCAGGGCGGTATCGACTTCAAACGTTCAACGTCGGCGTCAGCGCCGGTTCCGCCAGTGTCGGGAACTGGAATTCCTATGGCGAGTCTGTGGTCGAGTAAGCAGGTGGAAGTGGGTTCACGTCGCGACGAGTCTGGTTAACGGGTCAGAACATGGCAGCGAAAGCAACCGAGCGAATCACCTGGAAGGACGACCTGGCTGCGGTTCCATTCATCCTGCCATTTCTGGCGGTGTTCGTCGTTTTCATCGGTTACCCGGTGATCTACAGCTTCTGGATCAGCCTGCAGCGCAGCACGATCTATTCGGACTTCTACGCAGGCTTTCGCGGAATGGAGTGGGTCGGGCTGGCGAACTACACGCTGGTGCTCAGCGACCCCGCATTCTGGTGGTCGGTGTTTCTGACCTTCGCGTACGCCGCTCTGACAATCTTCCCTGGAATGGCTCTCTCGCTCGCGCTCGCGATGCAGCTCAACAAGCAAGCGCGCGTGTACGGAGCGATGCGGACGGGCTTCTTCCTGCCGAACGTCTTTGACGTTTACGTCGTCGGCATTATCTGGCTGCTGATCTACAACCCGAACGGTGGCCTTTTCTCACAGTTGATGCGGCTGATCGGTGCGGAGTCGCTCGTTGAGGGGGGCGTGCTCTCGAAGCCTTATCTCACGCTTCCTGCGATTGCCGTGGCGATGATTCTCAAGAACGCCGGATTCGGCATGATCCTCTTCCTGACAAGCCTCAACAACATCAACACGTCGATCTTCGAAGCGGCGGACGTCGATGGCGCGACGCCGTGGCAGAAGCTGCGTCACATCACGCTCCCGCTCCTCAAGCCGATCATCCTGTTCCTCTCGATCACGGGCATGGTCGGGTCGCTGAATGCATTCGCGGAAATCTACGCGCTCACGGACAACACCGGTGGATCGAGTCTCTCAGTAGGTGGAACGACGCTCCAAGCCGCGCGCATCAGCGGCTATCACCTATATCGTTACTTTCAGGACTCCATGTACGGCGAGGCGGCGGCGATGAGCTATGTGCTGCTCGTCATCGCGCTCATCATCAGCATCATCAACGCCAAGCTTCTGACACCAAAGGACTGAGACGAACACCATGTCACAAGTCCACGACGAAATCGCGCGCGAGCCTTGGCTCCCACCTCCGGGTAAGAAGGAAGAGCGCATCCGCGAGTTCTCCGTCCTCGCCGTGCTCTTCGCGATGATCCTGATCGTTCAGGCTCCCCTGCTCTGGATGGTCGTGACCTCCTTCAAGGTCAAGGGCACGGCATTCAAGCTCTCGTTCATCCCTTCGACGACCGTTATCACACCCGATGAGCAGGCGAGCGAAACTGGCTTTGAGCTGTTTAATGCGGAGAATGGTCAGGGCGTTTTCTGGCACGCGGAGCACTACGATAATTCCGCCACCGAGGTCGCACTGGTGTATGGTGTGCGCGGCAGCGACGAGTACAAACGCGTGCCCATGGTGCGCACGGTGAATGGCACTTGGGTGAGCAACCTGATGATGCCTGAGGGAGAATACAAGTATGGGTTCTCGATCAATGGTCGCCCTTCGGTGCAGGATCCGAGCCGCCCGGAGAAATCGAAGCTCCCCCACCTCCCGATCCAGTTCACCGCCTCAGAGCTTGAGAAGATCGGCGATGTACCCGCGTACATTTTCCCGAAGCCCGCGAAGTCGCTTGTCGTTCGCGTCGGAAGCCAAGTGCACGTGAACATCCAGCCGTCTCCCGATTCGAACGGTGTGTCGCTGATTCTCGGGACAGATTCGCCTGTACGCCTGCAGGAAGGTGGAACGGGATACTCTGGCGTGATCGCAAAGACTGCGACGCACTATCGCATCGTGGAGCACCGCTCGTTCTCGACCGCACGAGCAAAGATGTACACCGCGAAGAACTTCACCGACATTCTGTACGCTGAGGATTTCAGCTTCGGGCGCTATGCGATGAACTCGCTTCTCGTCGCATTCTCCGCGGCGAGCCTGACCGTCTTGATCTGCACGCTCGCTGGGTACGCGTTCGCGCAGAAGCACTTCCACTTCCGCGATCAGATTTTTTGGGCGCTCTTTGCCTCGATGCTGATCCCCGGCATGATCTTCATGGTGCCTCAGTACAATATCACCATCAGCTTCGGATGGATGAACACGTTGCAGGGGATGGTCGTCCCGCATCTCGCGAACGTGTTCGGGCTGTTCCTTCTTCGCCAGTACATCGGCCAGATTCCAGGCGACCTCTTCGCTGCCGCGAAGATCGACGGTGCGAATGAATTCCAGATCTTCCGCAACATCGTCATTCCACTTTGTCTGCCGATCATGGTGACGCTGTTCCTCCTGACGTTCGTGACGCAGTGGTCGAACTTCCTGTGGCAGCTCATCGTGAACACGGGTGACTCCGCGTGGCTGACGCTGCCAGTGGGCTTGCAGCGATTCAAAGGTCAATTCGGTCAGGACTGGGAGAAGATCATGGCGGGCGCGTGCTTCTCGATTCTGCCGATCGCCATGCTCTTCATCGCGACGCAGAAGTACTTCATGCAAGGCCTCACGGCCGGCGCGGTGAAGGAGTAATCGACCCCATGATCCGACGCCAATTCCTCGCGCGCACGGCCATCCTGTTCGCGGCGGCCGCCCTCAACGCTTCCTGCGGGAACGAAATGCAGAGCGCAGATCCCGAGAATCCCACCATTCGAATCTGGCATGGCTTCACATCCGAAGAGACCGTGAAGATGAAGGAACTCTTCGGCAGGTTCGAGACGGAATGGGAGAAGTCGCACCCCGGTCGTGATCTCGAGATCAAGTTCGAGTACGTCCAGTACGGTGACATGTTCACCAAGCTGAAGTCCGCCGCGATGGCGAACATAACGCCCGACATCGCGCTGATGGACTCGATCAAAGTCACCGACATGGCGCTCGGGCGCGGTGTTGTGGCGCTCGATGAACTGGACGCATTCAAGGCCAAGTTCGGCACGATCGATGAAGCGCGCACGCATTTCGTCGAAGCGTCGTTCAACTCGGGCGTCGTGAATCGCCGCGGCGAGGTCCACCTCTACGGGCTTCCCGTCCAGACGACAACGGTATCGCTCTTCTGGAATCGCGCGTGGTTCCGCAACAAGTCGGAGCCTCTGCGCGCCGCAGGTCTCGACCCGAATCGCCCGCCACGAGACTGGAACGAATTTCTCGCCTACGGAAAAGTTCTCAGCGATCCCGCGAACAAGAAGTACGCGTACGGCATGTACCGCTCGATGTGGTTCACGTTCCCGATCTTCAACATGTATGGGGTGGACTTTATCACCTATGACGAGGAAGGGCGAGCGACGGCTGCGCTCAACACGGAGAACGGGCGCGCAGCAGTCAACATGCTGCGGGATCTGACGCGCAGCGGATACGAAGGCGGCGCGTGGCGCACGGGCGCCACAGGCCCCGACCAGGGGTTCCTGAACGGCGATTATGCGATGTGTTTCACCGGCCCTTGGAAGGTGGAAGAATACAAGAACGCCGGTCTGGACTTCGACATCGCCATGATCCCCGGCCCGCCCCCGGAGGACGTCGAGCGGCTGAGGATCAGCCCCAAGTTTCGCGACCGGGTCGAGTCGCTCGGCACTCTCGCCTGGACCGCGAGCAACGTCGGAGGCCAGACCGGCGTCATCCTGCGGTCATGTGATCAACGCGAACTCGCATTCGAAATCCTGGAGTACTTCACCAGCGATCCAGTCCAGCGCGAATGGTCGAGCACGCTCGGGCAAATCCCCGTTCGGAAATCCGCGTGGGTGAACCTCGACATGAGCAAGTTTCCGTTCATGAAGAAGTTCATGGATCAGCTCGAGTACTCGAAACGCGTGCCGCAGATTCCACTCTACGGCACGCTCGAAGACGACATCTTCAACAAACAGTACGACCTCTTCCTGCAATCTGAGATGTCCGCCGAGGAGTTCCTCGGTCGCGTCGAAAGAGAGATGCAGGCCAAGATTCTGGATAAGCTCAACGCTCCCGGAAAAGACTAAGCGCTCGAGCAGCGAACGAATTCATGAGTGAAGTCCGACCCGCATCGACGAAGGCATGCGAGCGTCGTCGCGTGCTGTACAGGCCCGTTTTCACTGGCATAAGGGAGAGTTGCGCAGTAGACTGAGTTTCGGTCAAAAGTCCGAGGAATGGGCGAGAAAGCCGAAAGTCCCACGAAAGAACATAGCCATGTCCAACGAGAGAAAAAGTACAGAGCAGGCCAAGAATACGGAAGCTCACAAAGACTTCGAGCGCCACGTCCTCCTCCGTAATCAGAAGCCGGAGGACTATGATCGAATCGTCGACCTGCAACTCGCCTGTTTCCCCAACATGAAGCCGTGGTCACGCGCGCAATTCGACAGCCAGCAGGCCATCTTTCCCGAGGGCCAATTCGTCATCGAAATCGACGGCGTCATCTGCGCCTCGGCGACGAGTCTCGTCGTTGACTACGATCTCTATTCTGAATGGCACGACTGGAACCTGATTTCCGACGGCGGCTTCATCCGTAGCCACAACCCGCAGGGGGACATGCTCTACGGCATCGAGATCATGGTTCACCCCGACTATCGCGGGCGGAAGCTGGCGCGCCGCCTCTATCAGGCGCGCAAGGACCTTGCGCGCACCATGAACCTCAAAGGGATCGTCATTGGTGGCCGCATCCCAAACTACAAGCTGCACAAGGACCTCATGACCGCGCACGAGTACGTTCAGGACGTCGAAGACAAGACGCTGTACGATCCGGTCCTGACCACGCAGCTCGCCAATGACTTTGAGCTCAAGCAGCTCCTCAAGGACTACATGCCCAACGACGAGGATAGCGTCGGATGGGCCACGCACATGGAATGGACGAATGTCGATTTCCGCCCATACAAGAAACGCATCGTACGCCCGGTGCAGATCGTGCGCCTCGCGACCGTTCAGTACCAAATGCGCGCCGTCAAAGACTACGATGAGTTTACCAAGCAGTGTCAGTTCTTCATCGATACCGCGTCGGACTACAAGTGCGACTTCGTCGTGTTCCCGGAACTGTTCACCACGCAACTCCTCTCATTTTGCCCGGCAAAGACTCCAAGCGAGGGGGCGAGAAAACTTGCGTCATACACACCACAAATTCTCGAGTCGTTCACCGAGATGGCCATTCGCTATCACATCAACATCGTCGGTGGGTCGCACTTCGCCGTAGAGGATGAGTACCTGTACAACGTCGCCTATCTGTTCCGCCGCGACGGGACGATCGAGAAGCAGTACAAGATCCACATCACTCCCTCCGAGTGGAAGTGGTGGGGAGTCACCGGCGGCAGCAAAGTCCACGTCTTCGACACCGACTGCGGGCTCGTCTCGATCCTGATCTGTTACGACATCGAGTTCCCGGAACTCGCGCGCATCGCGGCAAAGAAGGGCGCGCTCATGATCTTCTGCCCGTTCAACACGGACAGCCGCCACGCTTACCTCCGCGTTCGCCACTGCGCCCAGGCTCGGTGCATCGAGAACCACCAGTACGTCGTCGTGTCGGGTTGTACCGGGAACCTGCCGATGGTGATGAACGCGGACATTCACTACGCGCAGTCGGGCATCTTCACCCCGGCCGACATCCCGTTCAGCCGCGACGGCGTCGCCGCCGAGTGTACGCCAAACATCGAGACGCTCGTCATGCAAGACCTCGACATCGAGCTCCTGCGTCGCCACCGCTACCGTGGCTCGACGCAAAACTGGCGCGACCGCCGAAAGGACCTCTACGAAGTCCGCTACCGAGAAGACGGAAGCGAGGGCACGGTCTAACCACCGCCGCCTCGACCTCAAGACGAACCCCCAAACCCAAACCTAACTGTCGCCAAATCCATAGCGCGCCCGGTTGGAATCGAACCAACGACCTACGCCAACGGATCCTAGACGTATATGCGGAGGGGACGTGAAGTCCGCGCGAGAGAAGTGGAAGGCGGTCTGGGTGTTCCATGCCGACTTGGGTCTGGGGTCCTGCGCCTGGTCGCTTACGAGTCTAACCAATCCTGCCATCGCACGTGGGACCGAGCTTGTGATTGGCCTGGAGATTTTGCATACTCGCCGATCCTTCCATGCGAAGGAAAGCCTTCCCTGCCTCAGAGAGTCTCATTCATGGAATCATGAAGGCGTTGATTTTCAAGGGTTTGTCCCAAAACACCCCGCACCCACTCAACCCAATTCTGTCGGTGACCACCATGGCTCGTCACCCGCGAGACTTCAACAGAGACTGAATCACCAGTTCTGATGCAAACGGGAGAATTAGTCTAATAGTAGCATGACCATTTCCTCACGGAGGCGAAATGCCCCAATCCGAAACCTTACGGGACTGGCATGAATGATGTCTCACGGTGGCTCAGACCCATCTGTTGATGGAGTTTTGAGCCGACAGTGCCCGACCGCGCTTCGCCCGGCTCTAGATCCTCGATTAGGAGTCGGTGTATGCGTTCCACGAGTCAGGCATCTGGAGATTTGGCGCGCATGGACGTGTCTGTCATTCCCTTTGATTTTTCAGGTGATCCTGCGCGCGCGGCAGCCGCGAGTGCAGCGGAGTCAGCTCAGGCAGAGGCGGTCAAGCTCGCGGCGGACGTGGTGCTCAAGGCATTCAACTATGTGGCAACAATTCCGGATGCGCGCGAGAAGTGTCTGCGCGACCTGACGATCGTTCACCGCCATTGCGTTTATGCGATGTTGATCGATGAACCGGAATTTCTTCAACATAAGTTGTTGGCGTGGCTGCAGCCTGTGCTCCAATCACGCGAGTTCCCAGGGGGCAGAGACTCGATCCGTGGGGCGTACTCTGTGCTCCGTCAGGAAACGCTGGCCCGAGTGAGCGCCGAGGCAGGCGTACTCCTGGAGCCGTACCTGACGATGGCTGTGAACCAACTGTCGCAAGAGTCGGCCACCAGATGAGCGGCACGGTTCCCAAGGATCTGCTCGCGGACCTGTTTCGCGCAGGAGGTGCTCCACCCTCGTTGAAGGCGGGGCATTTGCTGACGCCAAATCACCCACGATCGCGGTCGGCTGTGGCCGCGGCAGCGATTGTGGATGTAAAGGCAGCCGCGATCATGTCTGCCTCGGAGGCGATCTGCCGCGCATATCCGTTTGTTCAAAAACTTGGGCCCGATGCCGAGGCAAAGTGCCAGCGCGACCTGATGATCGTGGTCGATTACATCGCGCTCGGAATCGCCTTCGAGTCGGAGAGTTTTCTTCGCGAGCGGATGCTGCACTGGTTCCGCCTGGTGCTCGACCACTTGGACTTTCCGGGGCATGCGGATTCCATCCTCGGGTGCTACTCGATCCTAAGGCAGGAATTGATGACGCGTCTCGGAGAATCTGAGCGCGAGGTAGCACAGCCATTCCTGGACCTCGTTGTGGAAGAGCTGTCTCGAGAGCGAGGAGCGAGATGAGTCTGTTTGATCGAGTGAAGTCCCTCCTCGGAAAGCGTGATGAGCCCTCCCCTGTGCGGAGCGCTCAGGTGGCGATTGCCGCGCCACAATCGACCCCATTCCCGTCGTCCGCGCCAGCAGCGGTGGACGTGCTGGATGGTTTGAAAGTCGAGAATGTGCGATCTGTACTCCCTCATGACCTGGATCCAAAGTTTGCAGAATTGTTCATGCGCCTCGGCCCCCCGGCACCCGTCGGACGGCTCAACCTGAATGGGCGCGGAATCCCGCGCGAACGAGCGGAGGCGGCCGAAGCTTGCAAGCGCATCGAGCGCGAAGTCACGGGCGCTGCGGCGGAGCGCTGCATCATCAGGTACAAGTATCCTCCCTCCTCACGATCGAAGTGCATCCGAGATATCGGCATCGTACTGAATTGGTGCATCTTTGCCATGGTGATCGATGATCCGGCGCTGCTGGAGACGCACTTCCTAAACTGGCTTCGCGAAGTGTACGCGCGTCTGGGCCTTCCCGGGGGGACCACTTCCGTCGTGGGAGCATTCGTCGTCCTGCGCGAGGAACTCTTTAACCGGCTTGAGCCGGATCACTTCGCCCTCATGGAGCCATATCTGTCTCGCGTCGTCGAAGTGCTCGGCTCGAACCGCGATCAGCTCTCTGCTGCGGGTTCTTCAATTAAGGATGCGCACTGATGAAGCGCTTGGACCTTCTCCCTTCGATGGAACGGGTCGAATGCAAGACCGAGTCTTCGATCTCCGATGGTATCCTGGCGACAGCGCTCCGGCTGCCCATGATGTGTGGAGGAAATGGCCGATGCGCGACTTGCCACGTCTATGTCGTCTCCGGTGCGGAGAACCTCTCGCCCGCTTCCGACCGAGAACAAGCAGCGCTCGGACGCCTGACCGGGATGAAGGAGAATTCCCGTCTGGCCTGTCAGGCAAGAATGTTGGGAGACGTTTCGGTGGAAGTACCTGCGGCTCACTACATTCAATCTGCTTCGGAGCTGGAGTCCCTGATCGGCACCCGTGCGGAGAAGGATCTCCTGGCCGCAACGGACGGACGAGTCGTAGTGCGCAAGGGGCAAATCATCACAAAGTTCATCGTAACGAAAATGAAGTCGCAGGCCCTTTGATTCCCGCCACGAGAAAGGTGGATTATGAGCGTCACGCCGAAGGATGGTGGCTCGACCGAGTTTCGACACAACTACTACGACCCAGAAGACTTCTTCGACATTCATCCGGAAACTGGTGAGATTCGTCGTCGCGACGGCCAGCGGGTCGTGTGCGTTTCCGAGGACTTCATCGCAGCGCTTCTCGCAGGGACGGCTCAGGAAACTGGCGAAGAGGCTGCTCGCGCGATCCTCTACCAGACCGGCTATCGATGGGCCCTGGTGGACATGAAAAACTTCCAGCCCGCGATGGAGAAGGAATTCGGAAACACGCCGATCTCGGCAATGCATTTGAACTTCGTTCTCGAGACGTGGTGGTGGCCGCTGACGACGCAAGGATGGGGCGGATGGAAGTACGACTTTGGGATGCGCAGCCAAGGTATCGTGACCGTGGATCTCTTCGACTCCGTCATCGCGAAGAGCCTCGAACGACTTGGTCGCCCGGTATGCTATTGGTATGCGGGCCTCTTTGCTGGATTGATGACACATCTCGGGAAACGCGAACTGAGTTGCATCGAGATTCAGTGCTACGCGACTGGGCACGATGTCTGCCGATTCATGATCGGGAATGAGAAACGCATCAATCCAGCGGCATTCTGGGTCGAGGAAGGCGCCTCCGCGAGCGAGGTCTTGGAGAAACTCGGATGAGCGCAAACAAGTTCTCCCTCCCGGAAAGTGGCGCGGTCCGGCGACTCGCTGCTGCCCTCGCATCCGCTTCGAGAGTCGCCCGTGTCGGCTCCCGGCGATTTGACCTGACCATGCCAACACGGCAGTTCTTTCGCCGATTCCCCTGGACTGGGAAGTTCTCCAGCTTCGCCGGAGTCCTCTCCATGAACGACGCGACCGTTGGACAGTTTTTCGAGCAGTTCAATTGGGACGGCCACCCGATCGCACAAGAGACTTCGACGCAGGAGGTCCGCCAGTGAGTGCCCTTCTCGAAGAAATCCGAAAGAACGATCCCGGCAGGTATCTGACGCGCGAGGAGGCATCCGCGCTCAGCTTCGAAGGCCCAGGAATGGTCGCGAGAATCAAGGCCTCGCAAGCTGCGCAAGCGCTCGAAGATCAGATTGTGGAAGCAACGGTCCTCGCGACGCTCAAGAAGTACGACTACGAGCGGAAGCACAACTATGCGCGAGACAAGTGCATGCGCGATGTCGGCTACGTCTATCGCTACGCCGTGTTCTCGATGCTTTGCGAGGACCGACGAATTTTGGACGACAAGCTGCTCTTTTGGCTTCGCACGGTGTTGCAGGCCCAGGGCTTTCCTGAAGGGCTTGAATCGATCAAGTGGTGCTACTCTACGCTTCTTCTCAACGTGAGGAAGAAGCTGCAGCCTGAACATGTCGCGCTCCTGGAACCGTACTTCGCAGGCGCCGTCGAAATCCTCTCGAGCTGAGGCGAATCCGTGGAACCAATCCCATTCTTCGAGGACGATTACCTGCGCCATGACCTGCGCCGCGGTACGCTGTTCAATCGATCCGGCACGAAGATGTGCTACATGCCCAGCGAGATGGTGACTGCACTCGTCACGGTGCTTCGCGAGGAAACGGGTGACTCCTGGACTGCGGTCATGCGTCGAGTGGGGCGCCTGTGGGGACGGCGCGTCGCAAAGAGGAACGCGAGAGAATTCTCCGACTTCTATCAGCGCCCGTTGCACGATCTTCCGGCAAAGGAACTCGCCGTTCTCGTCGAAGGGTTCTTCCGTTACAGCGGATGGGGGCTCCTCACTCTGGACTTTTCGCACGCCCGGCATGGTTTCATCACGGCGCGACTCGACAACAGCGCGTTCGTCGAAGTCGTCGGTGCCAGCGATGCTCCCGTGGATTCTATCGTGGCGGGACTACTCGCAGAGTTCTTTGCCCAAGTCTCCGAACGCCCCGACCTCGACTGCATCGAAACGGAATGTGCATCGATGGGGGCACCCGCCTGCCGATTCATCGTCGGAATCGCTGCACGCATCAATCCCGCTGAGCGAATGAGGGCAGCGCGCTCGACGCACGACGAGATCATCTCGGAACTCTGCCCGGAGGAAAATGTTGAAACCAGAGACGAATTCGACACGCAGCCCTTGGATTCCCGAACAATGGGTCGCGTTGGACCTTCTGGGGGCAGGTAGCGCCGGCGAGGTCTGGCGCGGACTCGAGGCCAAGACCGGACGCCCGGTGGCGCTGAAAGTGTTCAAGCGTGACACCGGTCGTCTCTACTACTCGGAACTCGCGGCCACGCTCTCGCTCGAGCATGAGAACTTGGTTCGACTAATGGACCTCTGGGACGAAACCAAGGGACGAGGCTTGGTCTTGGAGCTATGTGCGGGAGGGTCGCTGAGGGACATGCTGAACCGCGGTCAGGATCTCTCGATGAAGGAGTTCCTCGCGATCTCGGATCAGGTGTGCAGTGCGCTCGACTATCTTCACCTGAGGAAGATGACGCACGGTGACATCAAGCCGGAGAACTTGCTGAGGGCCCGTGTAACGGGAGAGCCGCAGTGGAAGATCGCCGACTTCGGGCTGGCGCAGGCCACAGTGAACAAGAGGGCGGAGTACTACACGCCGAGGTACGCCGCGCCAGAGCAGTTCGAAGGAAAGATTACACCGGCATCCGATGTGTACGCGTTCGGTAAGGTCCTGATCGAATGCCTGAGTCGGATTTCAACCCAGTTCGAGCCTGGGGCGGTTGGATTGCTCGAGGCCATTCGCTGGCTTTGCGAATCCGCAATCGCGAGCGAGCCCCAGAGGCGAATCACGGCGGCGCGTCTCGCGGCTGAGATTCGTGAATGTGTGGCAGATTCGAGGGTAAGCAGGCACTCGAAAGAAATCGAACGGATGGACTTCGACGAATCGGACGCACTCAAATTCCCCGGATTGGAGTCCTAAAATGCCGAGAGGCTTGTGGGCAAAACTGGTCGACGCATTCAAAGGTGATAGCAGCGACGAGCAGCCGCAACCGCGTGGTGTGGACGATTTTCTTGGGGAGATCGGAACCGACGCGCCGCAGTATACAGGCCATAGGGATGGTGGTGCAGTTCCCCCGATCGCCCCGAGGAAAGGCGCTGAGTTTGCGTTGATGGAAGCGCCTCCGACCGATCTCCCTTCTATCGAGGTTGAGTCTTCTCAGAGGGTCCCAAGTGTCCGCACCCCAGCCGTTCGCGCCAGCGAGAGTGAACCTGATGGCAAGGGAGGTTGGGATGCCCTCGACTTCTGAATCCGCGACAGCCACACCGCGCCGCGAAATTCGCATCCTTATGGTTGCCGGCCCGAAAGGGGGCGTCGGCAGAACGTCGATCTGTGTGCGCCTTGCCGAGCAGTTCAAGAGCCGCGGTATCCCGCCTGTCCTCATCGATCTAACGCCGAATCCGACCGCTCAGTTCGTCGTGTCGAAGGGGAGTTTTCCCGTGGCGCAAGGGAGAGGCGCGAGCACCGTCGTCTCCGCGAGGGCGATCCTGCGGCCATTCGAAGAGAGCGCTGGCGTTGTGCTCCTGGATACCTCGCGTTTGGACGATCCACTCCTGATTCCTTGGGCGGAAATCGCGACGCACCTCCTTGTCGTGACATCCGCGAACGCGCACGGTCTGGGATCGCTTCGCACTATCTGGGAGCCAATGCAGAAGCTGCGCGAAAAGAACGAGAATCTGAACTTCTTGGGATTCCTTCCGACGTTTGCGAGGAGTGAAGATCGAGCTCTACTCGACGCGCTACAGCGCCGCCCTGACATGCAGATCCTCTCCCCACCCATCGAGTACTCGAACGCTGAGATTGAGCGATTCTCTTCGCGTGCGCTTGGCCAACCGGGGCAAAGCTCGGATTCGCGTGAGCCTGTTACGGCCGCATACGCTAAGATCGCGGAAGACCTGATCCGCAAGATGGGATTAAAGCCCATTTCACAAGTTGAGGCCGAAAAACCCGCCACTGGCGTGATCGGCAAACTGTGGAGAATGGCTGCCAAGGCACTTGGGCCGCGCGCGACCTTGAGCGAGGCCGGATCATGAGCGCACCGGTTGTCCTGATCACGTCCCACCGAGGTGGAGCGATGAAGACGTCGCTGACTCTGGCGTTAGCAATGACGCTGGCGAAGGATGGTTCCAACGTCGTGATCGTGGATCCTTCCATTGCGGGAGGGGCGTCCTCGATCGGGGCACCTCAGCAACCCGCAGGCACGCGGGAAACGGATCAAGGAATTCGTCACCACGAAAGTTTGCCAATCACGTTCCTTTCCCGCCCCGGGAGCCTTGGATCGCTCGAACAGATCGAGGACCTTCTGGACGGCGCAAATCGCGAACGAGCTGATGTGATTTTGGTCGATTCGCATTCGTTGAATCGGTCCGAGGTGGAGCTTATCACTCGATTTGCGACCTTGGTGATCGCCGCCGCGCCGGCAGGGGTTATCCCGTTCAGGAGTCTTCCGCCATTCCTCGAAATGCTGCGCGAGCTACGTGCCCAACCGGGGCGGTCGTTTTCCGTGCTCGGTGTCATGACCGGTGTCGGAGCCACGAGAGGCACGGACGCTGACCTGGAGCGACATACACAAAGGCAACTCGCGCCGATCGTTTCCTCAGGCGTCTTCCCTCACGATGAGAGTTGGAGGGTCGCCATTTCCAAGGGAGAGATCCCCCCGCCGCCGCCGCCCAAGTCTTTCATGGATTCCAATCTCCGCCTCATCGCGAAGGATGTCACGGGCGCGATCGAAAAGGTCTCACTGTGACCATCGCTGACCCATCCGTGGGATGGACCGACCGGTTGATAGCGATACTTGCACACACATCCATCACGCCTGTTCCGGTCGACGAGGAATTCGCGAGGCGCGAGGGACCGCGGGGGACGGTCCTCACGTACCGCGAATGGAAGGTCGATGGACTGGGCGAACTTCGGGCGACGGACATCCTGGGCCCGAAGCTGCGGATCCACGCCACGATGCTCTACCCGAACGATTCCGAAGTTCAGCCTGTGTTTGCCGCAGAACTCGTGGTCCTTGGTACCTTGGTCCGTGCGGCAGTCGCGGACATTCAACCTCTCACGCATGCAGCCCAACAGAGCCCCCGTTTACGCGAGGCACTCGCCGAGACTGCACCGCGCACCGCGCGGTGGAGGGCGAGCGAGGCTCCGGATTGGTGCACGGATCACTTCACAGAAGCAGCATTGCTCTCCCTGAAACGCACTGAGGCCGAGCTGGAGGAACTAGAATCCGTGTACGACGCAATCGCGGAGGCATTCGTCCGCATGGAGCTGCGCGCTGACCCAAAAGCCAATCCCGCAACGGCCGAATACAAGCATCATCACTTCGTCCATACTCCCGGCAGGAAGTACATGTCCGCCGCATTCGGCGTCGAATGGACGGAGAAATTCCTCGCCGAGGGGATGTACCGATAGGGCTGAGGGAAGGGTGGTCTGCCCCCGATTCCTGTACCACCCGCTATGAGAGTTTCCCGTTTCATGGAGGGGGTGGTTTTCCCCTTCCGATCTTTCCACGTTTCCCTCGCGGTCGGGCCTGTGGAGTTGTGAAGAACCGGGCGGCTTTCTGCCCGGTTCTTCAAGCCCTGTGGGCAGGCGGGGGAAGCGGCTTTTCGCTTCCCCGGGCTGTCCAGCAGGGCGGCAAGTCCACAGGCCG